>Ga0116230_10005960_pt1 | contig 11975 bp, 9 predicted proteins | sample S1TSphfallax_3_FD_88678 | JGI IMG/M metagenome (GOLD analysis project Ga0116230, IMG submission 88678) | Host-associated microbial communities from peat moss isolated from Minnesota, USA - S1T2_Fd - Sphagnum fallax MG | ecosystem: Host-associated > Plants > Peat moss > Unclassified | place: USA...
CGTCGTGACTGGAGTGTTCTCTGGGATCTGGCACCGCACGATATTTCGATGATGAGTTATCTGCTTGATTGCGAAACCCCGGAAGTCAGTCGCGTTGGCGGCTGGGACACCCTGGGCGATGGTCTGGTTGATGTCGCCTATTTAGATCTGTCCTTTCCTGTAGGTCTGGCCGGCGAACAAAAAATTATTCCCGGGCAGGTACGCAACTCCTGGATCGATCCCCAAAAAGTTGTACGTCTGACAGTCAACGGCACAAAAAAAACAGCCGTTCTCAATGACACTCAACAAGAGGATAAATTGGCTCTTCACAGTCAGACAGCCGAAGGGCGTATGGTTGTGGAATATCCTTATTATCCGGACGCGGAACCTTTGCATCTTGAATGCGAACACTTTTTACAATGCGTACTGCGCGGCGAACGTCCTCGCACAGATGCCAACAATGCCTATAACGTTGTGCGTGTGCTTTCGGATGTTGAAAAGCGGCTTTCGGCCAGACCGGGCAAAAAAGATCCTGTGGTTACAACCCGTTAGCATTTTTCTTAACGCCTGTTGACCATGGGTTTGGCTGTGTATAATGAATGTTCTGTTGAACGTTTTGAATGCCAGCAGTAAACGCTCCGATTTCAAGTCGGGCGACTGAATTTGCGGGAGTAATTCAGTGGTAGAATGTCTCCTTGCCAAGGAGAATGTCGAGGGTTCGAACCCCTTCTCCCGCTCCATTTATAAAGCTGCCCTCCCGGGGGCAGCTTTTTTTTCGCCCTTCAGCGACAGGGCGGGGACTGATATATTAGATCTCGTCTGATCTTGAGGTGGCCTGGTACATGAGCGAAGAGCCCGAATCGCCCCTTCCGCAGGAGCCGGCTAAAGTTGAAGAAGTGGCAGCCGTCGCTCCTGAGACTTCTCCTGAGACTTTAATTGATCCACCTGTTTCTGCTCTGGAGCAGGCTGCCGCCAATGCTCAAAAGGTGGAAGGCGACATATCCATGCGCCGTTCGCCCTGGAAGTCGTCTCTGGCTGCCATCAGCTATGTGCAGCGGGCCGCCAAGACCGACTATGTTCAGATTCGTACATCTGACCGCCTTACTATTATTGCTCTTTTGTTTTTTTGCATCGCCGAGGTGCTTTCTCTTGTTTACAGCCCCCTGGCTGGTTTTCGTTTTGCCTTTATGTGCTGCTGTGACCTGATACTGGGCACTTGCATCGTTCTTTTTCTTATTTATCGCATCGGTATATTGAGCGCTCTCAACACCCGTCAAGCGCTTATTTGCTGGCAGCTGATGATGGGCTGCATCTTACTTGGCATCTTTCTCTGTCTCAATGCCATTTTTCTAATCGCCTATCTGGTGGAGACATTTTTCCCCCACTCCATGTTGTAAATGGCTATCAAAGTCAGGGCCAATGGCCAAATAAGTTAAGACTTGCTTTGTAATGCCCCCGGCTGGCGGCTTTGCCCTGCAAGCCGTGATAAAATCCTTGGATCATTCTTGTATAAATCTTGGTTTTATCCGTCGCATTTGAGAGAGAGCAACATGAAGGTCACCCTTGAGCGGGAAGGCAAAAACGTCGTCAAGCTGAGTCTTGAGCTTGAGTCAGACAGAGTTTCACGGGCTTACGAGATGGCTTGTCGCCAGCTCAGCCATCAGGTACGCATACCTGGTTTTAGACCAGGTAAAGCACCGCGCATGATTATCGAAAAAACAATCGGCGAAGACAATATCAAGCGTGAAACGCTTGAACGTCTTGTGCCTGAGCTTATAAACGAAGCTCTTTTTAAAGAAAATCTGGACATCATCACTGCTCCCGAATATTCAAATTTTGAATTTAAGCTCGGCCAGCCACTTAAATTTGATGCCAAATTTGAAGTACGTCCCGAAGTCATACTGGGCAACTACAAAGAAATTGAAGTCAATGTCCCCGAGGTCAATCTGCCCGCCGACGCAATGGAAAGAGCGCTGGCCAATGTAGCTGAGACCAAAGCCGCTTTGCAAACCGTAGAAGGCAAGCCGGTCGAGATGGGCAACACTGTCGTACTGGACTTTGAATGTCGCGTCGACGGCAATGTCATCGATGGTGGCAAAGCCGAAGGTATGCTGCTCGAAGTCAAAGAAGGTTCATTCCTTCCTGGATTTTGCGAACAGCTCGTTGGCAAAAAGAGCGACGAAAAATTTAAGATCAAAGCTACTTTCCCCGACGATTACAGACGCAAAGAAATCGCCGGCAAAGAAGCCGAGTTTGATTTGCATCTCAAAGAAATTCGCCACAAATTTACACCGGCTATCGACGATGAGCTGGCTAAATCTGTTGGTCATGAAACCCTTGATGCTTTAAAAGAGTCTGTCAAGGCCGAACTCGATGAAGTGGTCAAGCAGGAAAATGAAGCCCGGGCTCAAAGAATGGTAGTAGAGGCGGTGGCGCATCTGGCTACTGTCGATATCCCCGAAACTATGGTCGAGCGCGAAAGAGACCTCCTCATCGGTCAGGTGCGTCGCTATATAGAACAGGGCGGACAGACCTGGGAAGAGTTTGAAGCTACTGATGATTTCAAACAAATGAAAGATTCCAAACTCAACGAAGCCAGACAGAGAGTCTTGACCTCACTGGTTTTGGGCGCTGTGGTGCGCGAAGAGAAATTGACAGTCAAAGATGAAGAAATGGTGCCTTACCTGGCCGACCTGGCTATGCGTTACAACCTCCGTCCGGACCAATTCGAAGAATTTGCCGGTAATGAAGAAGTGCGCAGGCAGGTAGCGGAAGAAGTTCTCACCGGTAAAGTAGTTGAGCTTTTGATTGCCCAGGCCAAGATCAATTATGTGCCCGATGACGGCTGCCATGAAGATCATGATCACTCAACACATGATCATTCCAAGCCTGATCATAAACATGGTGATGAGCACGCAAAAGCTGATTCCAAAGCCGATGCTAAAGAATCAGCAAAAGAATCGACTGAAGAATCAGCAAAAGAAGATTCTGCACCTAAAGAAGAAGTGGCCGCTAAAGCCAAAGGCGAAAGCAAAAAGGCTAAGAAAAAAGATTAGCCCGGGCCATCAAACTACAGTCAGCGCCCTCGGTTAGCCGCTTTTGTCTGACCGGGGGCGTTTTGCTATTTAATCTGACTTGTACTTTTGTACCGGAGATTTTTATCAAAACAGGCTAAACTACTCCCCATAAGCCCCAGTCCATCGGTGCGATTACTCTAAACTTTCAGTGATCACAACCAGCTCGGGCCTTTCAACCATCAGACAATTAACTACGAGGAACTTCAGGAGAATATGACCATGGGCCCTGATAACGAAAGCAAGTACATCAAGACTCCACCTTCCAGCAGGCAGCTGCACGAATTGTGGAGCATTTCTCCCTATGCCAGTCCCAATGCCGTTTATCCACCTACAGTTATTGAGACCACTGCCCGTGGCGAAAGAGCTTTTGACATTTTTTCACGTCTCTTGCGTGAGCGTATTGTCTTTATGGGCACCGCTATTGACGACACAGTCGCCAATTTGATCGTGGCTCAGCTCCTTCTTCTTGAAGGAGAAGATCCAGAAAAAGATATCCGTCTGTATATCAATTCACCAGGTGGGTCAGTCACCGCCGGTCTGGCGATTTTCGACACAATGCAGCATATCCGTTCGGATGTGTCGACGATATGTCTTGGGCAGGCAGCCAGTATGGGCGCATTTCTTCTTTCAGCTGGCGCCAAAGGCAAGAGACTTTCTCTGCCCCACGCACGCATTCTCATTCACCAACCGCTTGGTGGTGCTCAAGGTCAGGCCACTGACATCGAGATCCAGGCCCGTGAAATCCTGAGAATCAAGAGACAGTTGAACGAACTGATGGCTGAACAAACTGGTCAATCAGTTAAGAACATTGAAAAAGATACCGACCGCGATAACATCATGACCGCCGAAGAAGCCAAGGAGTATGGCCTTGTAGATTCGGTGATCACCAAACTTGATGCATCGCCTAGCCTGTCCGCCGTTTAAGCTAAATAATGCCCGGGATAAAATCTTTGTCCCGGGCATTTAACTTTGTAGATTCGGCTCTTTGTGCTTAAGTAGATCTGGGAGATTTATTTAATCAAGAGGAAAATTTTACTTCAATTTGATTATTCAGAAACTGCCCAGCATTCGGCGTTTGTGAATCAAGTTGAAAAGAATTGCCTAAAGTGAAGCATTACTGGCACTAAGGCTATCGCTTTAGAGTCATAATCTATTCAACCGCCTAGTTTGTAGTGTTCTAGATAGGGAAACTAAATGCCAAAGCAATCGGACAACCGACTCAAATGCTCGTTTTGCGGAAAGAGTCAGGACCAGGTAAAAAAGCTAATCGCTGGACCTGGAGTCTATATCTGCGACGAATGTGTTGATCTCTGCAATGAGATCCTGGATGAAGAGCTTTTCGAAGGTGGCGCAGCCGCCCAGCCTGCCGCTGAAAGTACCGCCCCTGCCATGGTGGACATACCAAAGCCGCAGGAAATCAAAGCCTATTTGGACCAGCACATAATTGGTCAGTCCACTGCCAAAAAGATTTTGTCTGTAGCTGTTTACAATCACTACAAACGTATCAGTCACAATTCCGAGCTGGCTGAACAGGTCGAAATCCAAAAATCAAATATCTTGCTCATCGGTCCAACCGGTTGCGGTAAGACCCTTCTGGCCCAGACACTGGCAAAATTGCTCGATGTGCCTTTTGCTGTAGCCGATGCTACAACCCTTACTGAAGCCGGCTATGTCGGTGAAGACGTGGAAAATATTCTTCTCCGTCTCTATCAGGCCGCTGATTACGATATTAAAAAGGCTGAGCGCGGCATCATCTATATTGACGAAATTGACAAGATTTCGCGTAAGTCAGAAAACACAAGCATCACCAGAGACGTGTCGGGTGAAGGGGTACAGCAGGCGCTCCTCAAAATGATTGAGGGTACTCTGGCCAATGTGCCGCCCCAGGGTGGTCGTAAACATCCCCATCAAGAATTTATCCAGATCAACACAGCCAACATATTGTTTGTCTGCGGCGGAGCCTTCGTCGGTCTGGACAAAATCGTTGAAGCCCGTGTTTCATCCAACCGGTCCATTGGTTTCGGCTCTGAACGTCCTCTCACCGCCTGGGAAAGAGAACAGCGCACCTCTAAGATCCTCAAGGATACCGCCCCCGACGACTTGCTCAAATTTGGTCTCATCCCCGAATTTGTCGGCCGTATGCCGGTGCTTGCCGTGCTTGAATCTCTGGATGTGGAAGCGCTGGTACGTATCATGGTCGAGCCCAAAAATGCCATCATCAAGCAATATCAGCAGCTTCTGGCCCTTGATGGTGTCGATCTCAAGTTTGACAATGACGCTATCCGCGCAGTTTCGGAAGAAGCAATCAAACGTAAGACCGGAGCCCGCGCTCTGCGTTCGATTGTAGAAGAAATAATGCTCGACATCATGTACGAGGTCCCTTCAAGGACAGACATTAAGGTTTGCCATATCACTAAGGATCTTGTAGAGAAACGATCGACTGCTGAGTTACTTCAGCTTCCAAAGGCTAAACTGAAGGGTGAGATTGCTTAGACTATCTATAAGCAATCCAATATCCCTTCTAAAGAGGCAAGGTAACGCCGTATGGTGGACCTGAGCACTACATTTTTTCCACTGATCCCCCTGCGGGATGTTGTGGTTTTTCCTCAAATGGTCACCCCGCTCTTTGTTTCGCGGCAAAAATCTATTGCCGCCCTGGAGCAGGCCCTGATGAGAGATGACCGCCTGGTCGTTCTCGTGGCCCAAAAGGACGCCGAGACCGAAGAGCCCAAGCTTGACGACCTTTATCAGGTCGGCACTCTGGCTGAAGTGATGCAAATGCTGAAATTGCCCGACGGCACAGTCAAAGTGCTGGTGGAAGGCTCCATGCGTGTCTCTCTTGACCAGGTCGAAGACGGTCCCGAGCATTTCACCGCTCAAGTGACCGAGATGAGTGAGGTATTGGTTGATGATGAAGCCACCCGCACTTTGATTAAAATTTCAGTGGAAAAGTTTGAGCAATATGTAAAATCCACAAAAAAAATCAATCCTGAAAGTCTTCTGGCTGTTTCAGGCATTGGTCAACCCGGACGTCTCGCTGACATCATCGCCACCTATCTGGGACTGTCTCTGGCAGAGCGTCAGCGCAGTCTGGAAATTACCGATGCTACTGAAAGGCTGGAGTTTATTGGCCAGTTGCTTTCGCGTGAGCTGGAGCTGGCTGATCTGGAGCAACAAATCCATGACAAAGTCCGCTTCAATTTAGAAAAGACTCAAAGAGAATATTATCTGCGCGAAAAAATGCGCATCATTCAAGAAGAGCTCAGTGCCGAAGGCGGCGAGCTGAGTGAAATCAACGAATATAAACAGAAAATCAAAAAGTGCAAAATTAGCGGTCAGGCCCTGGAAAAAGCCAATAAAGAACTGTCGCGTCTGGAAAAGATGATGCCGCAAAGCGCTGAGGCTGCCGTCATCCGCACTTATCTGGATGTACTGGTCTCACTGCCCTGGGGCAAACGTTCTAAAGAAGTAATCGATCTGCACCGGGCCGATGAAATTTTGGCTGAAGATCATTACGGTCTGGAAAAAGTAAAAGAGCGCATACTCGAATATCTGGCCGTGCGCAAACTGGCTAAAGAGCCTACCGGTACCATTCTCTGTCTGGTGGGGCCGCCCGGTGTCGGTAAAACCAGTCTGGTCAAATCTATTGCCAAGGCGATGAACCGGCAATTTGCCCGTATCTCTCTTGGCGGTGTTAGCGACGAAGCTGAAATCCGCGGGCACCGTCGCACTTATATCGGCGCTATGCCCGGACGCATTATCCAGGCTCTTAAACAAGCTGGTACCAAAAATCCGGTCATACTTTTAGACGAAATCGAAAAGATGTCGCGCTCCTATCAGGGCGATCCTATGGCTGCCATGCTGGAAGTACTTGATCCGGATCAAAACGACAATTTTAACGACCACTATCTGGACGCTCCATTTTCTCTTTCGGAAGTGGTATTCGTGGCTACGGCCAACACTCTAGACCATGTGCCCAGGCCGCTTTACGACCGTCTGGAAATCATACCTATTTCAGGCTATACCGAAGAAGAAAAAGTAGCTATTGCTGAAAATCACATCATTCCAAAAACATTGCGCCGTCACGGTTTAAGCACTAAACAACTGAAACTAAATTCGGCTACTCTGCGCAAAATCATCCAGGAATATACCCGAGAAGCCGGCGTGAGAAGTCTGGAGCGCAATCTTGCCAGTATCTGCCGTAAAGTGGCTTCCCAGGTCGTAAAAGAAGAAGTCGAATCGGTAAAAATGCAACCAAATATGGTGCCTAAGTTTTTAGGGCCGCCGCGGGTGGTGCGTGAAAACGAAGTCAAAGGACCGCAAGTCGGCATCGTCACAGGCCTGGCCTGGACAGAAACCGGCGGGGAGACCCTGTCAATAGAAGTAAATACAATGCCCGGCAAAGGCAATTTGCAATTGACCGGTCAGCTGGGCGACATAATGAAAGAGTCTGCCCAGGCTGCTTTTAGTTATTTGCGCAGTCATGCCGAAAGTCTTGGTATCGACCCCAATTTTCAAGAAACACAAGACATACACGTGCATATCCCAGAGGGGGCCACTCCAAAAGACGGACCTTCTGCCGGGGCCGCCATGTGCTGCGCCCTTGTTTCGGCCATATCCAAACGGCCGGCTCGGGGCAATCTGGCTATGACCGGCGAAATAACTCTGCGTGGTCGCATACTGGCTATCGGTGGACTGAAAGAAAAAGTCCTGGCTGCACTGCGTGCCGGTATCAAAACTGTGATCTATCCCCGGGCCAATGAAAAAGACTTGATTGATGTACCCGACTATGTAAAAGACAAAGTCGAACTTATTCCTGTTTCGCATCTCGATGAAGTATTTGCTCTGGTCTTTAAGGACGTGACTAAAAAACGTGCCGCAGAAGTCAAAGCCAGAGCGGCTATTTCTTCAGCCAGGCGCAGTGCCATCGGGCCTGTGCGCTGATATCAAAAGTGACTTGTAAATAATACTGACTGGTAAATAAGACCGGCTCATTCAGCAATTAGCCCTGAGCTAAAATCAGGTGCGCTACCTGGCGTGCCTGGCAGCAAGCAGCAAGGCGCAATGCCAGCTCTTTGTGCAATCTATTAAACTGATTAAACTCATCAGTTATAAGGCTGCTCAAAACAGTATTTTGAAAGTTGATATCGTTGAGCAGTGATTGCACAAATGATCTTGCACCTTCTCCACCTTTCTGGAAAAACTCGATCACAGTCTGAACATGCGATATATGACTTTCCTTAGCAACGTCGCGCAATGGGGCGGCCAACTGTTCTACATCAAAACGGTCGAGGGTAAACTGGGTGGTTTGCATATTATCCGGCTGCACATGCAGCTCTTCTTCCGGCTGGGTCTCTTCTTGAGCGATACTCTCGGCAGGCACTACAGCATTTTGAAATTTTTGTTGCGGAAGATTGTAGTAGGGGGCGTTGATCCAACTCAAAAGTGTTGGTTGCAGGAAGCTGCTGGGTCTGACTGAAGCAGTGCCGGCGGTCAATGCGCCTGCGCTATTTGCTCCACTTAGATAAATGAGATCTGGAATTGGGGTTAAAACTGAGCTCATTGCTTATCCTCTTATTTTCTTGCCGTCTGGTCTATACCGTCTGGGCAAACTCCACACTGGGTGGAAAGTTCGTATGGGAAAAATACGAAAAAATACGTGAGAATGTCGTGACACAAATTTGCCACAAATCAGACGATGAGGGCTGCTTCGACCGTGAGACCCGGTCCAAAAGCCAGTGCTACCAATGGGGTAGGAGCATTTTCGGCGATCATGCGCTCGATTATGAAAAGTATCGTCGGCGACGACATATTGCCCAGATTGCTAAATATGTGACGGGAGGCGGCTAGAGCCTGGGCGTTCAGATTAAGACCCGCCTGAGCGGCGTCCAGTATGCGCGGCCCCCCCGGGTGCACGGCCCAGGAAGCAACAGATTCAACGTCCAGGTCGTATTTTGCCAGCCACTGATTGACCCAGGGACTCAAATTGTCCTTGATCAGATCCGGCACCTGGGCGCCCAGGGTCATAACAAAACCGTCGTCGCTGATCTTCCAGGTCATAGCATCACGGCTGTCAGGCAAAACGTAAGAGCCAGAGGCCATGAGACTGTAGTCGCCGCTCTTTTCTTGGCTTTTTTCGGTGCCATTTAGCCCCCGGTTTGTTTGATCCGTTTTCCAACCCTCGCGGCCTAAGGTCTCTGCGAGCATAGATTCCTCGGTATTGTCGGACTCGGCCGACAGGATGGCTGCTGCGGCGCCATCGGCAAAAAGAGCATTAGCCAACAGACTATCCGTTTTTTGACCATACTGAAAATGCAGTGAACAAAGCTCCGCTGCCACAACCAGCGAGATGGACCGGCTTTCTTTAGCCAGGGCGCTTGCTGCTCTCAGGCCGTTCATTGCCCCGTGGCAGCCCATAAATCCTACATGGGTGCGACTGACCTGTCTATCGAGAGCCAGGCCTTCAATCAACTGAGTATCCATGCCCGGAGCAAAAAAGCCGGTACAGGAAACAGTGACTAAATTTGAGATCTGAGTCGGCTCCAGATTTGCTCGACCCAGTGCTTTTTGAGCGGCGCGCAGGGCCAGCGGCCCTACTTCTTCCTCGTAACGCTGCATCCGCGCCCCAGTGCCTGGCTGCCTCGCGGGGCTATAGAAATAACTCATGGCTTCTCGCGGTGGGCTGAAGATAGTCGACCTTGTATCTATAAATGTGCGCTGATAGAGCCTTTGTAAAATGCGCTCTTCTCTCTCGCTTGTACAGTTATATGTTTTGGCAAAACTAAAAGCTTCTTTCTGGGGAAAAAGTCCAGGCGGCAGGGCCGTACCAATTGCCAGCAATTTGACTTTGTTTTTGACCTGTTTGTTTTGTCCGACTGTGATCATTTTTCTTTCCTTTTTGCCAGTGGCGCTATCTGTTTATATAGCCGACCAGTGGAGAGGCCAGAGCCGGTATGTGTTTAAACACACCGCCCACTAATAATTGCGAAAATTTTTCATGTCTGAGGCAGAGGCCCAGGCCCCGGCTCAGTTTTTGTTTGGTGCCAATTGATTGCACTTGCTTCTGTTGCCAGCTATTTTCTAATTTTTTCTCCCAGCGCTCGACCGCTGCTTCCGCTAGTGGTACTACCAGTAGTGCGCTCTTTACGGCCCAGGCAATGCCTTCGCCGGTAAACGGCTCACCATAGGAGGCTGCATCTCCAAGGATAAAGAGTCTTTCTGCTGAGACTTTCCGCCGTCGGCGCGTAAACGGTGCTGTGCCCAACCAGTGTCCCTGGTCAAAGGCCGGTAAGTAAGGTAGACCTGCGCCAAGCAAAATCTGGCGCGCCGCTTTTTGAGGCGAGCCGCAGTGCCTCATAAAGGAGGTGTCAAAAGCACCAGCCAGATCAACTTTGTTTTTTTCTGTTTGTACCACGCCCACATAACCATTTTTATGCAGGGCCATATATATTGTGCCTGATTTATAACAGTTTTCTTCGGAGCTGGGCACTTCTATCATGGTACCTGCGCCGACACGGGAAGATTTATTTATTTGCGGTTTAAAAAGCTCTCCTTCCGGCTCGGCCAGATGCGATAGAGCCTGGCCGTTTAGTCCGTCAGCCACAAGGACGCATTGGGCTTCCAGTGTTTTTGCCGTAGATTTTGTAGCAGATTTATCCGTGCAGCTTATAGTCACTTCTCTCGATGTTTGTTCGTCTGTATTGCAGCACCGACCTACCAAAGCATTTGTTTCTGGTAAAAAGCAGACACCGGCTGCTTTTGCCTCTTCTATGATGCCATTGTCCAGCGCCTCTCGCGATAGACTCAGCCCTGCGGGTAATGCTAGATCCAGGGCACTGCTCGCGGTGCATAATTTTAGCCTCGATATACTAACTGCGCCCAAATTGTGCAAGAGTTCGTCCAGTCCGGCCAGGCGCATGTATTTGAGTGTTTTGACATTAAGGCAACAGCCACAGACTTTTGAGCGAGGGAAAGAAGCCCTGTCTATAAGCAAAACTTTTTTACCGCGGCGAGCTAATAGAAGTGCGCTGACAGCACCAGCCGGACCGGCGCCGATGACGATGATCTCCCAGCGCCTGGGCAGATTTGATTGTAAGTCGTTAACTCCGCTCATGATTGTTTTTAACCCAGGATAAAAGCATGCGGCAGGGCCAGGCGCGCCTTATTTTTGCACCGCTCAAACCAGCTTGTTTGGCCATTGCCAGCATTTCTCCCGGAGTAAAAGCGGCGCGCACCGAAGCTGCACCGTCGTGGTGTACAATCGGCGATCTGGTTAATAATCTCGTGGCCAAAATAACGCTATACAGGCTCGTATAGCTGCGCTCGAGATCATTTACCAGGATCATGTGTCTGGCGCACTTGGCCATTTTTGCCAGTAATGAAGAAATCTGCGGCGGATCCAGATGATGGGTAAACAACGAAGTCGTGATCACGTCATAGCCCTCGGGTAAGTCATCGGTCATTACGTCCAGTTGCGTAAATTTGCATCTTTGTGGCTCCTGCGCTTGAGCATTTTTTTGCTCGGCATAACTTATCGCCAGATCACTAATATCAAGACCGTGTATTTCGACATTAAGTGCCCGTCGGGTAAAATAATTGCTCATTTCAAAGGCCAGATCGCCTGCGCCACAAGCTATATCCAGCACTTTTACACTCTTGCCTGCCGGCGCCGCAGCGGCCAGTGTTTCAATTGGGCCAGTCAGTAAACCTTTGCTGTTACTTACAGCATTGAGGCGTTCCAGCCCTCGTAAAGCGTCCAGATGTAAGTCACGGTCCAGGAGTGGATCGTCCATCAGTTCGGCGATACGCTTTCTTCTAAGCACACTCAGCTATGCCTCCGCCGTCAACTCTTACCAGAAGCAGCAATCGCCGTCATAGTAATTGTAGTTGTTATTTTTGAAGCCTAGCTAATAGATTTAG
>Ga0116230_10005961_pt1 | contig 11974 bp, 12 predicted proteins | sample S1TSphfallax_3_FD_88678 | JGI IMG/M metagenome (GOLD analysis project Ga0116230, IMG submission 88678) | Host-associated microbial communities from peat moss isolated from Minnesota, USA - S1T2_Fd - Sphagnum fallax MG | ecosystem: Host-associated > Plants > Peat moss > Unclassified | place...
CTGGCGCCGGCGAAGAAAAGTGCGGGGATTCAGTAAGGACCGCCAGGGGTCGTAAGCCGCAGTTAGGTCGGCTCCCAAAACTGGGGGTTAAGCGGTCCTGCCAAGCATCCCAGCGGATGTAAGGACTCGGCTTCGCTGAGGCTTTGCGGCGCCGATGGCGACGCCGGCTCCCTCGGCGAACATAAGTTCAGCGCGCGCGAGCTTGGGCTGGTCACATGTGAACTTGGGCCAGGCCCTCTTTTCCGAGTTCCACGCCATGATCGATAAATAGTCTATTTATCGATCACATTCGGTCCGAGCGTGATTGATAAAGGGCGCAGCGTTCGATCAGAGCTGCAACTGACGCTCGCCAGCGCTCCACCATGAGCTGGCGAGGCGCTCGACGAGAAGCCAACCGAGGCGTCTCGCAGACGCCCGAAGACGCCAATTAAATAGAAAGGGCAAAACCCTCAGCATCCTCGCGCATGAACGCCAAGCGGTCTGAAATACGCCGTTTCCCTGACCCTCGGCGCTCAGATCGGCATGGCCATGATCTCCTTGTAGGCGGAGATCACTTGGTCCCGGACCGCCATGACGGTCTGCAGGCTGGCCTGGGCGGAGGAGATCGCGGTCACCACGTCGATCAGGTCGGCCTTGCCTTGAGCCTGGGCCATCATTTGGGTTTCGGCGGTGCGGGAGGTCGAGACCACATCGCTCACGGCCTTATTGACGAGCTCGCCAAAGTCCGGGCCCTGGGCGAGCGGGACGGCGGACTTGGGGATAGGGTTCGCCGCCTGCGCCGCGACCGAGGCGTAGGCGCGGGCGGCGGCCATGGCGGTCATCATCGCTCAGCTTCCCTTACTTCTTGATGATGTCGAGGGTGCGGCTGTCCATGTTCCGCTGGTTCTCGATGACGTTAAGATTGGCCTCGTAGGCGCGGGACGCCTCGCGCATGTCCATAGCCTCGGTCAGAGGATCTATGTTGGGCATCTTCACATAGCCCTTTGCGTCCGCAGCCGGACTGCCGGGATTGTATTCGGTGCGAAAGGGGGTCGGATCAGGCTTGGAGCCGGTCATGGCCACGCCCGTCACGCCCTCGGCCACCTTGGCCGGCTCGAACACTGGAGTTTGCCGCCGGTAGGGATCGCCGCCGGGTGTCGTAGCGATCGAATCGGCATTGGCGATGTTCTCGGCGATGACCCTCATGCGCGCCTGCTGCGCCTTCAGGGCCGAGGCGGCGATGGCCATGGTGGCCGTTGAGCTAGAGGTGGGATTGGTCATCGGCGATCAGTCCTCTTCTGCATGTCCTAGGAGGCCCCTGATCATCCGCCCGGTTTGGTCGCAGCCATCTTGAGGAGGCTAAGGGACTGCTCATAAAAGCTGACCGCTGCCGCATAATCGCCCTGGGCCTCGTTCATCTTCACCATCTGCTCTTCAAGCACCATGTGGTTGCCGTCGAGCCGGACTTCGCTGTCGGGCGCGTTCACATCGCCGCCCACAGACGGCGACGTTTCGGGCAGCTCCATATGCCCCGCCGACGTCTTGGCCACAGCGACCACCGAGGTCGGCTGAAGACTGGAGAGCTGCTGATCGAAGGTGAAGGGCTTTAGATCGCGCGGCGCATAGTTGGGCACATCGGCATTGGCGACATTCAGCGCGATCAGCCGCTGGCGCTCGGCCGTGTGGCTCATCTTGCCCTTCAGCATGGCGAACAGCGGGATGGCGTTCAGGTCCATAAGCAAAGGCTGCGCTATTATGGTTAACAGGGAATTGATGCAGGCGGAGCTATGGTTAATCGCGCGTTAAGGGGTTTGCGGCACTGACGAACCGACCCGCTGGGATCGGCCCGCGGGTGCATGGGTGCGCGATGTGGTTCCTTACGGTGATCCAGGCCCTGTTCGCCCTCGCCGTTTCGCTGGGGCTGTTCGGCGTCGGGGTCTACGCCTTCCGCCGCTGGGGGCCCGTTGGCCTCATGAAGCTGACGGCGCGGACCGATAGGCGGATGCAGCTCGTGGAAAGCCTGACCCTCGACGCCCAGCGGCGCCTGGTCCTGGTTCGGCTCGACAGCCGAGAACACCTGATTCTCCTGGGCGAAGGTCGTCAGATCAGCCGCCTTGAGGAGGCAGGTCGTGGATAAGCCGACCCTTGCTCGCCGCTTCAAAAAGGTCGCAGGCGCCCTGCGTCCGGCGCTCGGGCCCAGCGACCTGCGCAGAGCCGCCCTCTTGTCGGTGCTGGCCAGCGCCGCCTGCCTCTTGTTTCCGACCTTGGCGGCGGCCCAGGCCATCAATCTCGATCTCGGCACCGGCGGCGGCCTCACCGACCGGGTGGTGCAACTGGTCGGCCTCCTCACCGTCCTGTCATTGGCCCCCTCGATCGTGATGATGACGACAAGCTTCGTGCGCATCACCGTGGTTTTATCGCTTTTGAGGACCGCTTTGGGGTTAACCCAGAGCCCGCCGAATTCGGTGATGGTGTCCCTGGCCCTGTTCCTGACCGCCATCGTCATGGGCCCGACGTTCAATCAATCCTATCAGGACGGCGTCAAACCCTTGCTCGCACACCAGATGGAGCTGCCGCAGGCCTTCGGCGCCGCCAGCCAGCCGGTGAAGAAATTCATGCTGAGCCAGGTGGACCGCGATGATCTTGGTCTCTTCATCCGGTTGTCCAAGACCCCTCGGCCCAAGACCGCCCTCGACACGCCGCTCCAGGTGGTGACCCCAGCCTTTATGATCTCAGAATTAAAGCGCGGGTTTGAGATCGGCTTTTTGCTGTTCGTCCCCTTCCTGGTCATCGACCTTGTGGTCGCCAGCGTGCTGATGAGCATGGGCATGATGATGCTGCCGCCGGTGGTGGTGTCCCTCCCGTTCAAACTGATCTTTTTTGTCCTGGTGAACGGATGGCAGCTGGTCGCCGGAAGCCTGGTGCAGAGCTTCCAGCATGGCGGCGGCGTTCTCTAACGCCTTCGGTCCGCTCGGCCTGGTCCAACTGGTTGACCGCGGCGTTGACCCCGAGGCCTGCTCCTGACTGGAGCGGGCCGTCTTAGAGATCAGACCATCGCTCTCGCTCGCCCTAGCGGCGATGCTGGCGATCCCCTGGCCGATGTCGCCGACGAAGCCTCGCCCGCGTCGGGCGCGCCCCATGCACGAGGAGCGGCCAAGCGCCTCGCTTGGCTCAGCGCTGGTGGGCGCCGCCAGCCGGGACGATCCGGTCGTTCCCGTTTGGACGCGTCACCACCGCCCCGTTCGAGTGGAAGGGGGAGTTATTTCGGCCTGACCAGGGTTCGCAGACACACAACCGATAGGGCCAGGGAGACGGTGAGCACGAGGGCCATCGGCCGGGCCGTGCCATCGCGTCCGAGCCCCGCCAGGGCGGCGGCGAGGGCCCCGCCGCCAAACCCCGTGGCGCCGAGGAGGGCGGAGGTTGCGCCGGCCCGGTTTGGATCCTCCCCAAGGGCGCCCGCGGTAGAGCTGGGCTGGGTGAAGCCAAGGGAGGCCATCACCACGAACATCGGCAGGATGAAGCCGACGAGGCCGCCAAAGCCGGTCACAGCATCAACAAGCAGCACAAGCGCGCCGGAGAAGGCCCCGAGGTTGGCCCACTTCAAGATCAGGTCTGAGCGGTAACGCCGAGCCAGCCGGGCGTTCACCTGGCTACAGCCGATGAAGCCGAAGGCGTTGATCCCAAACACCCAGCCAAAGTTCTCCGGCCGCACGTGGAAATGGCCGATGACGATGTCCGGCGATGTGGCGACATAGACGAACAGGGCCGAGCCCGAGAAGGCTCCGGTCAGCACATAGCCCATAAGCCGCGGGCGCCCAATCAGGCCGAGATAACTCTGCACCGGGTGTTCGCCGCGCGCCTGCGCCGCCGTCGCCGCCGAGCGGGACTCAGGCAGGGTCAACAGAACGCCGGCGCCAACCGAGGCGGCGAACATCACCTGGATCCAGAAGATCGAGCGCCAGCCTAGGGTCTGCAGCACGAAGCCGCCGATCAGAGGCGCCAAAATCGGGGCAAGGCCCATGACCAGCATGAGCATCGAGAGCACATGCATGACCTCGTGATGCTTGAAGCGGTCGCGCACCACCGCGCGCGGGATCACCATACCGGCGCAGCCGCCGAGCGCCTGCAACACCCGAAACCCGATCAGCATGCCGATTGAGTTCGAAAGCGCGCAGCCGATCGAGGCCAGAAAATAGAGGGAAATGCCGAACAAAAGCGGCCCGCGCCGCCCGAATCGGTCCGACAAGGTTCCATAGAAGACCTGGCCGAGGGCGATGCCTATGAAAAAGGCGGCGACCGTCTGCTGGACACTGGCCGCACCCGCGTGCAGCTCTCGGCCGATCGCCGGCAGCCCTGGCAGGTACATGTCGATTGACATGGGCCCGACACCGGTCAGGGCGCCCAGCATGAGGACCAAGCCAAGCGGGGCTTTGACGGTTTTGGCAAGGCCGGGCCCCAAGGCTCCACCTCCCTCGCTCGTGTCGATCGCTTGCCCGGCCACGCCTGCCCTCGCTTAGGCGGGCGGGTCTAGACCTTTGGGAGCCGGAAGCAAGGGCGCACGCAGACCCCAGGCCTGCGCCGCCAGGAATTCTAGGGCCTGACCCAAGCCCGGCGTGATGAGACACGGGCGCCCCGATAGGGCTCCAGCCGCTTTTTCTGGCGATCCTCATTCGCGCGGCGGGCGAACCTAGGCGATCACAGCGAAGGCTGAGATGGGCGGCGGGGGCGGATGATCCGGGCGCCGGCGCTTTCAGGGTCCCGTCGCCATGACCGGGGCCGAACGGGTCTGGAACTACCGCATCACCGCCGCTTAGGGGTAGACTGCTTAAGGCCGCTGAGCCTTCGCAAGGCGCAGGCCCGAGGCAAAAGGTGACCCATGTCGAGCGAACGCGTTGTGATCAAGGGGAGCGAACGCCCCGCCCCCAATGCATCCCCCCTAGGACCCGCAGACCCAGACGACGTCGCCGTTGTCAGCGTTTATCTGAAACGGCCAGAGGCCGCTGAACCAGGCTCGTTGTCGGTCATTGGGCGCGCCGCGCTTCAGCATCAGCGCGAGCAGGCCATGACCGCGCCGGCGCAAACGGTCGAGGACTTCGCCAAGACCTATCAGCTTAACATCGTCGAGCGCGATCTTGTGCGGCGATTGATCAGGCTGTCCGGACGTGTCAAGGACCTGGAATCCGCGTTTGGAACAAAGCTTCAGCGCTTCCAGCATGCGTCCGGGCCCTTTCGTGGGCGCTCTGGCGCCCTCAGCGCCCCCGCTGAGGTCGCAGACGCCGTCGAGGCCGTGCTCGGCCTTGATCAGCGCCGGGTTGCGACCCCTAAGTCGATCAGGCTGGATTTGGCGGCGGCCCCGGGGGCGCATCTGCCGAACGCGATCACGCGGCTTTACGGATTTCCGGCGACGCCGGGACTTGGCCAGGGCGAGTGCATCGCGATCATCGAACTTGGCGGCGGGGTTTCGGACGCCGACACAAAACGTGCGTTCGCCGCGATGAACCTCAGCCCGCCAGAGGTCATCGCCATCTCGGTTGGCGCAGGGTCGAACGCGCCCGGAGAAGATCCCGACGCGGACGGCGAGGTCGCCCTCGACGTCCAAGTCGCCGGCGCTGGCGCGTCCGGCGCGAGGCTTGCGGTCTACTTTGCGCCCAACACCGATCAGGGGTTTGTCGACGCCATCAGCCAGGCTGTTCATGACAGCGCCCATGGGCCGAGTGTTATGTCGATCAGCTGGGGATCTGCAGAGGACACCTGGACCGCCCAGGCGGTCGCGGCCATGACGTCGGCCTTCCAGGATGCTGCGCAGGTCGGCGTCTCGGTATTCGCCGCGTCAGGCGACGGCCTCGCAACAGATGGCCAAACCGGTGCGATGGCCCATGTCGACTTTCCCGCCTCAAGTCCCTGGGTGGTCGGCTGCGGCGGCACACGCCTCCAGGCCAGTGGATCGGTCCTGGTCGGAGAAACCGTCTGGAACAGTCATGGCGGAGGAACGGGTGGCGGGATAAGCGCTCTATTTACGCCGCCCGAATACCAGAGCGCGGTTAAGCTTCCCCCGTCCGCCAATAAAGGCGCCCCGCCGGGGCGGGGCGTGCCGGATGTCGCCTCTGACGCAGATCCGGACACCGGTTACCAGGTCGTGGTTGGCGGAGAGGTCCAGGCGATCGGAGGCACAAGCGCCGCCGCGCCCCTTTGGTCAGGCCTCTTTGCTCTGATCAATCAGGCCCGCGCCAGGCCCGTGGGCCAGCCGCACGCGGTGCTCTACGCCAACCCCTCAGCCTTCCACGATGTGGTCAGCGGTGACAACAGGTCAAACGGAATAGGATATTCGGCAGGTCCGGGCTGGGATGCCTGCACAGGTCTTGGCTCCCCGAAAGGCAGTGTTGTCGCGGGACTATTTGGCTGAAGCCGTTCTAGATTAGGCTTCAATCCGGGAAACACGGCGCATCGCAAGCGGCAGAGATTGAGTCTCGCTGCGCCGAGCACGGCGGCGCGATGAAGGCCTAATGTCCCCCGAACACGCGAACGACCATCGACGCCGCCGGCGAGAACGTCAAAACATCGACCAGGATCTGACCCATCAGAATGGTCCCCACGCCCCAGATATAAGCCGGATGAACCCGGCGGCTGGTCACAAAATCGACGAGTGGGCCAATCAGCGCCAAAACGAGCACAGCGCCGTCCACAAAGTAGAACCAGTTCGGACCCATGTCTGGAACCGGCAGGGCGCGCTCCAAGCCAGGAACGATCACCACGATCGAGGCGCACAGCATAAGCCGCTTATGCCACTCAGCCCGTCGGCGCTCTGTGATCGCTGCGATCACGAGGCCCGCGAACACCCCAATGCATAGAAGGCCGCGGAATAGAAACAGACCAGGAGAATAGAAGGAGGGAAGATGGCCGCTCCAAAGGCCAAGAAGGATGGCTCCGCAGGCCAGGATGACCATAGATACGGCCAACCCGGCGCCAACCCATCCGAGCTTGCGATGGAGCGCGACGCCGCCGGCTCCGACCAGGGCCGGCTGAGCAACGAACAGCGCCATCCACGAAATGAAGATTACCCCATGGACCGCTAAGAAGAGCGGGAAGCCCGGAGTGGAGAGGTCGAACGGGATGGTATGAGAAAATCCGAGGGCGACGATGGCTGAAAGGACCAGCGCCATCACCAGATAGAAAAGCCGGGGCGCGCGCACGCTCGTCCGGTCTGTCATCGCGGCGGTTGTCATCGGCCCCTCTTTGATCACCAAGATGCGAACCGGCGTCTTTCACGTCAATCCAAAAGGGGGGATTCAAACGGCCCGCGCGCCCTTTGTCTTGCCCTGCCCAAGGGTCGGGCGTTTGGATCGGCTCTGAAGCAGGACCCCGCGCCTAGGCTTTGGCGCTAAGGACGCGGGCTATCGCCCCGGCGCGACGGCGCCGACATCAGCGGGGGCGAGCGCGACCTCGCCGTCAACGGCTGGGAGACTTGCGTCGGCGCGCGGAAGGGTCAGAGGGCGAAGCGTCCCACCAGCACTCTTCGGCGATAGAGAGCCCGGTCAGGCCGCCGGACTGACCTGAGAGGCGTGGGCGGCCTCAGCATTGAGGGCGGCTTCCATCGCCCCGAACAGCTCGCTAATCTCGATCGGCTTGCCGACGAACAGGTCCATCCCCGCCTCCAAGTAGGTGGCGATCTGATGGGACATGACGTTGGCGGTAAGGGCGATGATCGGGGTGCGGGCGCGCCCCGTCTCGGTTTCCCGGGCACGAATCGCGCGGGTGGCGTCAAGGCCATCCATCACTGGCATCTGCATATCCATAAGGATCAGATCCCAGTCCTCCTTCTCCCAGGCCTCCAAGGCAGCGGATCCGTCGTCGACCAAAAGAGGATGGACGCCGGCCTGATGCAGGAGGGTTTTCAGCACCAGCTGGTTTACCGGGTTGTCTTCCGCGGCCAGCACCCTCAGCGTTCTCTCGCCGAGTGCGGGTTGCGCCTCCTCGCCGGTCTTCATTGCCGAGGCCTTGACGACAGCCTCGCTGGACCTTGCCAAAGGCAAGGACACCGAAAACGTGGAGCCCCGTCCGACGACGCTATCCACAGCGATGGAGCCCCCCATCAGGTGGACCAGCTCACGGCAGATCGATAGCCCAAGACCGGTTCCGCCAAACCGCCGTGTCGTGGTGGCGTCAGCCTGTTCGAACTTTTGAAACAGGTATGCGACCCGGCTTGGGTCGATCCCGATGCCCGTATCTTCAACCTTTATGCAAAAGCCCTGATCCAAGGCCGACAGGCTGACCTTTACCGATCCGGTCTCGGTGAACTTCAGCGCGTTGGAGACGAGGTTGTAGAGGATTTGGCGAACCCGAGTTGAATCGCCGACATAGGTTCCGCCAGCGTCCCGCGCGACTTTAAGATCGAACGAAAGGCCCTTGTCGTTGGCGATGGCGGTGAAGGCGGCGTGGGCGCCGCGCGCCAACTCGTCGAGTTCGAACGGGGCTGACTCCAACTCAAGCTTGCCCGCCTCAATCTTGGAGAGGTCAAGAACGTCGTTCAAGATCGCCAGCAGCACATCGCCGGATTTGCGGATCACTGAAAGCCGCTCGCGCTGCATGGGCGTCAAGGGGTCGTGCTCCATGGCCTGCGCCATGCCCAGCACCCCGTTCAAGGGCGTGCGAATCTCGTGGCTCATGTTGGCCAAGAACTGGCTCTTGGCCTGATTTGCGGCTTCCGCTGCAGCCTGCGCCTGCCGGGCGACGGCATGGATGCGGGTCAACCGTTCGGCATGGCGGTTGCGCTCTCGAAGGGCGCTGGTGGCAGGCACCGCGGCCACGAAGATCGAAACGACGAAAAGCTGCGACATAAACTGGGCGCGGAATGGGGTCTTACCCGCCAAAATGGCGATCGGGCCAAGTCCATGAGCGGTGCAGCCGATGGCGAGGAATGCGACCGCCAGCACAGCGGCGAACACCCACGGCGGCCCCGCGCGAAACGCCGTCAGCATTAAGAGCGGATAAATCAGCACAAAGGCGAGGGAATCAGCCTCTGAAAACGCCATAAGGCTGAGCGCAGCCGCCAAAGCCAGCAAGAGCCAGCGCTCGAGCGGCGTGGCGTCGCAGGCGTAGATCGAGCGGCGGCTCTTCAGAGGCAGGAGGACCGCAGGGGCGGCGATCAGAAGGCCGAGGGAGTCTTCGCCGCACCACTGCAGCCAGTTGCTCAAGAACTCGTTCGGATCACGGAGTATCACATTGCAGATCACCTGGCCGATCAGCGCTTCTGTTGTCCCGGCCCCGATGACGATGATCGCGAAGGTCAAGAGCCGTCGCACCCGAGAAAGGTCCGTCGCCGCGCCGCAGAAAGTGCGGATCAGGCAGGCTGAGCCAAAGCCCAGCCCCTGATTGAGCAGGGCGTAGGTCACGCTGTGGCCAGGATCGACCTGGCTGATGGCGTTCTGGATGAGGTTCATGCCAAAGCAGCTCAGGCAGAACCACACGGCGACCGGGCGCGGAAGCACCAAAAGGCCGGCGACGATCACGCCGTTGCTCGGGTAGAAGGCGGCCGAGCCGCTGGCGTCCTTACAGAAGGCAGAGCAGATCAGAGTGGCCAGGGCATAGACAACCCAGAGGGCGAGGGCCGTACCCGCCCCGCGCGCGGGTTCCGCCGGCCGATAGAGGTGAAATCTGCGAGGCATGGACTACCAGGAAGGGCCGGACCATTATTAGCCTTTTGAGTATAGCCGCCCTGCTCCTGAGAAAGCCTTAATTGACAAGGCGCTCACCAATGCCGGAGGCGTCCTGATCGTCGTCTGGTGAAACCTCAGCGGTCAACAAGGGCGGTCGGGGCTCAGCGTTCGCGCAGCCCCCCCCTGCTTGGCTGTTGTTGGCCATTGAGCCGCGCGTGCGCATGAACGCCGCCGAAGAGGGCGCGCCCAGACGACGTCGGCCTTGCCCCGGCGAAGCCCCGGCGCTGGCGGGATGCAGCCGCGTTCGGGCTTTGATGGGTCTTTTGACGTTCCGGATTTCAGCCGAACAGGAGACGCCACATCAATCGGCCGGGGAAGAAGGTGAAGGCGCCGGCCACGACCATGGCGAATAGGAAGATCTGCGTCATTCCGCGCCTGTGAGCTCTGATGTCATGACGGCGGGCGGCCGCAACGGCCATCGGTGTGGAAATAGCGACGAGACCGCTCAAGAGATGGATGGGGCTGAAACTCCACTTCAGCACCCAAGGGAAGAAGAACGTGGAGATCGCCGTGGTCATCATCGCAATCACCCAGAGCCATCCCAAGCTACGATGCATAGGATCGCCCTTGGGACGGGCGAACATGATGCAGCCGATCCCAAAGGCGGCGAAGGCCGCGAAGAGGTGCACCTTCAAGAGCAGAGGCTGTGCGGCTAAAAGCGCCAGGTTCGGCACGTGCAGGCGGGCCCGGCCCCCCAGAACGACCATGAAGACGATCGCCAATCCCACGCCGGAGACGACCAGGAAGGCGCGGGTCATCGCCTCACGCGGCGTTGAGCGGAAGACGCCGTCGGGGGCGGAGGCGATTGACAGGTCAGGCTGGGACGGGTTCATCAGGGTTTATCCTTGTGCACGCTGCAGGTCGGCCCTGCAGTCTCTGAACCCCTCCTAGCCTTCGCTGCCGGACCTGACGCGCGCCCATGCACGAACGAACGGCTCCGCTACGTGAAGGGGGGCCCGCCGCCGCTCGCGCTTCGTGGACGGCGGGGTTTGTGGGCGCCCTCCCCCGCCAGCTGGGCATAGCGGCGGTCGCGGGGCTGTTCTTGACCTTTCTCGTTCCCTTTGGCACCGGCGGCGCGTCGCTTCTGGTCCGTTTCGCCTACTGGATGGGCCTGGCTGAGGGCGGGACCGTGATCGGAACCGCGATACGATACGTCCTGGTGCGTGTGGCCGATCCAAGCAACCAGCGCCCCTTCGCCATGGCGGGGCTGACAGCGGCGCTCATGACGCCGCCGACCTCCGGCCTCGTCTGGCTCGCCACCCGCCTGGCTTTCGGACCCCAGAGTCTGCACGGACATCTGATCGAGCTGGCCTTTGCGGTCTTCGTCATCTGCCTGGCCCTCAGCCTGGTCCAGACCCTGGCGGCCCCGCGAGCGCCTATAGCGGCGCCTGTCCTGGAAAAGCCCGCACCGGCCCAGACGCCCAAGTTCCTCGACCGCCTCTCGCCGCGCCTTCGCGGCGCCGAGCTTCATGCAGTGGCGGCCGAGGACCACTACCTTCGGGTTTACACCGCCCTGGGCCAGGACCTGATCCTGATGCGCCTCAGCGACGCCTTGGCCGACCTTGAGGGCCTGGGCGGAGCGCAGACACATCGGTCCTGGTGGGTGGCGCGCGCCGCCGTGGCGGACGTACGCCGCGGCGACGGGCGGGCGACTCTGGTGCTGACCTCAGGTGTGGAAGCGCCAGTCAGCCGGAGGTTTTTCCAAGCCCTGCGAACAGCAGGCTGGTTCTGACGCGGGCTTCGGCGAATAGGCGCGTTCGCGAACACCCATGCGGTCATCTGTGGACGCCCCCGCCGGTGCAAGGAAATTCGCGAGGTAGTGCAGCGCGTAGTCGAGTCCCGTCATCTGTCCGACCTCTATTGCGGCCATCAGATGCCGCGGGCCCGTATGGGAGTTCGTAGACCGGATCCAAATCAAACTTGCGAGCTGAGGGCTCGTTGACACATTGCTGGCTTTCCGGTCCCGTCTCATCGACTGTTGCGCCATACTTTCTGTTGAACTCTCCTACGCCGGTGACGACCTCTGATCGCGTGGCGCGTTACGCCGCCACGGCGATCGGAGCTTTGTAGACCTCCACCTTGGTCAACAGCGCCCAGACGATGCGCGCCATCTTATTGGCCAGAGCGACGGTCACGAGCATGCGCGGCTTGCGGGTGAGCATGCGCCCAAGCCACGATCCCGGAGGCGCGCCGCGCAGCGCTGCCTGACGAACCACGGCGCTGGCGCCGATGATGAGCAGCCGCCGGATTGTCCGCTCCCCCATCTTCGACGTTGCACCAAG
>Ga0116230_10005962_pt1 | contig 11974 bp, 7 predicted proteins | sample S1TSphfallax_3_FD_88678 | JGI IMG/M metagenome (GOLD analysis project Ga0116230, IMG submission 88678) | Host-associated microbial communities from peat moss isolated from Minnesota, USA - S1T2_Fd - Sphagnum fallax MG | ecosystem: Host-associated > Plants > Peat moss > Unclassified | place: USA...
TCGGCCAATGCATGCAGAGTCTGGTGATCCGGCATGTGATTGCGGCACTCTCTGACAATTCGTTCCGACAAACGCAGCGTCAGCGCCATCAAAGTAAACGTGGGGTTCGATGATCCGCCCGTGGGGAAAACCGAGCAGCTCGCCACATAGAGATTCTCCACGCCATGCACCTGCAAATTCTCGTCCACCACGCTTTTGCTGGCGCTGGAACCCATGCGCGTCCCGCCCATCATATGCAGAACATCGGCGGGCAGCTTGAACCACGAATCGTCATTCTCAAACAGCCGTTCATCCCAGTCCAGCGCGCCTAAGCCGGAGTCGCGAAACACCTCTTGCACAATGCTCGCAAAAGATTGAATGGTGTAGCGCTCTTCCTCCGAAATGCGCCAGTGTACCTGCGCCTTGCGTGAGCCCAGCCGGTCCAGCGCGTTCGACAATTTTATGCGGCTCTCGGGGTGCGGCATCTGCTCGCAGTCAATTTGCAAAGTGACCTTGGCATGCTTTGAGATCGGTCTTCTGTTGCGCAAATACGCGGCGCCCAGGTAGCCGCCCATTTCCACTGACTGCGGCAGCATCTTCAGCGCCGTCCGCAAAATACCGCTGTCAAGCTTGCCCGCTTGTAGCGACCGCAATATCTTTCTGATTGAGTGCAGCGCCGTATCCTCCGGCTCCTCCACCGGAAAGTGCGCCATCACCGAAAGCATCTGCCCTCTGGCGCGCAGCGCCGGAGTGGCTTCCAGCTTCGGCGTATGCATGGTTCCGCCGCGAAGCAGAGGAGTGAAATGCCGGAGAATTCGCTTCTGCGTTGCGCCAGGCACCGTGGCCGCCTTCACGCTGATGTGGTCATGAAAATACCGGCCCACCTGGTCGTGGTCATTGCCCACGCCCGCCGGGCACACGTTGTTCGAAGCCAGAAGCAGGCGGGACGTTTCAATGGTCCCCGCGCACACAACAAAGAGATCCGCCGCAAACTCATGCGCCGCGCCATTCATGGTTTTGGCGATGACTGACTTCACTGAACCACCGTCTTCGCGCATCTCAATCCGCGTCACGTTGGCATGAAGAAAAACGGAGACATAGGAAGATTGAATGCACTGCTGGCCCAGCGTCTTCGCCAGATTGCGGTTGCGGTAAGGCACCCACTTGGAAAATCGCACGCCAATGTCATCGGACAGAAAGGCGTGCTCTTGCTGAAACCTGCTCAGCAGTTCGTCGCTGAACGGCAAATTGTTCACACCCGTCAGCGACTCTAACTCGGAATAATACGGCTGGAGGTCTTCCGTGGTAATCGGCCACTGCGGAAGGCCGCAGACTTTGGGTGATTGCAGAACATCGGAGGTGAACGGCATCAATTGCCCGCCCCAGCGCGTGGAGGCGCCGCCCAAGACTCGGAAGCGGCCGGCACTGGTGCCCAGATGCGGAGCGCCCGTCATCTCGGCTTCATTCAAGTCTTGAGAGAGTTCCTCGAACCGCAAACCACCTGCCTCAAGAACCGTCACATGAACTTGCGCCAGATGCAGACTGTGGGCAAGCGTGAGCCCGGAGATTCCTCCGCCCAGAATACAGACTTTAGTGCGCCATGGGCGCGGCTCCGTTAGCGAGTCAAGGTCAACGATCATTGACAGCGGCATGTCGGATTTAGACAAATCCGCGCCACACTCGTTAGAGGATAGCAGTTATCAGCGCGCCAAAGATACCCGCAGTACTATCGGCCGCGCGGACGGTATTCAAATTGCCGGATCCCGCCGGGAAGTGTGCCAGAAATGCAGAATTTCAATCGCCTCGCGGCGATAATCCACACGGTAATAAATACGTATTGGGGTATGAAGAAGCATGCGAATGTCACTTCGCTGATCAAAATTCACGCCGAGATGCGGGAACGACGATAAAACCTCAGCGTAATCGATAAGGGAGGCGACGAATCGGGCTGCCGCTTTCTCGCTATCAAAAGCGATATAGCCAGCAATACTCTCAAGGTCCCTTAAAGACTCTTGCGTGAAGATATGCTTGAGAGCCACTGTTCCATATGACGGCGCACTTCATCAATCGAAAAAGTCCGGCCTTCGTCAGCATCTCTTATGCCAGCTTCGATTGCCGACAAGGTCGCTGCATCCTCTTGCTCCGTCAGTTGCGGGACAGGATGATCAAATTGTAATTCTGGCATACTAAGATTATTCTAAACGTTTTACGGCTGCAAAATCGCCTGATCCAAACTCACCCCGCTCTTATCCAGCAAATCCCCAACTGAGCGGTCAAGCGCCACCTTGGCCTTAATCCAGACACTCCGCGCCGAAACCTCTGTAGAGCGCGCCTGCGCCAGATAACTCTCCTGCTGAATCACCAGGAAATTCGTCGAAGCGCCCACCGACAGCTTGTCCTTCTCGGCATCCACCAGTTGCTCCTGATATTCGCGTGCCTGTGTCGCCGCCGCCAGCGCCGTGCGCGCGGTTTTCAGCGCAATATACGAATTCTCCACATCCTCACGGACTTCATTTTTCAGTCTTTGTGTGCGCGTCTGAGCCTGCTTCAATTCAATGGCGTCGCGCGCCGCGTCAGCCTGGGCCACGCGGTTAGGAAGGGGAACACTGAACTGAATCCCCGCCTGATAAATCCGCGAAGTCTTCAGCCCGGCCAGTCCCAGGTCAGCCGGAGGCGCGTTCAGCAAACCTGTTCCCGCATCGCCAGCCGTGGTAAATGGCGTCTCCGTGCTGCCGCGAGTCTGAAAGTTGCCAATCAAGTCCAGTTGCGCGCGCTGGTTGTTCTTATCCGCGTTCACCGAGATTTCGCCGCTCTGCACCTGCAAATTGGCCTGCGCCAGATCGGGCCGCTGATTCAATGCCGATTTCACCAGGTCATCCACATTGCCGGTATCATCTGTGGCGGGAACCTGAATCGTGTCAGTAGGAACAATCGGCAAATGTTCCAGCAGCGGATCGCCCGATCCGAGTTTCGATAACTGAGTCTTCAGAATCACTTCCTGCTGCCGCACCAGCCCCTCCGCCTGAATCAGGCTGAGTTGAGTGCTGGTAACTAAACTCTGCACGCGAGTTAACTCCAGCGGCGCCAGCGTTCCCTGCTCCACCTGCACCTTGTCATCCTCCAGCAGTTTCTGCGCCGCCGTCAGAGATTGCCGCTGCACCATGGCATTCTCATTCAGACTGACCAGGTCATAATAAAGCCGCGAAACTCCATAAACCGTGCTGATCAGTTGCTGAAAAAACAGCAGCCTCGATATCTTGCGGTTAATCTCGGCAATATGAATGTAGCGCAAATTCACCTCGCGCCCGAATCCGCGCAGCAGCGGCTGGGTAAACGTCACCGAAGTGTTGGGCTGCGAAAACGGATCCAGATTGCCCTGCGTGCCATACAAAACCTGATTGGCGTTGTTCAGTGCGACTTCTAGCTGCCCGCCCGTGGAAAAACCCTGCACCGCCGAGTAATTGGCCGACACAAAGTTGTAGTTATTGGTAGTGGTGGTGGGCACGGCCGAGGTGAGGCTGCTGGTGCTGGTGCCAGAACGCTCAAAATAGCCGGTCTGCCCGTAAACGGTTGGATCAAACAGCGGCACATTCGGACCGGCCGCGTAGCCTGCCGGATTCTGTTGACTCAAACTGCTGGCCGTCTCGGTCAGAATGTTGAGCGAAGTCAGATCATTCACCGTTGGCGTGGTCGGTGTCACTGAAGACGCCGCGCTGTTCAGCAAAGGCGATCCCGGGCCGCCCACGCCCGTGGGGCTTTCCGCCACCGAATAATCCAGCCCGCGCACACTGCCGCCGCCCTTGGCGCGCAGCGCGTCCGTGGCCGCAATGGAAAGCTGAAAGCGGCCCACCTGCACATCCAGATTATTTTCAATAGCCAGCGCAATAGCGTCGCTCAGCGAAAGGTGAATTGCGCCGTCATGCACAAGCGCGCGAGTCTTGTCTCCTTGAGCAAACGCAGCACACTGACACACCAGCGTGAGAATCAAAACCTTTTTCATTTCTTCGAATCTTTAACCTGGCTCTGATTCCCGTATCTGCCCTCCTGCGCATTCGGCACGGGACTGGGCGCGGCGGCCTGCTGCGGTTTCTGTTTGGGGAAAACCGGCTCCACTTCAGCGCCTTCCTGAATCGAGTCATTGACATTCTTCACCACAACGTCGCCCGCCTTCACGCCGGCAGTCACCTCTGTCTGCACGCCGAAGTCTCGGCCAATCTCCACATTCTGAAAATGAATGCGGTTATCAGCCACCAGAGCCACCATGTTCTTGCCGCCGCGCACCACAATCGCCTCACCCGGCACGGTCAAAGGAGGAACCGTCTTGGCTTCGGCAAAATTCACCACCGCATACATGCCGGGCAGAAACTTCTCTTTTGGATTGCGCACCTGCACCTCCACCAGCAGCGTGCGGCTATTGGAATCGATAGACGAAGAGGTTCGGGTCACATGGCCTTCGGTCTGCTCGCCCGGCACCGCTTCAAACGATACCGACGCCGTTTGTCCTTTGTGAATCGCGCTTGCATAATCCTCCGGCACCGAAGTCAGAACGCGCAGCGGATCAAGCGTGGCCATGGCAAATATCTGCCCGCCCTGCGCACCGCCGGTGCTGGGAGTAACTGATGACGTAGTGCTTCCGGATGCGCCGGAGTTAGAAGTATCTCCCTCAGTTGGAGTGCTTCCTCCATAACCGCTGCCCGCCGCTGAAATCAGCGCGCCAACATCCACATTGCGCGCGGTGATAACTCCGCTAAACGGCGCGGTCACCCGTTCATATTGCTGCAAAACCGTCAGCCGGTTCAGATTATCTTTGGCGGACTGTATCGAACTTTCGGCCGCATGAACATTAGCTTCCGCCGAACGGTAGTTCGCTTCTTGAGTGTCGCCGTCCTGCCTGGAGAAAACACCTTTGGCAACCAGAACTTTATAGCGTTCCCAGTTGGCTTTGTTCAGCACTAGCTGCGCCTGAAGCTGAGCCAGGTTCGATTCACTCGTCAGCACTGCCGACCGCGCCTGCGCCACCTGCTGATCCAGGTCCGGCGCATCAATCACCGCCAGTAACTGGCCTTTCCGCACATGATCTCCAATATCCGCCAGCCGTTTCGACAGATAACCGGAGGAACGCGCATAAATCCCGGCCTGCATATAAGCCAGCGTGGTGCCTGGAATAACAAGCTGGCTGGTGGCGGGCGCGGTGACCACTTTAACGACATCCACCTTGGGATGATCGTTCACACGCTCCTTGGCCTGCTTATCAATATCGGCGCTCACCTTTTGCCTCGGCAGCACGCTGAAAAACACAATCAGAACGGCAGCCACAATCAGAAAAACGATAAATAAGAGCCAGTGCCGGACGGAATGGCCGTGCTCACTCGCGGTGGTGGTCATAAACTATCTTTCTGTAATCTGGTAATTGCCGGTAGACGACTTATACTCATCGTCAATTCGCTTATCGTAATCAATGGGCTGCTCCTTGCGCAGGAACGTGTACATAATGGGCACGATAAACAGCGTCCCGACGGTGGCGAACAGCAAGCCGCCAATCACCGCGCGCCCAAGCGGGGCATTCTGCTCCCCGCCTTCTCCAAACGCCAGCGCCATGGGAAGCATGCCAATAATCATCGCCAGCGCCGTCATGCAAACGGGCCGCAGACGAATGTAACCGGCGTTGAGCGCCGCATCCATGACATTCTTTCCCCCACCCTCTTTGTTCGCCAGCCGCTCATCATTGGCAAACACCACCAGGAGAATGGCGTTGGCTGTGGCCACGCCGATGGTCATGATGGAACCCATCAGCGAAGGCACACTAAAAGTAGTTCGAGTCAGATAGAGCATCCACAAAATCCCTGAAAACGCACCCGGCAGCGCGGTCAGAATAATCAGCGGATCAACCCAGCTTTGAAAATTCACCGCCATCAGCAGATAAACAATAATCACCGCGAATCCAATGCCAATCAGCAGGCGCGTAAAGGATTGCTCCATCGTTGTCACCTCGCCGCGCAGGTCAATCACCGTGCCGCCGGGAAGGTTCTTGGTCTCTCCAATAATTTTGTGAATCTGATTCGCCACGCCGCCCAGGTCGCGCTGGTCAACGTCGGCGTAGATATCAAACGTCGGCTGAATGTTGTAGTGCGAGATATCAATGGCCGACACATCCCGCTTCAGGCTGGAGATATTGGAAAGAAGCTGGCTGTTCGTTCCCGCCGTGTTGGTCACCGGTATGCGCTCCAGCGCGGGAAAGGTATCAAACCGGTAGAGCGGACTCTGCACCACCACGTTGTAGTTCACCCCATTCGCCGGGTTCAGCCATTGATTTGGATTGGTCTGGCTGGTGCCCGACAGCGCTATCAGCATGTTGCGCGCAACATCACTCTGAGTAAGGCCCAGTTGCAGAGCGCGGCTGCGGTCGGCATTGACGTCGAGTGTCGGATACGCCACTTCCTGGTGAATGTGCGCGTCGACAATACCGGGGATCGCCTGCACCTTGCGCAGCAAGCCCTGCGCAATCTTGTAGTTCTGCTGCGGATTGCGTCCCACCACCTGTAAGTCGATAGGTGCGGGCAAACCAAAATCGAGAATCTGGTTCGTAATGTTGGCGGGAGTAAAGAAGAATGTTTCCTCCGGGAAGCGCTGCGCCAGCTTGGCGCGCAGCAGCCGGCTGTAGTCCAGCGTGTCTCGCCCGCCCGGCTTCAGCGAGATCTGGATATCTCCATCCGAGTTACTGATGGAGGCGTTGTTGGAAAATGCGAGATTGAAACCTCCATTTGGCAGCCCGATGTTATCCAGAATCATATCGATGCGGCCGGGGGGAAGAATTTGCCGGATCTCGCGCTCAATGGCGGCAAAGATCATCTCGGATTCTTCAATGCGGGTTCCCACCGGAGGCAAAACATGCAGGCGCATCTGGCCGGAGTCGACATAGGGAAAAAAGTCGCGGCCGATCACCAGAGTCAGCAGCGAAGAAGCGCCCACGAAGACCGCAAAAATCACCAGCACAATCGCCCGGTTGTGAAGACTCCAGTCCAGCCAGCCCTTGTAAGACGTGCGCAGACGTTCGAACTGGCGGTTGAACGCTTCGTGCGTGTGCCAGATCCAGTTCTTGGCCACATCGGGTTCCGGCTCGCCCTCGGTGTGCTGATAAAGGGGGATCTCGGCCGGAAGAAGATAGTGCATCATCGTCGGCACCAGCGTTCGCGACAGAAAGTAGGACGCGAGCATGGCGAAAACCACGGCCATGGCAAGGGGTGTGAACAGGAACTTGGCGGCGCCTGTAAGCAGCAATACCGGCAAGAACACGATGCAGATGGAGAGCGTGGAAACCAGCGCAGGCGCGGCCACCTGGCTGGCGCTGTCCAGAATGGCATGCACCAGCGAGACACCTTTCACGCCCAAGTTGCGGTGCGTATTCTCAATTTCCACCGTCGCGTCGTCCACTAATATGCCGACCGCCAGCGCCAGTCCGCCCAGCGTCATGACATTGATGGTTTCGCCCAGCGCTGCCAGTATGCAGATAGACGTCAGAATGGAGAGCGGAATGGAGATGCAGACGATGATGGTGCTGCGCCAGCTTCCCAGAAACAGCAGAATCATCAAAGCTGTCAGAAATGCCGCGATGCCGGCTTCGCGCAGCACTTCGTTGATCGACTCGCGCACGAAAATCGATTGATCAAACAAGGGCACAATCTGCAGTGAGGGAGGCAAATCGCCTTTCACGCGCGGAATAGCCTTCTTGATGGAGTTCACAATATCCAGGGTGGAAGCTTTGCCGTTTTTCAGCACGCTGAGATATGCGCCGCGGCTGCCATTCTGGCGCACGATATTGGTTTGAATCGCATAGCCGTTATGCACTTGCGATATGTCCTTCATATACACAATGGCGCCGTTGGCCGCGCGCACCGGCAATTCATTTAAGCCTTCAATAGTCAGCGGGCTGCTGTTGGTGCGAACCAGATACTCGGTGTCTCCCACGCGCGCCGTGCCGGCGGGAAGAATGATGTTCTGATTGCCCAGCGCATTCGTTACGTCTTGGGCCGACAGATGCTTGGCGTACATCAGGCTGGGGTCGACATCCACCATAATCTGGCGCGATTTTCCGCCCCAGGGCAGCGGAATGGAAGCGCCCTGAACCGTGGCAAGCCGGGTGCGTATGAAATTCAATCCCAGATCATAAAGATCCTGCTCCGTCAGCCCTTCGCCGGACAACCCGAGCTGGAGTACTGGAACGCTGGAGGCGTCGTACTTCAAAATGTTCGGCGGGAATGCGCCGGGCGGAAGCACACGCAGGATGGTCTGGCAGATAGCTGTCACTTGCGCCAGGGCGAGATCAACGGAAGCGCTGGGCTGAAAGTAAACGTGAACCACCGAAACGCCCGAGTAAGACTCGGATTCAATATGCTCGATGTCATTGACAGTTGTCGTCAGTGAACGTTCCGAGATGGTGACTATGCGCTTTTCCATCTCGTCGGGAGACAGGCCCGTATAAGTCCAGACAATGGTGATAACTGGAATATTGATATACGGAAAAATATCCTTAGGTGTGACAATCGAGGAGAGCGCACCTAGGATGAGTACGAGCACCGAGAAAACTACAAAGGTGTAGGGACGGCGAAGCGCAAGATGGACTATCCACATGCTGGGGAGTTATTCAGACTGATTTTAAGGATAACGCAATCGCGCCAAGGCTAAACAGGTAGCTCTTCCGCCGTCGGGTATTCATGCTGCTGGCGGCCCACTTTGCCGTCGTACTTCACCGTAGTCTTGAACAGTTCCAGATGTCCGTCGCCGGCTTCGCCCTGGCAGCGCTTCTCAATGGCCGCCATTTGCGCCCCGGACAATTTTTCAAACTGCGCGACAATCTGCAAGTTCTGCTTCAGGACTTCCATCGAATCCATGCCGCTGATGGTGGTGGCCACCGGAAGACTCATGGCGTAATGCAGCGCCTCTTTCACCGTAATCCCGCCCTGCACAATCATCTCGCCGCTGCCGCCCAGGCTCTTCATACCCAGCACGCTGATGCCTTGTTTCCGAGCCTCCGGCAGCACCAGGTGCTGAAAACTGCGGAACGTGGCATCAAACGGATTCAGCGGCATCTGCACGGTGTCGAACGGAAATCCATGCGACAGCATTTTCAGATGAATGGCCGGGTCTTTATGCCCGGTAAAACCAATCAGCCGCACTTTGCCCTGCTGCTTGGCTTCCAGCAAGGCTTCAGCCGCGCCCCCGGTTCGAAAGATCAATTCCGGATCGTTATCGTAAACCACTTCATGAATTTGCCACACGTCCAGATGATCCGTGCGCAGCCGCCGCAGCGATTGTTCCAGCATCTGCATCGCCACCTTCTTGTCGCGCCCATGCGTGCAAACCTTCGTCATCAGGACAGCTTCGTTCCTGCGAGAGCCGAGTGCCGCGCCCAGCCATTCCTCGCTTTTGCCGTCGTGATATTCCCAGGCGTTGTCGAAGAAGTTCAGTCCCGCATCCAGCGCCCCCTGAACAATGCTGGTGGCTTCCTCCAGACTCCGCGCCGAGCCAACGTGAAAACCTCCGACGCCCAGTATTGAGACTTCCAGACCGCTCTTGCCAAGCGGCCTCTTCGGTATTGAGCTTAACTTTTGAGCCATAAGAGTGCCAACCAATGCTGCGGATTGCAAAAAGTCGCGCCGGGTAGCCATATTACTTATCCGAAGGAAACGGCTTGCCGGTGTTCTCCACTTCGCGCAGCATCTCCTTCACTTCTTTCTGCCCTGTGTCAATGGGGAAGTCATGCGCCAGGCGCGCTTCCGGGTTGTCATATTTCAAGGAAACTTTGTAAGGCTCAAAACGGCCGTCCGCATATTGCCGGGTGCGTTCGCCCAAGGCTTCCATCTCGGCGTCCGAAAGCGGCGTGAAGTTTTGAGCTATCCGCAAATTCTGTTCAACAATGTCAGGCTTCTCCATGCCCGTAATGCAGGTGGTCACCGGCAAACTCATGGCGTAGCGCAGCAGCTCTTCCGCCGTGAACACGCCCTTTTGAATCGCAATGCCGGCGCCCTGCAGCGGCTTCATGCCCAGAATGGCCATGCCGCGTTTTTGCGCCTCGGGAACAACCTGTTTCTGAAAGCTGCGGAACGTCGCGTCGAACGGATTCAGCGGCATCTGAACGGAATCAAACGGAAAGCCGCAATTCAGAAACGACAGGTGAATCTTGGGGTCTTTGTGGCCGGTAAAGCCGACAAAGCGCACTTTCCCCTGCTGCTTCGCCTTCGTCAGCGCTTCGGCCGCGCCGTTGGGCCTGATGAAAAGCGCCGCGTCATTGTCGAAAGCAACACCATGAATCTGCCACAGATCCAGATGATCCGTTTGCAGCCTGTTCAAAGATTCTTCCAGCATGCGCATGGCCAGATCCTGGTCGCGGCCATGCGTGCAGACCTTCGTCATCAGGAACACTTTGTCGCGCCGGCCTTGCAGCGCGGAACCCAGCCAAACTTCCGATTTGCCGCGATGATATTCCCAGCAGTTATCAAAAAAAGTAACGCCGCCGTCTATCGCGCGATGCACAATTTCATGCGCGGTTTTCACATCAGCGGCGTCACCCAGATGATGACCGCCTAATCCGAGAATCGAGATGGATGTTCCGGAGTTACCGAACTGGCGCTGTGGAATCGATGCCATACTTGCACCCGATGAGACCACAAAGAAAGCGTCACGGTTTCAACTGAAATATTTATTGCTCATCTCCCGTAAAAACTCCAGAGATTGCGCCATCTCCTCCATGCCGTTCATGCCATCCTCGATACTCACCCAGCCCTGGTAGTTATGCTCGGCCAGAATCTTGAAAATGGTGTCGTAATCGTTCATGCCCTTGCCCGTTACGCCATGCCGCAAGTTAGGTGAATAGCCCAGCGTGCCGTCTGTCTGGCGCAGAGACTCAATCGTTGTGCCTTCGGCCAGATAGCGGTCGCTGGCATGCATGCTGACCACGCGCGGGGCCACGCGCTTCAGCAACTCAATGGGATCGTCACCCGCCACCACGGCATTCGATGGATCGAACTGGACACCGAAATTAGTATGATCGACGACCGAATCAATGATGTCCACGAAGCGTTCGGCTTTCTGCGCGAACTCGGGATAACTCCAGAACCCGTCTTTATAGTGATTCTCCATTCCCAGAATCACGTCGCTTTCGCGCGCCACCGGAAGCACCTGGTCAATCGCTTCCAGCACCCATTCCCTGCCCTGTTCCCAGGAAACATCGGGATAACGCTGCCCGCTCAGAATGCGGCAAACAGTCTTAGGCCCGCCCAGACGGCGTGAAACGCGAACCATATGCTGCTGGCGCTCAATCTCGCGCTTGCGCCAGTTAGCGTCGGGCGTGGTGAAATCGGGCGAACAGCAGAACATCGGCATGGCGAAACTGCCGCCGTGCAGAGCTTCGCCAATGCAATCGATATAGCCGTTCTCAAAGCTCGTGAAAAAGCCCTCATACATCTCAAGGCCGTCGGCATCAAGCTGCTTGGCCTGCTCAATCCATTCGAAGACGGACATTTTGCCGGACGCTATCTGCTCCAGATAGCATTTGGGAAACGCGGAAATATTCAATGGCATTTAAGGAACTAAAACCGCTTTCACAAATTCGCCCTGCTCCATTTTTTCAAAGCAGGTGTGCCATTCAGCCAGCGGCGCAACCCGGCTGATAATCAGATCCAGGTCGATCTGGCCGGAGGCAATCATGGAAAGCACGCGCTCCCAGATAGGCCAGTTATGCGAGAAACTCCCGGCCAGCGTGACATTCTTTTGCACCAGCGGATCCAGGTTGAAACCCAGCGGCTTGGGACCCCAGCCAACCTTGATGATCTGCCCATTAGGACGAACCGCCTGCAAAGCCATTTGCAGCGCCGCCGAAACCCCCGCCGCATCAATGGCCACATCCACGCCCAGCCCGTCGCCCTGCGCCATGATGGTTTCGACAACATTGCCCGATAGCGTCAGCGACGCGCCCAGCTTGCGCGCCACAGAGAAACGA
>Ga0116230_10005965_pt1 | contig 11970 bp, 9 predicted proteins | sample S1TSphfallax_3_FD_88678 | JGI IMG/M metagenome (GOLD analysis project Ga0116230, IMG submission 88678) | Host-associated microbial communities from peat moss isolated from Minnesota, USA - S1T2_Fd - Sphagnum fallax MG | ecosystem: Host-associated > Plants > Peat moss > Unclassified | place: USA...
CAATTTAATTCCCACCTCCCCTTCCCTTTTTTTTTTTGCTGTTTCCCCCCCCCCTTTTTTTTTTTTTTTTTCTTGTTTAAGTTGTGTATTTCCCCCCCCCCCCCCTTCCCCCCCCTCCGCCCCCCTCCTCTTGCCATATGTAGATTCTAGAGTTTGGAATGTGAGGTTAGGAAAATAACGTAGTTTTTTTTTTATAAAATTTATTCAAAAGTTTTATTGTTTTTTTTGGGATGTTCTTAGCTTTGTTTAACTTAGTCTTTTTTTCCAACTTTTGATTTTTCGTTTTTCAATTTTTGGCTACATGGTTATTATTTCCCTAAATTCATCTACATTTTAATTTGCATTCTAGTCTTACATTGCACTTCATTTTTGTAAATGCCTTTTATAAATACTCTTGTAGATTATGAATGCATTTATAATTTTACTTGCTATTACCTAGAGAGGTTTGCATATTATTGTTTGGTTGTTTTTATCATTCAACTGGCATAATTTCATCTTGCATTTGATAATAGAAAAGTCATCCCAAAATGGAAAAAAACAAATAATAATGATGAAATATATTTAAATGATGTTGTAATGGAAGAGGAGAGAATGGAAGGAAAGTTTGAAATTCAGTCAAGTTTGCAAACAAAAATATATATTAATGCATATGAGGGGAAAGAAAAATGAAGGAAAATTTGAAAAAAATGGAGACAAGATAGTAGAAATGCATTATGTTGGTCATTTTATTGTGTAAATGGCAATAAGCTATCAATGTTAAGTGTTCTTAATTGATGAGATGAACTTTTTGTTATGCGAGTCCAATTTTAATAACAAATGCCAAAACACAAGCAAGGAAAGTTTGATATTGTATAATAATGCAAATGGAATTATTGCATTAAAAAAACTTGTTTATGTAAACCATTATATGATTGAAAAAATATAAGAAGAAGTAAACAATCTGTTAAAAAACCACATGAAAGAAAACATGCAAAGAAAAGAACTCATGTAAATGGAACAACTATCTCTAACCTTTTTGCTACAAAAGATTTTTATAAGAAAAATCATGTGCAATAGAAGTAGTTTTTAGAAGATTTAGTTCATTTAATAGTTAAAAATCATTTGCCCATGCATCTTGTTGAAAGCCAATGGTTAAAAAGAATTAGTTTACATTTGTGTCCGGGGGTTGTTTTGCCTTTTAAGAAACAATTTTCAAGAGAAACTTCGTTGGAATTGGTGGAAAAAACTAAACAATTGTATGTCTTACCTACTTTGGAAAATTGATTTTATAACAACAAATTTTGATTTATGGATGTTAAAAGGGGCTTATGACATTTTTGCCTTTGTTATTAATTTTTAAAAGGTTGATTGACAGCCAAAACATATTACAATTGGGTTTTTTGAAACATTTGATAACTCCAGGAAAATATTTAACTAAATTGTTAAGCAAATGTGACTTGAGAGAAAAAATCATTGCTTCTATTAAACATGAAGGATCTAATCTAAATACTATGACTATAACTTTAAAGTTTGTTGTAAGTTATGATGTTTTAAGTTTGACAAAACATTTTCAAGGTAGTTGTTTTGGCCATGCATTCTTTAAGGCTTGTCAATATGCTTTAATTGATGAAAAAATATGTAAGGGTTTAAAATATGTATTTGTCAAAACTACCCAATTTGACTTACAAAAATGTATAATTTGGTCGAAAAAGTCAGGGAAAGGAAGACAAGAATGAACAAGGCTCATGTAGATTAACACTCTAGTTAAAACAAGGTTATCATCAAAACTTTAATATTTCTTAGTTTATTATTATTATTTTTTACACTTGTTACAATCACAACACCAACACATGGCATCCATGATTAGACCGATACAACTACATATGGCATAAAGAACTAACTTAAATAAAAAAAGACTATTCATGGATGCCATGTTTTGGCATAAGAAATGTAAATAATGATCATTTTGTTGTTTTTTTTTGCAGGTGTCACAGGCATGAAAACAACCAAGTCTACGAGATTTTCTAAACCAAGATGAAAACGAATGCAGGCCTAATCCCAAATCTAGATTGTGAAACAAAAAAGAATTTGGTTATAGTTTCCCTTACAATGGTCAATAAAAACAAGAACACGATAAATGCAAGACAAGGGTGAAAGCATGAATAGGTGGACTATTTGGACTATCACATTTATATTTTTTCTAGGTTACATACAAATGTAAAATTTAAAGCCATATTCAAAATTAATATTGTCAAAATTTTAATTATTCATGTTGTCATAGATTTTAATGGGAATCATCATAAAAAATTTGGATGAATTCTAAGAAGATTATGGACTTGTATTAGACTTTTGAAATGACAACATTACATTTATCACACAAAAAAGGTAAATAAATGTGGATTCAAAAAATTATGTCAAAGTAGTCTGAAAATTTTAAAAATAAAATAAAATAATCATCAAATGAAGGATTTATTAGTGAAGTGCATTGAAACTTTCCATATATATATATAATTTTTTTTTAAAAATTACGTGATTGTTGTAAATTTTTATTCTTGAGAGTCCATTTCACATTTAATATTTTAATCTTTTGCATGGATTTTTTAATTAATCACATGTTTAGGGTTATTCATAGGTTGGTTTATTAATATTTATGATTAAAAACATAAGGGATAATTATAGGATTTATAATTTAATAATTGTTAAAATTGCAAAATTAAATCTTTAGTGTTAGATTATGGACTTTCAAATGCCATTTTTGAGTCACATAAATATGCTTTCACCCAAAAAAATTCAATAAGATTTTATTGCAAGAATGAAATAAGAACAAAACAAGATTATAACAAAAAAAACGTACCCAAAATTAATGTTGAATAGATTAAAGGTGATTGGGAATTCTACCTTTATTTACACTTTTTGGGCACCTAGTTCAAAGAAGTTTTTTAAAAACTTTGCAACCTACTGTGGCCCATGTTCACCAATGTGTGCCCATATGCACCTATGTGTGACCCATGTGTACCCATGTGTGAACTATGAGTGAACTAATATCAACTAAAAATGAATAAAAAGTTAACAAAATGGTGAAAGGATGGTAAAATAAATAGAAAAAATGTTGTGCCCAAAAATGACAAGTTTTTTAATATAAACACATGAAAGTAGATTAAAAAATTGTGAAAGTAGAAATATTCTAATTGTGGAAATGAGGTCGAGCCACATAGTACAACATATATATTTCTCTGATATTGTTACAATATCTTGTCGATCCACACGAGTGCACAAATAAAGTGTTTCGAGGGAACATTTTATGATGTCTGTCATTTCACTAGGTGGGAAAGATAATTTTTTTTTTCGTTGCTTTATTAACAACAACTTTCTTATGTATAAGGGTTCAAATCCCTCCTTGCCCACAACTAGCCCGCTTGATTCATAGACAAAGACAAAATATGAATAAACATGGCTTTCCATTTAGTTTACAATAATTTGAATATAAAATTTGAAAAAAATTGGTATCATAAATTAAATGAGAAGTAGATTTGAACTTGATAGGGTCAATTTGGTGTTCAAACCTACTTTTACCCTAGAAAATTTATGTATTATGATTATAACATGCATAATTTCATATTACACAAGTAGTTTTTAAGGCTCCATTGACTTGAAGGTGAAAAAAGTTCAATATTTCATCTACTTGCAACCCATTTTGTAAGATTGGAAACTTCCTACTAGTAGATGCAGTTTTTGTAAAATCTATTTAAATCTACATGAAGTTGTTCATTTTTCAAAATTACAATATTAAAGTGAAAGATTACCTTCATATTAATCATTGAGTAAAATGATATTTCTACTTTCAATGCATAAAAAAAAACTTGTATCTACTTGTATTTTTTTGTGACAAGGTACAAAGGCTATCTATTTGACCATGTTTTCACCCTAAAAATTAATTAGAAGTGAACTTAAAGTTAATTAAAAGTGAATTAAGAGTTAACTAAAAGCCAACTAAAAATCAACTAGGATTTAACTAAGAGTGAGTTAATGGTTAATTGGAAGCGATGTAACTAGAGATTAATTAAAAGTGAACTGAAACTAAATTAAGAATTAAATACAAATCATGGATGCACATTCAAATGAATGAACTCCATGGTGTTGGCATTTGTGATAACAAGTTTGTTAGCAAAATCATTCTTTTTCAAAAGGTTTTACAACTCAAGGATGTTATCATGCATTGTTATAGCAAGCAAAGTTTAGTGAGGATGACAACTAGTTTTCCACCCCCTTTGACATGGCATGTTTGTCAAATTCTTGTTCATTGTCTCTACCCTATTGTAACTACTTGTGTTTTAAACCAATCTAGGGGACATTGGTTATTAAGTGATGTCCTTCATTTTGTCATTTCCATGAACTTGAAATTGAAAAAAACCAAAAAATGCAACATCTTTTCATACCCTAATGGAAGAGGATTTTGGTGTGGCACTTGAGTTAATTGTTTAGCTTCCAACATTAAATTTTTTTTTGTGGAGTTCTAGATAGCTATATTTCCTTCTTGAAAAAAATTGATGAAAGAAAATCACGTAATATGTTAGCTCAAATGTTGGACCCAAAGCAATTGTTGAGCAATATGATACAATGTCATTATATCCTATGCTCATGACATGTTATTATCATTTGCATGCATCAATAGAATTTGATAATGATTTTGTTGATTAGAGTGTGGATGATGACAACAATTGCATTTTTTCAAATGACAACAAGGAATATTGAACTAGCCAAAGAGCTTTTTAAGAGAGAACTATAGGTTTTTTGACATTATCATGTGGTTGTGGAGGAGATCAAGTGTCCCCTTTGATGGTGGGAGAAACATAAAGCCATCTTTTCTACAATTGGGTTTCTTGTTTGTTAGATTTTAGGGATTTTTGGTTATCAAATAGAAACTAAAAAGATATTTTCTTTGGTTGGAATCCTCATTAATATGAGGAGACATTGTTTACAATCAAAAAATTTAGAGAAATTTATTTTTGTGAACAAAAATTGGCCCAATGATTGTAGAGTTGGTTGTAAATCTCCTTCTAACCTTTCAAAACTTATTGGGATAGATGCAAACCTAGAAGAGAAGTTAGAAAAATTTGAAAAAGATGAAAATGTGAATTTATATATTGCTGAAAATATATTCAAAGTCTTATTTTTTGTCAAAAAAAATACTAAAAAATAATTTTCCATAAAAATATTGAAAATTTTGAGATCTAGCTTATGAGAACCAGCCAAGAAAACCAGTTGTTTTTTAATTGCTGAGGATTGCCAAGCTTGAGAACCGATTTTTTTTTCCTTCAAAAAAATTTGATATTCAAAACGATTCTTGTAAGCCCCTATAATTTTTAAAATCAATAACTGACCCGATTTTCACATTGAAACATAAAGAACGAAAATTGATGGTTTTTGAAAAGGAGTGAGAACCGCCCAACACTAGTTAAACCCTTCCCCTCTATAAAGCACAACATTTATAAATAAATAAATAATTAATTAATTCTTTGAAAAGATTGAAAGCCTGGTGTGTAACTTCCAATTTTTTAAGTTCCCCCAGTAGCTTGGAGAGTAACTTCCACCTGTTGAGAGTTTCTTCTCCTGGCTGTCCATGAAACAGGTTTTCTTAAGGCAGGTGAGGGACACAAAAATACAAAGAAAATAAAGTTGGAGTGCTTTAAGTAGTGTAAGTGGAGCTCACAATACTGGAGTGCAAGGGCAGCTTCAACGCCTGTCTGTCAAATAATTAATTTAGTTCATTTGGCTGAAAAATTAGTTAATTCACCTCCCCCTGCAACCCAAAAAAAAACCCCTAAAAACTCACCCCTCCTTTAGATATGAGACCTGGGGGGCATCATACACAGATGATGAATCACCCCAAAATACATGCAAGCTTGGATTATTCTGTTTTGGCTGGCTACATTTGCAAAAACAACCTAAATTTACAAAAAAATTGGTCTTTTATTTAAATCAGGAAAACTATGCATCATACCCACAAATGTTTTTGGGTTTGTGTTATATTTATCATGTTGAAGTTGGGTAACTTATCATACTGGGAGTTTTCCTTCATGTGCATTCTTTAATAGTACGTAGAAATAGGAGGCATGTGCATGCCAGCCAAACCAAAAACAGGTGTGTGTTCCATCATCTACATGGCTTTCCAAATATACTTTCATTGAAGATTGTAATCTGAAGCATTCCAGCAAAATTGGTGTAGTATCTTCAATATAACATCCTTACTTGAATGAATGTCATCCATTTGATGGCTATAATAATGTGTCATGGAATGTGTTTCGTGATTTTCAGACTAGTACAGCATTTGTGCCAACCTAGATTCTGAAAGGTGACCCATTTTCCGATGAAGTTAGAACCAACTGTTTTAGTGTAGTTGCAAGGCGTGTTACAAGGTGTAATATGTGCTCTGATGGTGTTGGGGGGCGGGGGGGGGTTTGAAAAATGAAATGTCCATACAGAGAGGCGGGCATTTCATTTTTGAAAACACCTGCCGTTTTTTTCCCCTTGTCATACCCAACAAAAGCAATTGGTGGGCAGGTACCTAATAGAGTTTTCCTTAAAGTCAGTCACCCTGTCTTTGGGCCTCCTTTCAACTCCTATCACTTCTTTAAGTGAGGTCTGCAAAGTCAGGAAAATTTATTAAATCTGGGTATGGAATGCAGAAACTCAAGCATTTAATGCACAAGGTTCGAGAGTAATTATTGTAGTTGTACAGGCAGGAGCATTGAAAAAAACATGTAGCAAATGTGCAGGTCGCTTGGGAAAAAGGAAAGACGGTTAAAACAGGATGAAACTCAGTTTACCACAAAAAAACTCGTGCATTTCTGAGGTCCCCCCTCCCCCCCTTCTCTCGAATGCTAATGTACTTTATTGCAAGTTTTTTAAAAATCTCACCCAGTTTTGGACCAAACTCAGGGTTTTGGTGCTGTGTTTTCTTGACTTTTTTATGAAAAACCCTAATATATCAATATATCAGTCTGGTAAGGTATATTGGCTAAAAAACTTTCAACTGGGTAAGTGTTGATAGGCTTTACAAAATTATCAATCTGGGTATGATGGGTATGATACATAAATCATCAAGATTTACCCTCTTTGTATGTTAAGGGTTAATACTTAGGCCCGCTTTACATTAGGAGTCAGGGCTGAAAAAACTGGGGGCCAACTTTGAGCATTTTTGGCTTGTTGTTTGGCCCCCAGGGGTTGAAAATTGACTTCCCAAATTCAGCAGTATCCTTTTGTCGGCCTTGAGGCCACTACAAGACCATAAAGTTCAGCATTCATTAGTAGCTAGGGGTAGATTGAAAATATTTTTTCTATTTCAGCCTTGACTCCTAGTGTAAAGCCCTTGGGACCTATTTCAACTTTTTGCACCAATGGGAATGCTTGATTTGGGTTGAATATCGGCCCTGACTCCAAGTGTAAAGCAGGGCTTAATACTGGTGTTGTTTGGTTCTAGTTTTTGAAGAGAATTTATGTTCCAAAAACCAATTTCTTGAAGAAGTTTAATAAATCTTCCTGTTCTAGTCTGGTGTATTTAAAATTTTCTGATAGAACTTCAATCCAGACTCCTGTTGGAGACCCAATTCTTCACAATCCTAAACTTTAAGGTTTTGATTCCTCCAATAAGACATCCAAATTAAGTTGGTTTCGATTATCTAGACATAGCTGAAGATTGAAGAATGTTTTTAGTACCATATTCCAATCTACAACTGATCAAAAGTGACCACCTGAATAACAAGTAACAACTAGAGGAATTTTTTTTCTTGGAAAAGTAACAATTTTTCTAAACACTTGACTGCACACTGCACAGAGAACTAGATCCTCTATTATTAAAAACATGGGGTGTGTCACACTGTGGCCTTGCCTTTTACATTAAAAAGTGTCTTAAGGCAAAAGAAGAATTATGAAAATTCAAATATTTCACCATGAAAAAATATCTTCTTGAAAAAAATCCTCTAAAAGAAACCAAAATCCTTCAAGATATCATAACTCTACAGCTAAATCTCAAGTTTCAACAAAGCCAAAATATCATCTTTCAAAAATCCTCAGAGAAAAGTAGAAGTACTACCTAGGGGCCAAAATCCCTTAAGCTACTATACTCTATAATCAATCTAAACACAATATCCTTGCTTTGGTAGGCAAGCCCAACAAAGGGTTTGAAGTTTGCAAGGCAGGACTCAGTTCCGGGTCTCGTTCCGGTTCTAACAGGAAGGGCTGATTCCAAGATTAGATCTGGTGTCTGGTTCTGATTCAAGAAGGGGCTTGTTCTAAGTCAGTTTTTATTCTTTTTTCAATGAAACTGACAACGTTGGTTATAATATACTAGTGCTGGGTGCATACTCACATCACGCTGGGTATTTGACTGGGTATTTATTTGTCTGAGTATATAGGTATATATCAGTCAGGTACAAAAATTTGAAAGACCCGGCCCATATCCGGGAACTTCAGTAAATTTGATGCCTGCATTGTACCCGGCAATCAGAAAATCCAATTGTGCATACTAGTACCCAACCTGGTGTTTAGAACAGTGAAGGTTATGTAACATAAACCTTGTCTTATACCCTCTTGAATACCCAGAATGTATTTTCATTAGTTTTAGGGTTACGTGCAGAAAGTCAAATGATGACACAGACAACAAACACAGAACCATGCTAACACTTTTGTCCCACTTTATCGTCATTTTTATTTTTGTTTCCTTATGATTTGTATGTACAATCTGAGAAAAGCTTTGTGATTCTGTTGTGCGTTGCTAATTTGCTTGTTGAATGTAAAGATTTCCATCGACACCAACTTTGATTTCAACATTGGAATTGATAGGGAGGTGTTCCATTTTGGATGGGGTGCATCAATGTAAGAGTTCATCTAGTGATCAAGCTAGATAACTGTGGCTTGTGGAAATGGAGCACCTTGCTAAAGAACCCAGATGTTGTGTACATAGGCATGTGTGATTGGGGTGAAGCTAGGTGCTTGAAAAAGGTGACGCCATCATTGTATGGCTTTGCAAAGGAGCAAGATGCCACCAATGCAAAAAACAAGTGTTAGTGAGTTGCCCCAGATTTTTTTTTGTTTACAACAAGTCAAGAATTACAAATTTTACTTCGACAATTTGCCAAGCAACATGCCACAACTTTTAGGTCTAAAGCATATTTGATAGGTAGGCTAGTAAATGTCATATGGGGTGATGATTGGGACGCAAAATATTTTGTGAACAATTCAACCAAGATGTCATTTGGGAAACTAATCCATGACATGTATGACCCAAATCCAAAGACATGAATAATTGTTCAACACGTCGTGCACCCATTGATGGGGCCTCCATACAATTGGATTGCATTTTTAAAATGTTATTGAAGGTAGCCATAGATAGTTTATAATTGCTAGATGTGGAATATGGTGTAATTTGCATGATCTTTCAAAATTAACATGTTTTGGACTTGCAGATTTTATAAAACCCAATTTTGTAAGCAAATCATGTTGTCATGTGTAATCAAATTTGAGATTTGTGAATCCATTTTCTTTACACATTTTAAATTTGTGTCTGAATCTATGTTTTATAACGATGATGGGTTTTTTATAAACATAAGATACAATGATCATATGTTGGACCCCTTGGGTCTATTAATGATAATCTTGTTTTGCAAACATTTGATTTATACAAGCAAGCATAACATGGATCATTTTTCACCATTTAGAATGGGGTTTTCCCAAGGTATCCTTTGCTCAATTAGTTGATGGTCCCATATAAAGACAACATCGAACAATCAATTTTGGAAAAAATATATAGTAAGCAACTCAAGAAAAGTAGATTTGTTTTTGAAAATCACTTGGTATCTTGAAAAAAAACATTTGTTTCACAAAACAAAACTTCATGTGGCATTTGTGCTTAACTTGATTGTATGTTGTTGTATTTTGCATAATCTTGTACTTGGTCAAAATGAATTAGATATTGTCAATTTAATACATCAGTTAAAACTACAAGTTTGGTCCTCTTATTATTATTTTAAAACAAGTAGGAGTTTCTTTTTGGTTTTTGCTCCTCTGTTATTCAATTTCAATATTGGTAGTTTAAATCTAGTTTTTGGCTACAACCAAATTTGTTTACCCTTGTTTTGTTGCTCTAATAAGATTCTTTTAAAAAACATTGGTCTTTCAATAAACACTTATATTCCCTAGTCTAGAATTTTAAGATGTTATTTCAAATGGTTCATGTTGATGCTAGTTTGTGTGGGTTGTCTTTAAAATATGAAATGTTGTAGTTGGAAGCATTGGAGGATTTGCAACATTAGGCATTTGAAGCATCCCATTGTTTGGCAATGGAAGATTCCTAATGTTATGCATTCAAGGCATGCCATTGTTCAACACTAGAGGATTTTCAACATTAGGCACTTAAGGCATCCCACCATTCAACATTTGATGATGTGCATTCAATGTAAACACCTGAACACTTGAACCAACATGAAGGTTTGCATTTTGAAGCATCAAAGGATTCAAATTCTGCTATGATGTAATTCTTGATGGCATTGGTGGGATACCATATGTTCATCATAACTTGGAAGCTTTGCAACTAAATGCATTTGTTTATATCAATGGGTTGAAAGTTTTCCAATGGTTCATTGTAGTTGTTTGTACCAACCAATCATTTATACACCTAATCATTTGTTGCCATCAAATCTTGCACATGATGGGGACAAAAAATTGGTTGTGAATTCAAGAAATATTCAATTGTTTCATAGATTTTTTTAACATATTGTTTAGGCAAATCCAAAAAACTCGTGTTTTGTATTGAAAGCACCCAATAATCTTCATTTATGCTAGTGGTGTCTTTGTAGTCTTTGATCATGCAATAATCATCGAATACAATAGTTCATTTGTTTTTAAAAGCATGATTGTCTTTGTAGTGATGGGTACATATAATAGCCATCACTACTATGGATGTCTTCTTCCATTTCACCATTGTTGATTCAAATTGATCATGAAAGTTTAGGATGTCCAATGTTTTCAAATGCTCTTCATGTTTTGCATTCACCAAAGCCATGATTTTGTGTATTCCCAATTTGGTTGCCTCGATTTGTGAAAGAAAACTTCAATTGAAAATTATTAATAGGATCATTTTCCTTTCCCTTTTCCTTTTGAATCATGTCTGATATTTGTAAGTATATCATTGATTTCTTAAACCTCTTCAAGTGCATGAAATGAAAGTGAAATTATTTCAGTTATGAACATGGAATTGATTCAATTCATTAAAGAATATTTGAGGTTGAATGTGAAAGAAATAGGTTCCAAAAAATTGTACCTATAAATGCATTTTGTTAGGCAATACTTTCATTGTTGCATTCCATGACATTGCAAGAATCTCTTCCAAAAATATCCCAAATTACTGAAAAAGAATGTAAATAAGGGTGCCATCATAATTAACATGTACCATTAATAGTCGTAACCATTGTTTATTTTTTTGAATTTTGGATTGTAAAATAAATTATAAATATAAATATATAAATATACATATATAATAAAATGTTATTGTGAATACATTATGTACATATCATAAAAAATTGGATTCAATCTAATGAGTAAAAAATACGTATTTTACACTTTTAAGGACTTGTAACCATTGTTTAAAAGTAGTTGACACTAAAAGCACAATTTGAAAACATTTTTAATGGGATATTTTGGGTAAAAAAAATATAAACCTTAACATAATAATATCTTTAAATAATTTTAATGTTTTTTTGAAAGATGTATAAAAAATATTTTAAGAATATTTTTCAAAAAACAGTGAAAAAGTAGTGGTTTAAGGGGGCATGTGTAGTTTTTTATTGCGTGGTTGGACCCAAAAATGAATTTTAGAATAATGTTGTGTGGGGAAATAATAGCATCAAGCAGGAAGAGAGAGAGAGTAGAAACACATATCTTTGACTTAAATGTCCATTTTTTGGACTTGTAGTTATCTTTGACCATTGTTGCTTA
>Ga0116230_10005968_pt1 | contig 11968 bp, 9 predicted proteins | sample S1TSphfallax_3_FD_88678 | JGI IMG/M metagenome (GOLD analysis project Ga0116230, IMG submission 88678) | Host-associated microbial communities from peat moss isolated from Minnesota, USA - S1T2_Fd - Sphagnum fallax MG | ecosystem: Host-associated > Plants > Peat moss > Unclassified | place: USA...
CTCAAAATCTTTCAAACATTGAAATAAGTGTCAGCTCCATGTGCTTGGATTTCCATTTCTGGAAAGTGGAGATACTCTTTTCATTTATCCTGGTATCACCACACTTTGATTTCAAGGATAGATCGAAACAATGAAAGAAAAAGACTAAGGACAATATTGTTTCAATTGGCCTTTTGCCATGCAAAACTTTCATGACCACCCCTTTGAAGGATTGAACTGGTTGGTTGTGTATTAACTGGGACTTAGCTCTCCAAGTCTAAAGTAATGAATGTTAAATCACTAGCTAATCATGAGAGGGAAAAAATGTGCATTCTGAACTCTGACTATTACTGCACTCAAAATATACTATTTTGATCTGTAAATGTTCCTTGATCCAAAAAACTGAAAGCAAATTGTTGCTAATTTGACATTCATTATCCATCATAGGTTGTCATGGTAGCAATGTGGGTGTTTGAATGGAACACAATGGGCACTGAAAATGAGAATATGTTGCTCCTACATTGAATAAATTTTATGCACATTTCTATGATAATTGTGACGAAAAGTTGTTACATGTCTATTGCCTTACCTCCAAGTTCAGGGGATCTTGTCCACATTATCGCTGTCATTAATCTGTCATCCATAGTGATGTCAAGGTTGGAACTTGCATTCTCTTGACTCATCCTGACATATCTGTAATAGACTTTGCATCGAGCCATTCATTTTCAGTTTCAGAACAACGAGCCCTGAAAACAAGAACCCATAAACGTGACTGAGAACACAAGAGTAACACAGACATATGCATGCATTTGTGAGAGAGCAAACACTAGAGAAAAGTTTAAGCAAAGACCATGCCTAAAAGAGTTCTCTCTCTCTCTCTCTCTCCACAAGTCCTGATTCCTGCAATGTACAGTTGAAAGGATGCCTCATAAAAGTTCAAAAACCATCACCCATGAACCAAGCCACTGTGAACCTGGCCCATGAATCAACATTGTACACTTGCACACACACACACACACACACACAGAGTTTACAACATGCTGCTTGGTTGCAGTCAAAGGAGTTGAATGTGGATTTGGCCATCAAAGATCTGACATTCATGAGTAGCAATGATGAGATCACGTTGATCACATACATATGTACAGGGCAATTCTGAAAATAGAGAGGATCCACAAAACAAAGAGAACATACACAAATGTGCACAGCAATTCTGGAAATAGAGAGGACCCCAAAAAACAAGAGAACACACACTTATGTGCACAGCAATTCTGGAAATAGAGAGGACCCCAAAGAACAAGAGAACCATATGAAACCTCAATGACAATTCTAGTACCACTGAAACGATGAAACCGGGAAATCGAGGAGAGGGCACAAGATGCTGGGAGATAGAGAATCATGACAGCGGAGCTCAACAACAGGTGCAGTTTGCATTGGCCATGGTTGTTCTTGCCAGCAGCAATGTAGACTGGAGCTGTTACGTGCACAGCTTCTTCTACCTATGAGGAGGGCAGGCTGCTTCCGTGTCTCTCCAATATGGTCTCTGCTTGGTGGATCAATCAGCCCTAAGCCTCCAATAAGACCTGTTGAGAGATCACTGATGATGACGCCATACAGAAGATTGTGCATCACCCAACACATCCATCAAACAGGGCTGGGTTCTTCACCATCGTCATGCAGCAATGTCAGTCATCACTTAGCATGCATCCGAGACAGAGACAGAGAGATAGAGAGACGGGGAGAGATTTGAGCAATCTTCGGTGTGTTCGGTGGAAAGAGGTTTGAAGAGAGAGATGGGCAGCAGTGGTGTTGTTGTGTCTGCTTCTCCTTTGTCTTGCATATGTTGGGATTCTCACCATCACTCTCGCATTCTTCTTCCCTCCTCGTGCCTGGGGATTCTTCAATCTCCGCATTTTGAGCACTCAATTCAGCAGCAGCTGCTCAATTCCAACTTGTTCAACAGGCTGTGGAAATCACAGCTGTTCTCCTCAGCAGCAGCTGGAGATTGGGTGTTGAGAAGCAGTCGTCAGTCCCCCTCCTGCACATCATGCTCGTACATCATCGTCCCAAGAAGAGAAAGGAAGAGGAAGACGAGGACAACGACAAGCAGCACAAGAAGAAGAAGAGCAGCCTGTTTCAGCAGCGCCTGTGCTACATCCGGAAGCCAAGGAAGAAACGAGGATGGTGGTGCAAACGATGATCTTGCAGAGTGTGTGGAAATTGCGGCTGATGGTACCAGATACTTGCATGTCATGGCTTCTTCCATGCACAATGTCGACCACGGTGAGTTCCATGTAGTGTCTCTTTGTTTCTTCCTCCAGCTGAATGCTGAGATGCAGGGGCTATGGGTTTTGTGCTCGCTAGGAGGTCTCTTGGTTGCCCATCTTCTTCCTCCAAAGAGACTTGGAAGCAAGCTTCGGTTGATGCTGCAACAAGGGTTTTGCATCATGCAGTTGGTGGTCGGCTGTTGTTGTTGCACTCTTCAGTAGTTGAATGCTGAGTTCTTCTGAGGGGTGTGAATTTTGTGCTTTGTTGGGTTTTCTCCGTTTGTTCTTTTCTTCTTCCTCCCAAGACCTTGGGAAGTTTCGGTTGATCCCAAGAGGGGGTTTGGTTCTGTGTCTTACAGTTTGGTGATCATGTTGTATCCTTCAATGGTAGTTGAATGCTGAGTGCCACTAGGGTTGTGATTTTTTTGTGAGCTTTGTTGCTATTTCAGGCTCAATCATAGGACTGTCATGTGTTCCAATCACTCAGCTTCCACCTTCTGCAGTGAATCTTGAGTTCCCTCTCTTTCTAAATGGCCTTGCATCTATGCCTGTTCAAATTGCAGTCCAAAAGGGTGGCCTTCCTCACGGTGTGTATTCATTCCTCCTTAACCACCCACTCTTGCAATATCTGAAGTGTCTTTCTTCACCTTTACAAATGTGTGATCAAAGAAAAGGTGTAGGATTCATGTGTTCCCCTTGCATTCTGCTTATGCCAGGCAACTCTGTAACACATCCTTGTGACAGTACTCTGCAGAGAAGTGATATTCTGGCTGAAGCTTTTTGCAATTTCCATGGCTCAAAACTACATCATACGGTTTTGCAGCTTTGGAGGAGCTAGGCAATCTTAACAGCCTGGATGTGGAGAAAGTGTATGTCCATTCATTAGACAATGACAAAACAGGAGGTGAATTCCTAGTGCATGATGAAAGACTAGGCAAAAGATTCCATGTTAAATCCACATTTCCTCAGGTAACAATCATGCCACCCCATGTTCTCAAATGCATAAGCTCTGCCTTTTAAGCAAAGAGACCCATCTGGGCAGGCCAGTACCCATTTGGATATGTTTGGTATTTGCATTCTTTTGGAGGATTGCAATACCCACTTCACAACATTCGTAGACAACTTACTCTTGAGTCTTGGATGGTGCTTCTTCTTCACAGGCTCTTGCCATTGCCCTACGGTATAGGCAGCCTTTCTTACTGAAGCGAGACACACTGCTGTCAGCCAACAAGGACTTTGTTGACCGTATGATAATCAATCCATTGGGTAGGTGTGCCCAAGTCTGCCCTCTTTTTGTCCAGTATTGATGGGTGTGTATTGTTTATTGGTTTTTTCCAAAGTATCATCATTGTTATTGTGCTTATTATATATGTAATCGTATTTTTAGGGCAAAGGATCTCTGGTTCTATTGTTGAAAGGAGTTCAGCAATGGAGCTTTCCTTGTTGTAGGGTTTAGTTATTCAGCTCCCTGCCGTGGTACCCAGAGGCTGGTAAATAAGCTGGTAGCAGTGTGCAGCCCGTGAACAAGATGGGGATGTGGAGTTGCTGTTGGAGATTTCAGAACGGATGTGTTCAATATTCACAACCCAATCTCGACTGCAGGCTGCCCTTGCACGCTCTGTTGAGGCAGAAGAGGTCATTTCTAATACCTCCTTTGGTTTCTAAAATTTTGCTCTGGCTTTGGCTATGGATGGGAATTACTCTATGAATTCCCAGTTCTTCTACTGGACATGATGAGCATTGTGTCCTTCTCCTGCAATAATTATTATCTCTTGACTCTTGCAAGGCATTTCTCATGGGATACCTTGTGTGTATCCATATACCCTTTCTTCCTTTCATGCACTCAAAAAAGTGCCAATACTCACTCATCCATGGTTTTGTTGGTTTCTCCATATATTGTCCATCAGGCAACTTGATTTTGTTTACATATTTTTTTGTGTGGCATGTGTACAGTATGAGGAAGCAGTGTGGAGAAAACAGGAACTGATAGCATATGACAAGCAGATGGATGTGGATTTTCTACAGGTGCTGCAACAATTAAGATCCCTATATCTTGAACGAATGGGCATTTTCTTTAAGTTGTAAGGTTCCTCCTCACTGCTTTGGAAAAGCAATCAGAAAAAACACCAATTTTGTTAGTGTTGGTGGGTAGTTCCTGCCTCTTCTGCAGAAGATTTTGACATTAACCTCTTCACCCATTGCCTGGAGCTGATGATGATGAAGTCAGTGGGGACGTTATGGTAGGTGTTCAATACCATACATGATTGCTTTTGAAGGTCCCTGGAAATTTCTGTATAACTATTGTTGCTGTGATGCAAACTGTTCCTCAATTTCTTTGATTTTCTAGTCTTCTTTTCTCTCTTTCCTTCACAATCGGTTTTTTCCTCTTTGTTATGCTTGCTGCTGATTGGTTTTATGTTACATGTCAGATCTGAAATTACCCATATCTGTATCGTTATTTTCACATCATCTGTCAATCTTTTGAGCTTCAATCGAATCCTGAAGTATGGAGAAAAAATGCACAGTACTTCAAAAAGTATGAAACTGCTGTGGAGAAGACCTTGCCAGTCATCATGATCTCATGATTTCCCTGAACCCTAAACCTCTCTTCAGAAGATAGTTAACCAGCAAGTTGCCGTCCAACAACTTCAGATCTGTTTTTGAATGAAAATGGAAATCATATACCTACTCCAGTTTCAATTGCTCCAACAACTTAAGATCCATTTTTGAATGAAAATGGAAATTGTTTATTTCAAATTCAAATCCTCCAATATCAAGTAATCCAACAAAAACACAATCCTTCTTCCTACAAAACATGCAAAAGAAACCCTTTACAAATGGGGGTTCACTCAGCCAGCTTCAAGGGAGAGAAAAATCTGAAAGCCAGCAAAAGTTTATAGCTGCAACAAGAATGAATATTCTCCCTTTGACAATAAGGTGTTAGAAAGAATTTGTAGAGATTGCAGGGCAAAGAAATTTTTCTCTCAAGACTGCAAACAAGGAATTTTCTCTCAAGATTTGAAAAGGAAGAACTTTGTCTCAAGATTGCAAACAAAGAATTTTCCCTCAAGATTGCAAAGATCTTTGTCGAGATTGCAAAGCAAACGACGATCGGTGTGGTGTGGATTATTATGACTAAGAGCTTTGTGACGAACGTGTTGAGCTCCTGTTGTTGTCGAACGACTAAGGACATCGGAGATCCGTTGCTGCTGCTGTTGATTTGGGCTGAGCTTGCAACGACACGTTGTTCTGGAGGGATATGTGTTTGCACGCATCACCAACGCTTTCTCTTAGCTTATCTTGGAAGAAACTCACCCACCCATTTGCGGCTCTTGCTAGTTTTTGGATGTCGTCAACAAATCTATGATCTTTGCCAAAAGGTTTGTCTTTTGAGGTTGTGGCTCCATTAGGTGTTGCAAGCTTTGGCTTTGGATTTTTTTTTCCTCTCAGCTCGATCTTGTAGGAGGAAGGAGAGTGGAGATGGCGGAGTTGTTTGATCTGCAAGGGAAGACAGCAATCGTGACGGGAGGATCGCAAGGAATAGGGAAGGAGATTGCTCTCACTCTTGCCAAACAGGGAGCATCCGTGGTTGTGAATTATTGTAGCAATAAGGAGAAAGCGGATGAAGTGGTTTCTCAAATCGAAAGTGGCGCAGCAGGAGCAGCAGCGGCACACGGCAAGGCCATAGCTGTCCAAGGAGACGTGAGTAGTGAGAGCGCAGTCAAGGCTCTGTTCGACAAAGCGGAAGAAACGTTTGGCAAGGTTCATATCGTGGTGAACGCCGCAGGAATGATACTGACGAGCTATCCACCTCTTGCGAAAACGCCCTTGGAGGAATGGGAGAGAATCTTTGCCGTGAACACCCGAGGAGCTTTCCTGGTTTCCAAGGAAGCGGCGAATCGCATTCCAGCAGGAGGTGGCGGTCGCATTGTGAACATCACTACCACCCTCGTCGCCACTTCCATGCCTGCGTACGGGGCCTACGCAGCGAGCAAGGCCGCCGTTGAGTCCTTCACCAAGGTCCTGGCCAAGGAGCTCAGAGGGACCAAAATCACGGCAAATTGCGTGGCTCCAGGGGCCGTGGCCACGGATTTCTTCTACAGGGGAAAATCGGAGGAGATGATCAAGACACAAACCATGGCTCCACCCTTGGAACGGCTAGGAAAACCCCAAGACATCGCTCCTGTCGTGTTGTTGGTTGTGAGTCCTCAAGGGGAATGGTTGAATGGTCAAGTCATACGAGCCAACGGCGGCATTGCAGCTTGAGAAGCAAAGCTTCATCTTCCTCCTCGCCTCTAGATTTAGGTAATCCGTCGCAATCTCCGAGCAGCAGTCTTGAAAGCTCCATCTTCCTTCTGACCTGCAGAGTTAGGTGATCCTCGGCAATCTCCGAGCAGTAGTCCATCTTCTTCTTCCTCACCTGTAGGGTAGATAATCCTGAATGATTTCCTCAGCATTGTGATTGTTGAAGCTCCATCTTCTTCTTCCTCACCTGTAGATAGATAATCCTGAATCAAACTCCTCACCAGTCTTGAAAGGTGGTTCTTCTTCCTCATAATCTTGAATCAACTATGCACCAATCTTGAAAGCTTCTTCTTCTTCAGCTGTATATAATCAATCCTGAATGTCTCTTCTCCAGTGTTGAAAGCTTCATCTTCCTTACCATGTACTAGGGTAATCCTGACTGAACATTCAATCTCTTTGCTAAGTCTTTCTCCTCTCTTTCATATGTGCACAAAATTCAATTTGTCCTATTTCCTTCTCTCCATCATGGTTTTCCAATAGTGTGCATGCATAAGCTTTGTTTTTTCTTTGGTTTTCTTCAAGACCTAATTTGCTCCTTGACAGTCATGATGTCTACCCATTGAAGGTTTTCTTCACATGTTTCTGTCCCTTCTCTCCTTGTATTCTGAACATCTATGCCCATCTGTTTATATGTGCATCCTTAGTCTAGTTCATTAGGATCTGTTTTGTTTTCCAATTCTGCCTTCTCTCAAAATGAAGAAAAGAAAAAGTTTGTGGGTTTTGTTGCTTTCAGGAATATTGAGGCTTGGTGATATCTACCTTGAAATGGGTTGAAAATGTTCTTGATCACTTGCAAGTATATCACTGCAATGCTCTCAATCATGAGTTTACCCATAAGGCCACATATGCAGTCTAATGGTTTTGGTATGACCAGACGAAGCTTACTGAACATGAGATGAATGTTTGCAATCCCAGTTGGAAGACAGATGCATGGATGTCAGGATATCTTCAAGGTATTTGAAGTCTGCTGCATAGAGACTCTTATGTTTTCCATGAACAGTTGAAAGCTTGATTGTCAACTTGTAAAATGAAGCTTCTTTATATCACAATCATGAATCCAGTGTACTTATTGTTGAATCCTTCAGCAGAAAGGCCTTTTGTTTTGCATGGGTAAAATTGCAGTAGATGAGTCTCATTTTTTGTATCTTTCTTGTTGGCTTTTTTTGGTTTGGTATGATGACAATGAAGAACAAAATGTTGCAAAAAAATGCAACAGAAGAAAGGAAGAAACTTCAAAGCTGGCATGACAGAAACTCATGATACCGTAAATTATGCTTTCTCAATGTTGCAGTTTATGTAGACCACCAAAGAATTTCCAAACACACAATGCAAAACCACAAACATTCCAATACTGATCATGCACAACATAAGATGACGAGGAAGAAGAAGACGAAAAAGGGAAGAAGCTTTGAAATTGGATTTGAAAAAGAACCTCTTGCCTATGCTTCTCAACGTTGAAGGTCATTGCTGAAATCACCAAAGATTTTTTACAATGAAAATGACAAAACTCTCTTACAATATTGAAGCCAAAACATACAACAAAGAAGCAGCAACAGCAGCAGCAGCATTGAAACTGGTGTGATGAAGAAAGAAAGAATCTCTTTTGCCACATGCTTCTATAATTTCAAAGGTTGTGGAAGGAAGAACAACCAAAGAATTCTTTTGCAGTGGAAATTGACAAATGTTGTTGCAGTAATGAATCCAAAAAATACAACAAAGAAGAAGCAGCAGCTTTGAAGTTGATGTGATGAAGAAAGAAGCTCTTCCATATACTTCTCAAATGTTGAAGGTTGTGGAAGAGCAAACCAAAGAATTTTGTTGCAATAATAGTGAAAAGCATAACATACAATGAAGAAGAATCAGCAGCAGCTTTGAAGAAGCTCGTCTGATGAAGAACTTACTTAGAAGCTCTTTTGTATGCTTCTCAAATGCTGAAGGTGGTTATGGCAGAAATTTTGCAACCACCATGACAAATTGACAAATGCTGCAACATTGACAAGCAGAATATACTTGTAACAAAGAAGAAGAAGCAGCAGCTTTGAAGCTTGCTTATGACAAAGAACCACTTCCCTATCTATGCTTCTGGATTTCGAAGGTTACGCTGAAACCAAGGAAGAAGAATTTGCTGATCTTGATTCATAGTTTACACTCTTGCAAAAGAATTTTCTTGTGATGCAGCTGGCTAGAGAGAGAGAGAGCAAGCTACCTGTCTTTCTTCTTTGCAGCTTCCAACAGGTTCATCATCATCAAGGCCAGGGATGAACGAAGAAGCCTTTGGAGCGCATGGAAGCGAGCAAATGGGTAGCTTGAATCCTGGTGCGAGGAGCCCATGCATCCCAATCGTAACCCGACATGGAAGGATGCATGTAATGGAGCTCGACAAAGAGTTCGTCGATAAGCTCTGGCATATCCGGATCCTGTAGCCATCTCTCAAGTATGCCATTCGCTGCTCTCTATGTCCATCTTGACCACCACAGTGTCCGATGCCTTGAGTTTCAGTTTCTGTTTCATGAATCTGGTGATGTTCAAAGGTTTGGTTGCTTCGTCGTCAGCATCGGAAACAAAATTGTTGTAGAATGTCATCCTCTTGAGCATCCATTTGGGTATGCCTGGTGTTTCCTTCACTGCGATTGCGCGCGAGTTGGATCTGATTTCGAGCGTGTTGTTGGCTCCTTGTTCTTGTTCTACCAAGTCGTCCATCTCCGGCGGAAGCGTCAACGAGTCACTGATCTCGAAGGCATGGACTTCGGTGAAGTCACAAGGGTACGATCTCATGAACCACTGAATACTGGTCTCCAGTGCGTTTGCTCCAAGGTCGAGGTACACGCGTCTCTCGGGCAAGTTGAGATTCAATCTGCTTGCCAGAAGCCAGGGAAGAAGATGAGCCTTGTCTTCGACATTCGAGACGAACTTCAAAGCATAGCCTCGACGGAAGTTGTAAAGCTCGTCTAGGTTCTCGATCAGTTGCCCCTTGACTCGACACCTCGCCGGCTTTCCTATCCACTTCATCTGCTCCCAGGGATCCGGCTTCTTCCACCGCAGGAAAAGCTCCCCTCGAGGTCTCTCGGGAAGATGACCCAACACCGAGCTACAAATCGCCGCGTCACGAGTAGGCCGTGCCAATGATGATGATGACGATTCTTCCGACAACCTGTTGACATCGGCGCAGAGAGCTCCAGACCCTAATCGAAACTCCATTGAGTTGCGTTCGAAATCATTGATGACAATGTAGATTGAGAGCACTAGACTGATGGAGATGTACACTAATGTCGATACTCTTGGACTCGACGCCACCAGCATAAATGTCATCTTTGCGGCTTGAACATCAAGCTAAAGCCGCAAAGAAGATGACGAAGCTCTGGAGCTCTCTGGCAGAAAAAGCTCCGAATACAAAACGTACGAGATTTGCAATCTAATAAGAAGATCTAGGATTGTCGTCTTTGGCATGCACATTATTGTCTTTGCAGAAACCCTCCGCCACCAACGTCACCATTTGCAAAAACTTACACTTGCGAGTCAGAAAAAACCAAATCTTTTCGCCGCCCCAACTTTCTTCCTCAGACCACATCTCCTCCTCAGAGCTCCATTGCTCGAGATTCTCCTCAACAACAACCAAACCTCATACCAAAAAGCTCACGTCCGCAACGATCTAACAAAAACTTTACCAAATCTTTTTACCGCCCCAACTTTCTTCCTCAGATCAGATCTCCTCTTCAATGAATGCTTCATTACTCGAGATTCTCCTGAACAATCAAACCCCAATTAACCTCAACCTCAAAATGCTCTCGTCCCACAACAACTTTAGCAAATGTTTTTGGCGCCGCTTTCTTCGTCAGAGCACATCTCCTCCCAATGCTAGAGATTCTCCTCAACAACCAAACCTCAAACCCAAAAGCAAAGCATCCACAACACTCTAACAATAACTTTAGTAAAATGTTTTTTGTCGCCAGTTTCTTCGTCAAAGCGCATTTCCTCAAAGCTCCATTGCTCGATTCTCCTCGACAATCAAAACCTCAAACCCAAAGACCAAGCTCGTGTCCCACAACAAAACTCTAACAACAAGTTTGGCAAATAGATTTTTGCCGCCACTTTCTCCCTCAAAGCTCCATTGCTCGAGATTCTCCTCAATAATCGAACCTGGAAGCAAGCCAAAAGCAAGCTCGAGTCCCCCAACAGCACTGTAACTACGAGTTTAGCAAATGATTTGTCGAACTCTGAGTTTACATTTTTGGGGAACTGATTTCTCCTTCCGAAACTTGGGTTTTTGGAATTTATTTGAAGTTTCAGCGGCAGAAATCACTTAAAAATCAATATCTCGCATTCTGAATCTTACCAAATAAATCCCATTACATCCTGCTCATCAAGATCTTTCCAACAACACCAAAAGCACATTCCAGTTCCTCTGAAATTTTCAGCTACGATTTTACTTTATTTTATTTTCAGTGAAGAAATCATCCAACATTCAATAACTTTTGCACCGCTAGTCCAAACATCATGGAACCAATGTCACCAAAAAAAAAGGGGAGATGATTTCTCGTGTGGAAATAGCTAACATTGTGAATACAAACTTAATAAGATTTGCTGAAATTTTCAGACACAGAAAAAATGTTACGACAGGTATGGTTTCTAAACCTAAATCCTTCCAGCCGGGCAAATCTTGTTATTCTAGTTCTATGGACCTCAAGGATTAAACCTCTCTTGATTTCCTCTCAAGGAGCCAACTGATTGTTAATGAGTGTGGTAGCTCATCCTTCAACAACAAAATCCCCATAGATGCAACCCCACATATTACATAGTTTCACTCAAAAGTTGGATAGAGACTAAACACAAAGTAAATAGATGTGATCATCCTCACATCATAGCATCCTCTAATCCTAAAATCCTCGGAGACTCCCACTATATTAGAGGTACTTTCTTTTCAAAGTAAACCACATTACACATTCACATAGAAACCCCCAAAATTTGACAAAGATGATTGTCGCCACTACAATTGCTCCTGAAATCTTATACTCTTTCATCATTTCCCATGTTTTAGTCCCTAAGATGCAAACACTAGACCTCCTATTTCCTTTCTAACGATCTTGGCACAGTGTAAAATCAAGCGCCATGTTCAGGATAAGAAGAAATCCAGATGGACTTCTATCCCCATTTGATTACTATGAAATTCCAAACAAACTCCACACATCCTAACTAGCAAAAAACAGAAATTTAACTTCTCCCCACTCGCCAAAATGTGCCTTCCTTTTCTTCATCCAACTTCATATAATTTTATCTTCTCCACATCCCTTCGCTCCCCCAAAAGCTTTGCACCAATCCTCCACCAAAACCGTGATTCCCAATTCTCATGAAAATTATTCATTGAGCAACAAAGATCACGTTCCATCACTGAAACCAACTCACTAAAGCCAATCCACAATAAC
>Ga0116230_10005969_pt1 | contig 11967 bp, 9 predicted proteins | sample S1TSphfallax_3_FD_88678 | JGI IMG/M metagenome (GOLD analysis project Ga0116230, IMG submission 88678) | Host-associated microbial communities from peat moss isolated from Minnesota, USA - S1T2_Fd - Sphagnum fallax MG | ecosystem: Host-associated > Plants > Peat moss > Unclassified | place: USA...
CTTGCGGCCGAGCCAGTCCGCGAGGAGGCCGGCAAAGAGTGTAGAGATCACACTGCCGAGCAGGACGGCGGCCACGATGAACGAAAGCTGGCCCGCGTTCAGGCCGGAGGTCGCCTCGAGATAGGGCAGCGCGCTGGCGATGATCCCCACGTCGACGCCGTAGAGCATGCCGCCGAGGCCGGCGACGACCAGGAGGAGGCGATTATAGGCGACGGGTCGGGGCGGCGGCGGAAGGTTGGACATGGAGGCGGTGCGGTTCGGTCGGGGTCGTTCGCCGGAACGTGCGGCCGGCGCAGCGGAGAGACCTACACCGGCAGATCGCGAATGAACTCGTCCGGCGCGTACCGTTTGAACGCCTCGATCGCCTCGTACTCGGCCAGGCCGAGCGCGTTGTACGTCTCCGCGAGGTGCCGGCTGCGGTCCTCCGTGCGCTGCCAGAATTCCCGCCGGTCGTCGCCGAGGAAGAGCGCGAGGTCCTTCTGGGTTTCGTGGCAGAAGATGGCGCGGCGGCGGCGCAGCACTTCCTGGGGGCTCAAGGGCACGGCGAGGTCGATCTCGTCGGCGGACCATTCCGCCCAGGCGCCGCGGTAGAGCCAGAGTTCGCTGGCGGCGACCCAGGATTCGCCGGCGAGCGCCGCCAGCGCATCCCGCAGCACGTGGAGACAGAGGCGTTGGGTGCCGTGGGGATCATCGAGGTCGCCGGCGGCGAAGATGAGATGAGGACGGATCGTGCCCAGCAGTTCCCGCATGGCGGTCCGGTCCCGTTCGCCGAGGTGGCGGCGCGTGCCGGGACTCGCGTGGTAGAACGGCAGGTCGAGGAAGTGCAGCCGCTCGCTCGGTACGCCGCAGACGCGGGCGGCGGCGAGCGCTTCCTGGCGCCGGACCAGCCGCTTCCAGTCGGGGATCTCGCTCGTGGCGGGCCACCCGCCGGCGGCCTCGTGAGCGGCGATCAGGGCGCGGAGACGTTCCGCCGCCTCGGGGCGGCCGAGTCCCGAGTCGGCGACGAAACGCAGCGCGCGGATCAGGGCTTCGTCCGCCACGGCGTGGGCGCCGGACACCTGGTAGGCGATGTGCACCTCGTGGCCGTGCTCGACGAGCCGGCAGAGCGTGCCGCCCATGCCGATGACGTCGTCGTCGGGGTGGGGCGAAAGGACGAGCACGCGCTTGGGGAAGACGTCGGCGGAGGTCGCGCGGAGCGGGCGCACCGGCGCGTCTCCGGGCCGCGTGCGCGCGGGATCGCGGCCGCCCGGCCAGCCCGTGATCGTGTGCTGCAGCTCATAGAAACCGGTGAGATTCGCCTCGTAGGCGGACCCTTGGATCCGCAGCAGATCCTGCAGCCCGGCTTCGTTGTAATCCTCGTCGGTCAGCTTCAAGACCGCCTTCCCGCGCAGCTGTGACAGCCAGATGATGGCGCGCCGGGTCATGCGCGCGTCCCACGCGAGGCCCTGATCGTCGAGCGCGCCGAGGAGCCAGGGCGTGCGGTAGCGGGTGAGGGCGCCCGCGGCGGCGCGGTCCGTGACGTACTGGACCTGTTCGTGTTCCTGCAGGAAGGACGCGGTCACCTGCGGGGTGATCGGGCCCTCGACGGCGGCCCGCACGATCTCCGCCTTGTGCTGGCCCCAGGCGAGCAGCACGATCCGGCGGGCGGCGAGGATGGTGCGCACGCCCATCGTGAGGGCGTAACGCGGCGTGTTTTCTTCGCCCCCGAAATCGCCCGAGGCATCGCGGCGGGTGACGGGGTCGAGGGTGACCAGCCGCGTGCGGGAGCGGCGGGCGCTGCCCGGTTCGTTGAAGCCGATGTGGCCCGTCCGGCCGATGCCGAGGATTTGGAAATCGATCCCGCCGGCCGCCTCGATGCGGTCCTCGTACTCGCGGCAGTGCGCGTCGACGCCTGCCAGCGGGACCGTGCCGTCCGGCACGTGGGTCTGGGCGCGGGGGAGGTCGAGGTGGTCGAACAGATGCACCTGCATGAAGTGCCGGTAGCTCCGGGCGTGCTCCGGGGCCATCGGGTAGTACTCGTCCAGGTTGAAGGTGAGCACGTTGGCGAAGCTGAGGCCCTCCTCGCGGTGCAGCCGGACCAGTTCGGCGTAAAGGCCGAGGGGCGTGGAACCGGTGGCCAGTCCCAGCACGACCGGCCGCTGGGCGGCCTGCCGGGCGCGGATCAGGGCGGCGATTTCGGCGGCGACCGCGCGCGCGGCGGTCGCGCTGTCGGGATACACGACCAGGGGGACGTGCTCGAAACGGCTGGCAGTGGGTCGCGAAGGGCTGGTCATGGCGGGGGGGATTCGTAGTCCGGCGGGTGGGGCGGGCCGAGCCGATTATGCGGCGGCGCGGATTCAGGCCCAGCGCTTGATCCGATCGGTCACGTCGGCCGCGAACCGCGAGGTCAGGCCGGCGGTGAACTCGGCCAGGTCGGGCCCGTTGGGCTGAACGACCGGGGTGAGGTCGATCGCCCAGGTGATGCCGGCGAAGCGGTCGGTGGCGCGGGCGGTGTGGAAGGTGGCATGGGCGAGCCGGCGGCCCACCGCTGCGAGATCGTAACGCTTGCCTCCGCTGATCTGCGAGGCGAACGCCGCCAGCAGGCGGGTGGCCAGCTCGGGATGCCGGCCCGAATCCAGGGCGACCTTGGCTTCGTCGGGAAGCCAATCGAGGTCCCGCCAGACTTCGCAGCCGAGTACGCGGGCCGGTCGATCCGCCGCGGGCAACGCCCGGAGCGCGGCGATGCAGCGGTGCAGCACGGCGATGTGGGTGTCGTGTTTGTCGGCGGGATTGTGCAGGTAGACGACCTGGGGGCGGCAGCCGGCGAAGAGGGTCGCCAGGTCCGCGGCGACGCCGGTGTGGCCGGGTCGTTTGACCTCCGCCGTCGGGTGGGCGAGCTGGAGCTGGATGGCGTAGCGCCCGAGCGTCGCGGCCGTTCTCTGTTCCTGTCGGCGGGCGGCCCGCATCGCCTCGGCGGTGTAATCGGCATAGGGACCGCTCCGCGGCGAGCCCGCGCCGTCGGTGACGACTACGCCGCCGAAGGCGCGGCCCGGCTGGTCGAGACAGTCGCTGATGCCCGCGTGGGCCATGATCTCGATGTCGTCCTGATGGGCGGCGATGCAGAGGTCGGTCACCCGACGCAGCGCGGCGTCCGGCGCCTCGTTCGGCGTGGGGACGAAGATGTCGGCTTCCGGATGGGAGAATTGCATGGCGGCCAGGCGATGGTTCAGGAATTCCGTCTCGGGTCGAATCCCCGCAGCGCCGGCAGGAGAAGGAAATGCTCGGCGCGCGGCGGTTTTCAACGAAACTTCCGTCGCAAAATGGGGGATTAATTGTCTCGCCACCCCGCGCCTATCCGCCGATCAGAATTCAGTCGGGCTATGCCGATCGAACTCCTCGCGGGTCATCATTTCGTCCACACGCCGGAAGGGCCTGGGATTCCGGTGGTGGTCGATTCCCCGCACAGCGGCCTGGTCTATCCGCCCGATTTCGCGCCGGCGGCGCCCGCGTCGGCGATTCTGACTTCCTGCGACCGTTACGTGGACGAGTTGTGGGGTGGGGCGCCCCAGGCGGGCGCGGTGCTGATCGGGGCGCTGTTCCCGCGGGCCTACATCGACACGAATCGCGCGGCGGGCGACCTCGACCCGGCGTTGATCGATGGCGTCTGGCCGGAGGCCGTCCGGCCCACCGATTACAGCCGGCGCGGGATGGGATTGATTCGGCGCGAGGCGCTCCCGGGGGTGCCGATGTCCGACCACAAGCTCACCGTCGCCGAGGTCCGGCGGCGCCTGCAGGAGTATTATGAACCCTACCGCCGGGCGCTGGCGGAGGCCCTCGACGCGGCCTGGCGCGCCGCGGGCGCGGTGTGGCATTGCAATTGCCATTCGATGAAGTCGACGGGCAATGCGATGAATACCGACCGGGGCCGGACCCGGCCCGATTTCGTCGTCAGCGATCGGCGCGGCACGACGTCCGATCCCGCCTTTACGCGCTGGGCCGCCGCCTGCCTGACCGACCTCGGCTACCGGGTCCAGCTGAACGAACCGTACCAGGGCGGCGACCTGGTGGCCGCCAGCGGCCGGCCGGCGGAGCGGCGGAACAGCATCCAGATCGAGATCAATCGGGCCCTCTACCTCGATGAATCCACCTACGAGAAGGGCCCGAACTTCGCCGCGGTCCGCGCCGATCTCGATGCCTTCCTCGCGGCCCTCGGCGCCTACGTCGCGGCGGCGCTCCCGGCTCGCGCCGGCTGATGGCCATGTCCGTCCCGCTCAATCGCCGCCGCACGCTCGATCCCGTCGTCATGATGGTCGGCGCGCTGGCGCTGGCGATTGTCCTGACCTGGATCATTCCCTCGGGCGCCTACCGGCGTCTGCCGAACGGCGACGCGGTGCCGGGGACTTACCATGCGATTCCCAAGGTTCGTTCGGTCGCCGCGCTCTGGGCGGCCAAATCGACCGAGAAGCTGGCGGCGCCGGCCAGTCCCATTGCGCTGGTGACGGCGCTCCCGACCGGCATGGCTCGCCAGGCCGGACTGATCTTCATGATCATGTTCCTGGGCGGCATGTTCGGCGTGCTGCGCGCCTCCGGGGCGGTGGAGGCGGCGATCGAGCGGATGGTGTCGCTCAGCGGGGGACGGGCGGCGGTGGTGGCACCCTGCCTGATGATCGCGATTTCGGCGGGGAGCAGTTTTCTCGGGCTGATCTCCGAATACCTCCTGATCATTCCGATCGTGCTGGCGCTGGCGGCGCGCCTCGGACGCGGCGTGCTCTTCGGCTTCGCGATCGTGACGGTGGCGGCGAAGATCGGCTACCTCGGCTCGGTCACCAATCCGGTGATCCTGATGGTGGCCCAGCCGATCGCGGGCGTGCCCGTGTTCAGCGGATTTTCGCTGCGGCTCGCGATGTGGATGGGCTTCCTGGTGCTGGGGATCGGCGTCGTCCTGCGGGAGGGTCGCGCCGAGCTGCACGCGGTGGTGCCGGGACCGGCCTCGGCCCTCTCAGCCCGTCATCTCGCCATCGTCGGGCTCGTCTGCGCTTCGGTCGCGCTCATCATCTACGGCTCAGCCGAGTGGCATTGGCGGGACGCGCAATTCGGCGCATTCTACCTGGCCTTGGCCGTGGCCGTGGGAGTGGCCGGAGGGATGTCGGCCGGACGGATCGCCCACGCGCTGGTGGAGGGCATGAAGTCGATGGTCCTGGCTGGGTTTCTCGTCGGGATGGCGGGCGCGGTGGAGGTCGTGCTGACGGAGGGCCGCATCCTCGATCCGATCGTCCACGGGCTGGCCTCGTTGAGCGAAGGGCTGCCCCGCGTGCTCGTCGGCGAGGCGCTGGTGCTGATCGAGATGGTGCTGACTTTTCTGATTCCTTCGGCTTCGGCCAAAGCCGCCCTGAGCATGCCCATTCTCGTGCCGATCGCCCGGATGGCGGGGATTTCCGGACAGACCACCGTGCTCGCCTTCCTGCTGGGCAACGGCCTCGTCAACATGGTTTCTCCGACCTCGGGCATGCTGCTCGCCTACCTCGCGACGGCGAACCTGCCCTTCAGCACTTGGTTTCGCTTTATCCTGCCGCTGTTCGGCCTGTTGACGATCCTCGCCTTCGTGGTGATCGGCTTCGCCGTCCACATCGGCTACTGAGCGAAGGGTAGGGCGGAGGCGCCGGCGTCCCGTCAGCGGGCGGCGCGGGCCGCCTCGAGTTTTTCCCAGCGGCTGAAGGCGGTCGCATGGTCCTGCTCCAGCGTTTCGAGCCGGGTCTTGGCGGCGGCGAACGCCGCGGGCTCCCGTTTGTAGAAAGCGGGATCGGCCAGGCGGGTCGTCAGCTCGGCCTGTTCCCGTTCGAGCGCCTCGATCCGCGCGGGCAGGGCGGCGAGCTCCCGTTCCTCCTTGGCCGTCAGTTTGGGCGCGGGCGCGCCGTTCGCCGCCTTGGCCTTGGCGGGGGGCGCCGGGCGCGGCGCCGTGACGGCGGCGGCGAGTCGCTGGTTGGCGCGCTGCCGCTGCCAATCGGCGTAGCCGCCGACGTATTCGCCGATGCGGCCGTCGCCCTCGAAGACGAGGGTGCTGGTGACCACGTTGTCGAGGAAGTCGCGGTCGTGGCTGACGAGGAGCAGCGTCCCTTGATATTCGACGAGCAGGTCCTCCAGCAGATCGAGCGTCTCGGCGTCGAGGTCGTTCGTGGGCTCGTCCATGACGAGGACGTTGGCCGGCTTGGTAAAGAGCCGGGCGAGCAGGAGGCGGTTGCGTTCTCCCCCCGACAGGACGCGCGCCGGCGTGCGGGCGCGGTCCGGCGCAAAGAGGAAATCCTGGAGATAGCTGATGACGTTGCGCGGCCGCCCGTCGATCGTCACGGTGGAGTTGCCGTTGGCGATATTGTCGGCCACGGTCTTGGTGTCGTCGATCTGCGCGCGCAGCTGATCGTAGTAGACGACTTCCAACCGGGTGCCGTGCTTGATCGTTCCGGCGGTCGGCGCCAGCTGGCCGAGCAGAAGTTTGATGAGGGTCGTCTTGCCGGCGCCGTTGGGGCCGATCAGACCGATCTTGTCGCCGCGCAGAATGGTCGTCGTGAGCGGCCGCAGGAGGACGCGTCCGTCGGGCCAGGCAAAGGTGGCGTTTTCCGTTTCGATGACCTTGACCCCCGAGCGTTCGGCCTCCGCCAGCTTGAGGGTGACATCGCCGGTCCGGCTGCGGCGGGCGGTCCGTTCGGCGCGCATCTGGAGGAGCTGGTTGATCCGGCTCTGGGCGCGCGACCGCTGGGCCCGCACGCCGCGGCGGATCCACGCCTCTTCCTGGGCGAGTTTCTTGTCGAACAGGGCCTGGTTTCGCTCCTCGGCTTCCAGCACCTCCTGCTTGCGGACGAGATAGGTGTCGTAATCGCAGGCCCAGCTCGCGAGGCGGCCCCGGTCGAGTTCGACGATGCGGGTGGCGAGCTTGCGCAGGAAGGCCCGGTCGTGGGTGACGAAGAAGAGCGACAGCTTGGACTCCAGGAGAAACTCCTCCAGCCAGAGGATCGATTCGACGTCCAGGTGATTGGTGGGCTCGTCGAGCAGCAGCAGGTCCGGCTGGCCGGCGAGGGCGCGGGCCAGCAGGACGCGCCGTTTCAATCCGCCGGACAGGGCGGAGAATTCGCTCTGCGGGTCGAGTTCGAGGTGGGCGATGAGGTCCTCCACGCGCACGTCCCGTTCCCAATCCTCCTCGTGCGGACCGGGCGGGCGGAGGCCGGCGGCGACCAGATCGTGGACCGACCCCACCACGTCCGTCGGGATCTCCTGGGTCAGCCGGGTATACCGGGCGCCGGCGGGGCGGAACACGTCGCCCGTGTCGGGCTTGGTTTCCCCTGCGATCACGCGCATCAAGGTCGATTTGCCGGCGCCATTGCGCCCGACCAGGCACACCCGTTCGCCGGGATCGACCTGGAAATTGATCTTCTCCAGGACCGCCGGTCCTCCGAAGCTGAGACTGATATCGAGCAAGCTGAGCAGAGCCATGAAAGGGCGAACGTGAAGGATGAACGGCGCTTGCGCAATGCCGCGCGATCCGCCTAACGTCCGCCCTCATGATGACACGCGCGTTTTCCTTGGGTCGGTGCTTCGCGGTGGTCCTCGCCATGGCGGCGGCTTCCGCCTCGGCGGAAGAGGTTCACACGAAGGCGGCCGAACCGCTCCGCATCTCCCACGGCAGCGTCGTGACGCTCGCCGATTATGTCGTCACCGGGAAGCTGACGATCTTTGATTTTTACAGCGATTACTGTCCGCCCTGCCGTGCGCTCAAGCCGCGGCTGGAGGACCTCCACCACAGCCATCCCGAGGTCGCGCTGGTGGTGGTGGACATCAACCGTCCGGGCGTGAAGGGCATCGACTGGAAATCGCCCGTCGCCCGGCAGCACCAGCTCGAATCGATTCCGCATCTGGTCGTGTTCGGGCCGGATGGGAAACGGCGCGACGACGACGAGTCGCAGGCGATTGTGGAGAAACTGATCGGGTCTTAGCCGGCCGGGGCGGCGCGAGCGGCCCGGCGCGGCGTCAACCGATCGACGCGGGGGTGGATTGGGTCTCGGTCGGCGGCGCCGCGCACACGCGCCGGTAAAGCGCTTCATAGCGGGGCACGATCACTTCGGGCGAAAAGAGGTTCCGGGCGCGCGCCTGCGCCGCGCGGCCGAGCGCCTGCCGCCGCGCCGGGTCGGCGATCAGCGACTCGGCGGCCCGGGCCATCGCATCGAGGTCCCCGAAGGGCACGAGGAGGCCGCTCTCGCCGGAAGCCACCACCTCAGGCACCCCGCCCACCGCCGTGGCGACGCTGGGGCAGCCGAAGCACATCGCCTCGAGAATGCTCAGACAGAAGCTTTCCATGTCCGAAGAAAAGAGTCCCAGATCGGCCGCCTGCAGGTAATCCTCGATGTCGGTGACGCGCTCGCGCACGAGCACACGGTCGCCGAGCCCGAGCCGGCGAACGGGCTCGCGCCAGGGCGTGAAATCGGCGCCGGCGAGAATCAGCAGCTTGAAGGAATCCGCCGGCCTGATCCGGGCGGCCGCCTCCAGCAGCAGATCGATGCGCTTGGGCGGCCGCAGATTCGAGGCGTGCAGAATCAGGGCTCGGTCGCCGACGCCGAGTTCGCGCCGGACCTCGTCCCGTTCGCGCCGCGGCGCCTTCGGCGCGAAAAAGTTGTGGATCACGTCGATCGGCCCCTCGAGCGGCAGGAGTTCCTGGGTCTCCCGGGCCAGGTAATGCGAGACGGTCGTGACCGCATCCGAGCGCGCCAGGGCGTGGCGGATGGCGGGACCGTAGCCGGCGTCCCGACCCAGCAGGGTGGTGTCGGTGCCATGCAGCGTCGTGACCACCCGCGGTTGCAGCCCCCGCGGCAGCATGGCGCGGGCGAGGATGGCCGCCGTGGCATGGGGCACCGCGTAGTGCACATGGAGCACGTCGAGCCGGCAGTCGCGGCTCACTTCGGCCATCTTGACCGAGAGCGGCAGCGTGTAGTCCGGATACTTGAACAGCCCGTAGTCGTTGATGACCACGGGGTGAAAATGGAGCCGGGGGGCGCCGATCGGCGTCCGGAACGGCGGTTCGTAGCTGATGAAATGGACCTCGTGGCCGCGCGCCGCGAGTTCCTCGCCGAGCGCGGAGGCGAGGATGCCGCTGCCGCCGACCGACGGATAACAGGTGATGCCGATGTTCACGAAGCGCAGGTGGGGCGGGTCAAAAAACCCGCGCGGCCGAACCCAGCGCCGCCAGCGAGTCGAAGACCAGCGGATCGCTCGGGTAGAGGCCGATCGCATGGCTGCGGCCGGCGCGCAAGCCGGCGACCCGCGCGCGGGCCAGCTGCAATTCGAGATACGGCAGGCCGCCCGTCTGCGAACCGTGGGCGGCCATGGCGGACCGCCACGCTTCCAGCACCGCCGGCGCGGAGACGTCGATCAGGATCGGGCGCTCGCCCGCGGGTTCGCCCTCGGGATTGACCGCGTAGAACAGCAGCTGGCCGATGGCGTGAGGCGGCCGGCCGCGCAGTTCGGCCACGCCGCCGTAGCGGGCGAGGCGGGCGGCGTCGCGGACCAGGTGGCCCAGGCGGGCGTGGTCCGGGTGTTGATTCTCCGCCGGGGTCGGCGCCAGGACGATCCCGGGCCGCCGGCGGCGGAGGACGGCGGCCAGCGTCAGCGCGTGGGCGACGGTGCGTTCGAGGTGGGCATCGCCATCGAGCGTGACGAATTCGATCGACGCGCCCAGCAGTCCGGCCGCGCGCCGCGCCTCCCGCGCGCGTTCGGCCGGGCGGCCGCGGGTCCCGGCCTCGCCGCGGGAGCACACCACGAAGTGGGCGGTCCGACCGGCGAGGGTTTCGCGGGCGACGACGCCCCCGCAGCCGAATTCGATGTCGTCGGGGTGGGCGCCGAAGACCAGCAAGGGCGGCGGCTCGTCCGGCGGCTGCGATTCAGGCTTGGACGGGGAGGGGAACGTCGGTGTGGGCTTCATCGGAACGGTCAATCGCATCGCGAACGATAAAGGCGATCTCCGGCGCGTCCTCGCGCCGCAGATAGGCCGCTTCGCCCGCGCCCATCACATAATGGGTGCAGTGCAGGACGGATTGCATCCAGCGCAGCCGGCTGTCGCGGCTCGGGCTGATCTGGGCGGCCCCGAACTCGGTGGCGGGCAGCGTCACGTACACGTCGCCGCCCTCGTGGAGCCGCAGCCGGCCCTCCCGCCAACGGGCCCGCACGACTTCTCCGGCATGCGGCACATCGACGAAGAAATCGTCGATGGGGCAGGCGGCCTGGCGGAAGCCCGGATCGCTCGAGCGGGCGACCCGGACACCCTCGAGCAGTCCCATCCGGCGGTACATCTCGAGGCAGAAGTCGGCGGCGGTGGTCGCCGTGGCTGCCGCGGTCTCGCGGAACGCCGCGACCGCCGGGGCGGGCGCGAAGGCGGGAAGTTGCCGGAGTGTCCGGGCCGGCCATTCGGGGGGAACCCGCTTCAGGAAGAGCGGCGACCATTTGCGCTGCACCGGATTGACAAAGGCGAAATTCAGGCGCGCCAACTCACCGGTCCGCCGATGGCGCAGCAGGGTCTGGGTCTCCCGCGGATCGTGGTCGCTGTCGTGACAGAAGAACACAATCTCGCCGCCGATCTCCGTTTGGAGGCGGCGCGCGGTGCGCCACTTCGCGACCAGGAAGCGGCGGGGAAAGAATCCGCACGGCTGTTGGCCGAAGCAGATCACGGGCGAGGACGTCATGCAGGGGTGGAGGCGGAGGCGGGGGTTGGCGGCCCGAGGCCGAGCGCGCCCTGCAGCACCAGGCTGAGCGCCACGCAGCCGCCGCATCCGATGACGTTGTACCACAGGTAGGAAATGTCCAGCGGCGGCCAGACCTGGCGCAGGAAGTAGAGCGCCAGGACGAGGGTCTGGGCCGCGAGGGCGCCCCAGAACACCGCGGCTCCGCCGATGCGTTTCAGGAAGAACGCCACGAGGAACAGACCGAGGGGCACCCCGTAGAAGATCGAACCGACGATGTTCGCCCATTGGATCAGATTCTCGGTGAGACTGACCGACAGGGCGAAGACGACCGCGGCGACGCCCCAGCCCGCGGTAAACCAGCGGGAGGCGGCGACGTAATGGGCGTCGCTGGCGCCGGGCCGAATGATGTGCCGATAGAGATCGATCGTCGTCGTCGAGCCGAGCGCATTGAGCTCGGCCGCCTTGGACGACATCGCGGCGGCGAAGATCACGGCCACGAGCAGCCCGACCAGGCCCTCCGGGAGGTGATGCAGCACGAAGGTGATGAAGACGAAGTCGGCGTCGTTGCGCGACGTGCGCGGGTCCGCCGCATGCAGGGCCTCGCCGGCGCGGCGGCGCACGGCCTGATTGGCCGCTTCGGCCGCCAGCGCCGCGGCGCGCGCGGCCGCTTCGGCGCGGGCGTCGCCCGCGTGCCGGGCGGCGATCCAGGCCCGGACCCGCTGTTCCTGGCGGTCGCGACCGGCGGCGTATTCCTGCTCGAGCGCCGCCCAGGGGCCCGGGCGCCCGGAGTGCGCCTGGGCCCGCCACGCCGCCTCGTTGAAGAAGATCGGGGGCCGCTCGAACTGGTAGAACACGAAGACGAGCGCGCCGAGGAGGAGGATGAAGGCCTGCATCGGAACTTTCCAGACGGCGTTGAACATCAACCCCAGCCGGCTCTCGCGGAGCGAGGCGCCGTGGAGGTAACGCTGCACCTGTGACTGGTCGGTGCCGAAGTACGCGAGCGCGAGGAACAGTCCGCCGAAGATCCCGGACCAGACGGTGTAGCGCGGATGCAGATCGAGGGAGTAATCCACCGCCCGGATTTTCCCGAAGCCGCCCGCGACGGTCAGCGCGTCCGTCAGCGTCAGGTGCGGCGGGAGGCGCAGGAGCACCACGACGAACGCGGCGACCATCCCCGCAAAGATCACCCCCATCTGAAATTGCTGCGTCAGGCTGACGGCGGCGCTGCCGCCCGCAGCGGTATAGGCGATGACCAGGGCGCCGCTGCCGA
>Ga0116230_10005970_pt1 | contig 11967 bp, 12 predicted proteins | sample S1TSphfallax_3_FD_88678 | JGI IMG/M metagenome (GOLD analysis project Ga0116230, IMG submission 88678) | Host-associated microbial communities from peat moss isolated from Minnesota, USA - S1T2_Fd - Sphagnum fallax MG | ecosystem: Host-associated > Plants > Peat moss > Unclassified | place...
TAACATGTGCAAAGTACCATTGACAGATGTTACAAAGAAGGACAAATACAATGCATACATAAACCTTATTGAAATGTGTTATGCATGATGTTTGGCAAAAATGGAAACCAAATATAAATGAATGCATACAATGTTTTTATGTAGACTTATTCATGTTGATTATGTACCTATTTTCACATTATGGTTTGAAGTTTAGAAACTTATTGGAAACAAGTCCATAAACATTATAGAAATTTGATCATGTAAGGTAAATGAAACATTTTGTAGCATCGCTCTAGTCTCCTACAATCTCTTGCAATATAATAACATGCACATGCGTTCAATACTTGGAACAATATGTTGTGGGTGATGCAATATATATCGTACATGTGAACAATTAGACATATGTCATTACCATGGGATTAACAAAGTGTACATGCAATTGGAAGCACAAATGAACATTAATGGGCACGTTACCTGAATTATGCATCCTTGTATAGGTAGAAAGGTCAACATGTGTCATTGTTCATATTGTGGTGTGTCTATTGCAATTAGCTTATGGTTGGCATTTCCTCTTCCACTTCCTCCTCCATTGTAAACATTGCTAATGGGGGTGGTTATAGCATATTCCTTTTTGTCCCCTACAATAGAAGTAAGAGTCATGGGGTGTCAAATGATTAAGGTGAAGTTGCAACCCCTAATTTGATATAATCAAATCTCAATCACAAAGCTTTAAGTTATCAACAAATTGGGTAACTATTATACTTTTGTCTACATTGTGTGGAACGCCAATGACAATGATGTCAAATTAATTTGTAAATGTGTACATTACAAAGATTCACCACATGAATGTATAGGTAATACCTCCAAGAAGTTGGGCCCATCAATAACTAATTATATATTATAAATTTGGTTGTCATTGCTTCCACTACCACAACCAATTTAGAAATCTAATTATGGCATTTGCTAAACTCAATGTTGGGCATGGTAGTGGCTACATCTACAATATTAGAAATATTGTTGGCATGCTCAATAGCTTTTGACATAACCTTTGATGGTGTTGGCAGTGAATCAAATCCACTAGTTCACACATGTGTTGATGTTGCATTGTATTATGTAGTTGTAATTTATGTTGATATTCATTAATAGTAATCGGTGTTAATGAAGTTATAAAAAAAAAATATTGGCCATTGATGAAGGTTAGGAATCCATATGCAAAAAAAACATGTTTTTGGTGGAAACATAACCAATAGACACATCTAAATTAAATCTCTAAAGATAAAATCAACTCTTTTCTCTAAACATAATGCCAACTTTTTTCTAAACATAATAGGGACTTATTTTAGACTTAGCAACAACTTCTTTTTAGACTTAATAGGAGCTTATATCCAAACATACTAATAACATTATTTAAATTTAACATACCCTTTTTAGTATATTGAATTATAATTTATCTTTAGACATAATTGCAACCTCTTTCTAAACTTGAATGTGATTTTATTTGCAATTCCTAGTACCTACATTACAAGCAATCCCAAACTTTACAAATGTAATTTATTTGCAATTCCTAGTAACTACATCACAAGCAATCTTAAATTTTACAAATGTAAAATTATTGGTGATTTCTAGTACCTACATCATGTGCAATCCCACCATAATCATGATATTTTATGGATTTTAATTAGCCAATGACACATTGTTGCAAGCAATTGTCTACGGGCACATTGTCCTTATGTTGCCATGCTTCAGGGAATTTGGGTTTAATCACCATTATCATTGTTTGCATTGTTTATAATTGCACATTTTGTATCCAATTAATGTATTCATCCCACCATTCATTAACTGGATATTTGAATCATTCAAATGTTAGTTCCACCTATTGTTTCCATTCTTGGCATGAAAAAACATTCAAACAACTTCCAAAAAAAAAGGAAACCCCCTCCTCAAGTGTAACATCCTTTTGATTAAAACCCATGGTTGAGAGTTGAAATTTAATCCAATCCATTCCAAGATGTCCTTATAACCTCCCTTAGAAAGGTGACATAAAGTTGGTTGCAAACCTCATGCAAATATGTCCATAAATATGAGTTAGAAAAACCCTTACAAAAAATTAATGTTTTCTTAAACCTTAAATTCAAATTTGTAGAATATAAAACAAACATGAACACCATTGTGTTTACTTATCTATCCCTAAACTCCTTTGTTGATTATTTCCACTGAATAAAAATCAATATTGGGAAACAACTTCAATTGATTATAGCTGTTTTTTCTTAACAATGTCATTTTCTTCCATTTCAATGCCATTCTTAACAATCAACATTGAATTGAAATTTTTACAAAATATGGGATATTTATAGGCTAATCGATAGGTTTCATTTGTATCTATGCCTATGGTTATGAACATATGATGGTGAACATTTGATGTGTGAGGAAACATATGAGGAAACATGGTGAATGGTTAATGTGTGGTTGGAACATTTTTGGTGCATGGATGAACCATTAGCATACATGGACTCACAAGACTCACCACATCCCGAACTTGAAAGAAGCCACCACCTTCTCCTATGTACCCAAACCAACATCGTTTTTTATTAACCATGGGGGCTACATCCAAACATTATTTTGTCTTAAGACTTTTAACTTGGGAATCCTGAAATTTTTCGAATTGGGTCACCTAGCACTTTGGAGGGCCATAATTTATTTTGAAGACCTTTGATTGAGGTGAAGTTTAAAGCAAAGTTTTCATCTATCGCTTTTATGACTTTTAACCCTTTTTTTGGCCATAACTTATTTTTAAAGTTCAAATGAGTCATGCGAGCCCAGTTTAAACATTTACATTTCAAGATCTTTTCAATGATATAAGGAACATTTTAATCCAATGAATTTTGACCCCTAAAATATGTCTTTGAACATTCAAGATTTTGTAGGGATTCCAACTCCCAAAGTGAGAGTCCATTTGGGAGTGTGTGGGTTCATTCTTTCACACTCTTGGGAATGTAAATGTGACTCCCATGTTACACTCTCAACTTGAACCTTTCCATGCCTTTGCCTTGGTCGCAAGCCCAAGGTTAGGGTCGGGACAATATTAGTTCATTTTGTTGATCCCCAACATGTATTTTGGTTAGCATAATAAACAAGTCCTATAGTTTCAGTTTGTTAGTTACACTAGCCATGGATGGTATTTAGGAGCTTGTTGCAAGATGTTCACAAAATCTGGATTGAACATCCATATCATTATGGCATAGACTTGTACTTTTGCATGTTATTTTTTGATGCCCTATATCCCATTCTAACATTATAGTTTGCATCTATCACTTTTATTGTCTGTGATCCATTACTAGATACAAATCCAAGTCTTGAGGAGTTATAGCAAGCATTTTCATAATTTTAAATCTATACTTGCAATGAAAATTTTTCGTGTCCAACCTGACTCTTTCTTATTAGATATAATCATTGAAGAGGTTTTTGTTTGTTTTGCATTTATCATTTTTTAACATCCCTTTTTAACGTGTTGGATGTGAACACTTATGGCTATCATTTGTTGACATTATATTATTTGATCAATGACTATTTATTTCAATAGGCAGCAAAAAAATTTGATTAATTTCAAATTAATGTAGGATGTTTCAATATGTGTGATTTAACACCAATTCATTCATTTAATAGTGGACACCTTTGTAACACATTACTTTTTTTACGTCTTTTATTTTTTTCAAAGTGTGAGAAATACCAATTACATAAGCATATGCATAACCATTTATCCATTAATGCTTAAGTTTTGCTCTTGAATTGAAATAAACATTTACAATTTTGTTTCCTCATGTTTTTCTCCTCTCATATGTCCCTTTAGTTTTGTTATGATTATTACAAAAAAAAAGATTTTTATGCCATAATTATAATTGAATCCATTTTATTTCAATCCATGTTGATTTCATTACATATGATTTCTACATGTGGATGTTTCATATTACTATGTGTATTGCACAGTGTGATTGAATAAATAACATTTTCTCATTAGGGGTTCGAACATCGTTTTCTTCAACTATCCCACATTTTTTGTGGTTTCAATGGCAATCAATCATTTGTCAATTCACAGGTGGTTGGAGGACTTTGTTTTGTTCGTGTTGTGGGACCCAAGCTTGTCCGCTTGGAATTGTTACAATCTTTTTTTGAGTTTTACAACTTTTGTTGCTAATAATTCAAATAGGGCGACTAAGTCTTTGTTTGATAAATCTTTCAAAAAGCTAACAAAGTAATGTTTTGGAAGTGGTTTTTTCAAGCTTGTTGGTTGTTTTAAAAATTCCATCTCGTGTTTAAACATTGCCCAATGATAGTATTTTATGTCTTGTTGTATTAATTTGGGGTTTTACCTTGCCATTTTCGTAGCAATAAATGGACCTGATATTTTTATCTTTTCGTTTGCCCACCGTTAGGCGGCCCATTCATCTATGTTATCCACTTTGTCTTTTTGTAGACTCTCCCATTTCTTGATTTCTATTAGTCTGCGTAATGGGTCAAATAGATTGTCATCTTGAAGGTCTTGCCATGGTTATTTTATTTGCTTGGAAATTGTGTTCAAAATTGAATGAAACAATGCATTTTCAATCATGCATTGAATTATGAACAATAGCTTGCCCGTAATTAGTGATCTATTTGTCATTGTTTGGGATAAATCCAAGTGAGATGGTAATATTGAATAACATAATTAAGTACTTGAATTAATAATATTAGGTGCAAGGATCCAAATATTCTATTGAGGTAATAGCATGCAATATTATATCACACATATCAAATGCAATAAAATAATGATGATACCGAAAATGCAAATAGATAATAGAAAAGGACATAATGGAGTTGGAAATTTTATTTGAAATGTAATGACAGTGCAATAATTATATATGGGTTTTACATGCATTCTTTGCAATTTTGGGGATTGATTAAGTATTATGTATGGATCCTTTGGAGTTCTACGGACTAAATGGGTATGTATATGCGTCCTTCGGAGTTCAAATAATCAAGAATTTTGGATGAATTACTAGATTTTCCAAGAAGCAACCTCTTTGTTGAACTTCAACCCTAATTCATATCAAAGAGTTTATTAAACCACAAATTATTACAAATAATGGTATTTTGGTTTCTTGTTCAATTGTTGGGACGTCTTTTTTTTCAACTATTGTAGACAACTTGTGGTTTTGGGGCTAGGCCTATCATCCAATGATTCACAAGTTGTTTTAACATTTTGTTCCTTAAATTTTGTGGCACCCAACCTCGCCCGCCTAGCGATGCATAAAGTTGTCTAGTGGGTTCCATAAATTATGTTGATAGGAGGTTTCCAAGGGTTACCAAATCCTCCTTTGACAATGTTTTTAATAAACTTGGGAAAAAATGTTTTGGAACGGGTTTTTTCAAACTTGCATGTTGTTGTTGGAAGAAATCCATGGCATCTATAAACATTGCCTAGTGGTAGTTTTCCATATCCTCCTTTAGAATGTTTATAGTTTGTTTGAGCAATGTAATACTTTCTTTGTTTGTCTTTACATTCACCCATTGCCATGCCACCCATTCATTTGTTTTATCAATTTTCTTTTTCCAATATGATCCCTGTGTTTTAATTTGTAAAAACTGCTTCAAGAGGTCTAGCAAGGTGGGATCTCTTAGAAATTCCGAAGGTAGTTTTATCATTTTGCATATTTTATCTCATATGCTTGAGATTAAGGTGTATTCAATCATAGTTTCCAAGGTGTTTGGTGTGACCATTGTTATAAATTTTCTTTTTGCCATTGTAAAATAAATGTTTAATAATTACAAATGGGTGGTAGTTGTAGAAAATATGGAACTAGGCAAATCAGGTGGAGAGAGGGAAAAAATGTAGTTTGATTATTTAAGCAGCAATAATGACCCTAAACATAAAAGGTTTGAAAGATTGAATTCAAATAAAAAACAAGTTTTAAATGGTATAGAAAATGCTTCATATTGTCTCAATTCCTAATGGGAACATATTTCTTGGAGATGAAGAGGTGGTGTTTTGATTGACATATATTTCTTGGAGATGAAAAATTGATGTTTCGATTAACACATACTTCTTTGAGATGAATAGGTGGTGTTTCAATTAACACATACCTTTTAGTTGTGAATAGGTAGAGTTTGGATTGACACATAATTCTTGGTTGTGAATAAGTTTTTTTCATCCTTTTTTTTTGTTCATTTATTTTCATTTTTCATCCTTTTTATCCTTTTATCTGTTTTAATTTTTCATCCATAATTATTGTTCATCCATGTACACGTGGTAGATTATTCCTCCACGTCACAAAATATTATGTGCCATGTGTCAACATAATATTCTAGAAATTTTTTTATCTTGTTCACTTGCTCATGTTCACACGTTCACCAAATAATAATTCCCCTGATGGGGTTAACACCTTCCACGACCTTAAGATCAAGAGTGATAGTTTGAATCCAACATCAATATGTTTCATTTGTTGTTGGTGTGTATTGTATCGCACATCATACCAATCTTGCGGTACAAACGCTTTCAAACCTACCTTTGGTTTCTCACATTGAAATTTTGTTACAATGTTTATATGGTTATTTCAACCATATCCTTAAGATGCATTTGGAGTTTACCAAATGGGCAAGGATCATGGAAATTAAGGGCAACAAATTTTTGTGGAACATTAAGATAACATGGATTTCTATGATCAATCCTACCAAATGTGTCTTGTTTATGTACTGCACTCTTCTCAGGAAAAAGGCACTAGATGCACCAACAATACCTTCTGCCAAATCTAATTTGTCTTTGTTAATTGGTGTGGAAACTTTGTTGGGCTTAAATGTAGTGATGTAAATGTTAAAGGTGGTACAATCTTTGATTAAATTTGCACAATTAAGGGATGATTTTGTTTGTGATTTCAGAACCCTAATGAAGATCTATGAAGGGGATGTGTACCACATGTTTATGGTAGGCAATCCTCTTTTGAAGGTAATGTTTTTAATAATTTTCATTGCCTTGATCAACATTGCTTGTGAAAGCATTAATCTTCATTGGATTATAGATTTGAAGATTGGAATTGATCATCTAGCTTGTGAATTTGTTGAGCACCACATGTGGGCAACATCTTTAAATCAAATTGAAGCTTCAATTTTTGTTATGAATGAAATATACAAGGATCTTGCATTTGTGAAATAATAATGTCAAGAAGCGACCAATTTAATTTATTGTTTAAATCACAAGGGTGGTTCATTCCTTGCTCAAGATTTTATGGATATAATACTAGCTCCAACCATAAGCTGAAAAAAGGTTCAATTGTTCATTTGGCAATCATCAAGGTAGTCTTCTATTAGCCTAAAAAGGAAAGACTTGATGAGATATGGGTTTTCTCGGCTTGTTTTCAATTGTTGTTCTTGACTTTCAAAGATCTATGTTGATATTTAGCATGACAAACAATGTTAAGTTGGTAATGCAAAAACCTTTTGATGCCAACCTCGTCACCAAGTTATTGAAAACCCTTACTTCTTTTTGAATTTTGAAAAATAAAATCGTAAAGTATATCAGGTTGGTTGAACTTGCTATTGTGAAAGTAATTGATTTTATTGAAGATGAACATTACTTTTCTACGTTGACCTTTATGAGAACAAAATTATGGAATCAATTAACCATGCATTTGGAGCTTGTCATTTGCATGTTCAAAATTATTTTTTCATTTTGTAGAACTTTCCTTTTGGAGCGATTATTCAAAATTGGAAAGATGACATAACTTGGTATGGTGTAAAAAGTTGGGACTTAAGCTATTGCTAACTTGCAAGCTTTTAAAATAAAATAAAAAAACATTTTAATGCCTATTTCCTATTTATTTATTTTGGCATTTGGATTTTTGGATAATGGATAACACCATGGGCATTGTGTGTTGTTAAGATGATTTGAAATCTTTATTTGGCATCTATGCAACAACAATTAGCTAGTTATATTCTGATTGGCAAAGTGAAGATATTTCCCTTTGTTTTCATGATCTATGGTTTCCAACCCTTTTCTTTGGGCTTAAAACAATTTTTTTTTGCATTCTATATAGTTATTGACTACTAAGTTTTGTTTGTAAACTAGGCATTTTGTTGTAGTGGGCAAGGCCTTTATGATTGAGGTTTGATTCCCTCCTATAACATGTTGCTACGAATTAGATTTTAATTAATACTTATCAGCAAGAGAAACCAATTAAAGATGATTAAATGTAGCTACAAATTTGACTCGAAATAATTCCCAATAGCAAATTAAAATTGATCATTTTATTTCTCTTGTTTGTGAAAAAGCCTACATATTGTCCCACCATGTAATTGGACATATAGAGCTTCGATGTGTTGATGGGGCAGTTCAAGCTCCAGCAAAGATTGCTATGTAGAAACTTAGCTAAAACATAAAAACTCCCAAAAAAAAAAAAAAAAAAAAAAAAAAAACCATTGCCATGCATAAGGATAAAAAAGGTCCATGTCTTAATAACAAATTCAACCCCACCTACAATATTGCCCTTTGCATATATGTGAAACATTATCTTTTGACCTCATGCCTTGAATGAGCATAACAACACTTATTTTTTCAAAAACCTTATGGCACCAAAATTTGAACCCAAGACATCATGAATTAGTAATCCCCAAACTAATTTCCTTAGAGTAATTGGGATGTCTAAATCCAAATATAGCATCTAGAAAAAAAGGTCTTCAAAATTCATCATGTAATTAAATCTTGAATTGAAAGTATTTAAATCAAAGTGATTTGACATATAATAGAATTTTAAACAATGCAATTTGATGCACTCCATCTATTAAATTTTCAACCACTTAAATCTAAGTTTGGCTTTGTGACATGATATTAATTCAAGCATGGAGACCTTCAATTGGGCCAAACTCAAATTCAAATCATGGCCCAAAAACTTCAAGTTGAACCAAAGAAGCATTCCTCTCAACAAATGTGGAACTTTAAATCCAAATTGTATGTTAGACTAAGAATAATTCCTTCATGGAATCCATAATTGAGCCAATCCTCGATTTAAAATTCCTTTGAAACATGCCAACATGTTAATTCCAAAATCTGAAATCATTATGAAACCAAAAAAAATCACATCCCCAAATGAATTTGTTGACTCTAAATCAATTCATTACAACATTGTGATTAAAAGCAAGATCCTAAACCCACTAATTGGACCAAATCAAAAATCCAATATTATAGACTAATATGGCCCCATGTATATTATAGATAAAACTATGGCCCTAAGTAATGTTATTCCAGTGGACTGTAATAGACCAAGTCATAGGGTGAAACTGTTGTGGGCAATTTCACGCCGCTTTGGAATTTTTGGGGGGTGACATCGCTGTTCTAATGTGATAGTACATTATCCAGAAAAATAAAGCCCATATTCACATTCATATTGAACAGCTTTGCATCCATTGTTGAACGTTATGCATTGTCCATGCCTTATCATGATGAATGGATGTTGCATGTTGGCTGATAAGGGTCAATTATCAAGCAATGATGATGCTGTGACTTAAAAGCTTAATATGTTTTTCGTGTTGAGTTCTCTTTGTGGATGATATGGAGGTCCAGAGATTGGAAAATGGTGGTAGAGAAGTAATCCCAAGCCTACTAAAGGATAGTTGACCATCTGAAGGACCACACCATGTTAGGGTTAGACATTGATGTTGTGGTAGTTGAGCAATTTGGAAATTGCAACCCAATATGATGATGGTTATTTTGATTCATAGTGCTGTTGGGTCAATATGTGCATAGTTTTGCAACAAATTGATGAACAAAATTAGTCTCATTTTCTTAGCTGCCCCAACTCTACATGATGTAATTTCTCATATTTTAATTAGGACTGAATTATTTTGATTGATATGAAATAAAGTAGACCATGGATGGATGAGGGGTACTAGCGGCCAAGTGTTAGTCTTTAATAAAAATGATGAACATAACCAGTTCCTCCATAGAAATCGGTGATGTGGCAGCACCCCACTGGCGGAGAGATCACAGTTTACAACCCATTTTCGCTGCATACTGGGTTGGCCAAAGGGGTGCAGGAGGGTTATGGCAACAGTGACAACGGCATTCATCCCAGACGTTGACATAGTCATCAGTTATGCACAAGTGAAATCCCGTCTGTCGAATCACCTGTTATGTCCCATAACACGGCTCAAGCAGGCCAGTTATTGGAAAAAATCTGCCCGCTCAACTTTTTCCCATAACCAGCCTGCTCTTGCCGGTTACGTAGTCCATGATGGTTCTAATTGGCTGAGTCAACATGAGTTTGTTGAGAAAGAACTGACCATACTACTTGTGCTACAACGTATGTTAGAGTATATGCATATACTAAATCATAAACATTATGCATGTCAACTTGTACTTTTGTCAACTTTGTGATGTGAAAAAATAAGTGGTAATGATTCATGAGAAGATTTAGCCATTTAATTTGGCCATAAGCTAAGTATGAAAGTTGATTAAAAAAAACATCCTTCAATGTTCAGGGTCCTTACTTGAACCATGTATATAAATTTGGTGAATTTTCTTAAAATTTGGCGAAATTCTAGCTACCAAAAATCTTAAAAAAGATTTTAGCACGTTTAATAATATAGCTTTTTGGCTATATATACATAGCCAAAAAAAAGAGGGTGATGCGTGCATACATAGCAAAAATCAGAAGTTGGCCATGGCTCCACATGAAAATGGGCATATGTTCTTTACTTGCCTAGTTACAAACACATTTTGCCTTCATTGAAGTGCAACTATAACATGGAGTTTATTATAGGCAATAGAGTTTTCCTTGAAGTAATCCTGTCTTCACCCTGTCTTTGGGCCTGTTTTCAGCCCCTATCCCCTCTTTGAGTGAGGTCAGCAAAGTAAGGAAGTTTATTATATCATCTGGGTATGAAATGCTGAAAATCAGCATTTAATGCACAAGGTTCGAGGTAATTATAGTGTTTGTACATTTAGGAGTAGTGAAAATATATGTGGCAGCAGTGAAAAGGAAAGATGAGGTCAAAACCGACACAAAAACTGGTGCATTTCTGAGTTTGACACCCTGTTGAAGGATAATATACTTTTTTGCAGGTTTTTTAAAAATCTCATCCGGTTTTGGACCAAACTTAGGCTACTGTTGCCGTGTTTTCTAGACTTTACAGAACACTCTAATGTATATGTTCACTATTTATAATATTCTAAAATAGTGAAAGTACACACATGTACTTTCCCGACTGATAGGATATAAATAATCACATCACTCGCATAGGATTGCAGTGAAACTGGAGTATGGCCATTACTGCTTATAGATGCGACCCTACACTAGAAATTTTGGATTCAGTTCAATAGTGCAATCCAGTTAATGCACTGGAACACAGCTGGGAGCGTGAAAATATGCACAACTTTTCAGATCCCTTCTTCTTCAAGGTTCATGGAATACGCTGTAGGATGCAAGCGTCCTCCATCTTAAGTCGGGCGGAAACTATAATCTTACCAGCTGCTTCTTGACTTTCACCCCTTCAGGACACACCTCCCATCACCATGTCTGACATAATGCAGGTTTTCGATTTTTAACATAGAAAAAATATGGTCGACCCATTACAAGTTGTCAGATTTTGACATGGAGGGATTTTGACATCTAGTTGGAGCAAACTTGACATCTTGTAAATTCTCCCTTTTCCTTTTTTTAAAATCTTTTTTATATTTTCCAAATTTATAGTGTGTTCATTAATAAAAATTTGCAGGGTTTCATGATCAATATGCGTTCCTCTTGACACGAAGATCACCGTTGAGAATTCCAACCACCTACAAAACAGTACCAGATACCAGACATGTCAGGCATGGGAAAAGAAGAAGAAAAAACCCTGATTCCAGGACCAGTCTGGTATGTTGAAAAGTTGATACTGGCACAACACTGCTTCAAACCAGCACCAGCTGCAATAGGAATTGTTCCATGAAGTTCCCTAACTAACACCTCTCAAATTTTCTCA
>Ga0116230_10005971_pt1 | contig 11967 bp, 12 predicted proteins | sample S1TSphfallax_3_FD_88678 | JGI IMG/M metagenome (GOLD analysis project Ga0116230, IMG submission 88678) | Host-associated microbial communities from peat moss isolated from Minnesota, USA - S1T2_Fd - Sphagnum fallax MG | ecosystem: Host-associated > Plants > Peat moss > Unclassified | place...
GATTCGGTCCCTTCCTTGGTTTTTTCGCTTGCGGCTTTGACGCCTTTGGCTGCCGCACCGGGTGCTTTAGCTAATTTTTCACCGATGGGTGCTGCGCCTTCTTTGATTTTTTCGCCGGTGGATTTGAAGCCATGTCCGACGATATCGGCGCCTTTTTTCAATGCATCGCCCGAGGCTTTGGCACCGTTTTTGATACCATCGCCCATCTTTTTGCCACCCGCCATGACAGCTTCGGAAGCTGCTTTTGTAGAGTTGACGACGCCATGGGAGGCGGCCTTGAATGTTTTAGAGTAGCCTTCGCCTATTGATTTGATACCACCCATGACACTGTCATCGCCACTGGCCGGCGCGGATGATACTTTGGCTTCTTTGGCCTCTTTTACTTTAGCTTCTTTGACTTTTGGTTCTTTTTCTTCTTTGACCTTAGCTTCTTTTACTTTCGGTTCTTTTTCTTCTTTGCCCTTAGCTTCTTTGACTTTAGGCTCTCTGGCTTCTTTTACTCTGGCTGATTTTATTTCTTTGAGCGGTTCTGAATTTTCCAGGTCCGATACTTTAGTAGTAGTCGGCACTGATTTGAGTTTTTCTCTTTTGTGTTCAGGTCTGGGCTCAGCCGTCAGGGCTGTCTCTTGCTGCTTCATATGTTTGCTGCCTTTTGTGCCCGGCACTTTTACATATGTCTGACTACTGGTGGCATCGCTCTGGACGATTTTTTCGTCAATATTGTCGGCTTTTTTCATTAAAGAGACTTTGTGCGCCTTCTTGCCCTTTTCGTCTTTTTTGTTGCCCTTGAGTGTCGTGGGAGCGCTCACAGAGGCGTAAGGATCAAGGGCGGAACCGCCGGCCGCAAAAGCTGCTGACCCTGCACTGATTGTGACCAGGCAAGCGAGGCTCGCGGGCAAGTACCGTCTAGAAACTGTCATCAGAGATATTCTCCTTTTCCTTATCTATCGCACGTGCTGGATCGTCAGAACGTTTATTGGTCCCGGGGTTTAAGCAATCCATCCCCATCTATGAGGTATGGCCCGTTATCACCAGGTTGCTTCTACCGGTTCCAAGCCAGACAAGTTATAGCATACTTGTCTTGGGTAGTAAGGAGCTGCTTAAGTGCCGCTAAATCAATGTATAGGGCAAATTACAAGGGGCAGCCCTTTTATGAGAAAGGACATATCTGCCAATTCAAAAGTTTATAATGATTATGCTGCTCACTGTGACAGGCCAGGTGGCGCAAAATTGCCGATTTGCCCTAGTGGTGCGGTAGAGTATGATTATATTTGATTCAGGAAGGGTAACTTTTAGGATAATCTTGCCTGGATCAGCTGTCTTATTTATCGCAGAATTTTAAAGGAGCTAATGTAAACGTATGGAGTATGTACCAACCAGCCCGATGCTATTTGTGGGCATAGTGCTGGGCATGACCGCACTGACATTTTTGATTTTGGGTGGCAGAAAAGCCTTCTTCGAGCCTTACAGCGGTCCGGACGAGACCTAGGTCTCTGACTTTTGATTCCCTGCTGCTAGATTGACCAGACCGCCCAGACCCAGGGCGGCTACCAGCATTACCATGCGGTTGCCGATGCGGGGCAGAAGCCCCAAATTTGGCACCATCGAAATAACAGTCATAACAATTCCTACCACCAGCAAACATACGCCATAGGTAATGACCCTGGCAGTGGTGCTGGTGGGAGTTTTTTTAGAGGCGAAAAAACCGTATAGATTTTGAGCAAATAAATTGACCCCGATGCAGCTGCCCAGAGCAAAACTGAGCTGTAAAAGGCCAAAGGTAAAAACTCCCATGGCGTTTAGTGCCTCATTAGCAAAACTAAAGCGCACGAGGGTAGTCAGGGCCGTCGAGTATATAAAGGCTGCCGATAAACTGCTGAAATAATTGCCTTTGCATCGCTCCGTGGCAAGCCATGTAAGGCGAGGGAGAAATATTTTCAGGATGGCGCTTACAATAAATAGGTAGGCGAACAGGCCGCCGATTTTCCAGCGTTGATTGGCCATTTTGCGGAAAAATATCAGAGGCCGGCGAGCTTCGCCGCTGATTATGATCGGATCCTCTTGATTTGCAGCGTTGGGATCGGCCCAGGCCCAGCCTTGTCTTCCTTTTGCCCGGTCCGATATGCTGTCAGCCTCTGCCCTATCCGCTCTCGTCGTTTCGGCTACTGTCCCGGGAGCGATCATTTTTGTTTCTGGCTCAGCACTGCCAGCGGTGCAAAATAAAGTAGCCAGAGAGAGGGCCACGAAAGTAAAGGAAGAACATAAATACAGTACTGAACGATTCCTTTTCATGATTCAGGCCTTTGCGATGGATCTGTTGGATTGGTTCAAAGACCAACCACCTTCTACCATAGGTTTGAGCAATGCCACTGCCAGTAGTGCCAGGGCCCAGGAAGCAGTTGACCAGAGCTCTTCGGCTGAGATGCCTGTTGTAAGCGAGCCAACGTTGATCATCGTAAAAGCTAAAAATGAGACTATCAAAAGCCCAAGGCTACCTGGTGAAATCATCGGGCGACTGGCTGCTGATGAGGCGCTGACCTCCTCGCTCTGTGCTTTTTCCACCAGCGCCAGGATCGACGATGTGAGGTCCTCGTCACCTTCAAGTCTGGGCAACGCTTTTGAAGCTTCAATTATGATGCGGTTGGCCAGGTGATAATTGTGACAATCGCTGCAGGTTTCAATATGTGTCTTCAGCTCTCCTGCCGGCTCAAAGTTTGCTCGGTCCGCCGATTGAGGGTGCAGCCTGGCATCGACCATAGCCTCGATCAGATTGTCCAGCTCGTCTTTGGCTTTTTGACAATTAATTGCGTTTGATTCACTCATGATGATTTTCCGTTTTGCTGGTTGATTGGGAAGGACTAACAAGTATTTTGCGCAGTCGATCGCGGGCTCTAAATAAGAGTGTGCGGACGTTATTTTCGGTTTCTTGCATCACTTCGGCGATTTCGTCATAGGTGAGATCAAACTGGTAGCGCAGTACAAAAGCCTGTCTGTAACGCAGGGGCAAGATTTTGAGAGCGAGGGACAATCTTTCTATAAATAGATTATTCTCGGCCATTTCGCTCGGGTCATTGCTGTCGTAAGGCTCCAACCCGGGCTCTTCTTCAATAATCAGCTCCAGCGATATTTCTTCTTTGTTTTGTCTTGTGCGCAAATAATCCAGACTGGTATTAGTGGCGATTCTCAAAAGCCAGGGTTTAAACGAGCGACTGCTGTCAAATTGAGCCAGAGCCCGAAATGCTTTAAGAAAGGTGTCCTGGGTAAGGTCTCTGGCGCTTTCATCATTTTTTACCAGGGCAAAAATCACACTCAAGACAAGCCCCTGATACCGGCGTACAAGATGACCGAAAGCCTGGCGCCTGGCCAGGTCGGTCTGTGCCCCGGGAGAGGGCCTGATGATGGCGTCGATTAAGGCTTTATCTTCCAATTGCATCCACAGTTTGTCGCCTCCACAAGTGTAATACGTGTGAGGCCGGCAAAAGTTGCAGCATGATTTTTGCCGGTTGATGCCGGCTGTTGCAAATTGGCCCGAATGCCCGGGTGATTTGTGACCGGCTATGACTCAGAGCAGCTTTGAAAGCTCTGCAATGGGCAAGAGTGTTTCGTAGTCGACTACACCCAGCTTGGTGTGTGGCACTACAAGTTTGATCTTTTCACCGGCCCGTTTTTTATCGGAAAGCATAAGCTGGGCTAACTTATCTTTGGAGACGCCCTTGGGTATCTCGTAAGGCAGTTCGGCTCGGATCAACACTTCTTTCACTCTCTCAAGAGCTTCTTTATCGATTTTTTTCTGACTGACCGCGTATTTGGTCATCTGGGCCAGTCCTATGGCCACAGCCTCGCCGTGACTGAGGTCAAATGAGGCTTCTTTTTCCAGACCATGAGCAACTGTGTGGCCAAGGTTGAGGATGCGGCGCAGACCGGTTTCTTGTGGGTCGCGTGCCACCACAAATAGTTTCATTTTGATGCAGCTTGTGATCAAACCGGCCAGTATGGGATCTTCGTGGTCATAAGTGTCTCTGACCAGGTCTTCAATAATATCGAGCAAGGCCCTTGGACCTTTTTCATAGTCTGAGCCTTTAGCTACAGTGTCTTCGATCAGGGCGTATTTAATTACTTCTGCCAATCCACAAGTCAGCTGTTTGGGCGGTAAAGTAGCCAGCACTTCCTGGTCGGCCAGTACTGCTTTGGGGAAAAAGAAAGTACCAGCCAAATTTTTACCGCTGGGTAAATTTATAGCTGTTTTGCCGCCGATGGCTGCGTCTACCTGGGCCAGCAGGGAAGTGGGGATGAGCACCAGATTGAGCCCGCGCAAATATGTCGAGCAGGCAAAGCCAGCCAAGTCCATAACCGCACCGCCGCCCAGGGCCACTATCGTGTCCTGACGGTCGAAGCCTCGGGCTTCTAAGTGCTCCCATATACGTAAAAGCCATTCTGAGGTTTTGGCATTTTCGCCGTCCGGCACTTCCAGAGTGGTTACTTGAAAGTCTTCCGAAGGCAAGGTGGCCATAATATCTCGCAGCCAGTGCACAGCCGTCGAAGGCTGGCAAACTATCAAAACCCGTCTACCGGCTCCAATCTGGGCCAGGACATTACTCAGCTTCTGGCGCGCACCGGAGCCCACCGCTACTCTCGTTTTGACATCGAGAGCGGTGCTCCAGTTCATCGTGATGACAGTGCCGCGATGCTTGGTCTTGTGACGCATCTTTATCTCATCCTCTCGGGTATTGACTGGCAGGATTTACGATAGTCTTTGACCGATTTTGACAGTTCGGCCATGCTGTCGGCGGCAAACTTGTCGGTAAACAAATTGGCCACGGTCAAGCATACCATTGCCCGCGCCACAACAGAAGCAGCAGGCACCGCACAAACATCGGATCTTTCATAGTGGGCCCGGTCGGCCTCAAAGTGAGGAAATCCTACTGAAGGAAGGCCCCGTTTTATGGTGGGAATGGGCTTCATATAGGCTCTCACGATAAGCCTTTCGCCATTGGTCATACCGCCCTCGGATCCGCCCGCATGGTTCGTCAGCCGTTTGACAGGCAGTTCGGATAATTTTTTATCGCCGTTAGTGCCGCCATCTTCGCCGGCTGGATACATGGCGTCGTGCACTGCACTGCCTTTCAGTCCAGCGGCGGCAAAACCGTCGCCTATTTCCACCGCCTTAATGGCCTGAATGCTCATCATTGCAGCGGCGAGCAGACTGTCCATACGTCTGTCCCACTGTGTATAGCTGCCCAGGCCAACTGGCAGGTTATCGACCAATACTTCAACAATGCCGCCGAGACTATCGCCTTCTTTCTGACACTGCATGATCTCGGCTTTCATAGCCTGTGACGCTTCTTCGTCTACACAAAAAACTTCAGAAGCGCGGCAGAGATTTTCTATTTCTTCCAGACTGAGAGCGCTGACATCGCGGGTGGAACGGGCCTGACCGATTTGTATCACATGGCTGGTCACAGTCACATCAAGAGCCCGTAAGAGCTCGCGGCAAAAAGCACCAGCAGCTACACGGCTGGCTGTTTCACGGGCGCTGGAGCGCTCCAGCACATCGCGCACATCTCTCTGGGCATATTTGATCAAACCGGCATAATCGGCATGACCGGGGCGGAAACGGTCGATTTTTTTTGCTTTGAACTGTTCCTGACCTTCTGAGCTTTCCATCTCATCTTGACTGAGGGGACGGACTTTCATTACATACTGCCAGTTTTGAGAATCTTTATTAGGGATGATCCAGGCCAGTGGCGCACCGCTGGTGATACCATGTCTCAGGCCTCCCATCATTTCTACCTGATCGGTCTCAATTTTTTGTCTGCCGCTTCGACCATAGCCTCCCTGGCGCAGGGCCAGCTCGGCGTTTACGCGGTCAAGCTCGACTTTTAGGCCGGCGGGGAAGCCGTCTAAGATACTGACCAGGGCTTTGCCGTGAGATTCGCCGGCGGTGAGAAGTCGCAGCATAGGCCTAAATTTGTTTTCCTGAAAAAGGTGGGGGACAAAAAAGTCGCTGTAAAAATGTACTGGCTAAAATGAGATACTGAAGATTATTGCAGAGATGGCATTTTGCTAGCCAGTGGCAGGCAACTTTTGAGAGGTATCTAAAACTACTTTGGCTAAGGCGAGGTTATTAAGGGGCAAAGTGCTGGTGCCCGGCGACAAATCCATCACCCACAGGGCTCTTATCTTTTCGGCTCTGACAAGCGGAGTTTCTCATATTAGTGGTGCTCTGGGCGCCCTAGATTGTCTTTCTACCGCATCTTGTCTACGCCGTCTTGGACTTTCGGTCGAGCCGGCCGATCTGGGTGATAAGCCAGAAGGCGCCGCCATCAAGCCTGCCGGTCGTTTAGAGCTGGTCGTCAAAAGTCCGGGCATACGCAATTTACATTTCGACTCGGCCACCACAGCCGATCCCCTCGCCCTCGATGCTGGTAATTCTGGCACGACCATGCGTATATTGTCCGGACTGCTGGCTGGTTTACCGGGCAATTTTTTGCTCAGCGGAGATGCTTCGCTCAATAAAAGAGACATGCGCCGGGTGCTGGAGCCTCTTGCTGATATGGGAGCCGAGGTGACCTACAGGCAAAACCCTGGACGGGCGCCTTTTGTTATTGGCGGCGGTAAATTACATGGACGGCATTTTGATCTAACAATTGCCTCCGCCCAGGTAGAGGCGGCTATTCTTTTAGCCGGTCTGCATGCCAAGGGTCGCACCTCGGTAAAAATGCCGGCCAAAGTCCGCGACCATACCCTCAAGGCTTTTATGCATCTGGGTATTGCTTTTGAAAATGAAGGACTGACTACAAGTGTTGACCCACTCTTCAGAGAAGTTGTGGCTAAAGACTTCACTGTCCCGGGTGATATATCCTCAGCGGCCTTCTTTTTAGTGGCGGCGGCGATTGTGCCGGGCTCCAGTATCACCGTACCGGCCGTGGGAACAAATGCCGGCCGGGGTTTAGTTGTCGACGTATTGCGTCGTATGGGAGCGACTATCACTTACACAAATGAACGCCTGGTTAATTTTGAGCCTGTTTGCGACATCGAGCTGACGGCCCCGGCCGAGTTGACCGCAACCGATATCGGTTCGGAGGAGGTGCCCCTTGGCATTGATGAGCTGCCTGTTCTCGCTCTTGCCTTTGCCCTGGCCCGCGGTCGCTCAAGGGTAAGCGGAGCGGCGGAGCTAAAAGAAAAAGAATCGAACAGACTATCGGCTATTTGCAAAAATCTGGCCAACCAGGGCGTCAGTGTAGAAGAGCTGGCCGATGGTTTTATGATCGAAGGGGCGCGGCATCTGCGCGGAGGTGGGGCCTGGCCTACCCATGATGACCATCGTCTGGCTATGACTGGATTGGTGGCACAACTTGTTGCCGATGAGCCGATCAAGATCGGTGAGGTCAATTGTGTGGATATATCTTATCCAGGTTTTGCCGCTGATCTCGATCAGCTAGTAGCCGAGTGAGGGCAAATAGTGATGAAAGTGAAAAATATTGCGGTGGCTTTGATTGCTTTAACTGCATTTTCTTTTAGCCAGCCGAGCGAGCAATGCCGGGCCCAGGAAAAAAAGATCGGCGAGGCAAAGTCTGGTGAAACTGCCGCTTCTACCACCGAGATTAAAGGATCGCCCAGGCAAAAGGTCCTGGATGCCCATGTCCTGGCCTTGTTTGTGCTCGTTAAAGAACTCGATAAGGGTCGACCGTTGACGCACAAAAAAATTGAGGAGTTGACTCACACTAATTTGCATTATGTTTCTGTCGATCATTTTAGCTCGGATGAAAATCCCGGTTGCAATCCGCTGCTCAAAAATGTGCTGGCTACTTCAGAGGGTTGCGCACAGCTAGAGTTGAAGCAGCCCTCCCCGATCACGCTTGCCGATGTGGAGAGTGTTTTTGGTAAATGGAAGAAGGAAGAGGAATCGAGCTCGATGACTGTGGGCCCGTCGTCTCGCGGTTATGTTTATGAGCAATCGAATGGATGGATCACTTTTGAGTGTGAAAAAGATAAAGAGCATCACCTCTCTGTCGTGGTGCTGACCGATAAGGGGCATGCGGTGAAATAATCTCTTTGGGATTATTAGAAAATCGGTTGTTCGCTTCCGTCTTTATTTTTGACCTTTGCGTGCTCGTGCATGACTTTGATTAACTCTTTGAATTTATCCAGTATGTCCTTGTCGCGCTTATCTCTTTGAGCTGGCGGCGTGTGCTCAATGGCAAATATCTCAGCAAACATTTCATCCCTGTTATGGATAAAGTAAGACAATTCATTTTTTAGATTTTCGGGCAATGAGTCGAGACCGTGTTTGAAGGCTGTTTGATAATCAGCTCTCTGACTAAATCCATGCAATACCGCTTGATCGATCGAGTGTCCCATTTCATGCCAGCCATTGCGTTTGATATTAGCGAAACTCTGACTTTTGGCGTCAAAATTATTTAGATTTTGTGCACCATCGCCGTATGTTTGCACTCCGGCTTTTGCTTCTTTTTTTACTGAATCTTCTACTTGCTGTTGTATTTGTTGTTCATGCGCTGTTTTGGTTGGCTTATCGACAAATATTATTTTCTTCAGACTGGGACTGTAAAACATCGGTAGCTCGTCAATAGATATGTGGTGCCCGCGTGCGGCTTCACTGGCTTCCTTTTTTAGCTCCGGTGTGAGCTCGGCATTGACTATCACTTTGACTTTGCAGCCGCTGCTGGTCACAGCCTCGCGCAGAAATTGCGGCACCGATTGCCACCATGTTTCGACCTCCTTTCTGCGCTTGGACGAAACGCCGCTTTCTATTTCGATCTCGTCAGATTTTGCGGTGGTCAATTGTTTGTCATAGCCGGCTCTTCTGTCGTTCTTTTTTGCTGAAGCGATGACGTCGCCGCCTTCAACAAGGGCAAAAGCATTCTGCTTGGCTTGATTTGCTTGTTTGATAGCCGTGGTTTCACTTTCTGATAGGGAGAAACCCTGCGAGGCGGCAAGCCTTTGTTTTTGTATTAAATCATTGTCTGCCGTACGGGCAGCTTTTAGGCCGTCGTCGCCAGCTTTGTCAGCCTTTGCTCCTTCGTTTGTTTTTTCCGGCTTTATGGAGCTATCGTTTGTCATCGCTACACCTGAAGCTTGAGAAGGGCTCTGATAATATGCCCGCTGCCTTGCTTTTTTTTGCGCAGCGAAATTGTTGATCTATCTGCTCCGTCCTCGACTTTTAGCTGTTCCTTTTCCGCTTTTTGGGGCTGTCCTGGATCCGGTCGCTTTACTTTTGCCGGTCGCTTTACCTGTAATTTTGCTTTTGGCTGATGACTGGGTCAGACTGTTTCTTTTGGTCGAGCTTTTACCTCTAGCGGCGGGTGATTCAGCCTCTTCTTTGCCGCCTTTAGACCTCGAAACCGCTACAAGATGCGGCGCACCTTTGCGAGTGGTGTGGGTAGTCACGCCTTCGCCTTTGGCTTTATAACCATCGGTTGAGATTTTGCCGAAGTCCGAGGCTTTGACCTCAACTATGTCTAGCGGCTCTTTACAATAGATCGAAAAATGACAAGCCGCTTCCAGGCCCAGTCTCGTCAACTCGTGAACATCGTCAATCAGGTCGTAGATGCCGTAAAGGCAGCCCAGTGAGTAGTCTGACCCTGCGCCTTTGGCGGCAAAACGATCAAATTCGTGGACTGAGAGATTGGCTGAGACACCGTAAATGTTTTTTGGAGTGACCAGGAGAAAAACGTTGTAGAGACCGGCATAGGTCTCTTTACCATGGTCCACCAGAGTGTAAGATTTTTTCAGTTCGGCAAAGAAATCCAGGAAAAACTGGAAAACCTCGGCCCGATTTTTAAAAGTGTTTTCCATCATCTTGTGACGCTTGTCAAACATATGCTCGACAACGTTATCCAGGAGCGTATAGCCAGAAGTAGCCAGGTAGGCGTGCTTGAGCTTTATCAATTTGGAACCGTTAACCAGGTCAGTGGAATATTCCGACCCTGAAGTGGTCATCCGGTCGGCTCCCAGGAAAATCTTGCCGTTTTTCTTGACGGCTACCAGAATGGTCATCGCGCGCTGTCTCCTTGGTCATTTTGCCTTGCTTCTGACTTTGCTCAAATATTATCGGCAGCAATAGCTCCTCTCTTTAGTGTGATACCCGCTATTAGCCGGACTTCCCCACAGGGTTTACGACAGGGGGGCTTTTAGCATATATTATGGGCGTTGACCTAAGGAAAGCTATCGCATGGACCTGTCGAGACAGCCCAACCAATTCAATCGCAAAAATATGAGCTGGTTGGTCTTTGCACTGCTTGTGGTGGCACCGATGCCGGCGATTGCTCAGGGCTACCAACAAAATCAAATGGCCGCTCCCATGGGAGGTCAAAATGCGCCGGCTACTGACCCGGCTATGCTCAAGGATTGGTTTGCCAAATATGATCAGGTCCGTCGCCAGGCTCAGATGAGTCCAGTCGAGCGCAGCAGAGCTGATGACATACTCAGTCATGGTTTGCAAATCTTAGTCCCGGGACCGGAGAAGTTGGATGCTCAAAAGCTTCTCACTAATCTGGTGGCAAAATATGACCGTGCTTGCAATCAACTAAAGCAGTTGCGTCTTTATCCGGAGACCGGTAATCTGCATCGAGAATATTTTAAATATTTCAGTGATGCCAAAAATCTTTTTTCCGATTATTTGCGTGTCCAGGGCAACATAATGGCTAAAGATCAGCAGGGCAACTCAATCATGGCTGGTTTGATGTCGCGCAAGCAACAGCTCGAGACGACCGAACAGCAGGCCAAAGCCACCGACTCTGCTCTGCGTAATCGGCTCGGTATAGCGCCTTATCAGTTTTAATCCACAGTGCGTAAATAGCTTGTACCCCGGGAAAACTTATACCAGTACAAACTTATATCAGTACAAACTTATAGCAGGGCAAACTTTAATCAGTACAAACTTATATCAGGGCAAACTTATACCAGGGCAAACTTATAAGGGTATATCGGCCTTTCTCTGATAAAGCCGTGTCACTGTATTTATATCGCGCTGCGACAGTCGTGAATTTTCATCTGTTACTGAGTACATCATATCGGACTTGCTTGGGCTATGACCCAGCATACCGAGCGCGTGCCCGAGCTCGTGAGTGGCGATATTTTTTAGCAGTAATAGACGTACGTCATCATCGTGGCCATAAATGACGTCCAGATTTACTTCGATTATTTGCGGCGGTACCGAATATTTTGGCCCCAGCGCTGGGATGTACAGCGGTACTGGAATAGCTCCAACTGGAATGACAGCAACTCGCCCCGGTCCGCGCGCCTGCCATTTTGTCACAGTATGGGCGCCCAGGCTGCAGTCAGTGCCCGGTTTCAGACCGAGGCGGCTAAAAACTACGATTATCCGAGCTTCTTTTTCGCTTTTGACTTCGACAAATTTGATCAAACCTGACGTGCGTACATCCCAGTCGTTGAAGGCTTCTCTAATCGCTTTGCCAAAGCCAGGCTCCTGGATTGGTGTGATGTAAATTGGGATGGGCATCTTTTGAAACTTGAGTACTTTATTTTTTGACTCGTTCAAAACAATTGTCAGATAGTCCGATGTGTCTGGCCGATCGTCTCCAGCCAGGGGTACATGAAAAAATCTGGGTGGATAAATGTCAGGCAAGCTCACAAGAGAAGCCACATGAGCTCGTTTTATAACATCGGCCATACTGGGGCGCCCAGTATTGATTGTGCCGATTTGCACTGCCGGCGGTGCCGTGTTTGTTGGCGGTTGAGCTGATTGTTGCAGGGTCGATTGCTGTGGCAGTGGCATTTGTGGCTGCGGCACTGGGCGCACTTGTGTCTGCGGAGGCGTCGGGTTCTGCCCGGAGGTAACGACCTCCAGCGCTTTGATGCGTTCTATGATTGAGCCAGCATGCACCTGTCCAAAAATCTTTTGTTCCAGCACATTGAGTCGGTCGATGATCGATGGTTCAGGCCCTGATTGTTTTAAACCGTATTGAGTTTCCAGTCGAGTAAGAC
>Ga0116230_10005972_pt1 | contig 11965 bp, 7 predicted proteins | sample S1TSphfallax_3_FD_88678 | JGI IMG/M metagenome (GOLD analysis project Ga0116230, IMG submission 88678) | Host-associated microbial communities from peat moss isolated from Minnesota, USA - S1T2_Fd - Sphagnum fallax MG | ecosystem: Host-associated > Plants > Peat moss > Unclassified | place: USA...
ACATGACTTTCACATAAATTAATATGTGAAAGTTAATGCATCTTCATGTGCCAAAGAATTTTCACATGACTTTCACATAAATTAATATGTGAAAGTCAATGCACCTTCATATGCCAAAAACTTATCACATGATTTTCACATAAATAATCATGTGAAAGTCAAACACTATGACCAAATCATAATTAAATTATAAAATTTTATTAATAAGTAAATCCCAAACTTACCCATTAAATAATTACGTAGGTAAAGTTGAATTACATCAAGTTATAGATACATTGAAAGGAGGGGTAGGGTGACACAAAGTGCACCTTATCATTTGTATTGTTTATACATCAACTATTTCATTAGCATGAGTTAAACAAAAAAATGCCCAAAGGGAACTATTCTTATGATTATATTCCACCCAAGACTTTGCATTATTTATAAGGGCATAACATTCTCCATGTTGCTTGTTTTCTATAATTTGCACTTCTTCATGGGCTTCCAGTAATCCTTGTTATTGGGATGTGTGGGATGTAGTTGGTCCATGTTGCTTTAATGTGTCAGATGCAATGACTTTAGAATATTTTAATATGGTGGCACCTATATCCCCTTTTCATCATACATATTTCTTTCAAATTCAAAGAATGTGATGTCTTCCATGATAGATTTGGTAAGTAAACACCTTTGCAACATAAAGAAAAAAAGCTCAAGTGGGACCACCCTAAAAAAATAAATGGCAACATTTTGCACATCAAGAGTAATACAAAAATAGATGGTAACATCTTTCACCTCAAAAGCTTTAAAGGATGAAGAAGGAAATGGAAAGTCATTTTATAGAGGAAAAAAACAAAAAAATACCAAGTGGGACCACCCATTAACTTGTCCATGACTTTAAGAAGAAGATTTACAATGTAGAATCTAAGTTACACTTCAAAAGCAAAAAGGAAACAAAGAACAAAAATATTCCAAGTGAGGCCACTTTAAAAACTTGTCCACAACTCAAAAGAAGAGTTAGTACACTTCAAGAGAAGAAAATAGAAAGTGAGCCCACACTGAACACCCACAACTTTCATTCTTCAAGTGAAAAAAAAGACAAAGTGGGTTTGCACGGGGCCCATTTGCTTCTACCTTAACATCTATAAACATATCTTGAAATCATATTTACATAAAAACGAAAACAAAAGAACAAAAAAAGGTGCTGCAAACTTACAACCTGCCTTGTAACCAACCACAAAAATTTGAAGTTTACCCTAAAGGAACCCATTGCATTGTGATGTTGACCTTGCAAATTTGTTCCACCTCCATGAGCCACTCTCCCCAAAGAACATTTAAGGTAAAAAAAAATGCCCTAATTGCTTTTACACCTACCCCTCCCAACCTCAATCTCTCACCCTAAGTATTGGTCTCAACACAATATGAAACATTTCAAAACTTTGACTGATATGTTTTAACCTAGGTATGTCCACACAAAAAAAATCCTTAGTTCTAAATTCAATCTAAGTATATATTTTAAAACATACCCAACAAATAGGTTCTGACATACCCTTATCCATAGCAATGTACATACTATGGATGTACCCTGATACTAATACAACACTGGCACCCTCTGGATACACTACAAATTTTCTGGCTTGTTGACGATAGCCTTTCTTGTTGTACTTTACCATGGGGTAAAGGGCTCACCTGGGTCTCCCCTCTTCTATTTATTAATCTACTAGAGGTGGCCTCTTTAGTTTATGGTCTTCTATTTATTATGTATTAGTGGTGTCCTGACTGTTATGTTCTTTGGTGTCATGTGTTCTAATTTTACTATTTGCCTTGGACTTCCTGTTGGGGGGGGGCGGGGGGAGGTTCCATCCGGAAAATGTTTAATCGACCAAGGGTCTTAAATGCAGCCAGCACCAAAAGTACTGCTGCGATTTATTACCCTCGTCTGCCCTTTGTCCCTTGATTTTTTTGCCTTGCCATGCCAAGATACGTTTTGTTTTGGGTCCAAGTTTTTCTCAGCTGGGGGCACTTACAAAATGCACGCAGACTGTGATGACCTCCTTGTCCCAGCCAGGCCCCTTCTTTTGGGAATGACCTCACCCTGGAGCTTTACACACATATTTAGAGAGAGAGCTCGTTCTCCACGGGGAGGAAGCTTGTTTGTCTTTGCGGTGGTGGGTGTTGTTGGTGGTTCTAGCCGCAAAGGAAGGCTCTCTTGTGCAGAAGAAGTTGCACAATCCTAAGCCTAGGGGACCAAGATGGGTGCAACGCTCTCCAGTTTATGCAGCACTCCCGCTGAGATGGATAGGGGTGATGGGATCGACTTCACATACCTATCATTTTGTTATCGTGTCCATGCCATTGAAATCTTGAACCAAGCGATCGGATCCGCGTCTGATGCCGACAATACGCAGTGGAAAGAGATTTCTGTCATGATTCGTAAATATGATGATGAGATGAGCGATGAGACACTGAAGGAGTTGAGGGAGGAATTGGAGGAAAGTCGGGATGGTGCAAACAGCTCGATTGTTAAGAGAATTAAAATAGTTTCAGATGCATTTGATACTGGTTTGCTTAGCTACCTGCAGGCTAAAGTTGATCTAATGAAAATGCTGGGAGATTGCCTGCCAAATCAAGGCCAAAAATGGGAAGACTTTCTGAAGGACCGTCTCGAAATTGCGCAGCCCGACGTTCTCTATAATTTCGCTCTCCCAGATCTGAAGCCCGATGCGGGACCGGAGGTTTTGGAGACGTTCAAAAACCAGACTAGAAGACTCATGTTAGCAATTGAAGGGGTGGATGAGGATGTGAAGGGAAGTGGAGTATCACGGCCCGTGCAGAAGGAAAATAAGATAAAGGTCTTTTATGCAACTAATAGACTTTGGAGAGACGGCAGTTACACTTGGGAGGCGGGAGATTGTTTGCGCTACGGTTTCCAGCAAGTGAGCATACCTGGCGTGCATGAGAGAGGGAAATTGGAGTCTCCCATGGAGCCCAGGCGAGGTAAAGGTTCCGAGCATTTCGTGCTAGCACTAGAGAGTGCCGCATGGCTGACATCAGACGAATTTTGGAAGCAAATCAAAAGGGAATTTGGTTCGGAGTGTGCTCAGAACGGTCATTCTGCAAACGATGTTGCTTCTTCTACCGGTGGGCATCAGAAAGTAAGAGTTCATAAGCAATAATTTTTCCACCCAAAACCTCAAAATGAAATAGCTTTAATCATTCTTTGTACATTGTTTATAGGTGCTCAAAGCCCGAAGTTGCTTGACAATTTTCTTAAAACAAACAAGGGTCAGCTAGGGCAAAGGGAGGGTAGCCAGCTGCAGCTCCATTTCTATCTGAAAACGTGTACTTGAATTTATTTTTTCATCGTTGCCTTTAAATGCATGAGGACTAGCAATATCTATTGATGAATAGCCATGATGTATGGTTGACAAAGCACAGTCAATATTTGATCAATAATGTATTGAAACTTGGAGAAAACCACAAGGTTATGTAGGTTTCTGTCTGTTTTGTTCAAGATCGAACTTGTTTTTAGATAGTTTTCTTCAAGTTAAATATGTTTTTGAGGGAAGCAAGAGTAGTTTTTCAACTCAAGACCTTTTTTGAAAGAAACTGATATACAACTTGAGCTTTGGATGCAGAATGCACGAGAAGTGTTGTTGTACATTCATGGGTACACTGTATCCTATAACAGGGCTCTCAAGCGTGCAGCACAACTAAAAAATGATCTGAAATTTGAAGGCCTTGTAATTTTGTTTAGTTGGCCTACGATGGGGCACCCTTTAGCCTATAACCGAGATAGCTGGATGATTCAACGCTCTGCCAAGCTTCTTCGTGAATTCATCATAATCATTTTAAGGGAGGTATGAGCTTTGGCCTGGCCTTGTTCAGTTACTTTATTTATTTCAGAATAAGAATCCAATGTTTGATCTAGTTTTTAACAGGTTTAGACATTTATCCTAAAGTCACTTACCTCTACCAACATGGGACTGATAGTCCATGTAAACCTGATCCAAGCTGTGTGTAAACTCTCTTTTTGATTCTTTGTTGTTACTACTACAGGATTTCTTCTCAAAAGTTCATATCTTGGCACATAGCATGGGGAATCGTGCCCTAATTGAAGCATTTACAATGCCTCGGACGAAGACACTGCCCTACAAAGAACGCTTCGCAGAACTTGTTTATCAAAGGGGAGTGTTGAAAAATGTTATTTTGGCAGCAGCTGATGAAACACTCAGGAAATTTGAAGAAATGCTTGAAGACATGCTTCCTAAAATGAACAAGCCAGACTTAGTCCATCGCCCTCTATTCTCAGTTTATTCATCAGCTTGTGATTGGCCCCTCTTTGTATCAGGATACATCAATTGGCACTTACGATTGGGAAACACGGTCAGCCATTTTGGCAATGACTCAATGCGAAGAGGGGAACATATGGTTGATGTGATAGATGCATCTGGAGTTAAATGCAACAGTCGTCTACAGCACTCATATCATGCTGAAGCCACTGAAGTGCTAGACGACATTGAGAAGTTGTTGAAAGAGCAAAAACGTGCAGGAGAACGTCCAGTTATAGAACCATTACTTCATGACTCTGGACGGGTTTTTCATGCGTTTGAACCATCATGGTGGGAGCAGAGTAAGTTCAACGGATATATTAGAAAGAATCGGGATAGGTTATGACTAAGTTAACTACCTTGGAGAGGTATCCTAGTGGAAATTGAGGGTGCTTTACAAGGTGCAATTTCCTGCTCCCTCCTGGAGTGGGGATCTTGCGCGCAAGCAACCTAGGGCTAGGGTGTAAGGTGATCTGAACCGTCAGATCTCCTCATTTCTTACAAAGGGGAAGGTACAGCAGTGCCTTCCACCCTGCACCTTGAGCTCCGCCCTCAGTTCATAGGGAGAAAGGCACTGACAGCAGTGCCTTCCCCTATTCAAAAAGGATCTAAGATGAATGCAGAACAGGACCCTTACAATCTAGTAGCATTTTCTACCCAGCTAGAACCCTACTAGGCTTGGTATGACTTTGTTGGCATTGCCTACCAAGGCAAGGAAACTGTGTTTAGATTCATTATAGACTATAGTAGCTTAAGGATTTTTGGCCTCTAGGTAATAATAGGTCTATTTTTATATGAGGATTTTTGAAAAATGATATGTTGGCTTGTGTTGAAACTTGAGATTAGTTATAGAGTTATAATAGCTTGAAGGATTTTGGTTTCTTTTAGAGGGTTTTTTGAAGTTTAAATTTTTGCATGGTGTAATATTTGAGTTTCCATAATTCTTCTTTTGCCTTAAGATACTTTTTGATGTAAATGGCAAGGTCATGGTGTGACGCACCACTTGTTAAGGATGCAAACCTTATTTGTGTCTTCCCTTTCCTTTATAATTCATCCCAATAAGTTATTTCTCTCTTCAACCCTAAGTTTGCAGATGATGGTGCTTCTCCATTTTGGGCGTGTATTCCAATCTTGTAAATGGGATATGTGGCTATGATTGTATGCCTTAAGTCCATCTCTCTTGAATTTACGTATTTGTTGATTTCAAAACCTACCTTGTCAACAGGCCAGGTGATTAGAGTGGGTCTTGTAAACCCCACTCTTATGCATAACATGATGAGTTTTAGTCAATCCTATTGAATTGCTAACAGGCTAACATGGTTAGTTAGCTAAACAAATTGATATTAGAGGTGGGTGTTAAACACACCTTGAAAATTTGGTCAGTTGAAATCTTGTGTGCAACAACTAGTCCATTTGACAAAGACCTTGGCCCACCTGATATTAGAAGAAGGTAAGATTCTGCTAACATTTGTTCAACCCCAATTTGACTTTCCCATATGTGGATTGTAGCTCATGAGTACTCTAAGAGGTGTGACAAAACCTCCAATAAATAAGTGTCCCCAGTCTATAATGGGGCTATTAGCCCAGGTTGAAAATGGTGACAAACCCTTCAGGAAACAGAAATTTCATGCAGCCAATGAAAAGGCTTGGAGGGTTTAGTTTTTTTCTCTTTGGGGGAGGGGGTGGGGGACTTTTTTGGGCTGTTCCCAAGGAGTTCCCATAAGTTTCCCAATATGTTGCTTATGGCATTCCCAACAGCATGTCAATTTTATCCTGTATTGTTTGGCCATGGTTCAACTTCCATGTATATAAATTGTAAAGGTGGGGCAAGGGCTGCGTGGGCAATAGGAACCATTTTTGGGGAGGCATGCAAATCTAGGACTTCTATGTTTGGGAATGCCCAATCTTCTGAAAAATTGGCTATTGGCCAATCAATGTGGCTCCTTCTGAAAACAAGGCGTCATGACATGCAGACCCTGCCTATTTAATAGTATAATTATATAAATAGATTTATATGTAGATAGGTAAATATGCATGTTTGTATATTTGTGTTGTTTGTTTATTTGAATTGTTCCATTATATTGTACTAACAATTCTTTTGGTTCACAATTTTTATACTCAATTATTATTTTGAAACTATAAATTTGTATATTTAGTTTCAAATTAAATGACAATGGATGGATTTTATTTGACAAACATACATGTTATATGTTTGATATGTAATATATTTATGGTAAAATAAATTGGGGAACATAATATGGTAATCTAAATGTGAAATATATAGGTTTATGGTATGTCCAATATGCTTGTGTTGCTCCCAAATGACATTGTTGTGTTGGTGCATTACATTAAATATGGTCTATTTGTGTATTATTAATGGTTGTGCTTTTAGTAAATGTGAGTTTCAATTTGTATTTGTGGTGTCACAAACACACTGGCCATGCCAATAGATAAGATGTTATACATGTGCATTTATGTATGTATACAAGTACATTGTGAAGAAAATACAATTATTGGAAAAATGGTTGCACACATTTCATTGTCATTGTTGTGTGCGACAATATGCATTTGTAATCATGAAAAAAAAGTTTCCAATTAATGGACCGAAATATTTGAGACTTAAATAAGATAATTAATTTTTGTTATGATGATGATTTTATAAAAGCCTCAAGCTTTTATTTAATTGTTATATAAAGTGTTGCATTCATGAAATATATTTTTCATAAATATAATAGTAGTCATTTTGTGGTATTGTGTGGTAACACAAATCAGGGAACATAATTGGATAATTTGAAAGCAAAATAAATGGGTTCATGATCTATCCAATATGTTTCTGTTGTTCCAAAATGACATTGTTGTATTGCTGCATTTGTCTATATGTAATCTATAAAAGTGAGTTTTTAATTATATTTATTCATAAATGCTTGTAATGTTGATGATTGATTTGTTTTTGTTAAAAAGTTTATATTGAAATCTCCAATTATTATAATCAAACAATGTGAAGGCATTTTTTGTACAATGTTTTATAAGATAAAATTAAAATTGATACTTGCATTTTGGGTGGTTTATATATTGCAATTATTTATAATGCTTTTCATGTGTTGTCATTAAAATTGCAATGATAAATTCAACACTAGAATTTGTGATTGTTGTGTTTTCTATCAATGACACATTGTCATCATAAAGTACCATAGTGTCATGTTCATCACAACATGATAATACATGGAACTTTTGTGATCAAGCATTATAAATTTTTGAATTTAAATGAACATTTTTTTTCTTGTTTCATTCAAACAAAAAAATGTGATGCTAATAGATTTGGATCCTCAAGAATATCTTCAAACTGTAATGTTAAAAAATGAATATTAAAAGATTTTATTAAAAAAAAATTTGGACAATAAGATTTTAAAGAAACAATAGCAAATTTGTATTGTGCATTTGTTTTTAATCGAAACATTTGTTCTTGAACAAGATGAATCACTTCAAAAAAATAATTCAATAATGGAGAAATTATACAATTTTTTTTTAATGAACCCTCAATAATGCAGTATATGTTAAACCATGTTTTGTCACACTAGTCAAATCAAATGCTAAATGATCAAAAATCAACCCTTGTGAATGATGTAAAGTGCATGCCGAAACTAATTGAATTGGGAATTGGATTATTGTGATAGTGTGAGAAGGATTACTTTCTATTTGTATTTCAACAATTTTACATTCAATTAGTGTCTATTGTTCGTCAAGCCTTGGGATTTCTACTATAAAATGTGTCATATTTCACTAAATTTTGAATGAATTTGGACATTTTTACCTAGTGAAATTGATTAACCCCCTAGTGAACAAGGACCGATTGCTATGGACAATGAATTGTTTCAGGAATACCTAGTGAAACAAGGTTACTCTCAAGTGAAATACAAATTTACCAAGCCATTCACTTGCTAGTTAATTAATTAACCAACATGGAAATCAATTTAATTATTTAATATATAATATTATTGATAATATTATAATTTATTGACACGTGTTAATACTTAGGCTAGGTTAAAAACCTAGCCTATGTAAGTAGGCAACACAATCAACTTAAACACCTATTATAAAAATTAAATAAAAAAATATTTAGTCAACATACCATTGTTGGGCACATAACACCATTCATAAGGTTTAATCCCTTGACCTTTGGACTGGAGGTAAACGTTTTTAGTATCAAAACACCCCACTTGTCATGATAATACATTACATTACATTCTATTTATCAAATATTTCATTTTAAACATTATAAAAACATAAACTTTGAAAATTCATATCTTATTGAAATTTTGTTCAAATAAAATTTTTTTAATTTACTTTTTTTAATTTAATAATGTACATAATGTACATTTATTTCCTTTTGAAGTTTAAAATCATTTGAACAAAAAATAATTGAATATCATTATTCAATAACATTTCAATGACCATTCTTTTGAAAAAAATAATGTTTAATAAATGAATAATATTTTTGATAATATAATAATATTACCTATGTTAAATTACTTTCAATTATTATATGACTATTTTTCATTAATTTAAATTATTTCACCCTATATTATTTACGGCTATTTATGGTTATTCTCAAATTTTTTTGTTATTTTTGGTTATTTCACTTTAAACTACTTTGGTTATTCTAAATTACTTTTGGCTATTTTAATTTATTTCACTTTAGGCTATTTTTGGCTATGATAAATTATTTCAATTTAGGCTACTTGTAGCTATTATAAGTTTTTTTTATTATAATAAGTTATTTCATTTTATGCTATTTTCGATTATGTGAAGTTATTATTGGTTACTTTTGGCTATTGAAAGTTATTTCACCTTATGTTATTATTGACAATTTTAGTTTATTATAAATTATTTCACCTTAAATTACTTTTGTTTATTATAAATTATTTCACCCTAAAATATTTTTGGCAATCCTAAGCAATTCTAATATATGGTTATTGGTTGTTCTTTTATTAGGGCTATTGGTGAATATTAATGGTTATTGGTACCTATTGTATTGGTGGCTATTAATGGTTATTTTATTGGTGGCTATTAGTCCTCATTAGTGGTTATTATATTAATGGTTATTAATCGCTATTTTATTAATGGTTATTATTAGTTATTCTATTGATGCCCATTGATGGTTATTCTATTAATGGTTATTGGTCGCTATTTTATTAATGATTATTGTTGGCTATTCTTTTAATGACTATTGGTGGCTATTATTTTAATGACTATTGGTGGCTATTATTTTAATGGCTATTGATGGTTATTTATTAATGGTTATTAATAGTTTTTTATTATTGGCTATTGGTGGTTATTTTATTAATGACTATTAGTGACTATTCTTTTAATGGCTATTGGTGGTTATTCTATTAATGACTATTAGTGACTATTCTTTTAATGGCTATTGGTGGTTATTCTATTAATGACTATTAATGACTATTCTTTTAATGGATATTGGTGGTTATTCTATTAATGACTATTAGTGGCTATTCTTTTAATGACTATTGGTGGCTATTCTTTTAATGACTATTAGTGACTATTCTTTTAATGGTTATTAATAGTGTTTTTATTGTTGGCTATTAGTTATTACTCTATTAATGATTATTGGTGGTTATTATATTAATTATTATTGGTGATTATTATATTAATTATTATTGGTGGTTATTATATTAATTATTATTGGTGGTTATTATATTAATGACTATTGGCGGTTATTCTATTAATGACTATTGGTGGCTATTGGTAGTTTTTTAATTCTTGACTATTAGTTATTATTCTATTAATGGTTATTGGTGGCTATTCTTTTAATAGTTATTAATAAAAAAAATATTGTTGGTTATTGGTTATTATTCTATTAATGATTATTAGTGGCTATTCTATTAATGGCTATTAGTGGCTATTCTATTAATGGGTATTAGCGGTTATTTTATCAATGGTTATTGGCGGTTATTTTATTAATGGCTATTAGTGGTTATTTATTAATGATTATTGGTGGGTACTATATTGTTGGATATTTGTGCTTATTAGTGGTTATTCTATTAATGACTATTGGTGGGTATTATATTATTGGATATTTGTGTTTATTAGTGGTTATTCTATTAATGGTTATTTGTGGCTATTATATTAATGGTTATTGGTGCCTATTTTATTAATGGTTATTGATGCCTATTCTATTAATGGTTATTGGTGCCTATTCTATTAGTAAATATTAGTGTTTATTAATGGTTATTATATTGGTGGCTATTGGTGGCTATTATATTAATGGATATCGGTGGTTATTAATTGTTTTTATATTAGTGGTTATTGATGGTTATTATATTAATGGCTATTAGTGAATATTAATGGTTATTTTATATGTCGGTATTAATGGTTATTAATGGGTACTTTATTAATGGTTATTGTATTATAAATTATTGTTAGTTATTATATGTTATATTACAACTCTTGGTGATTATGATATTATAAATTATTGTTGGATATCTATATATATAATATTTTAGGTGTCTGTCTATCCGGTGGTGGTTGTAAACCTTGGGGTAAGGGGGTTAGGGTTAGCACACCTTTCATAAACGCGTTTCCCTTGGGGGTGCTTCACAAGTCCAACTTTTTTTTCTTTTTTGTTTTGTAATGACCCAATTTGATTGGCCCATAGCAAGAAAGAGTTGAAACTATGGATGTTCCCCAAAGTAGAAGATTCTATTGGAAGGTAGAGTGCCTCACCCTTTGGCCCATGTATATAGGTGAGAAGGGTAGGACTTTGGGCAAAACATATGGGATTGAAGCAAGGTGTTGTTGACAACACCATTGGGAACTTGAAGGGAACATGTTGGGAACAAAGAAAAAATGAAAAAATCCTCCTTTTCTCCCCCCCCTAAAACTTTTTTTTTAAAAAGTCAAAGCACTTTGAGTGCATGCTAGCCTTCTCATTGGTTGCATGAAATTTCTATGTCCAATACTGTTCAACACCATTTTTGGCCTGGGCTAATTTATTTTTCTTCTATTCTGTAAAGCATAATGGACGAGTCTTCTTGAATCCATCCCACCTTAACCATTGTTCAAAATCCACATGTCCATTCTGTGAATCCAGATGCCCATTGTGCAAATTATGGAAACCATTATGTTATGGAATGCGCTATGTGGGTACAGGCTATTTTCCCCATTTGTAAAATTTTAATTGGCCCCAATTCCTCACATGCACCTTATGGGGCACAATGGCCTATAATTGGTTCGTCCCATGGTAGAAATGTTATATTACTTAGAAATTGGCACATTAAAATCCGTGTTCATCTTATATATTAACAGATGTTGGGATGAAATGAAACTTTCCATCCATCTTTCTCGTCATCCGTCCCTTCGTCCATCCATCCAAGTTCCTCATCTTGGAAGAAAAAGATGGAAGAGGAGGACGACAACAATGAATGGTAGCAGCAGTAGTTTATCCAAATGTTTATGTGATCCAATCTTGTAGTTTATGAAAAACTCTTGTAGTCTTTCAATTTGCCAAAAGCTACAAACTAATTTCTTAAAACTAAACTAGTGGGTGCCCGTGGCCGAAGGCCACTGTGAAGCCCCTGTGTGAAATCCAGGTCCCAAAATTGAGATCCCACATCCTGAAAATCACGTCCTAAAAGTTTTCA
>Ga0116230_10005973_pt1 | contig 11965 bp, 11 predicted proteins | sample S1TSphfallax_3_FD_88678 | JGI IMG/M metagenome (GOLD analysis project Ga0116230, IMG submission 88678) | Host-associated microbial communities from peat moss isolated from Minnesota, USA - S1T2_Fd - Sphagnum fallax MG | ecosystem: Host-associated > Plants > Peat moss > Unclassified | place...
AGCCGCAGCGGTGAGGGACACATAAGCAATATAGAACTTGCGGGTCATAATGGTCTCCATAAGTTGTGGGACGCAAATAGTTACTATTTGCTTCACGAAATTAGATTTTATTGCTCGATTTGATTTTTCTATGAACCGATGTTGTTATCGGATCGATTCGTTATTAACATATATATAACCTATCGAATGCTGCATTGCGATGACGCGCATGCGGAATGGTCTGAGACAAGTTGACCCTGCGCGTGCGCGCGCAGGCCTTCCTGTTTCATCGTCTTCCTGTTCATCGTCACCCTGTTTCATCGCCGCCATCCCGTGGTAGAGAGAGGTCATGTCAGGGTTCATGATTGAAGGAATGGCGATGACGGTCGGGCAGTTGATCGAAAAACTTCAGGAGATGCCCAGTGAGGCTGTCGTTCTTCTTGAAGCGGACGGCGCCTTTGCGCGTATTGCTGGACTGAACCTTGAAAAGAGCGAGACGATCGGTCTCCCCGATGAAGTCGTGCTCTTCACCGATGCTGAAGAATAGCGCAGCCTTTATTTGCGTAGAGCATGTTCCGCAAAACTGCGCGCGGTTTTGCGAAAAGAACATGCTCCAACATATCGATTTGGAGCGAATTCTTATCGCTTGGGTGAGTCCGCCCAAGCGGAAAACGCTCTAAGATCATCATTCGCCCAAGATCAATTTCCGCGCTTCGTCATGCAGGGCGGCACGCGATTGATCTTTCGCATAGACCATATGGCCGCCGCCATAGACGGCAAGGCGTAGACGGTTAGGATCGCCCAGGGGCGCGATCTGGTCGATCAACAGCTGCGACGCGAAATAGGGCGTCGCCTCGTCCGTCAATCCATGGACGATCAGAGCGTGCATATTCGGGTCAAGCGCCAAGATGCGTTTGAGATCGCTGAGGGCTTCGGCATCTTTGCGGCCGCTCCAATCCCATTGGCGATTGACGTTCTCGTTGAGGATTTCATAACGGGCTTCGACCGGCCAGCCGAGGCGATTGGCCGTGATATCGGCCATGGTACTGGCAAGCGGTGCCTTATAGGCGTCGAGCACGGGGTCATCGGGATGACCGGACGGCGCATGCGGATCGGGATCGAACCCGGTGGCCAGACTGTCGTAGCGGCTTGAGATTTGCCCGGCGGCGCGGGTACGTTCGCGCGCGAAGGTCGACGGGTCGATCCGTCCGCCAAACCGTTTCACAAGGGTTGCGTCAAGACCAGTGAAAGAAGCGACTTTATCGACAATGCGCGCTTGTGCTTCCGCGTCGCGCTCGCCGCGCAGAAGATCGACGATGAAGGGGCCGCGCGCATAAGCTTCCACATCCGCCAAAGCAGGCCGGTCGTTGATGCCATGAAGCCCGCGGGCCGCTGCCGTCATCGAGGGAAGGTGGGTTGCAAAGATCAGAGGATTGCTGCCTTCAAACCAGCTGAAATCGAGAACCGGAGAGACAAGAATGAGGCCTTTAATGCCAATTCCCTCGGTATCTTGAAGCCGATAGGCCAATTTGGGTGCGCGGAAGCCGCCATAGCTTTCGCCAACGATATATTTCGGGCTGTCGAGCCTTTTATGCTCGGTGATCCATTTGCGGATTGCGACGGCGAGCGCATCGATATCGCCGTTGACAGAATAGAAATGTTTGTGGACCTCGTCGCTCCCCGTCAGCACACGGCTATAGCCCGTGCCTGGCGGATCGAGGAAAACGAGATCGGTAAAATCGAGCCAGGTTTCGGCATTATCGACGGTGATGGGCGGGGTCGATGGGACAGCGCCGTCAAGCGGCAAACGCCAGGGGCCAAGACCGCCGAGATTAAGCCAAGCTGAACTCGCGCCGGGACCGCCATTGATGGCGAAGGTTAAAGGCCGTTTGGCATGATCGGCATCATCGAGCTCGAAAGCCACATAGCTCAAATCGGCAATCGGATCGCCGCTTTGCCCATCATTCAGCCGGATCGCGCCAGCCGTCGCCTTGAAACGCAAGGTACGGCCGGGCAATACCACTTCCTGATTGGTGACAGAAGGCGCGGGAAGGGGATTGGGCGCCGCGGTGGACGCGCTATGAGTTTCGGATCTTGGCGCATTACGCATTGGCGCGTCGTGCTTATGCGCTTCGGCCGGTTTGCTGATTTCGCTCGTATCCAGTGCCGCGGCGGGCATCAAAAATGCGAGCGCGAAGGCAAAGATCAAACCGGGGAGAGAAACCGGCTTAAAGACATCTACCACCTGCTTCTCCCAACGATCGCGCCATGCACCGGGCTTATATGAAGGCCAATCGTGATTTTCGCGAGGCAAGGAGATCAGATATTTGCCGCGCCTTTTCTCGGTAAATTCGCAGCGGCCACATCATAGTGCTTCCACCAGATCCAGGCGGCGTTCCATACGCTCTAAGCGGGCATCGAAGCGATCTATTCGCACTGACTGCTCGGCAATGGCAACCTGAACATGAGCAAGATTGATCTCTACGTGGCCAAGCCGCTGTTTGATGTCACGCATTTCGTCAGAAAGCGATCCATCTTTCCGTCAAGGCGGCGAAGATAGATCGGAACGATATTTTCTGATTCATCGGTCATTTTAAGAATGACTGGTGAGAGGGCGGATGAGTCAACCTAATCGGCATCAAGGCGCGCAAGCCGGGGAGGAGATGGCTGTCAGGCGACATTGCGCACCGCGCGCCGCGGTTTCGGCGGATTCTGAGGCGCCGAACTCGTCGGGTCCAGCCGGGGCAGGGCGTCCATGATCCGTTCTGGCGGTAACACGACGATTACCTCCGTCCCCTCGCGTACCTTTGATTTTAAAACAAAACTGCCGCCATGCAGTTCGACGAGGCCCTTGACGATCGGCAGGCCGAGACCGGAGCCTTCTTCCGCATTTTTTTGCGCGAGCGTACCGCGCCCGAACGAAGACATCACGATCGGAATTTCGTCTTCCGGGATGCCTGGGCCTGTGTCGCGGACGGAGAAATATTGCCCGCCTGTCGCTGTCCAGCCAACTTTGATTGTAATCGTGCCGCTTTGCGGCGTGAATTTGATCGCATTGGACAGAAGATTGAGGACAACCTGCCTTATGGCGCGTTCATCGGCCCAGATGCGGGGCAGTTGAGGCTCGAAAGCCTCGACGATCGTTATGTTGCGCTTCTTGGCGCGCATGGTGAGAAGATGCCGGCAATCTTCGACAATATTGACGAGCGCGACCGATTCCTCGCGCAACTCGTAACGTCCGGCTTCGACGCGCGACAGATCGAGAATTTCGTTGATGAGCATCAAAAGATGCTCTCCGCTGGAATGGATATCGTTTGAATATTCTTTGTAAGCCGGAACATTATGCGTTCCGAAGAGCTCACCTTTCATGACCTCGGAAAAGCCGAGAATAGCGTTTAGCGGCGTACGCAATTCGTGGCTCATGGTCGCGAGAAAGCGTGACTTGGCAAGATTGGCTTCTTCGGCACGGCGGCGTGCGAGATCGCTATTGATCTTGGCTTGTTCGAGTTCTGTGATCAGTTCGTCTTTTTCGGCTTCGAATAAGAGCGATTTCAGCGTCGATTGATAAAGTTTGTTGGCAAGCACAACGAAATAAAGCTGCATTCCGCATGCCAGCGCCGTCAGATTAAAAATACGGTCGGCGAAATGCGTCGGCCGGAGAACCGCGAAAATCGCCAGCGTGATCGGCACCAGATTGCCGTAGACGGCGTTTGGGACCGATGCCGTGACGGGCGTATTCATCGCGGCGACAAGCAGCAGCAGGACCAGCGCGAAGGCATCGGCCCAAGGTTCGGTGACTTGACCGACAAGGACGGCAAGGACCGCCCAGATGATGCCTTGCAATGTCTCAGCGAAGATAAACTTACGCCGCCAATGGCTGATATTCATTTCAGCGGATGATTGAGCCAGAAGCTGGTTTGCCCAGGTATAGGAGAGGGCAAGCGCGGCTGATGAAAAGGCGAGCCAGATGGAGGTGACTTGAATGGGAATCCACGCCGTCGCGATCGCTGCTATGGCCATCATAAAGGCGGCCATTGTCGGTCCAGACGATGTCCGCCCCTCGGCGAAACGTTCCAGCAATTGGACGTCGAAGGCTCTATGGCCGGTTTCTGTCGACGTTAATTTTTCGCGGGCTTCGCGGACCTTGACCGCGAGACGGCGGCGTTCCGCGGCGACCTTTGGATCGGCGCCGCGGCCGCGTTCGATCATTTCCGCGGTGACTTCGGTCATCTTTGAACAGGCCTGCGCAATGGTCGTTCTACAAATATTCTAAAACCCTGCGTCACTTTTTGTGACCCTTGGTTCTTTTCTTGAAGTCTTGCCTTTTCAAAGTGATGACGAGACTTCAACAGCTGTCTAACGGTCCATACTTGATGATCATTGATATAAGGCAATCATTACGCATAAAGATTAAGGATAGGCTCACGTTTGATTCGGTTTTCTTTATAAAAATTTATTTGTTAGGAAACGCGGCAAGCGGTTTTTCGATTCCAGATGTGCGCTGGCGCACACCGCGCGATAAAATTAACCCCTACGGACCTGCGGGAGATGAGATTTCGCTGATTTCCAATTCGCGGCGACCCATCGCCATCCCGCTTATTTCTGATCCTGCCGTCGGAAATGACACGCCCTAGCCAGCATATGAACGCCGCCCGTTTCGAAAACCCTCGTCCGCCGCCGGGATGATAAATGAACATTACCATTGTGGGCTCGGGAGACGCCTTCGGAACAGGCGGGCGGGCACATACGTGCATTCGCGTCGTTTCGGGAGGCACGACCGTCGTCGTAGATTTCGGCGCGGGATCGATCAGCAGCTGGAAACATCTCGGTTTCGATTTAAATGATGTCGATTTGATCGTCATTTCCCATTTGCATGGGGATCATTTCGGCGGCCTGCCGTTTTTTCTGCTCGATTGTCAATTTGTCACCGGACGGACGAAGCCTCTCCTGATGATCGGTCCGCCAGGATTCAAAGCAAGAATTGAAATGTTACTTGAAGTGTTTTTCCCTGGTGCTTTGAAATTCAAATGGAACTTCGCTTGGCAAGCGGATGAAATCTTAGCGCGCCGCGTCGTCAAAGCCGGGGAGATGACGGTCGAGACTTTTGAAGTGTCGCATCCATCGGGCGGGCTTGCGACGGGCATAAGGCTCAGCGACGGTCTGCATACTTTTGCTTTTTCTGGTGATACCGGCTGGACGGAAAATTTAATCGATCTGGCGGCCGCGGCCGATCTCTTTTTGGTTGAATGTTTTTCAGGGGATGCGCCCGTCCCTAATCATATGGATTGGCCGACACTGAAATCGCACATAGGAGATTTCACGGCGAAGCAAACCGTTTTGACTCACCTTGGCGAGACGGCTCTTGCGCGCATTCCAGAGATGGAAGCGGCTGGATTCTCCATCGCTTACGATGGCCGCACCTTTGACTTCTGACACGTCAGACTTGGACGTTTTCGCTGCTAGAATAAGATGTTGCCGTGTTTGTCTCAACCAGCCTTTGAAGACACCATTGCCGCATGAGCCCAGGCCGGTCCTGCGGGTTTCCACCACGGCCAAATTGCTGGTTGCGAGCCAAGCGCCGGGAACGAAGGTCCATGCGACCGGCATTTCTTTCAACGATGCGTCCGGCGACCGTTTACGGCAATGGATGAATATCTCGCGCGACGTTTTCTACGATACGTCGCAGGTGGCGATTGTTCCGATGGGATTTTGCTTTCCAGGTCAAAATGCCGCCAAGGGCGATTTGCCGCCAAGGCCTGAATGCGCGGCAACCTGGCATGATCAGCTCTTCGCCCTGATGCCCCAAATCGAGACGGTTTTGGCGATTGGCCGTTATGCGCAAACCTATCATTTCGCCCGCGCCGGCCGTCCCCTGCCCAAAAAGATCAAGCTCGATGATGTCATCCGCAATTGGCGCGATTTCGCGGGTGAAGCGCCGCGCATCATTCCGCTGCCGCATCCATCCTGGCGAAACATTGGATGGCTGAAACGCAATCCCTGGTTCGAGACGGACATCCTCCCCATGATGCGGCAGGCGGTCATGCGAGCATTGCATACGAATTATATTTAGATGATCCGTGTATACACATGAATGTCGGCTGACGCCGCTGTTCCATCCTCGTTAAGCCATAAAGCTTATATTAGTATTTCATTCGTTCATCAGGACTGATTTATGCGCAAATACAGGTCGGCGGCATCGATCTTCATAATCGCCGCGCTTATTGTTTTTTCACCGGCCGTTTCATCGGCTCAAAGCGGCGAGCCGCGACTGGCGCTCGTTATAGGCAATTCGCAATATCGCACCGCGCCTTTGGCGACCGCCGCGAATGATGCTGGGCTCATCGCGCAAACCCTGACGACCGCCGGTTTCGATGTGACAGGTGCGGCCGATCTCGATCAAGACTCGCTGCGGCGGGCTTTTCGGGATTTCCTCCATAAGGTCCAGGCGGCGGGCCCGCATGCGGTGACGTTCGTTTATCTCGCAGGCTATGGTCTGCAATATGCGGGCGATAATTATTTCGTGCCGGTTGATGCCTCCCTGGCGCGCGACACGGATATTCCAGTCGAGGCCTTGAGAGTTTCGGACTTTACGAGCGCGCTCGCCGGACTGCCTCTGGAGGCGCGGATTTTCGTGCTCGATTCGGCTCGCGCCAATCCATTTCCAGCCAAGGGCAATCCTCTGGCGGGCGGTCTCGCGCTTGTCGATGTCGAAGCCAATTCGCTCGATGCGTTCAATGCCGCTCCCGGCACAATCGCCCCAGCCGAGAAGGGGCCCTATGGGGCTTATGCGCGGGCCTTGGCCGAGATGCTGCGTTACGGCGGCGTCCCGATCGACGAGGTTTTCGCGCGCACGCGGCTTCGCGTGAATGAGCTGACACGTGGTGCTTTCGTGCCTTGGGATGCGTCGAAATTGACGCATCCGCTCGTCTTGCTGGCTGGAAACCCGGATGTGCCGCCGCCGCCTGCTATGCAGAACTACGCTGCGCTGCGCGCAAGGCCTATCCGCGATTTTCCGACGGCCGAGGAGGCTTATGCCGCGGCGGTCGAAATAGACACGCTCTCGGCCTATCAAGAGTTCTTGTCGGCTTATGAGTCCGATCCGCTGGCAGGGCGGGTGAGGGCGCTTCTGGCGGCGCGGCGCGAAGCGCTGACCTGGAACAGGACGGTCCTCGCCAATACGCCGGCCTCTTATTGGAGCTATATGCGGCGCTATCCGCGCGGGCCGCATTATTTCGATGCGCGCCGCCGTCTGGCACTCTTATCCGTTTCGCTCGAACCGCCGCCGCGTTTCGATGTTTATGATTTCCAGGGATTGCCGCCGCCGCCCGAGGATGAATATGTCATCGTCGATCGTCCTGTGCTGTTCTTCGAGGGACCGGATTATGCACCGGCGCCACCGCCGCCGCCGGAGTTTCTGCCGCCGCCGCCGCCTGAATTTAGGCGGCTATCAGCGCCAGAAGAGGGCGCCGCCGGCGTTTTGCCCGCGCCCGGCGTTCTTCCCTTGCCATTTGCGCGGCCCGCGCAACGCCCCGGAAATATAAGCCAGCCGAATTTGGTACCGGCGAGCGGCGGGGCGCCTCCTGCGGGCGGGCTGCCAGGAGGTGCGCCTCCAACTGGCGGCGGACCTCGTCAAAACGGCGTCGCACCTAACGCGTTGCCCCTCCCGCCAGCGGCGGGACAGCCGCCGCGCCAGATGCCAGCAGCGTCCCCGCCAGGAACGCCTCCGCCAAGAACACCTCCACCGGGCGCGCCCCCCGCGATGCCGCAAGCGCAACCTAATGTGATTGCCCCGCAAGGTCAGACACAGGCCCCGGCGGCGGCCGTGCCAACCCGTCCGAACGGCGTTGCACCCAATGCACCGCCAGTTCAACCAGCGGCCGGGCATCCACCGCATCCTGCACTGGCGGCTCCAAGAGGAACGCCGCCCGTCACACCACACCCTAAGTCTCAGGCGGCTCCGCCGCCAGCTCCAAAGGCCGCGGCGCAGCCGCGTCCAGCACCTCATGTCGAACCGCCGCGTCCGGTTCCTCATGAGGCACCCCAAACGGTGCCGCGCACAGAGCCGCGAAGGGCACCCGCGCCGCCTCCGGCGCATCCCGCTGCGCTTGCGCCGCCGCCGCAGGCGGCTCATCCTGCGCCACCGCCTCACCCAGCTGCGCCGCCTCCGCCAAAGCCCGGAGACAAAAAAGACGACAAGAAAAAAGAAGAGCCGCATTAGAGCGTTTATCGCTTGGGCGGACTCGCCCAAGCGATCAGAATTCGCTCCACATCAATATGTTGGAGCATGTTCTTTTGGCAAAACCGCGCACAGTTTTGCCGAACATGCCTAGGTCGAGTGATGAAAGATCTGCCTCGTCTACGCTATTTGCGGAGCATGGGGCGTTCTGCCGATAAAAAGGCCTTATGAGGGGTTGACGCGCCGAGCGCGTCTGATTAAGTTCCGCGAGCTTTCGACAGGCAGTAGATTCCTGATACGTTCAAGATGCCTAATCTTGAACCCCGAGATCTAAACGCTGTCGTTCTCAGCAAACGAAACGTCATTTGATCCAATGCCGCTATTTTTGGCCGCGATGGATTATAAGCGCAAGACCACGTTCTTCGTGGTCCTCTGCATGGCGAAGCGCCTGAAGCCTTTGAGCTGAAGGCGCTCATTTGTTTGCGCGGTATGACCCGGGTCTTGGCGATTTGGGATTGGGAGCTTCTCTTGGAAAAGTCTTTCGGCTTCTCCAAAAGAAGCTCTGTTTACAGTTTTTAGGGCCGAAAGCTCTGTTCGAGGTTACGGAAAAGATATGCCGACGATCAGCCAATTGATCCGCAAGCCGCGGCAAGAAAAAATCTATCGTGAAAAAGCACGCCATATGCAGGCTTGCCCGCAGAAGCGCGGTGTCTGCACACGCGTCTATACGACAACGCCGAAGAAGCCGAATTCGGCTTTACGTAAAGTCGCTAAAGTGCGTCTCACCAACGGGTTTGAGATCATTGGCTATATTCCTGGCGAAGGTCACAATCTTCAAGAACATTCGGTGGTGATGATCCGCGGCGGCCGCGTCAAGGATTTGCCTGGCGTGCGTTATCACATCCTGCGCGGTGTGCTCGATACGCAGGGCGTCAAGAATCGCAAGCAGCGCCGTTCCAAATATGGTGCGAAGCGGCCCAAATAAGATTGCATCGATCCGGTCCGAAAGGGCCAAGCGTTTAAATAGCCAAGGACGAAATAAATGTCGCGCCGCCACAGGGCTGAGAAACGGGAGATCATTCCCGACGCGAAGTACGGCGATGTCGTGCTGACGAAGTTCATGAACTCGATCATGTACGACGGCATGAAGTCGGTTGCTGAGACGATTGTCTATGGCGCTTTCGAGGTCGTCGAGCAGCGGACCCGCGCCGAGCCGCTTACCGTTTTTAAACAAGCATTGGAAAACGTCGCTCCGGCCATCGAGGTTCGTTCGCGGCGCGTCGGCGGCGCCACCTATCAGGTTCCCGTCGAAGTTCGCATGGAGCGGCGTCAAGCTTTGGCAATTCGCTGGATCATCACCGCCGCTCGCGGGCGAAACGATAAGACAATGGTCGATCGTCTCTCGGCCGAAATCATGGATGCCGCGAACAACCGCGGCAACGCCGTCAAGAAACGGGAAGATACGCATAGGATGGCGGAAGCCAACCGCGCCTTCTCGCATTATCGCTGGTAAAGGGCGAAGCAAGAGCTTCGATAAGGATTTCCGACCATGCCACGCAGCCATCCGATTGAGGACTACCGCAACTTCGGCATCATGGCCCACATTGATGCGGGCAAGACGACGACGACGGAGCGTATCCTCTATTATTCCGGGAAATCGCATAAGATCGGAGAAGTCCACGACGGCGCTGCGACAATGGATTGGATGGAGCAGGAGCAGGAGCGCGGCATAACGATCACATCCGCTGCGACGACGACTGCCTGGAATGGCAAGCGCCTGAACATTATCGATACGCCTGGCCATGTCGATTTCACGATCGAGGTCGAGCGCTCCTTGCGCGTGCTCGACGGCGCTGTGTGCGTGCTTGACGGTAACCAGGGCGTCGAACCGCAGACCGAGACCGTTTGGCGCCAGGCGGATAAATATCGCGTGCCGCGCATCGTCTTCGTCAACAAGATGGATAAGATCGGCGCCGACTTTTATCGCTGTGTCGACGATATCAAGACTAAGGTGGGCGGACGGCCGATTTGCGCTCAGTTGCCGATCGGGTCGGAAGCCGACTTCAAGGGCATTATCGATCTCGTCCGCATGAAAGCCGTTGTCTGGGAGGACGAAGGCCTCGGCGCGAAATATCACGATGAAGAGATTCCGGCGGACCTCAAGGACAAGGCCATGGAGTATCGCCAAACCCTGATCGAGGCGGCGGTGGAACTCGACGACGATGCCATGACGGCCTATCTCGACGGCACGGAGCCGAGCGAAGAGGTGCTGAACAGCCTGATCCGCAAGGCGGTCAGGTCGATTACCTTCATACCGGTCTTCTGCGGTTCGGCCTTCAAGAACAAGGGCGTTCAGCCGCTTCTCGACGCTGTCGTGCTTTATCTGCCGTCGCCGGTCGATCGCGAAGCGATCAAGGGCATCGATGTCGATTCTGGTGCGGAAATCGTCCGCTTACCCGGCGATGACGAGCCTTTCTCGATGCTCGCCTTCAAGATCATGGACGATCCTTTCGTCGGCACGATCACCTTCGCGCGCGTCTATTCGGGCCATATCGAGTCGGGCACGACGGTTTTAAATTCGACCAAGGATAAGAAAGAGCGCATCGGCCGCATGCTTTTGATGCACGCGAACAATCGCGAAGACATCAAGGAAGCCTATTCGGGTGACATCGTCGCGCTTGCTGGTCTTAAGGATACTCGGACGGGCGATACTTTGTGCGACCTGAATAAGGCCGTCATTCTCGAGCGTATGGAATTCCCTGAGCCCGTTATCGAAATCGCTATCGAGCCAAAGTCCAAGGCCGATCAGGAAAAGCTGGGTCTTGCTTTGCAAAAGCTGGCGGCTGAGGATCCCTCCTTCCGTGTCTCTACCGATCAGGAATCCGGTCAGACGATCTTGAAGGGCATGGGCGAACTGCATCTCGATATTAAAGTCGATATTTTGAAGCGTACCTATAAGGTCGATGCCAATATCGGTGCGCCGCAGGTTGCTTATCGCGAGAAGCTGACGAAGCGTGTCGAAATCGATGAGACGCACAAAAAGCAAACAGGCGGCACGGGCCAGTTTGCGAAGGTAAAGATTATCTTCGAGCCGAGCCCGCCTGGAACTGGATCGAGCTTTGAGTCAGCCATCGTCGGCGGCGCGGTTCCGAAGGAATATATTCCGGGCGTTGAAAAGGGCATCAACAGCGTCATGGGGTCTGGCATTCTCGCGGGCTTCCCGGTCGTGGATGTCAAGGCGACCTTGATCGACGGTGCGTTCCACGACGTTGACTCATCGGTGCTCGCGTTCGAGATCTGCGCCCGTGCGGCCTTTCGCAGGGCCTTGAAGGAAGGCGGATCGGTTCTGCTTGAGCCGATCATGAAGGTCGAAGTGACGACGCCTGAGGATTACACAGGGTCTGTCATGGGCGATCTTCTGTCGCGGCGCGGTCAGGTGCAAGGCCAGGACATGCGCGGCAATGCCGTCATCATCAATGCGATGGTCCCGCTCGCCAATATGTTTGGTTATGTGAACCAGTTGCGGTCCTTCAGCCAGGGCCGGGCGAACTACTCGATGCAATTCGATCATTACGAACAAGTTCCCGCAGGCGAGGCCGCGAAGGTTCAGGCAAAATATGCTTGAGCAGCGCCTTCAGCACGCAAGATTTTAGAGGAGCCGGACGATGGGCAAGGAAAAATTCGAGCGCAACAAACCGCATTGTAACATCGGTACAATCGGACACGTCGATCATGGCAAGACGTCGCTGACCGCGGCGATCACCAAGGTCCTGGCGGAGTCCGGCGGCGCGACGTTCACCGCCTATGATC
>Ga0116230_10005974_pt1 | contig 11962 bp, 10 predicted proteins | sample S1TSphfallax_3_FD_88678 | JGI IMG/M metagenome (GOLD analysis project Ga0116230, IMG submission 88678) | Host-associated microbial communities from peat moss isolated from Minnesota, USA - S1T2_Fd - Sphagnum fallax MG | ecosystem: Host-associated > Plants > Peat moss > Unclassified | place...
CTGACCTGCAATTGTGGATCGTTGAACAATTGCACGAGCTGCAGGCGAATCTCCTCCTGCGAGTGGCCCGGCAGGATCCGGCAATTCACATTGGCCGTGGCGCTTTGCGGCAGGGCATTGCGGGCATGACCGCCCTCGAGCATGGTCGCGACGCAGGTCGTGCGCAGGGTCGAGTTGTAACGCGCATCGGTGGATAGCCGCGCAACTGCCGCCGGATCCGGGGTGGCGCCGAGGACCGAACGGATGTCAGCCGCGTTCTGGGGCGTCTCGACCTGCGCCATATGCGCGAGATACTCGCGCGTGACGTTATTGAGCTCGACGGGGAACGGTGTCCGTTCGAGCAGCGCAAGCGCATTGGCGACGTGATAGATCGCATTGTCCGGCTTCGGCAGGGAGCTGTGGCCGCCGGGGTTCGTCGCCGACAGCTGAAAATCGGCGTACAGTTTCTCTGTCGCCTCGATCTCCATGGCAAGCGGTTTGCCGTCGCTCGTCGTGACGCCGCCCGCGTCCGGATTCAGTACGTACTCGGCGTCGATGAGCTCGCGATGGTTCTTGAGCAACCAATCGACGCCGTTCGATGCACCGCCTTCTTCGTCGGCTGTGAGCGCAAGGATGATATCGCGGTCGGGCACATAGCCCGCCCGCTTCAGGCGGATGAAGTCGGTCACGATGATGGCATCGTTATCCTTCATATCCTGGGTGCCGCGACCGTAGTAATAGCCGTCCTTCTCGACGAACTGAAACGGATCGGTGCTCCAATCCTCGCGCCGCGCTTCGACGACATCGAGATGCGCAATGATCAGAATGGGCCGCAGCTTGCTGCCGGAGCGACCGCGGTAGCGCGCCACCATGTTGCCCTTGCGCGCATTCGGCCCGAGCACCACGACATCGGCTGCCGGAAAACCGCCGGCGAGCAGACGATCGGCCATCGCCTGTGCGGCAAGCGTCGTGCTGCCGACCGAATCGGTCGTGTTGATTTCGATCAACTGCTTGAAGATGTCGTGCGCCAGAGGCCGCGGATCGGCCTCCGCGTGTACCTGGGAGATCATGATGAGGGCGGCTGCAAGCGGCGGAACCCGTCGATAATTCACAAATAGACTCCGAAATCTGAGAAAACGAACAGGATGTCGCCCGCGCCCGCTCAAGTCAACGTGCTGCCCCAAAGCCATTTATCGCGCCGGGAATCCGTATGGCGGCTTGCCTGCCGTTTGTGCGCGAGGATCGTGGCGTCAGGTGCTATTCTGCCGCAAATAGCGACTATCCAGAGTGAAGGGGAGCATGATGGCGAAACTCAAGGCCCGCGCGCCGAAGCGTAAAGTATCGCGTGCGGCGGCCGAAGCGGCCGTGCAGACATTGCTGCGCTGGGCCGGTGAAGATCCGAATCGTGAAGGTCTGCGTGAGACACCGAAGCGCGTCGTCAACGCGTACGGCGATTGGTTCTCCGGTTATGACAGCGATCCCGGCGAGTACCTGAGACGCACCTTCGAAGAGGTCGAGGGTTACGATGAGATGGTCGTGCTGCGCGACATCTCGTTCGAGTCCTTCTGCGAGCACCATATGTGTCCCATCATCGGCCGCGCGCATGTCGGCTATCTGCCCACCGACCGTGTGGTCGGCATCAGCAAACTCGCGCGCGTCGTAGACGGGTTCTCACGCCGGTTCCAAGTCCAGGAAAAGCTGACGGCTCAGATCGCCGGCTGCATCAACGACGTCCTGCAACCGCGCGGCGTCGGCGTCGTCATCGACGCCGTGCACCAATGCATGACCACACGCGGCGTGCACAAACTCGGCGTCTCGATGGTGACGAGTAAAATGCTCGGAACGTTCCGCGAGGACGCGAGCACGCGCGCCGAGTTCCTGCGCTTCATCGATATCGAACGAAAAGGCGCGACTTGACCGGCAAGCCCCTGGGACTCAGCTGCGTTTGCGTTCGCCGGGCGCGCGCGTCGGAATGACGTCCACCGAGAAGCTGTAGCGGTGCCGCTCACCGGGCTGTAGGGCGCCGACGCCCACGACCTGTCGGGTGATTCGTTCGCCGCGCTCATTCGCGATTGCGATGACCACGCAGTATTCGCAAGGTTCATCGCCGGCCGGGTGCTCGATCGTCCCTTCGACACGCATCGCGGAAATGCCGGCGGCCTGCGCTTCGACGGCGCCGACGTTGAAGCGCAAATGGTGCTGGCACCCCGGACAAACATTGGCGCTCATGAGCACCGTGGCCTTGCAATGCGGGCAAATTCGGGTGGCGCCGGCCGGCCCGGCGCGGGCAACGCTCACGATTACTTGCCGTCTGTCGGGCGGCCGGGCGCGGCGTCGTCCCAACCGAATTCGACATGGCCGCGCATGCGCGAACCTGCGGCAACGGTAATCGAGCCCGCCTTCACGTCACCGACGATAACGCCGCTCTCGAGCACATCGACCCGCTTGGCCGATTCGATGTTGCCCTGCAATTCGCCGCCGACCACGACGATGGCCGCAAGCACCTGGCCGGTCAAATGCGCACCGGCCTCGATATTGAAATTGCCGTCGATGCGCACATCGCCCTTGAAGCGCCCCGCGATCCGCACGTTGCCGCTGCCCTCGATCTTGCCCTCGATCGACAGATTGGCCGCGATGACGGACTCGCCGCCAACTTCCGTGCGCGCGACCGCGCGTCGCGGGGCGGCGGTCGTGTTCGCCTCGAGCGGCGGCCGCTCGGTCGGCGTTGCCAGCGGGGGAAGTGCAGTACCCGCAGTTGCGGGCGTCGGTGTTTCTTTCCAAAGCGCCATGACGGTGATCTCCACTAAAGGGTTCGTGTGAAAAGCCAGCCAAACTCTCAGCCTAAACCTTAACTCACGAAAATGTCAGCGGCGCGCTGTCTTTTATCGGCGACGCGACCGTGGGCTAGCGCACACCCGGGTACCAGTTCCAACGCCCCGCGATGGTCATGACCGCGGGCACGATAAAGCCGCGAATCAAGGTCGCGTCCACGAGTACGGCACCACACAAACCGACACCGATCATTTTCAGCGCGGGCAAATCGGCGGCCACGAACGCGCCGAACACGACGGCCATGATGAGGCCCGCGCCGGTGATCACCGGAGCCACGGCCGCGAGGCCCGCCACGGTGGCCCGATCGTTGTCTCCGTCGATCAGATATTCGCGCCGAATGCGGAACAGCAGGAACAATTCGTAGTCCATCGACAGACCGAAACTCAAACAGAAAATCATCAGCGGCACTTCCAGCGCAATCGCCGCAAATTGCCCTTCCAGACCAATCAGACTCCTGCCCCAACCGAATTGGAAAATCGCGACGACGAGGCCATAGCCGGCGGCGATCGCGAGCAAATTGGCGATCACGGCCTTGATGGGCAGCAGATAAGAGCGGAATGCTGCATACAACAAAACGAGGGTGGCAAGTACCACGAAGCCGAACACCCTCGGGAAGCTGTGCCACATGGCGTCGTCAAAGTCGTTGTAATACGCCGGCGAGCCGCCGACCGTGACCGTGAAGGCCGCGCCGGGCGAGAGCTTGGCCAGGTCACGAGCGAGCGTCTGCGCCTGCGGCACGGACAAGGCATCCGCCGGCGTCACTTCGACCAAGGCAGTACGTCGGTCGCGGCTCACATAAGCACTCGTCAGGGCGGCCGGCGCTGCGCTATCGAAGGGATCGACAAGCTGCCCGACACGAGGATCGCGGCGTAATTGCTCAACGTACGCGGCCAGAGCGACCTGATGAGTCGGCGACAGCACGGGCTGTTCATCGTTGCTGCGAAGCAGCACATCGATGACCAGCGCCGAGTTGCTGCTGCGCAAAGACGAAAGGATCTGGCCGCCTATCCGGGATTCCATGCCCTTCGGCAAGGACCAAGGTTCCTTGCTCACGCCGCTGCGTGCACCGAGCAACGGCGCCGCCAGCAACAGGACGATGCCGCCGGCGACCGCCAGACTGACGATCGGACGATCGACGGTCCACTGGGCAAGCCGGCGCCAGACCGTGTCTTGCGGGATGCCGCCGGCGGCCGCACGCCGCACGATCGCCCATCGCTCAACGCGCGGTCCGAGCACCGCCAAACAAGCGGGTAACAACGTGAGGGCGGCGAGCACCGAGACCAGAACCACGAGCGCGCCGCCGATCCCCACGCTGCGAGTCTCCAAAATGGGACTGAACAGGAGGCCGAGCAGGCCGATCGCGACGGTCGTGCCGGACCAGCAAATGGTGGAACCGGCCTCCACAACGCTGTCGATCACGGCCTTGGTCGTCGACGCGCTGCGCAGTCGTTCGCGAAAATCCTTGACCATCAGCAGGGAGTAATCGATGCCGACGGCGAGCCCGATCATGGTCACGACATTGCCCAGCAGGTTCGAGACCGGCATCAATTGCGCAAGCAGGAAAGCAAGTCCCAGTGACACCATCGTGGTTGCGAGCCCCATGAGAAACGGCAGACAGGCCGATACGAGCGTACCGAAAGCCACCAGGAGAATGATCAGGGTCAGCGGTAAGGCACGCTTTTCGGCGCGATCGCCCCCCTCGGCACTCGAGGTATTGATGTCGTAGTCAACCGCAGCATCGCCGGTGACCGCCATGCGCGCGCCGGGATCCAAGGCCAACAATTGCACTCGGAACGGCTCCAGTGCGGCGCGCACGATCGGCACGACGAGCTGCTGTTCGCGCGAGTCTGCGGCCCGCAAACCGACGAGGATCAGCGACTGATGACCGTCGGCCGAGCGCAGGTGCGGATCCGGCGTGGTCCCATAATCGGCGACCTGGCGAACCTCGGGCAGCGTGCGCAATTTCTGCGCAACGGCCCTGCTCCAGGCCAGCATGGCCGGATCGTCGATCGCGTGTGCGGGGCTCGACACAGCCACCGCGAGGGGATCCAAAAACGGATCGTCGAACTCCGTGTGCAGCGTGTCGCTGACCGCTTTGGAGGAACTGCCCGCAAGTCCGGTATAACCGCCGCGCGCCGCCGCAGGGAAATAATGCGCGCCCCAAGCACCGAGCGATATGGCAACCGCCCAGGCGCATAGTATCCAGCGCGGATGGCGGCTGACATAGCTGCCCAAACGATGAAAAATGGCGTCCATGGTTCGCATCAGAACGGGTAGTTGATGCCGGTGAAGGCCGCAACGCCTTCGCCGCCATAACCGATGTCGACGAAGCCGACGACAAAGGGACGCGCGATGCCGCGAAAGCCGATCCCGGCGACCGTATGCAGGTCGGAAACCGGCGATGACCGCGAGTGCGCGAACACCTCGCCGGTATCGATGAACGGCGTGAGTTCGACTTCGATGTGGGTCGAGACCGCGTCGATCGCCAAGATCCGTCGCCGGTATTCGAGACTCGATGAAAAGGAATTGCGACCGTAGAACCGGCCCTCGCCGAAACCGCGCAGGGGTTGGGCCTCGGCGAGCACGCTCTGGTCCCCGCCGATGCTGGAAAGACTCCAAAACGGCACGCCCTCCTCTCCGGGCATGTACCGCAGGGCCAAATGGCCGACCAGCGTCGAGCCGGGGCCGATGGGCCACAAATGGCGCGCATCCATACCGGTCACGCTATAGAGGTTCGAGTCCAAAACGCCGTCACGCGCGGCAATTCCGCCAAAGACGACCATTTGACTGCCGCTGGTCGGAATCGTCGGATCGTTGCGCGTGTCGTAGGCGATTGCGACACGATTCAAGAATTCGTGATTGACGCCCACTCCGAAGATGGCACCGAACCGATTCTCGATCGATGGAATGCCGGCAAGGCTGCCGGGTTGCACGTCGACCTCGCGCGCCCGCGCCGTATAGGAAATCTGCCATTCATGAGTGAGGTTCCAACCGATCACGGTCTGCATGCTTTTCTGCTGCAAGGTGTAATTCGTCTCGTCATAGCTCGGCGAATGATTGCCGATTCCGTAGAATCGTGGCGTGCCGCTGCGGTCATAGACCACACTGAGAGCGAACGACCAGCGCGTCGCACGCAGCCGACCGACTTGGTATTCCAGATCGAGTTCACTCTCCACGCGTTCCTTGGCTCCCGCCACGGCCGACCATTGCGCATCCTCGGAGGGGAAAGAGAACACGCGCGCTCGTGCACCGTAACCGAAATTGGGGTTATACAAGACGTCGGGGGCAAAAATCTTGCGAACGTCGCCGGCATCGTCAGTCACGAGCCAGGTTGGGATCAGACCGAGCGTCGTGCCGCTGTTCGGATCGACATCGATTTCCGGCACGGGAATGAACGGCGCGGTCGCCGGATCGAACCAGCGCGCCCAACCGCGCGGCGGCGGCGCAGCCGGCGGGGCTTGCGTCGCGGGTATGGAAGCTTCGCTCTGCTGGGCGCGAATAGTGGCTCCGATCGGCAGGGTTCCCAGCGGCAGCACGAGTACCAAGGCGAGCCTGGCCGGCTTCGACGAAATCAATATGTTCTTCGCTCCAGACTTGCTTGCGGCCAAAACTCGGCGCCAGCTTAGCAAGTTTGCCCTTGGGATTCCCGCGACCAAGACACGCTTGTGGCGCAGCGAACAGGGCGGTTTGCCGACCCACGCGTATAATTGAGGACTTTACGCGGTAGGCGTCGGAGATTGTATTTTGTTCCAACAACTCGCCCGATTGAAGGAAGACTCGATTCTGGGACTGATGGCGCGCTTCCGCGAGGATCCGTCGCCGGACAAGGTCGACCTCGGGGTCGGCGTGTTCCGCGATCTGTCTGGCAACACACCCGTGCTGGACTGCATAAGGCGCGCAGAGCGCGCGGTTCTCGCGGCACAGACCACCAAGACCTACGTCGCGGCCGCGGGTCGTGCGGAATTCAATTCGCAAGTTGCCGAACTCGTGCTCGGACCGGAGCACGCCGCCCTACGGGACGGTCGTGCGCGTGTCTTGCAGACGCCCGGTGGTTGCGGCGCCTTGCGCGTCGGCGCCGAGCTGACGCGCGCAGCGGCCCCAGGGACCACGGTGCACATCAGCAGCCCCACCTGGGGAAATCACGCAGCCCTGTTGGGCAGTTCGGGTTTGCGGCTCGCCGAGTACCCGTATTACGACGCGACCGCACATCGGCTGCGCTTCGACGCCATGCTGGAGCGGCTGGACGCGGCGCCGGCCGGGGATGTCGTACTCCTGCACGCCTGCTGCCATAACCCGACGGGCGCCGACCTGAGCCTGGATCAATGGCGCACCCTAGGCGGCTTGCTGGCGAAGCGCCACTTGACCCCTTTTCTCGACCTCGCCTATCAAGGCTTCGGAGAGGACCTCGAGGGCGACGCCGCGGGTCTGCGCTTACTCAGCGAGACGCTCCCGGAAGCCTTGATTGCCGTATCGTTTTCCAAGAACCTTGGGCTGTACCGCGAGCGCGTCGGCGCCCTGATCGTCGTGACGGAGAATCCATCGCAGGCGGAGGCGGTCAGAACGCACATGCTGCAGATCGCGCGCAGCATTTACTCGATGCCTCCAGATCACGGCGCAGCGCTCGCGGCCCAGGTGTTTGCCGATCCCGAGCTGCGCTCGGAGTGGACCCGGGAGCTCGCGACGATGCGTCGGCGTATCGAGGCGATGCGCGTGTTGCTGTCGCAGCACCTGCGCGCGGCGACCGGGACGCCGGAGTTCGATTTTCTCGAGGGCCAACGCGGCATGTTCTCGCAGCTCGGCTGCAGCGCCGAAGCCGTGGCGCTGCTGCGCGAACGGCACCATATCTACATGCTCGGCGACAGTCGCATGAACCTTGCCGGCGTCATGCCGCAAAACGCGGCCTATGTGGCCGAATGCATCGCGTCCGTGACGCGCAAGTCAGGAGCCGAGAGCGTTACGTAACTCTTGTGCTTCTGACTCGAACTCCTGAATCACCGTGACGATCCGCGTCTCATTGAGGCCGAGGCGCAGCGTCGCGGGCAGTCCCTGTAACGCGACGCGCAGGCCGTCAGGATCGGCGACGAACGCCGCCATCAAAATGGCGACCGCGATGACATCGCTCAAGTCGGCGGCGTGCTCGCCGTCTCGGCCGAGATCGCTCTGGTCGGCAACGGCTGTCACCATATCCTCGGCAAAGTCCCAGTTTTCGAGAATCGCTTTCCCGATCTGCGGGTGCCAGGCATCGACGATCTCGTGGAATTCGGCGGCGCTGCTGAAGAGTTCCGGATGTTCCGGCACTCGCGTCAAAATGTAGAGCTTGCCGATGCCGTGCATCATTCCGGCGAGCATGGCCTCATCGCAATTGACGCCGGCCGCACCGCGCGCGAGCACGAACGCGTAGGCGGCGACGATCATGCTCCTCTGCCAGAGTTCCTCGAGATCGTGCTTGACCGCGACGAGTTCGTCGCTGCGCCGGATTTGTGCCATTGCAAACGACATGGACGCGCTGCGCACCATATTGTAGCCCATGCGGTTGATGGCTGAGCGCAAGTCGCCGATCGGTTTGCCCGAGGTGTTCAAGGACGCTGAATTTGCGATGCGCATGAGCCGCGCCGCGAGCGCGGGCTCCGAGCCGATCACGCGCGCGACCTTTTCCAGGTTGGCGTTGGGGTCCGACAAGACACGCCGGACGCGGATGACAACCTCGGGAAACGAGGGCAGATCGATCTTGCCGGTCGCGAGTTCCGCCGCGAGTGCGCTTACGAACGCAAATGTCGCGTGGCTGTAAGATTGCGCGTTTGGTGTGGTCATTTAGCCCTGGTTGATGGTCGCTTCCCGTCCACCCTCCAACATCGACCGCGCCGGCGATTACTTGAGCCGCGTACGGCTGTTAAAACGCTGGCGAATTTGACCGTCTTGCGAGCGCTCGACGAACTCCCCGCCGGTATAGGCGGAGAGGACTCGGCGCCAAAACTGGACCGAGCCGCGATTACGTTCATATTCAAGGACTTCCCAAGCACCGGCAAAGCGGTCGAAGATCAGCATCGCGGCCTGCCGACCGATGCCCACACAGCGATGCGCTTGGCGCACGAAAAACTCGGAGAGACAGTAATCGACAGGCGCTTCGCCGCGCCGCGGAACGCGTGGCCGCGTGACCAGCGCAAAGCCGACGGCCTGGGCGCCCTGTGCAATCAATAGCGGATGAGAATGATCGTTCGCGAACCAGTTCGCGAGCAGCTCTTCCTGCTGAATTTTTGCGACATCGAGGCCGAGAAAGATTCCCGTGTTCAAGTCCGCGAGCGCATCCAGATATTCGCCATAGACTTTTTCAATCCATTGCCGCTCCTTGGGGGAGCGTTTGCAGTCGCGAATGCTGACCAGCACGACGAGACCACCTTCCGTGTGGGGAGCTCAAAAAAGACTTAGCCCGGACGAACACACCTACTGGCGGTCCGCCCGGGCTAGGACGATCGACTACTGCAGCCTATTACGGCTTCATGGCAGACGACACCGCCGAGGCGGCATCGCTGGCAGCACTGGCAGCAGTCGCAGCAGCGTCAGCTGCGGTCGACGCAGCGGCAGCGGCGGTGGCAGCCGCATCGGCGGCAGCGGAGGCGGCCGGCGCCATGTCAGCAGCCGGAGCAGGAGGAGCTTCGGTCTTGCTGCCGCAGGCACTCAGCACGAATGCAGCGGCGAAAGCGCTTAGAGCAAGTTTAGTCTTCATCTATCGATACCCCAAAATTTTGAATGATAAAACGCTGTAGGCGTACTGGTTGTCTTGGGCCCGCGCCAAGAGGTCACGATTGATTTTAGAGGGTTTCCTCTAAATTTCATATCTCTTTCGCGTGGGAGTTCCTTGGAGGGCATAATTTCCCCGGTCTCATGACTAAATTGTAAGACTTATCAGAGGAAGGGTTCGTGGTCGACGCAACACTCGATGCATTGTACGAGCAGCATCTGCAGACGCTGATGTCTCGGGCCCAGCAAGCGCTTGAGGCCACGGGCTTCGATGCTTTGGTCGTCCATTCGGGTATACCCCCCACCCTATTCCTGGACGATCAAGACTATCCGTATAAGGTCAATCCTCAGTTCAAGGCCTGGGTACCGGTCGTGGACAATCCCCACTGCTTCCTGGTTTTTGCGCCTGGGCGTGCGCCCAAACTGCTGTTTTTTCAGGCCAATGACTATTGGCATCAACCGGCGGCGCTGCCGCGGTTGGCCTGGACCCGGGCCGTCGAGTTGCTGCCGATCGCGGCGCCGGCAGACGCGCCGGTCCATTGGCAGAAACTCGGCCGGGTTGCCTTCATCGGCTCGGCCCCGGTCTTTGGCGAGGTCGATCCCCTTGCCGTCAATCCCGCCGAGCTTCTGACGCGCTTACATTACGAGCGCGCGGTCAAGACTGCGTACGAACTGGAATGCATGCGGCAGGCGAACCGCATCGGGGCGCGCGGACACCAGGCCGCGCTCGCCGCGTTTCGCGACGGCGCTTCGGAATACACCGCGCACATGCGCTACCTCGAGGCCTGTCAGCAACGCGAAGAGGAGATGCCGTATAACAATATCGTCGCCTACAACGAGCATGCGGCGGTCCTGCACTATCAGCATCTCGATCGCACGACGGCGCGGCCGCTGCGTTCCTTCCTGATCGACGCCGGCGCACAATTTCGTGGCTATGCGGCCGACATCACTCGTACTTATGCGGCCTCGGCCGGCGCATTCGCCGACCTCATCGCCGCGACCGACGAGGCCCAGTTACTGCTGTGCGATGAAATCGTCGCGGGCCGCGATTATCGCGCCGTCCATCTGACCGCGCACCGTGTGCTCGGCGACGTCATGCATCGCCTAGGGCTGATCTCCGTCGGCGGCGAGGCAGCCGTGGAGCTTGGTCTCACGCGCGTGTTCTTTCCGCATGGCATCGGGCATTTGTTGGGCCTGCAGGTCCATGACGTCGGCGGCGTGCTCGCCGACTCCAAGGGGGAGGAGCGTCAGCGACCGGAAGGACATCCCCATCTGCGGTTGACCCGCATGCTCGAACCGGGCGTGGTCGTCACGGTCGAGCCGGGCTTATACTTCATCGATTCGCTATTGGCGGCAGCCCATGCCGATAGCCGCCGTAACTATATCGATTGGAACCAGGTTGAGGCTCTGCGGCCATTCGGGGGGATTCGGATCGAGGACAACGTCGTGACGACGCCGGGCGCGCCGGAAAACCTGACCCGAGATGCGTTTGAGAGTTTGGCCGCTTGAAAAGCGGCCAAACCAGACAACTCAGCGCCACTTGAAAGCGGCCAAACCAATCAACCCAGCGCCGCTTGAAAAGCGGCCAAACCAGCCTTAAGCGGCCGCCTTGGCCTTGCGCCGCTTCGGCGCGACTGCAGCCTCGTCCGTCTCAGCGGCGGGCTTCTTCTTGGAAGCCTTGGGTGCCTTCGCATCCTTGGCGTCCTTGTCTTTGGCCACCGGCACCGCCGCGCTCTCGACGAGCTGCATGAGCGCCATGTCGGCGGAATCACCGGGACGCGGCTCCATCTTCAGGATGCGCGTGTAACCGCCGGCACGTGACTTGAAGCGGGGTCCCAGCTCTGCGAAGAGCTTTTCCACGACCAAGTCATCACGCAGGCGCGAGAACGCGATGCGGCGCTTCGCGAGCGAGTCCACCTTCGCCAGCGTGATCAAAGGCTCGACGACCCGGCGCAACTCCTTGGCCTTCGGGACCGTGGTACGAATCGTCTCGTGACGTAACAAAGACGCCGCCATGTTCTGCAACATGGCGTGCCGGTGCGAAGAATTCCGGGATAACTGACGACCGCTATTTCTGTGACGCATAGTTCTAGTGCCTTACATTCGCAAATCAGATGCCGTCGCGCTCGTCGTCGCGCTTCAAGCCCGGGGGCGGCCAGTTATCGATGCGCATACCCAAGGTCAGACCGTGGCTCTCGAGCACTTCCTTGATTTCGGTCAAGGACTTCTTGCCAAGATTCGGCGTGCGCAGCAGCTCAACTTCGGTGCGCTGCACGAGATCGCCGATGTAATGAATGTTCTCGGCCTTGAGGCAGTTGGCGCTGCGGACCGTGAGCTCCAATTCGTCGACCGGGCGCAACAGAATCGGATCGAACTGCGTTTCGGTCGCCTTGGCGGTCGACTCATCCTGGCC
>Ga0116230_10005976_pt1 | contig 11960 bp, 13 predicted proteins | sample S1TSphfallax_3_FD_88678 | JGI IMG/M metagenome (GOLD analysis project Ga0116230, IMG submission 88678) | Host-associated microbial communities from peat moss isolated from Minnesota, USA - S1T2_Fd - Sphagnum fallax MG | ecosystem: Host-associated > Plants > Peat moss > Unclassified | place...
ATGCTCCGACCATACAGTAGATAATACTTCCTGGCTATAAAACATAGATTGGGTTTTGCCGATAAATTGCCATAGTGAAGGGCCATAGGGGGTGCAAAAAGTACCAGCGAAGAAAGCGGCGAGAGCTCCAGCCAGACTGGCTGGTAGCGCGATACTCACAGATTTGCGCAAAGCCAAAATAAGAGCGGCGAAAAGATGGGCCCCCAAGAGCACTAAGCCTATTAAAAATGATATGTGACAATTGGCCCAGAAGAGAGCAATAAAAAAGGAAGCAGCGATCGTTTTGCTCATTGAAAGCCCCGCTCTGACACGCTGACAAAGCTCAACCAGCAACCAGAAAAGGACAAAGGAAAAAAGTTGTGGTCGCAAAGAACAAAGACCAGGAAAAAAGGCATAAGCTGCAAAAAATATAGTTGCCAGAGCAACAAAAGCATTGATTCCCTGCCTTAATAAATTTCGCAAGATCAAAACACAACACAAAAGAGCTAAAATCGATTGTCCAAAAACCGCCACTCCACTCAGTCCACCCGCTGCATTTGCCAGTCCGCAACAGACTTCGAAAAGCCATTGATAAGCCACCCAGGGCCCTTTGAGCGACGTATAAGAATAAATATCTCCCGCTGGCAGAGCATGTTTTTCCAAAATCAATCGACCGGTCTCAATCAGCCAGTAAGTATCTGATTGATAAAACAGATATGGCACCCAGGGGCAGAGAAAAAACAGCCAGCAAAGGCATAGCAAAGTGCTAACAACAATAATTTCCAGCCGACCTACCGGCCGCACCGCCATAGCATCAGTGGTTTTTTCACCAGAGTTTATCTCGCCTGAATCGGCCATATTTTGCGACTTATAGTTCTTTGCTAAAAGAGCATTCTAACTGTCTCATACATGTCATTGCAATGTCAGGTTTCCAGGCGACTATAAGAGGGAGACATCTGCCCTGCGGCTGGAGCTTTTACTATGACAAAAAAAAGATCAGACAAAAAAGACGATTCGGAAAACAAACTCCAATCTGAACTGGAAAGTGGATTGATGACTAAAAATCTAACCCCACCTGAGTCTACCGTAGAACCGCTTACTAATGCTCTTATTGATATTGATATAGAACAACTGGCAAAAGGCATTTTCCAATGTCTGGAAGAAGAAAGAACTGTTTCGTCACAGTGCTGCTACAAAATCGCTACGCAGTCGTCACATAACCTGATTATCTTATAAATCACGAGGCGCGAGACACCGAAGGTCCGCTTCAAAAACAATCAGGCTATCGTCGAGGGGGATGATAAGGAGAGGGGGTGGGCAATGCTCACCTCTTATCTTTTGTACCCCAAGCAGATGTACCCCAAGCAGAACGCACGAGCATGATCGATAGATGATTTATGCTCGGGTCAAAGTCCAGACGCCAAAGCGATTATAAAAGGCCGACTCCGGCTCCCATTCCTGGCACGGTCCACTGACTGCGCGGAAACCTCCAGAAGCAGAATTGGGACGAAAAATGAAGGGAGTTCCCTGAGGATTTAAATGAGTTGTCAAAGAATGCAAAAGAAATTCATACAATACTTTTGCCCCATCGGCGGCCGGAAGCGACTCATTAAGACAAGCATCGCCATAGCCAAAAGCGTGCATACCGCAGGAAAAAAATTGTCCACTTCCACCAATGCGCTGCACAAAGGCATTTACAAGAGCCGAGTTATCTTTTTCAGCATTCATCGCCACCCATGCTTCGGGAGTATGGGTAATGCCTGCAGTAGCCACATGCACCACGGCACCGTTTAATTCTTGCACTAAAACAGCCACGGTATCGAGCATATTTATGGCAGCTTCCATCTGCGTTTTTACACCATGCGCAATAGATTCGACCGGTCCGGTCAAAACAACATAGTGCGTGTGGTCTTTGACAGCCTCGATATTGGGTGTGTTGAGACGTCCGGCTCCGCAAGACACGACCGAATTGATCAAGTCGGGATCACGATCTCGCACATCGAGGTCATAAACTATAGTGCCGGACTCTTTATTTATCAAAGTAACGCCATTGCACGAGTTGGCAGAAGATGGATTTGCCAACTTCTGCATGATTTCTTCAGTGCTCGCCCATCGACCAAAAATAGCAACTATAATTTCTTGGCAGGCGACAGTCGCCGTGCCGGCATTGATTGTCACGCGTTGCGCGACCTCCTGATTTTTGCCTACGCCGAATGTTATTATCAAATCTTGCAGGAAGCACGTCCATGGTGGTTACCCCAATTAAGAATAGGCTCAGAACCAAAGAGTTGACGCTCTGCGTGTGGATTATGCTGATGGTCTGCGGCTGCGCTCCCAAGCAGGTAGAGCCGCAGCCCACCGGTCCGATTAAACTAAAACTCGACCAGCCGCCGACGCCAGAAATTATCAATACTCAAAAAGGTCTGCCTGACAATATTTTTGATGAAAGGTTAGAAGACACAGGCCTCAGCGCGACAGTTTTTACCAGCCTTTATGCCGAGGCCATAAAAGCAGCCTTGCCCAGGTCAACGGTCACTGTAGTAGCCCCCCTCAAACTCTATATTAAAGCCGATACAGACGATCTACATCCATGCAAAATTGATTTGACCAAACTCTGGTTATCTTGCAAAGATAGCCCCGGTCACAGGGAATCCATTGTCAGAACGCACATACAAAACTTTTATGGGCTGATCAATTTTAATACCCAGCCGGTAGCAGGCCAGGATTCGATAGACAGGATAGTGCCGCTTTTACGCAATGAAAAGTTTGTCAAAGAGCTGAGCGCAAACAGCCCAAAATCAAATCCAAATGATTATCACGATAAATTTTTAGATGACCTCTATGTCGTCTATGCCGTAGACTCCGCACAGGCAATCCAATCCTTAAAAAGAAGCTTCCTCAATTTGCAGGTTCATGTAACACCGGACAAGCTCAATGCTATCTCCAAAAAAAATCTTGAGCGCATGGTAGCTCGAGATATCACTTTGCGACAAGACGGTCCAATCTATATAGTGACAGTTGGCGGCAATTATGAGCCAAGCCTGATCTTGCTCGACCAGGTTCTACAAAAGCTTGCCGGGCACGTGTCCGGTCGGCTGGTTGTTTCTTTTCCGACCAGAGATTCGCTCTTTATCTGCGGCGATAAGACCCCCGGAGCTCTTGAAAAACTGAGGGCTGTGACCGATAAAGCTCTAGCAAAAACAGAAGATCCAATCAGCAAAGAGCTCTATGTATTGGATCAAGGCCACTGGCAAATTTTTAAAGCCTTTGCCCAGTAAAACGTCTCCAATCGAACAGAGCGACATAAATTAGACACAGGTCGGCCTCATACTCGAAACAAGAGCCTGAGGAGGTTGATGAATTAATGAATACTGTTAAGAGTAAATTTCCATCGCGCTCGGCAATGAAAAACCTTTGTCTTGAAGGCTCGGACCAATTAATGGTGCCTCAAACAGTAGGCTTATTTTTCATCACAGCACCGGCATTTTTAGTAGTGTTCGGCGTGCCTGTCATACTGGCGTCAACTTTGTCTTTCGTTGCAGGCAAAACGTTTCTCTCCAGTAATGTGCATGCGATCATGGACTTAGCACAATCCACAGGCACCGACGCCCTTTTTGCCGCAGCCACGGCGACTGCCCTGGCTATTTTCGGCAGGCTCTACTTAAGGGCCCAATTCGGCCAACCTTACTACTATTCTGAACTTCAGGTTGATCTTGATAAAGAGACCGTACTGGAGCTATGCAACGCTTATATGAATGAGCGGTCTGTCGACGAGCTATACGTATCTAATCCACAGAACGGCAGAATAATTGGCCTCGTCGACGAAACCAATAATCATCTTACCTACCTGGAAGTCACGGCAATTGAAAGAGAAGACGAACAGTGCTTTTTAGCTTTAAGAGCAGCTTCGATAGTGACAGGTAGAGCAGCGCTACTCAGCTCTTTTTATACAGATTTTGGCGCTTGCAAGACTGCATCAAATGCCATGCTAAAACTTTTTAGCCCCTATGCCAGTCGTCGCAGACGTCCAGGCCGCATCACTGTGGCTCCCGCAAGGCCGATAATGGCCTGCCCTCCTCCACTCTGGCAAAAAGTGGGCTACCGATAGTCAAAAACTAAAAGACTATATTTGAAAAATGCGCTTACAAATATAAGCGCATTTTTTTGCACACAATCATTTTGTTTTCTTCAGGGATTCTGGCTTATGTGCTGCTATGGCACCGGTCTTGTCACTTTTGACAAGAATCTCAGGATTGTCGCTACTGGCGGCAACATGATGCCCTTTTATATCCATAGGCCTTGTAACTTCTTTTTGAACAGATCCATGGATCTGCCCCTGTGAGCTGTTCCAGGTGACCTTATCACCCTTTTTAAATTTCTTACTCATACCATTCTCTGCTGCTAAAGTGAGGATAAAAAAGCGCTCTGCGTGAAGCAGGGGCAGAGGGCAAGACCAGCACAAAAACTGAAAGTTCCGGTTTTCCGGAACTTTCAGTCAACCAATAAATCGAACTATCTCAAGAAACGAGATCGATGTAGAACAATCTGCGCTGGGTTGCTTTTGATACTTTCACCACATATTCGACTTTGACACCGGCATACAATTGCAACAAATCAACCAGCGATATAACGTCCTGAAGACTCTCAGGCCAGCCATTTGAAGGCAATATGGCAATATGATCGATAAAGCGTCCAGACCTTTTATACTCATCAATTTGAGACTGCAAAAATCCTTCGGGAAGAATGAAATTTTCTCCAGCACAAGAAATAGTGTCACAACTCATAGCAACCTCTCAAAAGAAAACAGCAAATGAGCACCAACCGTAAGGAAGCAACGGCTGTGTTAGGCGCTCTCGCACTTAGTAATTAGTAAATCGAACAGGACAAAAATATGTTTCCTACTCAATATTACAAATAGAATGTGTTCGATTTATGTCGGCAAAAGGCCTAGTGCAGATAGTTTTTGCGCAGTTGCGTATCAGCACAACAAGACGAAGAACCCAATGGAGGCAGACCTTTGTTCGGTAATCGGAACCAAAAAACACTGCCACCGCCCGGTCTTTGCGACACACCAATAGAGCCGCCGTGAGCCTCTACTATTGCTTTGCAGATATGCAAACCCAGCCCGGAGCCACCATAAACCGACCGATCGTGACAGCTACCCTGGACGAAAGGATCAAAAATGTTTTCACTCAACGAATCTGGTATGCCAGGGCCTCTGTCTTTGATATTGATTTCAACGTAGTCGCCGATTGCCCATAAAGAGAGCTCGATAGTCTCTTTAGGTGGGGAGTATTTGATCGCATTGGCTATCAGATTAGTGCAAACTCTAATAATCAAACCAGCATCACAAACTATCTCGGTGCCGCCATTTTTTACGTCGATTTTGATCTGCGCGTTATCGGCAAGAGTGGCAATAGAATCGATAGCGCTAGTACAGAGAAAACCAAAATCTGTTTTTTTGTTTTGCAAGATTAGCTTTCCGGCATTCATTTGCTCAAGGCTGAGCAAGTCGTCAACCATTGACAAAAGACGGGCCGTGACATTTTGCAGCCTTGAGACGGTAGACATACCGCGTTCATTCAACTCGCCAAAAAAGCCTGTCTGCAAAAGTTCAAAACAAGCGCTGATGCCTGTCAATGGAGAGCGTAAATCATGGGCAATCATCAGTGCCATTTCCCGGCTGCTGTCGCTTTGTTCACCTTCAAGCACAATGCTTTCTGGCATAACTCGGTTGTCCACACTGTTGCAGAGCTTATCGCCATTTTTATTGCTGCTATTCAAAATTGCTCCTCAACCAATAACATCAGGCGGTTTTCAACAGCGTTTTATTCCAGGCTGGAGCATTGACATTGCCATGCCTTTTAGGCGAAGCCATGGCCTGTTCGGCATATTCTCTAAGCAAACTGACAGCATCATTTGTGGGAAGCAAATCCATACGCAAAAGTTCAAGTATGCGAAGAGCAGAGTCAATAATGCTCTGAGTAGCCAGGGCTCGGCTAACAAGCAGCTTGCCAATCATTTCGCTGCTGTCAGAGCTGACTTCAAGAGCCCTGAGCAGATCCGTTTCACTGATCAAACGAGCTTCTAAAAGCAAATCACCCAGTCTCACTTGCGGCAGGACAGCAGCTTCACGAAGATCTGCTTCCTCCATCTCCTCGGGAATATTGATCAGCCCTTCAAAAAGAAGTTCTTTAGTGGTAATAGCATGCTGCTTCAAAGCCACCAAATGCTCCAAAGTATTTTTCCATTGATCAAGTGTTATCAGCCCATTTTTCCAGAGCTCATAGCCGTCGATATTGCAGTCGCTGGATCTGGCTAAAAGACAACCAACTTTGGGCAATTCGAGAAAGCCGGAGATAATCAAAGCCACAGAAAGAGTACTGATACGACCATATCCTGGATCTGGGCCTGCCTGATATTGATGGGATGGAAATTTGCCAGCGCTATCGGGCCGAAGGCAGCACCACTCCGATCATCATCCTGACGGGCAAAGGTGAAATAAACGATCGCATTACCGGCCTGGATGGCGGCGCCGATGATTACATTACCAAACCATTCAATTCAAAAGAACTGAGTGCACGCATCAGGGCCCTTCTAAGAAGACCCCATTCGGTCAAGAGTGACACTATCAAATGTGGCAACGTGGAGTTGAACATTGCCACCCATAGTGTCTTCCTGGACGGCAAGCAACTGACTCTATTTCCTGTTGATTACTCCTTACTAGAATTTCTTATGCGGCATCCCAATGAAGTATTTAGCTCAGACACTTTGCTTGCCAAAGTATGGTCGACGGACAAAGCTTTTACCGACAATGCTGTCAGATCGGCTGTCAGACGGCTACGTCGGGCGCTGGACGGTTCGGACGGTAAAGACGAAAGCAATTCGATCATTGAAACTGTGAGCAAGGTTGGCTACCGCTTGCGGCGGCCATAAACCACGCTAGTTGCCACCAGATGCAGTGACTAAACAATCTATCTGGTGATGATTATCCGCACTTCTTGAGAGCCCACATCGTTTAATTGACAGTCATTACAAGCCAGACTGATCGGGCCAGCATAGTTGATGGGAAAATTTAACAGTGACACCCCCGACGGTATAAAATGCGGATCACCGCTGATAGCACCGCTAGTCCTGCCGTATGGCAAAATATCAAAGGTTTGCTGAGAAGAAGCTCTGGCGACAAAGTCGTTAGTTGCCAGATAAAGCGTTGCAGCCGATAAAAATAAAAAAGCCAGGTTCAATAAAGGCACGAGCATGACAACAAAAACGACGTAGAGTGCCGGAATAAACTGTGCAACTTCAGAGGCGCCGCGTTGCGAACGCGACCTCCTGCCAGACACAACAATAGATAAACTCCGCATCTCAGCATTTCTCGGACACAGTAGGGGCGTTCTGGTTTCATCCTACCTGCCCCCCAAAAGCGTGTCAACAAGCATGATAGGCTCATTTTCATCGACACAATTTCGACACGCAACGCTGATATCCTAAAAACATTGACAATATAAGGTGTTCAATATCAGACCATTCAGGTCCTATTAAAATCCGGGCGACGTTTTAGCCCTTTCAAAACGGGTATGAAACGTAAGCAGATAAGAGCCAGGAAGGTTCTAACTAGAAGCTTCCTATTGACAGAACAGCTAGTTTATGGGTCTAAAAATAGTGGAAGCGGAGCCCCAATTAAGCTATGTCTAAAAAGGTAAAAAGCTCCATGATCAAAAGGCATAAGCGAGACAATCTCAGGCGTCAAGCAGGCGCATCATTAGTGCTTGTCCTGGCCATTTTTGGCTTTCTCGCTCTGATGATTTTATTTTTCTGCCTGGGATTTACTGGTCTTATAGGCAGCTATCACGAACAAAGATCAGCGGTCGAGGCGGCGGCTCTGGCAGCGGCTAAAGATCTATCAGCCATTGTCATAGACGATCCAAATTTTGGATTGATTGGTCTTTCAGATTCAAGCCCCATAGGTACCTCATCTAAGGCGGCCGATGGTTACTATACGCCGGTTACGGGGATCAACACATTATTTGGTACTATTCGCTTGGACATGATCATTGCCGACTACATGCAAGATCCGATCATGACCCAATTGGCCACCACAGATTATAACAACGCGCTTACTGCCCAAAAAAATCTACTGGCGGCACTTACCGCAGCTGCTGCCCCAAATGGCACCGGCACAGATGTTAACGGCAATGTTTTAAATCCAACTACTGATGCCATCAATACTTACAATTCCAATAATGTCCACCTGGCCATCGGACAGACCTCAGCTCTGGTGCCAGGTTCTCTCACACTTACTCTGGGATATGTGGACAATCTTGCTACCAGGACACCGATACCTCAACCCTCGAGCGTCGCTGGTCTGACATCCGACGATCTGCAATCACAAGGTTTTTATGTCCCTAATCAGGTGATAAATTACACAACGCAGACCACCTCCGCCACTTCACCATTTGTCTTTGCCGCACTGGGTCCAAACGCAACACTGGTTGACTTCCGGGCATTTCAACAAACCCAGCAAGGTTTGCCTTATTCGACGCCGACAGTGGTAAAAGTCGATGCCGACGAAAAGTACATGCAAAACGGCACCACCAGCAGGACCGTTCATGCGACAGCTGCGGCTGAGGCCGGTACGGTTGTCGACCAACGTCCAAACCCGGGTGCCTTTACAGTCACTTTCCCGGATGGCCCTGTGCCCGAGATCCAGCAAGCGGGCGACTTAATCAACAATGCTCAACTGCAGGCCGACCCTACAGATATGATGCAAAGCCCTCTGACAGGCGACTATCCGCAGACTGCTCTGACAAATTATTCGATGCCCTTCCTTCCCGATCCAGATTCTGCTCATCCACAATTTGAACACGCTTTTAGCGTCGCACTTTATGATTGGATCCGCCGGGGTGGTACAAATATCAACGTATCCTCCTTTGTCAGCGCCATGCAAACGCCTTTTAACGCCTCGACAAGCGGGCCCCAGATGCAGCGCTTTCATCTCACATCCTCTGGCACAGTCACTAATGACAGTGTGTCGTGGGGACAGGAAAATCTGTCGGTGAGCAACAATCAATGGCGAGCCACAAGCGGACTGGGCATAATCAGTACAAATGGCAACAATTACGATTTACAGCTCACTGATTTTGGTCGTTTACTGGGACGTACAAATGGGGGCCAGCACGCTGGAGAACCGCTCAACTATCCAGGTCAGACCGGTGCCAATCCAAACTCCGGCAGTTATGTTCCGGGATCTATGTTTGAAAATTACACCTGGCCCTACGAAGAATATTTAACCGGTGGAGGAGGGGCAGTAAGACCCACCTACAATAGTGAAGGCATTGCTATTGATTTTACGATCCGAATGAGACATTAGGTTGGTATGACAAGAAATCAAAGAGCTGCCACTCTTATCGAAATGGTTGTGGGTCTTATGGTAGCAATACCTGTCGTACTTACACTGATTGATTTGATTATGATGACTCTGGCTGTACAAATAAATGACAGTGCGGCGCGAGAAGCGGATAGACTGGCGGCATCAGGAGATCCTAATCAAGCTGTATCGCGAGCTCAAAGAGTCGTAGCCAGACTAAATCAAACAATGGCCGGCTATGTTTCAAATGTCACTCTGGTTGGTGTGACATTCAACCCTACAAATATGCTGGCCACCGAAGCGTCACTGGTGCCGTATGGCGGTGTAGTCCAGGGAGCAGTAACGGTGCAAACTCAGGTGACAGTCACACCGATTCTGATCCGTTACGTCTATACCGGACCGTACACTTTTGTCGCTCAACAAACTTGCCCTATAACTTACAACATTCCAAACACTGCCGGTGGACAGCCCGTGCCGCCTTGAAAAATTTTGCGTCTCAATCAATCCTAACCAACACGTCATCCGCCCATGCCAATTAAGAAGGACTCAACCCAAGGTCGCGTTGCTCAAAGCATTCTTGATGGCAACATTGCCTTGAGCAAGAATGAGCTGGATGAGGCAGCTGCGCATTTTGAGCAGGCCTCTAAAAAGCTTCGCCTGGCAAGGATTTCTGACGGACCCGAGTTGAAGAGCTGTCTCAAAGGTCTTGCCGACATCTATCTAAGACAAGACCGCACCGATGAAGCGCTAAAAAAAGCTAAGGCGCTAATCAAGATTGACGACACTCCGGAAAGCCGCAGATTGTATGTTGTCATTTTGTCGGCTATAGCAACTGCTCGCGCCGCCGGAAATGACCGCCAGGCTGCCGAAGAAGCTTACGGTCTGGCCCTGAGCGAAGCAACAGCTTTGCTGCCACCCAATGATCCGCTGACAAAAGAACTTAATACAGCCTGTCTGGAAATATTTAAACGAACGATCAAATTTAAAGCCATCACGGCCATCGACCAACAAGTAGTATTGAGCAGTCTTCCGACGGATGCTCCGGTGGAAGATGACGATGATGATGAAGAAGAAGAGCTTCGCAAAAGACAAAAAGAAGAAGTCGAAGAAATGCGCAAAGCAAGCGTTTGGAGCGGCAGTCATATGCCGTCCTTTTTGCATTCGCATCTGCTCCTGGTGACGCTCAGTTTGTTGTTGATAGGTGCATTTGTAAAAGCTGCACTGCTGGTACCTACCAAAACAATTACCGTCACCTCACAGGGCAATTCAACAGGTGCTCCAGGCTCGGCCGTTGCAATATCAGGCCCTTCGGGAAATGCAGCGATCGCTACAGGCACGCCAGGCTCGCAAGGACCTGCCATCAAACCAGTGGTGGTTGCACCAGGAAAATCATTTGAGTCTTGTGATCAACTATCGTCATTTTCAATTGTGGACAAACAATATTGCCTGGTTAAAAAAGGCAATGCAGAAACCAAATATCTTTACCGCACTATCGATGATGATTGGCTCAATCTAAAAGTGCTACTTCAAGGGCATCTGCTGCGCCGTGAATTGTGGTATCAGGTCAACACCAACGGCCTCATGGATAATAATAAAACCACACTGTACGACAACGACGCTCCGGAATTTGTCATCGCGACAAAAATGCGGTGGTACGCCGATATGGCTCAAAAATGGATTGCCCAAAAGCATATTTATCCCAGCGACACTGAAAAATGCCGCCGTCTGTATAAAGATTTTGGCTATCTAAATCCTTTTACGATGCAGCAAGACAGTGCAGCCCTGGTCTCACTGAGAAACATGCCCAATGATCCCGCCTCTTCAGTACGGCCACCAGACGACCGCGGCGCCCCACACTGGCGTCCAGGCGGTATATCATGCATCTCTATCGACGGCACACGTTTTTACATCCACGGTTATGACCGTGCCGGAATACCTTTAACATCGTCGGATCCGAGCCGCTACTTCGTTATCGAATGTCGCGACGGCATTAATCTGACCAACAAAAATCTGCTCATGGCTGAGCATGAACGAAAAAGCCAAGTCACAGATGACAAAACAGTGGTGTTGATTTGCAACAAACCTGACCAGGCGGGAACGATTAGATATTTTCGCTCACTTTCTTGCGTCACTGTCTGGTTGGCAGCTTTCTTTGCGGGCCTGTGGTGTTTCTCTACGTTCAAACTAAAACAATCGAATAAAATCAAACTTTTCAGCGGTATACTATGTCTGATCAGCATTGCAGTGCTATGCGGCTGGTATCTACTTGCATTTAGCGCTGACCATCCGTAAAGCTTCTATTTAGATAATTTGCACCACAGAAAGCATTTTCGCTGCCTGTGAGCGGTTTTGTGCATGGTAACAGTTTTGTAATTGCTGCGACGTAAGCTTTAGCCATGGAAGGAATTGCAGACGGTCTGCCAAGCTCCTTCAAAACCAGCAAAACGCTTTACCATTTGCCGAGGCCTGTCATGAACCTAGTAGCTAAAAATCTCATCAATCTGGCCGGATTTGCAGTTCTCCTGGGCGCCACGACAGGACCGGCTTTTTGCCAGCAACTCGTAATCAACAACACCAGCCTGCCACCATGCAACATGGATAGCTTTGTTTATCA
>Ga0116230_10005977_pt1 | contig 11960 bp, 6 predicted proteins | sample S1TSphfallax_3_FD_88678 | JGI IMG/M metagenome (GOLD analysis project Ga0116230, IMG submission 88678) | Host-associated microbial communities from peat moss isolated from Minnesota, USA - S1T2_Fd - Sphagnum fallax MG | ecosystem: Host-associated > Plants > Peat moss > Unclassified | place: USA...
ATGTGCGCCTCGAGCCTGATTCCGCCATTAGTTTTGAGTCTGGTCACCTCCACGCTATATTTATGGGGGTCTTGGATCCAGAGTTTATCAGTACTGGGCGGTTCTGTCTTTTGATGAGAATTGTTGGTTCCGGTTCTTCTCAACGCTTGAGAGAATCAACCCGGTTTCTCTTTTCAAAATTATTTTAGGTTTATCTTCATCAATCAGGGTATTTTATTCTCTTTAAATTTTGATCAAGCTCATTCTCAGATCAGACGGTTCTCTTAAATTTGATAAACAATTGGTTTTCGTATCCAGTTTTCACAATCCAGATCTGAAATTTGTATTTATTTTTATAAAAAAATTCAGTTAGGAAATAATTGAAATAAAAATAACTTGTCTAAAAACCTTTAAAGTATAAAAATGTTTAGTTTTTCCCACCAACTCAAACATCTCTTGTGAAAATTAATTTTTGGAAAGAAAAACAAATCTTGGACACTTCATAGGCAAACATAGGCATTTCATCCATAGACTTTCCACAAACTACATGGGTAAATGATTTCTAACAATCAATGTAAGCCCATATCCTCAAGGAACAATTTCTATTACATATTATCCTTTTGGAAAAAATCTTTGGCACCAAAAAATTTGAGAATTGCATTGCCAATGGATCTAATTTTTTTGGTTAGTTATCTCTCCACTTCTTTTCTCAATGGATTGTATATTTCCTCCTCAAACATTTTTGCAACAATAAAATGGTTTGCATTCACATGTTCTTTCGATGTTATTATTCTATTTGTTGTATTGTATATGATTACATATTTCCTTGCTTGAATTTCAAGGTTACAAAACGAAACTAAACTATTGTAACAGAAAACACATTTCATGGTTTAATGGCATTTCACACATTAACATCTTTGTTATCATTCACATAAAAAAACCAGCATAAACATGTGATTTCCAATTTTTTTTTTGAACATGTAATGCTCAAAGTTATTAAGATCACCCTTGTCACATCACGCCAATTTAGGTTCAACATAAGGTCAATGTAAGTCAAAGCAATAACTTTTCATGTAGGGGTAAAAAAATTACCCAAATTGCAGCTAAAAATTATTGTAAAAGAATAAAAACCCAAACTATTAAATCCAATGAAATGAATTTGGTCTTGCCATCTCAACAACCAAGATTTTTGGTCAACCAGTCAACACCTTGATCCCAATTTGACAATTTAAAACTGATCATTAATGCAATTTTTTTTTAAAATAAAAAATCTAAATCGTTAAAAATGGCGACTTGATTTTGGTCATCATTTGAATGGCTAGGATTTTTTGATCAACATGTCCAAATCTTAATCACAATCCAACAACCTAAATCTAGTTTCTTGTGTGGGAAAAAAAATAGAAAAAAATTTGGATTATTAAAATTTATCAACCATCAAGTTTGATCGCCATCTCAATGGCCATGATTTTTCAATTGATTGATCCACACCCCAATTACAATCCAACTACCTAAATCTGGTCATTAATGTAGGAAAAAAAAAAGTTGAAAAAAAATCTAAACCATTATAAAATGGCAACTAGATATCAATCACCATCTGAATGGCTAAGATTTTTTGGTCAACCTATCCTCACCTTAGCCACAATCCAACAAACTAAATATGGTTGTTAATGCAAAAGAAAAACTAAAAAAATATGGACCGTTAGAAAATCACACCTTGATTCTGACCACCATTTCAACGACTAGGATTTTTTGATCAACTAGTACACACTTCAATCGAGGTGACTTAAATTTTGTCGCTTCTAAGAAAAAAACTGAAAAAAATTTAATCTATGAAAAATGGTGACCTAATTTCAATTGCCACCTTAATGGCTATAACCTTTCAGTTGACCAATCCACATTTTAATCATAATCAAGCAACCTAAATCCAATTGCTTGTGTGAAAAAAAATTTGGACCATTAAAACATGGTGACTTGATTTCGTTCGTTATTTCAACAACCATGATTTTTAATCATAACCGATCCACACCCCGATTGGTGTTTAATGATTGAAATCTGGCCACAAAATGATTTATTGATGAAATATAAATTTTTATAAATAATAATGATATTATTATTGATTAATAATTAAACTTACCTACATAGTAAAAAAATCAGTTTTTTATTATTGTGGGAATGTCGGGTCAACATCAGTGTTGACTCAACAATTAAAAAACAAAAAAGTGGAAAGACTTACTTTTTCCCATTTCAAATATATTATGATGCATGTGTTAAAGTTTAGAAACTATAACAATGGGATTGCAAAAATCACATTTCAATTATTTAACTTGGTTTGAATTTGAATTTGAATTAACCTTAAAAGAAAACATACTAATAGGTGCAAATAATGCCCAAGCTATGGCATTATGACTTTCGATTTTTGAATAATCACTACTATAGATCATGATTTTTTAAATTTTCAAATTAACTAATTTGTCAGTTTTGACTAATGAACATGTACATTTTGACTATAGGTTAAGGACTTGGATGACACATGTATTTTTTGACTTTATGGGTTTTTTTATACATATAATCAAGTTGTATAACCTTAATGTCCAATGGTCTTTAATCAAGTGGAACATTTAGTTAAAATGACCAATGATTTTTAATTAAATAAAACATTTTGTCAATATTACAATGATTTTAGTCAGAATGGCAATTAGTTTATAATCAAATGAAACATTTAATCAAGATTGCAATGATTTTTAATCAAACATTATGAGAATCGTGATTGTTTTTACCAGGAATTTCAATAAAAAAAATCCCCCTATGGTTTTTTGGCCCCTATCACTAAGGAAAAAACAAGTGTTTTCAATTGGTCTTTATGGTTAATATTTTGTCGTAAGTCACATTTGCGACTAAAACTCATTTGTCACTTTAGACAAGTCACATACGATATTAATCACAAATGACAAAGGGTATTGAATGAAAGAAAAAATCAACAAATATAAGTTCATCTTTTGATTTCATTGCATATTATCACATGCAACTTAGATGCAACTATTTTTGGTCACAATTGACGGCAAATGATGTGCTAGCATGTGTTTTAATATTTAATTATCTAAGATATAATTATTATTACGATTTTGAAATAATCTAGGGTGTTCATTCAAATGTTTGGATGATTCTATATTATGACATGTGGCCCAATGTAAATATGCCACGTGGCATTCAAAAAAGAATTTAATACAAACTATTAATATGAGGTTGCTAAGTACCTAAATAGGTACATAAATAGGTGCTTACTAACTTAAGTTACACACCTACCTACCTACTTAGGTAAAAAGATAGGTTGGTAAGTAGGTATTACCTTCTTAAACTAAATACCTACTCATAAATTAGTACATAAGTAGGTAGGTACATAGGTTGACTTAAATGGGTAGGTCAAACTAAGTACCTACCTTGCATTAGTTGGGGAGATGGGTAGTTTAAAATTGTGCATAATTTCTTTTTTTTGTTTTGGGTTAAGCCTTTTAATTGGTTCATCACATGTGCATAATTTTTTTAATGTGATATTAAATGACCACACCCCTTGTTTATATATTGTTCAAAATAGAAATGAAGAACAAACAATATGGGATAAATTTTGAAATTTTCAAAATTTTCACAAACTAAGTTACAACTCCAAAACTTTCTTCATGCCTTTGTTCTTAATTTTTTTAATTTATAAACAATTCCAATACATGGCTCACTAGATAATAAGATAATCATTTAATTAATAATGAATAAATTAACATATATTCAAATTATAAACTATACATTAAAATATTAAGTATTCATTATCAATTACTTAAATTAATATTAACTAACTAGTTATTTAGTTACTTAGAGTTGTCAACACATAAATCATAGATAAATGAATAATTAAAAATAGATAAATATTTTATTACTTTTTGAAATATGGTCGAATTACATATAATTTATTCAATGTAAAATAATATAATTATTTCAATTTTAAAACTAATTATTTATTTTATTTTTCAAATTATAAATTATGAACTAACAATTGTTATTAAAAATAAAATTCCTACACATTTTTTATGAAGTAATATTAAACTAGTTACATTAATCAATATATAATTACATCTACTATTGTAAAAACATTTATCATTGATAATAAATTACATAATTTTTTAAATAAAAAACCTAAATTACTTTATAATAATTCCTGAATTTACAATCATTATAATAATTATTCTAACTACATTTTAATTTGTCCAAAATCATAATTCAGATTTAAAGTTATAAATTACAGATTGTGATAATTAACTTCAACTAAAAAATAATTATGCATATACTATAATTGAAGTAACTACAATGATTTTAAAGTAATGTGACATTAATTATAGTAATTCATTTCTTTTACTATACGAACATAAAATATATAAAGTAAAAATATATGTTTTAGAAATAATTATTTAGTATGACTTATAATTAATAGACATAACCATTATAATTATTTATAAAGTGATTCATTATGGATAACACTCGTAGAAAAAAGCCTTAAAATTCAATCAAATAATTTTTTGAATTGAAATATTAAGTTTAGATTCCAAATAAATCATTCAAAATTCAAATATCAATTTTTAGATCAAATAAGTCTTTTGAATTTAAATAACAAATTTCAGAATTGAAATGTCAATTTGCAGATTCAAATAACTATATTCACAATTGAAATGTCCATTTTTTGACCAACTAATAATTTTCTGAATGGAAATATGAATTTTGAGAATCCAACTTTTTAGTATGTCATTATGGCCTTAACATTTAAATGAAAACATATCTTAAAGCAAAAGAAGAATTATGGAAATTCCAATATTTCACCATGCAAAAATATAATCTTCAAAAAAACAAATCCTCTAAAAGAAACCAAACTCCTTCAAGATATCACAACTCTATCATTAATCCCAAGACTCTACACAAGCCAAAATATCATCTTTCAAAAATCCTCACATAAAAATAGACCTACTACATGTGGGCTGAAATCGATTAAGCTAGTATACTCTATATAATGAATCTAAACACAATATCCTCACCTTGGTAGGCAATGCCAAAAAATTTGAAAACTAAAACAAAAGTATACAAAATGAATGCCTTCTAAAGTTTGCATTAAGAAATGTTGTTTTAAATGATTTTTTTAATTAAAAAAATCATTATTAATGTTTATCAATTATGAGAACATTTATCAAAGCAAATTATCAATGATAAGTTCAATCATCCATAATTCAAAATTAAAAATAGATGGGCAATACTTGTGTAGAAATATACATGATCATTATATATTATGTTTACAAGAAACCCATCATCATTATAAAACACAAATTTGAACACAAATTTCAAATGTGTAAAGAAGATAGATTCACAAATCCAAATTTGATTATGCATGACAACATGATTCACTTACAAGATTGGGCTTCATAAAATTCAAAAGTCCAAAACATGTTTTTTTGAAAAATCATGCAAATTACACCATATTCCATGTCCAACAACTATAAACTATCTATGGCTACCTTTGATAACACTTTTAAGTGCAGTCCAATTATATGGAGGCCCCATCAATGTGGACATGACGTGTTGAACAGTTCTTCATGCCTTTGGATTTGGGTGATAAATGTCATGGATCAATTTCCCAAATGACATCTTGGTTGAATTCTCCACAAAATATTTTGCATCCCAATCATCACCCCATATGACATTTGTTAGCTTATCCACTGAATTTGTTTAGACTTCAAAGTTGTGGCGTGTTGCTTGGCCATTTGTCAAAGGGAATTTGTAATTCCTTATTTGCTATAAACAAAAAACAATTTTAAGGCAACCCACCAACCCATTTTTTTGGCAATGGTGGCATCTTGCTCCTTTGTAAAGCCATACAATGATGGCATCACCTCTTGCAAACACATGGTTTCACCCCAATCACACACACCTATGTACACAACATCTACTTTGTCTATTGAAATATGCAACATAATGTTATTCTTGGACAAGTCATTGTGCAAAATTCCACAATGATGTACATACTACATTCATAATGTTTATGAGCATGCCAACTTCAAACAATTTCGCCTAAAAGTGATGCCTTGTCATGTTTGCCCTTCCATATCCAGGCCCCCCCTTGTCATAATAATGTATGATTACCAATAATGGGGGAGTATTTTGTGTTGTAATCCAACATTTTTTGAAGAGTTCCCCCATTCCACCATAATGTGTATGCCTCCATGTTCTATGTGTGTATGGTAAGGAATTTGATGACACCTGGATGTTTGCATGGGCATGCCAAAGCTTTGACTAAATGTTGTTTACATGTTTTTTTCTTATCATTTGTCTTGGGTGTCTTCCCCACCAATTTAATTGTGCTTGGGATGCAATCGAATATTTCAATTCACACCTTCCACATCACACCATAACCACTTTGACTTTTTCCACTTAACAAATGGGAGCACATTTGCTATGTTTAGAATCCATAACACACCACAACTTCCAATTTGGCTAGAAGGTTTCGAGCACCTTCTTCCATCCATGGTGTAAATTTAACCTTTTTCTTCAACCAATTTTTTGAAGAATTTGACTCACCATGAAATTTTCTTTCACAAGCTCACCACCTCCATGGTCTAATGCACCTTGTCCTTTTGTAGATAAAGGACATCAAACCATTGCAACAAGTTTGTGGCTAAATTTAAAATTTTGCATTCAAACCATTTTGGAAACCCCTCACAAATCTGAAGTTCATGTATTACAAAGATTTGTTTAGTTCTGCCAAAAGCTTATGCTCCATGACTTGCTTATTCCATGACATTTCTCTAGGCCAATTCCTTGTTTGGTCACAAAAGCACCATTGAGATATGCCACTATGTGTTTGATAAAAAATGTCATGACAATTTCTTAGAATTGTCACGTGGTGATTTGTTCAGGATCATTGTCTTCAAGCTTTTGACACTGTCAGGTTTGCATTGATGAAGTGTTCTTCCCACTGGACATTTCTATAGCCTTTCGTTTATGCATATGGTTAAAGGTGGGTTGCTCAAAGGTCTAGGGGGTAAGTCCCAAATGATGTGTGGGATAACTTGTTTCAGTTAAATTGTTAAATTGATTGCTTGATGGTTGTCTACTTGACAATAATCCGCCCGAAGGTTGTCTACCTGATTTTCCAATCGAAAACAACTTTTAAATTTTGGATGACAAAAAACCAAAAGTCTTTCCAAACACTAATTGTTAAAAACAATTAGAGTCTCAAAAATTCAAGGTTCAATGTGATCCAAAATATTTGCAAAATGTGAAAAGGATAGTCCTTCACCATGGACTTAATCACTTCAACTCAACCAAGGCTCCACACAATGGTTATAAGGGGGCAACCAAAGACACAAAACCCAAATGAAAATAGAGGTGTTCAAAAATGAATCATGGGTTGCATTTTTAAATTCATATACTTTGAAAAACCCTCTTCCAAAATAAATTGCCATCACATGGCCGCAACAAATTTGGTTGCCATCTAATGGTTCCCAGATGGTGACCAAAAATGCCAATAGATTCATTTGTGACAACCAAAATACATAGTTGTCGTTCAATGGCGACGAAATTTAATTGGTGCCATTGAATGGTGATCAAATTCCGTTGCCATGTGACTATGGCAACCAAAAACCTTTCGATCACCATATGCAAGGTGCTTGATCGAAAAAAATTCAATCGCCACGCCCTCATGGTGATTGAAAAGTTTTTGATCACCATGCCCATGTGACAACCAAAAACCTTTCAATTAGCATAATGTCTTTCCCTTCCCCCCACCTTTCATGTTTTTCCTTTCTACGTTGTCCTTCCCCTCCCCCTCCCCCCATGACAACCAAAACCCTTTTAGTCACCACCTTATGTGATCCCTTCATAAAAAAATGGGGCTACCAATGGAAACCCATTGGGAACTTGAATGGAATATGTTGCAAATAAATGGAAAAATAGAAAACAATCTTTCTTTATTGGGATCAATATTTGATGCAATTTTGTAACCTAAATAACTTGGGCTCCATGTTGCTATGCACTACCATTGATCATAAACTTCTACACACATTTGGAATTGTACAACAAAATTACAATAAATAGAAAGCAAAGGAAGATTTTTCAAATTTTCAAAATGCAATGCATTTTTCTCTCTTACACTATACAAGTAAAAATAAAAAGAAAGGCCATGACTATTGTCAAAAAAAAAAAAAACCATAGCAACTTCCAATAGAAAAAGAATAAAAAGATTTCAAAAGATGCATGTGACAAGAATTTAAAAAAACAAGAAATCCAAAAGGTTCCAACCATGTAAAAGGTCGTTATATAAAAAAATCATTCTACTAGTTATATAACAAATTTTGAATTAGAATTATTCATTTTAGCCTATTATGGAAAGGAACATGGTAGGATGAAATATTATGGGAACCTATTGTCATCCTATGTAAATCATTTTAGATGAAAATTCATCATCACTGGAATTACAATTATATCTATTGTTTAGTAGAATAACAATTAGCTTACCCTCAAGACTACAAAGATCTTAACAACTTGAACCAATATATTCAATGATTTTTATATACACAAGTAAGGGATTGTCCATGCATGGCCTATCTCCAATAATCAATTCACAACATAACTACAAATTTCATGGACTGCATGGTGTCAAAAATGCAAATGGACAACAATAAAATTGAAAACTTTGTCCTCAAGATTAGATTTATGAAAAACACCATAACATTTGCAAAGGAAACATTTGCAAGCTTCAAGCACCTTACATCCCATTGGCCAAATGAAAGACACATTTTTTCAAAACTAACCAATAAAAGCAAGCCAAATTAGTTAAGGTGCCCCAAGCAAGCCTAAAAGGGTACACTCCTTGATATACTCCTATTTTTTTTCCCCATCGATATAATGAATCGAAAAGTTTAAAATATTTTTAAATATAACAAACTAAACCACCATATATCTAAAACCATCAATATTGTACATTTTACATCCACAAGTATGGTGAAAGAAAAGGATCCATAATACAAAATATACAAAAATATATAAAATAGATGTGGAATAAGCTTGTGATTAGGGATGAAAAAAAGTATAAATGGTTAATCTATATGTTAGAATGGGAGTGTTAAAATGTTTTGAATGATTAACTTTAGTAAATTGGCACTTCATAATTGTTCTAATAGGATCGTAGGCTTAACCCTAGGTGCGAGAAAAAAAATTGTTCAAATTGATGCCTTGAATTGTTTTCAAAAGTTGCTTTAGTGAACTATTATTTACATGTTGCATGCAAACAACATGCAAATTGCAAGGAAATTTAAACAAGAATTTGGAATTATAACACAATTTTTAAAGTTTACTTGAAGACTTTACTCAAGTGTTTTTCCTATTGATACTTGTGGTGTTTGTTTGTTAAAATGTCTATTCCTCTTGTTTTGATGTGGAATAGAATTCAGGACAAGTTTGAATGTTGTCTTTCCATTTGTTTGCTTTGGATGATGCATTTGTCACCTTAGCTTTAGTTTGAACCAATCTTGGTCAATTATTGGGATTTATAAAAATTGTAATAAAATTAAGTCTAGATCTTTTTTGGTAAAAAGGAAGACCCTCTAGTTTTGGGTGTAGAAAATATATTTTCAAAAATTAAAACCCATTGGTTTTGGGTTGGTCAAATTTTCTTGACCAATGAATTTGGGTTTGATAGGTCCAACCTTTACAAGAATCTTTGGTTTTAGTTTAGATCATGGTTAGTTCCAACTTATTCTTGGGGATGGTTCCAAAGTTTATTTCTAAGAAATTTTGATTTTTATGGATTTTGGTGTTCCCAAAGTGTTCCCACCATATTCCCATGATCTTCCATTAACTGCCAAATGGGTTCCTAAAGTGTTTATATAATTGTGGACCAGACATTGATGCTACTCCTATCAAGACAAGAGGTTTTTGGATAGGAAAATAAACTAAAAAAAGCCAAACATAAAACAGGAAGAATATTGCCTTCAGGAATATAATCTTGTTTTCAATCTAGAATCAACAAAAAAAAAACTCAAGAAACAGAAGGTATTCTGAAATCCATAATGAAAAAATGGGAGGGGGTTAGAGGGTAACTACTTTCCAATCCCTAGAAAGTACCTAATTCAACCAAAAATACCATCATACTTATTTGTCCCCTCTGTTAGATTGATGCCTTCCACCAACTATTTGTAAACCATTCTGCAATTACCTTCCAACAAGTTATTAATTTTCAAAGGGAGTGTGTGAAGGTTATGGAACTTGATGTGTTTTGTTTTATTAATTAGTTAAAGGGGGTGCACATAACACTTTGTCCGAAGGGAAAGATTTCTCCTCAAGAAGGAGATGTAGAGTGTGAAAATGTTTGATGTTAATTACATTCGAGACCCTACTTAGTCTTAAGAGCCAGATCCTTGGACCCGAATGCAACCTGAGAAAAGACCCTTGGACCCATTCTAGATCTGAGTCTAATCGACCTTGGCTTTTCTCAGGTCGCATTCAGGTCCAGATCTTGAGGTAGGGTCTTGACCTGGGCCACTCGAATGGCAGGCCTGGTCTTGCGTAGACCCACTAATTCTGGTTGTTATAACTGACTTTGGCCTGGTTATAAGAAATGAACCTGAACCCGGATTTGGCCAAATACCCAAAACGGGCCAACACTGCTTTGAACTTTCTGCCCTTCCTTCAAAAACTCGCATACAACAATAGTATTTATTGCTGACAAAGTGCATTTCAGTTGCAGTGGGTTATATGTCATACGGCTGCCATGTGAAAAGCTGATTTTCTGTGGCCATACCATGATGGTGAAAACTGCATATATACATACTCGTAGATTTACTTTTGTGGTTCCTAGTCTTGGAATATAAGAGCAAGCTGTTCTCTCCAAGTTACCAGGTAAAAAAGTGCATGGGCTTCAGGCCTCCTTTGTGTGTTTCCAGGAGCCATCCACTGAAATGCATTCATAATCTATGGAGGAGGGTTTTTCAAACAAAGGTATAAGGGAGTGGGCAATCACCTATCAGGTACCTGAAACTTGTTAAACAATCTGGTTTGGTGGAATTCCCAGTGCTGTCCATCCCCCATGTTCAAACTGGACATCCTCCTCAACACTTGTTTCTAGGCCACTTCCCTAGTAAGCCCACATGAAATTCCTGAAACATAATTCCTGTGTGCATAATAGGAAAACTTGGATAGGACGGATTCACTGTTGCAGTGTTTCAAACGTTCTACTAACTATGGGCCACCCACGGCTGTGCCTTCACCTTCTTGAATGGGACCACATCACACACAAGAAATGTTAGATTTGGACTCACAGACTCTGATTTAGTCTCTAATCACGCGGGATATTTGTAATCTTCATAAGCAATTTAGAAGAATTTGGCGGTTTTTAGTTTTTGTGATGGTACAAGTGGGGTGCTGATTTTCCCAAAGACCCAGGAGAGACCCTGATTTACCATTGGCCTTGCATGAACCAGCAATTACACGCACATATCATAAAACCCTTGTTTTTTTTTTTGGGATTTTGGCTAATTAGCCAAGCACATTTTTGATTCATTGGCAACAATAGACCACACAACATATGAACATCCAGAATTAGAGTAGACCACACTAATTATGATGATAGAACCCTTCCAAATACTTTGGATGCACATATTGGAAATCACTTTTATATACATTGCGTACATTAACCAGTCAAGTTACCCTTTGTGGTAGAACAAGTTGTATATGGTTACTTGGTTTTATACTGCAAAAATGTTTGTGTTCTGGGTGTAAATGCCTCTTGTATTGTGTATTTGACCACCATTCATCTGATGCAACACAACATGGTTTTTCCTATTGCAGTAGGCCTGGCTCAGGACAATTGTTGAGTAATATCTGGAACTAGTTGTGTGATTTTTTTCTTTTTCAAAATTTTCAAAGAAAGTCTTTGTGGGTAAGGTTCTGGTATA
>Ga0116230_10005978_pt1 | contig 11960 bp, 11 predicted proteins | sample S1TSphfallax_3_FD_88678 | JGI IMG/M metagenome (GOLD analysis project Ga0116230, IMG submission 88678) | Host-associated microbial communities from peat moss isolated from Minnesota, USA - S1T2_Fd - Sphagnum fallax MG | ecosystem: Host-associated > Plants > Peat moss > Unclassified | place...
AGAAATTTGACAATTTTTAGGCGAAAAAAAACACTGGTGCCCACCCCATCTCCAACAAATGTTTTTTTCTTTTTCTTCACTTTGAGATTTAGCATTAGTTGTGTGCATCCCAATAAAGATTTCACATTAACTAGCAACACTAACTCTGGATCGTCCAAATGTGGCCATAAGTTGCATCGCACAATGACAAAATCCCTTCAAAACATCTCTAAATGTGACGAATTATTTCTTAAAAAAAGGGTATCTTGCAACCGAGAAATTCTCTAAATCTCTCTTGCATTGAGAAAAGGAAGCTAGCTACATCACAAAAATGAGAGTGAAAAAAAAAAATGAATAGTAGTGAGCATCTACCATTGACAACACAACAAATAATCATAACAGAATTTTGGAAAGAGGAAAAAAAAGAAAAAAACCAGCAACATGTAGGATTGAGCTTCTATGAGTGATTAACACAAAAAAAAATCTTGAGGAATGAAGAGAGTTGGAGTAGCTTCAATAAACTTGGTCATCAAATACTTACAATGAGTGAGAGAAAATGGATGTTTGTGAGATAGCCAATCTGATTTATGAGCTTCTTGGCAAATGGAAAGCAAGGAAAAAAAAAGCCAGAGAAGGAAAAATGTGTACATTTGCCTCTCTGTTTCCAGAAACAAATGATGAGTGCAAGCAAAGCTTCTTCTAACTTTGGCAACCTTTTGTTCCCTCCGGAAGACAAAAAAACAAACAAACAAAGCCAACAAAATTATTTCCCAGTTTTATGAGATATTTAACTTGATGACATTCATATTTAACTCTCTCTCTCTCTACTCTCTCTCTCTATGAGAAAGGGTTCATCACTTGCCGGTGTTCTGAGATAAGTGATGAGCCTATTTCATGAGAGAGAGAGAGAGAAGACTCACAAGAGAGAGAAGAGTCTTTAGTGTTTACAGTATGTACATAATTCCTGTCACGAATCTTCACGTCTTCTTCTTCTTGTCAGCTCCTAATTTGTTTTTGGTGTTATAACGAAAATCCTTCATTACTGTACCCCGACAACCACAAATTCCTTCACTAGTTCCAAGAAGATTGTTATGATCTTCAACTAAGTTCTCTTGCACACGGACTCTCGAAGTTGTTCTTCAATCATTTTTTTAGTCTACTCATGATCCCTGGAGACATGATCATCTTCGGCTATAAGGAAGCTAGCTGCTCACTCGCTCAATGTGGACCATAACTAGTGCAGCTACAAAATATTATTTCTAGCCAGAGCTAGCTAAGAAGTTGGCTGTGTAGTACTCCACCTCTCACTCTGCAACGCAAGTTCTTTTTGTTCTTTTGTTCTTTTGTTTTTTTTTTTGGTGGGGGGGGTTTCGTTTGGTTGTGGTCGATGATGCCAAAAGCTGAACAAGGAAGAAATTGTTTCTCTCCTAGTTTTGGATAACACAAAATACTGGTAGACTTTGTAGTAGGGAATTCTCCAGGTCTAGCAGCTTCTTGTCGTTTTATCATTTGGAAGCGTTATTTCAAGTCTTGCATGAAAGAAGATCTTGAAGGAATGATTATTCGCAGATTTGCGGTTTAATAGCATCGAGCGAGAGAGAGAGAGAGTCTGTGTGTGTGTGTGGGCGCGCGCGTATTTGTGCAATTGGTGAGAGGGAGTCTCGATATTATGGTGATGTTGTCGTTGTTGTTGCAGGAAGGAGCCTAGTGCATTGTTGAAAGAACAGCTGCTAGCAGTAGTGGACAAGAAAAATGGCTCATGATTCTTCGTTACAGGAATATCATGACTCGGAGTCTAAGAATCTTGTGTCAAATCCGTCCACGAGAGTGCGTGATTTGCAGTTGCCAGGGACAAGTCACAAGCTGATGAATCTAATTCAGAGTGATAAGAAGAGCGAGCTGATCATGGCAGAAGGAGGAGGAGGAGGAGGAGGAGGAAGAGAACGAGGAGTACTACAGCTTAGTCCCAAGTCTGTGATTACGGACATTCGCAGCTTGGTAAGCAAGTCTCCGGATTCTTTCTCCTCCTCATCTTCCAGCAGAAGAGAGTATTGTGACGGGGTGAGTAGTATCACAGGGCCAGCAGCGGGGGCAGCAGCATTGATCGTAGATGGTGGTACTAGTACTAGTACTAGTAGGAGGAGAACTGGGAGGAGCAAGTGGTTGTTGCCGTCGCGCCATGATCGGGGCTATTCCATCTCCGATGTAGAAGATCAAATCATGAGCGACTCCTCCGATCAGAGCTCTTCTCTCTTCGATTCTAGTAATGCCTCTTCGTCCAGCGAGGAGATCCTCGCGACCGCAAAGGTAACGTACCTTAATATACTTGGGCCAAGGATACATTGCGACAGAATGTGTAGCAGGGAGAGAGTCCTTTACGGTGCTCAGTTGTCATGGGTACTTGCTTTGCGCTTGTGTTTTCTTGACTGGATTTGATCTCTCTCACTTTTCTTGCGAACAGATCGGCGCATTAGAGTCGTTACCAGAGATGCACTCTTTGACCCTGGAAGCTTCTGTGTTGAGACCACCCCGAGATCTGCATGCTCTTCTCCCTGCATCATCATCTCTTACTGCAGCACCAAGTAGAAAATCTCCTGCTACAAATGTTGTGCAAATTGACACTCAAGCTTCAACAAAATCCAGTGATCGGTGGGAAGCAGCAGCAGCAGCAGCAGCAAACACTGATGATTATTCCGCAGAGTTTAACAGAAAACTATCCTGTTTTAGGAGAAGCACCCATTGGGGTGCAGGTGGTGGTGGTGGTGGTGGTGTTCTAGCTCACACTAGATCACTGCAAGGCAAGGTCATGTCTTCTGCAGCAAAGTCTGAATCTACAGCTTCTGCAACAACAGAACAATCTGACAATGTGGCCATGGCAACAACATTAAGGCAAGGAGCTGCAGATCATCCTTCCAACTGCAGCTGGGTCCCTAAGTATTCAGCAACAAGTATGGACTGTAATATCTTTGCTTACAGTGACAGAACACCACAACGATTCTTTCCAGCAGCTTTGCAGCATCATGAACCTGCTGCTTTTTCTGATTCTTCAAGTTCTCCAGTAGCTGCAGCTCATGGTAACCTAACTGCTGGGAGCCCTGGAGCTGCAGCTAGCTGCCATGGAACTTATGGATTCTTCTACAGTCCTGCAGCAGGCGCTTCAGGTATCCTATGCATCCATCATGCTGCAAATTCCCCCTGGAGTTGTCTGATTTCAGCTGCCGCCTTCTGTTGTCCTCCTCTACAGTGCAGCAAGAATCTAGAATCTGTTCCCACCCACATCAAGAGTACATTAATGCTGAAGTACCTACTTGAGTTCAGGCTTGAATGTTGCAGCTTGAATGAGGATTTTACACCTCTTGATTGTCTTTTTTCAATGGAGGTGTGTCTCTTGAGACATGGTCTAGCCAACAGCATGACTGACAACAGCATGCCTCATCATGATGCTTCAAGTTGGTTTTCTGGGGTTTAGGGTTTAGGGTATGCAGCAGAAAAACAGGATGCAGATCATGTTTGTATCATGGGTTGCAGAAAATTTTGGGTGGGTTATTGTTCTATATGCTTACATCTATCCACACCCCATGTCACCATCATTGTTGAGAGCTGATGAAGTCAGTGAAGATTCATAGCAGCAGCTCGTCACTGTGATCTTTTTTCATGATGAAGGGTGGGGCAGTGACAGTCTGACACCTTGTGAGTGACACTCATAAGGTTATGACCATACCCAACTTTTGTCATTTTTGTTTTGGTTTTGCTAGAATTGACAGACATTGAGTTGAAAATCTTCAAAGTGTAATTTGTTGCGGGGTTTCTTTTTTCCCTCTGCAATCTCATAGATATGTATGTGAACTCCTACTTTGAATTGGTATGGTTGCAGAGAAATACACAGGCGGTGAAGGTGGTAGCACTGGTCACTTTCATCAGAGAGTTTTCTCAAGTCTGCTCTTCAAACCTCTAGTCCCAAAGCCAATACCATCAAAATGGGATGATGCTGAGAAATGGATTAGAAGCCCTGGCCATCAGCAATCACCAGCCCACCCACAGGCCTTGCGTCTGCCAGTTCTCATGGGCTCAGAAACAGGTAAACCTTTCCTAGTCCTGAAAACCTCCTAACATCCAACCAATGCAAATAGTACACTACATAAGAATGTAGTTTTTCTCACACAAAAAGCTGAGATTCATGCCACATGTGTGAGTAAACTTTGTGGTTTCATGCATTACAATGTACAATATGCAGTGTTTATTGTGCTGTATGTTACAATTTATGTGTAATATGTGCTATTACCTAATGTGAAATTACCATTAAATACAATGGTTTGTGTGAAAAACTGCATTCTCTTGTAGTGCTACAGACAATAATCAGCTCACAAATCTCATGTTGTGGGTGGCACATTTTTGCAGAAATTTTCTAAAATAGAAAATGAATGCTATCCAAATTTTCCTGAAAATAGGTAGGTAGCCAAAAATAAATTGCAAATTTTGAAGCTGTTGAAATCCAATTTCTTATAACCACTCAATATGAATTTCACAAATGAAATTGAAAACCTGAAATTTGGGATGAACCCTTTGAAATTCCAAATCCAGTGTAAGTAACATGACAATGTACCTCTGACTAATGTTGGCAGGGAGAAGGCATTCCATTTCAAGTGCCCAAGGGCTGCAATTGTATGATGGAGCAAGCAGCCAGAAATATCCAACCTCATACACGGAGAAGTCTTTGTCTCCGATTGTTATTGAGCCAAAGTTGGGCATTGGCAAGGGTCAAAGACGAGTTCCCAGTGCCACCACCCAAAAGAAATATACCAAAACACTCTCATTTGGTGACCTTTCAAAACGGTTTGATCTCTCTGGAGCAGCTGGGAAACCTATAAGTTCCTATGCAGCAGGAGATGATGAGTTCTTGTTTGAAGGGAATACTAGACAGTCGGCGGATAAGCCAAAGGTCTCCTCCTTCCCAGCTCACACTACTTCTTCCTTCAGGGTCATTGATGGCAGTGCCATTGGAGGAGGATCACTAAACATACAACTTCAAATGCCCAAGTCAGTAGACAAGTCTGCACGCCATTGTTGTGACAGTAGTACCAAGGAGCCAAGTTCACCTTCCTCCTTTGATCCTTGTACCGGAGGTGAGATATTTACATTCCACAGAATTTTACTTGGACCCAATTGTCAAATACAAACATTATGCCAGAGTTAACCAACAGCCACCAGCATACAGTCCATTGACTGCAACTGGGTTGATGTCTGGTTTCACCTAGGTAATTTATCCTGTAAAAAGTGCATTCTTTAGGTAGGTAGGTTTGTAGGACAATCAGTGGAGTGTGAGGCACTTAGGTCAGTAGATGCATGTAGATGGTTAGTACATGGGTAAAGGCTAACAGTGGGTTGTTGGCAGATTGGTAGTAAAGACAGCAATAGAGCTAACCACCATGGTCAGCTAGTTAACTGAAACCTAATGTGCCCATAAAAGTCCACAGGTTTTTCCCTTAGCTTGACAGTAAACAAAACTGGATGCCTTACAGTTTCTGCCACAGAAGTATTTTTTAATGGGTTTGTTTATGTGGGATTGGCACAGATGAATTTTCCAGCTCCATATCAAAACATGATGATCACTTGGTAGCCATGAAGGAGATTGGCACTGACCCACCAACTCCTCGTGCCTTCCACACCCCACGACCTTCACTGGGTCACAGGGACATGGGCACACAAATGACTCCAGCAGAGAGCCAGAGAAATTCTATGTGCCCAACACCAAAATTTGTGACATCCCCTGGAAACAATTCCCCTGCTTGCTTAGGCACACCATCTGGCACTGGACCCATGGGGGGCACAGTAGTGCCTGGGCTTTCAGACTTGCTTCAACTCAAAAGCTGTCACCTTGCAAAACTTGAGCTCCACAAGTTAGCAAATGATGAGCATCCCATGATCGATAGGAACCCAACTTCAAACACTGAACAAGACGACAAGTTGGAGCATACTAGAAAACTTTGCCAGTATGATCTGGGAGCCATGGAAGGGGGTATCTTGGTGTCTAAGGCCACAGCATGGAAGCAGGTTGAGCTAGCCAAATGCACCACTAGGTACTTCAACTCCAACACAATGTTTGCATGATGATGAGATCAAGTCCACAATTGAGAGAATTAAGAGGATATGTGTTCCCAAAGTCCTTATCAGGTAACTGTAAGCTAAGGTGGATCACTTTTTGTGCCATAATGATGATATTTTGCTAAGTATATATCATTTAAATGCCTATGGCAAGGAACATAATGATAAATATGTCAATTGGGACTTGATTACAATTTTATGGACTTCTGTATCTACCAAAAGTGAGCCACCTTTGCTTGCATGTACCCTATCTATCTGCAAGTTGAAGAACCCAACTTTTTTGAGTCTCATTACTCTCATATGTCCAGATACAACCATGAGCAGGCCAAAATCCTTGCATGGGAGGCTCTTGAGAAGTCCAAGGCTGACACTAAATTGAAGAAGATGCAGGTAAGCTACAAATCATTACCTCAGTATTTAGAGATTGAAAACTACCTTCTTGCAGCTGGGTTACCAACCTTGCTGATGACACATGTCTCATTTACTGGAGATGATCAATCCATGCATTGACTATTCTGTACTATGGAATTGTGAAGCCCCTGCCCATTATGTTGGGTAAGGCTCCATGCAAGCCTGTTAGGGCAAGCTAGGTGACCCAACCCAACACAATGGGCAAGAGTGAGGCCACTCCAATTAAGGTCTGGGATAGCAAATTCAACTATTTTTTAAAGATTCATTCTGAGCAGACATTTTGGTTGCTTTTATGAGTGTATGTTCATCACCAGAAGATTAATATATCACATAATATGTTCAAGAAAATGACAATCTCTGCTACGCCGGACCTTAATGTTTTTGTTGGAGCTACAGAAGTTACTTGTGATTAAGCAATCCATGTTGGCTTGATGAAAAGAGTTTGCAGCTGCAAATGTGCTTCTAAACTGCAGATGATGACAATAGTATTAAGGATGATGTTGATTCTCCTCATCACAGGTAAAGCTTGAGAAAAAGTGGCTGCATGCAATTGAAAAGATGCAAGAGCGAGTAGCTGCAGCATGTCGGAAAGCAGAAGAAATGAGGGCTGCAGCTGAGACCCATCGTCAGGACAAAGCTGCTAAGACTACAGCACGCACCCAACAGATCATCAACACTGGCCAGCTTCCCCTCTTGCACAAGGTTTTCAGATGTTGCATTTCTTCATAGGCCTATAAATCCCATTTCTCTTCCTAAATTCCTCTTTTTATTCACATCTTTAGTTGTCTTCTCTGCAAAATATGTGTCTGGTCCATTGCTTTCAAGTCTTGGCTGCAAGTTACATCTTCAGCTGATTCACAACCTGGCCCATGCAATTTTGCGGGAACCAACAAACCATGAAACAAGTTTCTAGAATAGGAAATTAAGAGGTTCCTGTACAGATCTAACTAAACCAGAATTTTAGTGGTAGGTTTGTTCCACTTACAAGCTCTGAAGTACGCTGTACTTGGTCAGAGGCACCCAATTCTTCCAGAAATGCAATTTCTTAGCTTGGACAAGCTTTTGGAATTCATTCCTTTTCCACCCATTATCATGGTCAAGCAGAAGGATGCAGGAACTTACAAGATCAAGTCCACCCATATGGCACAATTCCTCATAGAACACACAATGTATCCAATAGAGTTGTTTGAGGAAGGTTTAGGTTGTGTTACAAGCCTTCCAAAATGCATTTCTGATCATCTACAACTTATCCTCCTACTTTTATTGTGTTGAAGACTTGGATGAATAGCTTGCACCAAACAAACTCCACACTTCATTTAATTCATCATCCTCAGCTTGATGTTTGTTCATCTGCATTGGATTTGAAACATTTGATGACATGAAGAGCCTTTTGAAACCAAGCCCCTTGGTTGCCCATTTTTCTTTTTCTTTTATTTAAATATAATGTGCAAATTGAATGCTTCTCCCAATTTATGTGAAATGCCTAAAGAAGGGCACCTAAGTGCAATCCTCCTTCCTCTCCATCAATGAGCTGTAGAATTGATTTGAACTGAAAGATAATTGCCTCGATTGATCAAAACCAAAATTCTCTTTTTATCTATACAATTTAAATCCATTTTGCATTATCTTGAGCACTTCCAAAGTACTCAATATAAAACAACCAAATTCATTTCAAAGTCCTTTGCACTTTTGCATGATGTACCCCAGCCCAATAGTATATTGGCAAATTATGTGTTAGCAAATTTCACAATCTCAAGGTTATGCTAGCAAACATCTTGAGCCTTTCGTCAACATAATTCACTAAAAATTCCATTGTTGATCATCAATGTGCTCAACCAAGGGGTGTTTACAAGGTTAACAAGTTTTCAACCTTAACCCAAGTCAATGTAGCTTCATGCTTCCTTCTCGCCTATCCAAGTATTTGTTCTTGCTCTTGCACATTTGTATGGGTTGGCAATCGTGGTCCATGATAGATTGGCAATGGATTTCACCAATAGTTAAATTGTTTCCCAGGGGACAAAGACATTTACAGCATGATACCTTCATGCATTTATGTTATGAGCTTCATTGCAAGGCTACTGCCTTGATGTTACAATGATGCACACATTAATCACATAAAATAAGAAGATACGGAGCATTTTGGAAAATAAATGGCAAGGACATGCCTATTCTATTATTTTCATGAATAATTTGTTTGAAGCTTCTGGGTTTCAAAAAGTGAACAATGGGATTTTAAAATATAGTACAAAAACTATTTCATTTGTTCATGCATGTCATGTTACAGTATTTATGTAACATGCCCAATATTCATCTTTGGCATGGTTTTAAGCATTCATGACATGGTTCCAATATCTCAAAATCCCAATAGCTGATTCAAATTTTGATCTAGAGGTAGGGCTTCTTTGGTGGTGGATTTTTGTGTACAAAAGGTTATAGTAGGTAGCCAAATTATAGAACAATGTTTTTGAAAAAACCTTTCATATCTAGTTTATATTGGAATTTGCTAAGCCTTCCTATGGATGATTGCCATTTTGAGTACAGCCCCCTCAATTAATGGTTGATGCAGTCCCAGTTAGAGGGGTATGCTTGACCTTCTTGATTAAAAGTCATATCAGATTTATTTTCAACATGTGTTTTCACTTTAAAGTTAGGAAGTTGATGAGAGGATATCTACCTAAATTCAAGCATGTAAATTATGTAACAAGAAAAATGGGCTTATGGAAATTGTTAAATTAGCAACTTAGGAGAGTGTTGGTGCACTAATGGAATCAATAGCAGAGTCACAATTTTTAATTTGATTAAAATAATACAAAAGAGAATATGGATCCATTTTGTAGGTGTCAACTAAGACTATGCAACATAAGTTGATGTCGAAGTGAAAGGGTTGGGATCGTGAAGGAAGTTGTATGTGTTACAATAAGCAATTAATTCCCAATGTTCACTATCCATTGAAAATTAGTATCTAATAAAGTTATTTGTCAAGTCCAACAAACACAACATTGAAAGCTTATGGTTGTCGGATTCATGGGACATGATTAAAAAGATGGTGGCCTAAGACTCAAAAATACCCTCAAACTTGACATGAACTAAGTTCATGCTAAGTTTCTTACTAGTGTGTCACCGAGAGAGGCCCATGGGTTTACATGTCTCACAAAGTTTTTACATGAAGCATAAGCTTCCTCTAGAAGTGCTCTTGAACCTTGAGTTTAAAATGCAAAAATGCATCTTTAAGAATTTAGAGGTTTAGAGCAAAGATAGGATATAGACAAGAAAAGATAGACAAACCTTAAAAATTGCTTGTGTCAAATGTCCACAACATGGAACAAGAATTTTTATTGGACTTGTGCAACCTTGAGGAGATCAACCTAAGGCATTCTAAGGAGGAGTTTGAATGTAATTTTCTTCTTTCAAGCTTTGTAACAACACCCCAATTTTGTAGCACCCTTTGAAATGAGGTTTAGTCTAACATAACCAATCATGGTTCTAATCATAAAGGGTACAAAAGAGGAGGAAAAGTTTTCTAATTGCTAACCTTTCTTTTTGGCAAGCATTTTTCCTAATCTTGTGATGATTATTCATATGTTGTAAAGGTTGTGATTTTTTTCAAACCTTAATTGGTGGGTGGTTGAAGTACAATTTCCGTGAATTGAGGTTTATTAGTCATTAGATATTCACGTAACTGAACGAGGAATTTTTTCACTCGACTAGTTTCTAATACATCTAAATATCCATTTATTCCAATATAAATACTAGTTACTTGTTCTTCTATTATCAAAGGGGCTGATTGAGACTATTTAAGTAATTCACATAATCGTTGGCCCTTTCTAATTGATTATAATTTGCTTTATCCAGATCAGATGCAAATTGTGCAAAGGTTTCTAATTCTACAAATTGAGCCAATTCTAATTTGAGTTTTCCAACTATTTGTTTCATAGCTTTGATTTGAGCCACATAACCTATTCTACATACAAAAATACCCACATTAATTACGAAGCGGATTCTTGCATTGAATAAATTTACTGATAGAAATATTTGCCCATCAGTAATGGAAATAACATTAATAGGAATATAAGCTGAGACATCTCCTACTTCAATTTCGACTATAGGTAAAGTGGTCATGTTTCTTTCACCTAAATGAGAGCTTAATTTAGTAGTTTTTTCCAAAAAATAAGAATGTAAATAAAAAACATTGCCTCGATATGCTTTTCCACCAGATGATCTTTTCAATAAAAGAGACATTTGTCGATAAGCTTATGCTTGTTTGGAAAGGTCATCATAAATAATTAAAGTATGTTGTTTATGATACATAAAGTATTCCGCCAAAATGGCTCCTATGTAAAGAACAACATGTTGTAATGTAGTAGGAGAATTGGCAGTTTCGGGCAACCTTAACCTTGGGTTCGCGACCAAGGTAAGGGCTTGCAAAGGTGCGGGCCAAGAATGAAGACTGGGAGTCACATTTCATGCTCCCAGGAGTGTGGGAAAGTGTGAAAAAATGAACCTCCACACTCCCAAGTGACCTCCCACTTTGAGAGTTGGAGTTCTGATGGACTCTCGAATTTTTAAAAAGCGATTTTAGGGGTCAAAACCCATTGGATTATGAAGTTCCTTATATCATTGGAAATTTCTTGGAACATAGATGTCTAAAATGGGCTTGCATGACCCATTTGGACACTTCTAACACAATTTATGACCAAAAGAAGGGCCGAGAATCAAATTGACAATTTGACTCCCGACCACTAAAAGTTTCAATCACCTCGATTTCCTTGAATGTAGGTGATATGTAACATACCGTTGGAAAGCTCTAGACGAGGGCTACAATTTTGCTTTAGATTTCATTTCAATTGAAGGTCTACACACAAAGTTATGGGCCCCCAAAGTTGCGAGAGTCCCAACTTTGGGACAAAATGACATTTGGGTGTTAGTCCTATGGCCAGGCACAAAGTATACTATAAGGGGGAAGGTGGTGGCTTCCCCCCAAGTCTAGGCCGTGCTGAGTCTTGAGAGTCTATGTTTGCCCATGGCTCGTCTGTGCACCAAAATGCTCTAATTATGCACTAATCAACTTGTTGTTTGGTTTGTGCAGGTCCGTGTGAGTAAGTAAATTGCTTGTCAATCTTCCTAGTCCCATCTCGGAGCTCTAACATGGGCCTCTACCCTTAAAGTGTTGCAAGCCAAGGAACGTGCCCCAACTCCTTACTCTTTTATTTTTTTCACCTCAGACTCACAATGGAATCTATCAAGGAACTTGGGAGTTCGTCACATTTGTCGATAAACTTGTGCTTGTTTGGAAAGGTCATCATAAATAGTTAAAGTATGTTGTTTATGATACATAAAGTATTCCGCCAAAACGGCTCCTATGTAGGGAACAAGATATTGTAATGTAGTAGGAGAATTTGTAGTTTCAACTACCATAATTGGGAACCTTTGTTTTATATATAATTAAATCGAGTTTTTTTTCAAAATAT
>Ga0116230_10005981_pt1 | contig 11954 bp, 10 predicted proteins | sample S1TSphfallax_3_FD_88678 | JGI IMG/M metagenome (GOLD analysis project Ga0116230, IMG submission 88678) | Host-associated microbial communities from peat moss isolated from Minnesota, USA - S1T2_Fd - Sphagnum fallax MG | ecosystem: Host-associated > Plants > Peat moss > Unclassified | place...
ATAGTTGACCGGATGCAAGTGAAGATATGACGCGCCGACGCTGGATTGCCGACACCTACAATGAGAACACTGCAACCCTGAACGGCGAACAAGCCGTGCATTTGGTGCGTGTGCTGCGGGCTGCGCCGGGCATGGTGTTTGATGTGGTTGCTGGCGGGCATTTGCATCGCGCGGAGATTGCAAGTGTTATGCCCGATGCGGTGGTGTTCACCCTGCATGAGGAGATGGATGCCGAGGCCGCGCTGCCGGTGACACTGCTGCTTTCCATCTTCAAGTTTGATCACATGGAGTGGGCAATTGAGAAAGCGACGGAGCTGGGCGTGGCCCGTATTGTGCCCGTGATTGCGCGGCGGACGGAGAAGCACCTGGCGCACGCGGCAGAGAAGCGCGTTGAACGCTGGCGAAGGATTGCGCACGAGGCATCGCAGCAGTCCCGGCGGACAGACGTACCTGAGATTGCTGCGCCCATGACGTTGAAGTTGGCGGTGGCTGCGGTGGATGCAGGAATGAAAATGCTTTTCGATGAGACTGAGATGCAGCGCAGCATCAGCGATGCATTGCGGGATGCGAGTGGCTCAGTGACGTTTGCGTTTGGCCCGGAGGGCGGCTGGGCACCGGAGGAACGCGCGCTGCTGATTGATGGAGGATGGACGCCAGTCACACTCGGCCCGAGAATACTGCGAGCAGAAACGGCAGCGATTGCGGCGATGGCAGTCGCTGCCCAGTTTCTCTAGTTGAAGATGTCGCGCATTTTGCTGAAGAAGCTCCGCGAGACGGGCGCATTCTCAACCGGCATACTTTCAGCCAGTTGCTTTAGCAGGTCACGTTGAGCGCGCGTTAGCTTGGTGGGCGTCTCAATGCGCACCTCGACCACCATGTCGCCCTTGCCATGCTCATTCAAATGCGGTACCCCTTTGCCACGCAGCCGGAATTGTTTGCCGCTGGGTGTGCCTTCAGGGACCTTTACTTTCACCTCACCATCGAGCGTGGGCACCATCAGTTCATCGCCAAGCGCAGCCTGGGGAAAGCTGATGGGCACAACGCAGTAGAGGTCATCGCCTTCGCGCTCAAAAAATTTGTGCTGCTTCACGCTGAGCACGACGTAAAGGTCGCCAGCGCCACTGTTGTTGCGGCCAGCGTCGCCTTCGCCTTGAAAGCGGATGCGGGTGCCGTCCTCAACGCCAGCAGGCACATTGACCGATATTTGATGTTCGGCCTGTACGCGGGTGTCGCCTTTGCAGGTGGCGCATGGTTCAGTAATGATGCTGCCGGTGCCGCCGCAGGTGGTGCAAGTGCGCGCGATGGAGAAAAATCCCTGCTGAAAACGCACCTGACCACGACCGCCGCATTGCTGGCATGTGGTCGGGCCGCGTCCCTGGGCTGCGCCAGTCCCTTTGCAGGTGGTGCAATGCTCCATACGGCGAATTTTTATTTCAGTTTTCTTGCCGAAGACAGCCTCTTCAAATTCAAGGGCAAGGTCATAGCGCAGATCGCGACCGCGTTGCTGGCGTGGTCCACGACGACTGCCAGTGGAGAACATTTCGCCGAAGAGATCGCCGAAAATGTCATTGATGTCGCCCGCACCGGCGAAGGGATTGCCATCGAAGCCGCCCGCACCCGCACCGCCTATTCCAGCGTGGCCGTACTGGTCATACATGGCCCGCTTATTGGCGTCACTGAGGACCTGATATGCCTCGCCAATGGACTTGAATTTTTCTTCCGCCGCATGGTCGCCGGGGTTGCGGTCCGGGTGATACTGCATGGCAAGTTTGCGATAGGCGCTTTTCAGCTCCTGGTCGGAGGCATCGTGGCTGACACCGAGTAATTCGTAATAATCCTGTTTGCTCACTATCTCTGTTCGACTTAAATTGAATTTTTTGGCCTGATTGATTTCTAGGCCTGATGTTGTTGATTGTTGTGTGCAATGCGGACGAGCGCGGGACGCAGCAGACGTTCGCGAATGCGGTAGCCGCGACGTACCTCTTCAAGCACCTGTTGGTCGGGCGCTTCGTTGGTTTCCACGGCCTCCAGCGCTTCATGCAAGCGCGGATCAAAATGTGCGCCGACGGCTTCGACCGGCTGCACGCCTAGGGTACGCAGGGCCTCTTCCATCTGCTTGATGATGAGCTCCACGCCGGCGCGGAGTTGTTCCGCAGAGCCGGCAGACTTCATGGCGAGCTGGAAATTATCCAGCACGGGGAGAAACTGCTCGACGACATTGCCGGTGGAGTAGTCGCGAAATTCCGCGCGCTCCTTAGCTTCGCGCTTGCGGGCGTTGTCGAACTCGGCCTGCAGGCGGGCGAGGCGGTCGAACAACTGATCGCGCTCGGCCTTGAGTGCGTCAAAGTCGGCCTGCGGGATGGTGGCCTCGGGGGCTGTCAAATTCTCGGCTTCATGCTGGTGCTCGGTGGCGCGGTTCCGTTCTGTATCCATATCAATTTCTGTATTCATGGTGTTTCCCTTGCTTCGGTCTTGTTTTTCAACTTGTGGTTTATTTTGGCTGTGGCGTCTGAAGATATCTGCTGTCATTTCTTATTGGATGCAACATTCTCCAGCCAGACGCTACTTGTTCTAAGGTACATAACTATATTGTTGCCGATTTGCGCGATTTACGCACGGGGTGGGGCTGGTTACTGGACGGAATTAAGCATTCGGTCAAAGAGTGAGGCGATGTAGCCGACCGCGTTCATATTGTTTTCATACTGCATCCGGGTGGGGCCAATGATGCCGACGGCGCCGTGGTTTTCTCCGCCAACGCGGGCGGGTGCGGCGATCAGCACGAGGTTGCGCATCTCGGGCGCGTGTTCTTCCAGATTGAAGATGACGCGGACTGAGTCCTGCTGTGCATCGACGTATGCGTTCAGCAGGTCGACGAGGTGCTGCTTTTCTTCCAGCGCCCGCATCAGGCGGTGTAGCTGGTCACGGTCGCTTTCATGCGCGGCGAGATTGGCAACTCCGCCGACCCAGACATTTTGTGTGGCAGCGTCAGACCGTACCATTGCCCGCTGCCAAAGATCATTTGCAGAATTCATCAGGCGGACATACTCGCTACGTTCGCGCTCAGCGCGGCGGCTGATCTCGGCGCGGATGTCGTCAATGTTCCATCCCTGAAAATGTTGATTGAGGAAGCGGGCGGCGGCCTCCAGCTCGCTGAGTGTGAGGTCATGGTCTAGCGCCAGTACACGGTCGCGTACCATGCCAGAGCGAGTGACGACGACGGCGAGAACACGCGATTCACTAAGCCGCGAAAAATGGACATGTTCCAACAGGTCACGATGGCTGGCGGAAACAAGGGCAACGCCGACACCCTGGGTCATCAGCGCAAGGACGTGCGATGTGCGCTGGAGAAATTCTGAGGCGGTGGCAACACCAGCGTAGCTGTCATCAATTTGTAGGCGCGATTGCTCTGAAATTTGCTGGCTGGTATCGGCACGGCCAGTGAGCTGCTCAACATAATAGCGGAAGGCACGCGCGGTGGGGATGCGGCCAGCGGAGGAATGTGGCTGCTCCAGCAGGCCAGCGGTATCCAGCGCGGCCATTTCATTGCGGATGGTGGCGGAGCTGAGGTTGGCGATGGAGCTGGCACCGGCGGCGAGGATGGACTTAGAGGCAACAGGCTCCCCGGTGGCGATATAAGACTCGACCACTGCGGTAAGTATGGCCCGCTGCCGCGGACTGATGCGGACATCCTGTGCCATAATAAGCCCCTGCCGTGTGTGCGGCGTGTTCTTGAAAACGATTTTAAAAACGTGAGTATGTAGTGTCAAGAATACTCTTCTGCGCGCATAAAAGGCTACAGAGAGAGTATTCTTGAATAGGGAAGTTTGATGCTGAAAACAAATTTTCCGCAAAGAGATTATGACGAAGAATTATTTAGCGAAAAAGTTTGGCTGGTTTGCTGGTGCGATTGCGGTGTTGGTAGTGGTGGTGGTTCTCAGCGCCCATGCACAAACTGCTACCCAGTCAACTCAAACCCAGACAACTCAAACACAGCCCAAGCCCGTAGACAGCACGGGGGATTTGCCGGATGCGCCGGGCGCAAGCATGCCAGTTATGCAACGCATTGAGCCGACCGGGCCGACGGCGGTGATTGATACCACCATGGGTCGTATGACCTGCAAGCTGTTTGATAAGCAAGCGCCCAACACGGTGGCAAATTTTATTGGTCTGGCTGAGGGCACAAAGGTGTGGACAGATCCAACCACGCACCGCAAGGTGCAGGGCAAGCCTTTTTATAATGGCCTTACATTTCATCGTGTGATTCCTGAATTTATGATTCAGGGCGGCGACCCGATTGGCGATGGCACCGGGGACGCCGGATATTTTTTCAATGACGAGACCGATCCCAACTTGAATTTTGATGTGGCTGGCCGTTTGGCGATGGCGAATGCCGGACCGAACACAAATGGCTCGCAGTTCTTTATTACAGAGGCGCCGCAGCCCTCGCTGGACCAGCACTACAACTTGTTCGGTCAGTGTGATGATGCCAGCGTGGAAACTGTAAAGGCGATTGCGCGGGTGTCGCGGAACCCTCTGAATGACAAGCCATATACGCCGGTGGTGATAAAGAAAGTGACCATTGTGCGCGATGGCCAACCGATGCCGCCTGGTCCTGCCATGCAGAGTGCACAGCCGACAACCGATGGGCCACAATCTGGCGCGCGCAAGTCGCTAACGCCGCAACACTAAATCAAAAAATAATAACCCAAAAGAAATAGGAGAAAGAATTATGTCCCGCACAAATGGTCTGTATGCAATTTTCAACACCACTGAAGGTACCATCGTCACACGTTTATTTGAGAAGGAAGCGCCCGTTACTGTGGCCAACTTCGTTGAGCTTGCCGAGGGCAAGCGCGAGTGGACGCATCCGCTGACGAATGAGAAGTCGAGCAACAAGCTTTATGATGGAACAATTTTTCATCGCGTGATTCCAGAGTTCATGATCCAGGGCGGCGACCCGGCGGGCAGTGGCATGGGCGGTCCGGGCTACCGTTTTGCAGATGAGACCAAAGGCTCACCGCACAACTTCAAAGCGCCGGGCAAGCTGGCGATGGCGAATGCCGGGCCGAACACCAATGGCTCGCAGTTTTTTATCACGGTGACGGACACAAGCTGGCTGACCGGCAAGCACACCATCTTCGGCGAAGTGGTGGAGGGCTATAACATTGTGGAGAAGATTTCCAAGGTCGCCCGCAATGGTCAGGACAAGCCGCACAAGCCGGTCGTGCTGGAAAGCGTTGTGATTGAGCGTGTGGCCTAGCGCATCGACAAGACGTTAAAGCCCAATTGATATACGCTTATATAGGGCTTGTTGATTTGGCCGGGATGGCGGAACTGGCAGACGCAGCGGACTCAAAATCCGCCGGGCTTCGGCCCGTGGGGGTTCGACCCCCCCTCCCGGCACCAATCTGAATTATTAGTGAGCATGGACGAATTCATTGGCTCCATTGTATGAACAATGTCCTGCTCTCTGCTTTTCATTGCTGAATGTTCTAAATATCCTGCAAGCGCGAATGCCCCACATTATTTTACTTTCACGCTGCTTTTCTGCATCCTTCGTGGCATATCGTTCCTGAATAAACAGAGTTGAATCTCTTCGACTTACAGAGACTACGAAGACTCCCCAAAGGATGCTTATGGACCTTAGTGTGCGTTCACTGCTGGAGCGTTTTAGTCGCAACCGGACTATCAAACGCCATCTGCCCAAAGAATTTTTGGGAGTTCCAATTATTGTCTCGCCAGATGCCAGTCTTGGATTTTGGAAACCGGGTCCGATCAAGAGTGACCTCTTTAATTTCGCTATGGAGTTTGTCTCTGAAGGTAGCAAGGTATGGGACATCGGCGCGAATGTCGGACTGTTTTCAATAGCAGCCGCGCAAAAGGCGGGAAGCACAGGCAGGGTGATTGCAATTGAGGCAGACATCTGGCTCGCTGATCTGTTGTGCAAGTCCAGCAATATTCAGCTGGCATCGTCGGCGCATATCCAGGTCATTCCGGTTGCAGTCGCGGAGTCAATCGGAATCGCTTCTTTCAATATTGCCAGACGTGGGCGTGCAACAAACTATCTTGATCTATCGGGCGGCTCCACTCAAGCTGGAGGAGTTCGTGAGACAGTGAGCGCAATCACCATCACGCTGGACTGGCTGTTGGAGCAGGGCGTTCCCCCACCAGAGGTGCTGAAAATTGATGTAGAAGGGGCCGAAAGCCAAGTCCTGCGCGGAGCTGAGCGGGTGCTTGCCGGACCAAAGCCGATAATCTTATGCGAGGTGTTTGACGGTTCTAGTCAGGCCGTCACTGAAATTTTACATAGGCACGGCTACACACTTTTTGATTGGGACAGCGAACCACGTGTCCAAACGAGCCAGGCTGTGTGGAATACGCTTGCAATTCCCAATAACAGATAGAATTTTTTTAGCTTTTGTTAGGGATGTCGCTGCAGGATTAAATACAGTACAGCATTGCAATTGTTCTCAATATCAGCACAAAGGAAAATCAATAAGTGCGTCATCTCCAATGTACTCACTTAATCTTGTTAAGGGGCAGAGTGGCGAGTCGCTCCCTCCCGGCACCAATAATTTAAGAGTTACAGAATGGTCGCTCACAGTGAGTGGCCATTTTTTATTTCGATAGCACAAGCTAAGCATGGCTCTGTTTGTGCATTGTGCATGTTCAGGTTTAAGCTGCTTGAGGGCAGGGCATAAGCATTTTGGAGAGTGGCTATGAAATTGTTTTCTAGGGCACCGTTGATTACGGGCGTGACGAATTTGCTCTTGTTGATAGTGCTTGGCTACTCGCCCAATGCTGTGGCACAAAATCTAGACCAGAGTGGACTGAAGCTTCCAACAGAGAGCGCTAGCAATTCCCCAAAAAATGAAAGCTTTGTCCCCGACTCGCCGGAGTACAAGCAAGTCCAGCAGCACCTATCGCAGGGATGGAACACATGGGACGTACACAGCATCACCACGCATGTATTGTTGCCTGAGGGGCTGGCAGTGCATGTGGGCATGCAGCACAACGGGACCGAGTGGGGCGCAGACTTTCTGCGTGATGCATTGATTGGGAAATTAAGTGTAGGCGCGGAGCAGGTGTTTCCCGGAGCGCATTCATGGGACGGCAGCTATACCGACCTGCGAGTTTCATGGCAGGGGCTCAGCTGGCGAGTGCAGAGCGCTCATGACGGCGCTGATCTGGTGCTGCTGGTGACACCGCTACCAGCGAAAACAACTTCAGTTTTGCCGCCGACGATTGTCTTCTCTGTAAATTTTCTTTGGGCGCGCGCAGGCACCACTCTGCAGCATGCCAACTATATTGAGACGCATGGCGCTTCTGGCAGTGTGCCCGTTTACTGTACATGCGTGAACTCGCCGTCATTGAATCAGAACAAAAATATTCCCATTGAAGGCGCATATTTTTCCACCGACTTTACGCAGCCAGTTGGGCTTAGTACAGGCAAGGCGCGCACAGTCGCGGAGATTCAGGTAGTGCTTGAGCGCCAGCATGGCGTGTATCAAAATGGCATCGTCGCTGCGGGCAAGTCAGGGCCGATTGTAGATGCGATTGAGACGACACTTGGCTGGGACACGATCTACGAGCCAACCCGGCGGCGCGTCGTTTCGCCAGTCAGCAGGGTGTGGAGTGTTGCCTGGGGCGGCTATGTGATTTTTGATTGGGACACATTTTTTGCGGCAACGCTATCAAGCGTGGGAGATAAAGACCTCGCATATGCGGATGCGATTGAAACGCTGCATGAATCCACCGTGCAGGGATTTGTCCCGAACTATGCGCGTGCTGGCGGATGGAAAAGTACTGATCGATCTGAGCCTCCGGTGGGAGCGATCACGGTGCTTGGATTGTATGAAAAATATCATGACCTCTGGTTTATTCAGGAGGCCTTTGCACCGCTGATGCGATGGAACCGTTGGTGGGCGGAGCACCGCGACATGGATGGATATTTGACGTGGGGCAGTGATGGTGAAAACCAGCCAAGAAATTTGGATGACAACTCAGTGGGTACTCGCGGCGGTGCGATTTTGGAGTCGGGCCTGGACAACAGCCCAATGTATGACGACTCCACTTATGATCCACAGAAGCATGTGTTGGAGTATGGCGATGTGGGACTGATGAGCATGTACATCGCTGACTGTGATGCGCTGGCAACAATGGCCGATGCGTTGCAGAGCCCGACAGAGGCGAAAGAGCTGCGTGAGCGTAGTGCAAAGTATCGTGCCAGGCTGGCAACCATGTGGAGCGCGAAGGACGGAATATTTCTAAATCGTGATTTGCACACAGGACTGCAAGTGACGCGGCTTTCCCCAACAAATTTTTATCCATTACTGGCGAAGGCGGCAACGCCACAGCAGGCGGCGGAGATGCTCCAGCGGCACATGCTCAATCCAAATGAGTTTTGGGGTGAGTGGGTGATACCGTCTATTGCGCGGGATGACCCTGCATTCAAAGACCAGAATTACTGGCGTGGTCGCATCTGGGGACCAATGAATTATCTGGTCTATCTTGGTCCTCGTAATTATGATGATGCCGGCACGCGTCAGCAGTTTGCGCAGAAGTCGTTTAATTTATTCCTGAAAGAGTGGACAGAGAATGGCCACGTGCATGAAAATTACAACGCGATAAAAGGCACGGGTGACGACGTAACCAGCAGTGACCGTTTTTATCATTGGGGCGCACTGCTGGGGTACATCGAATACATAGAGCAGACCTCGCCGCCTGATCGCAAAATTCAGTAGCAGCGGAGACCGCTCGTGATCTGGAACCAGACGTATCTGCTCTTCGGCCACGGGCTGGCGTTTTCCGCCGCACTGGCTTCGCTGCCAGTATTAACCCTATTGTTGCTACTAGGCATCTTCCGTAGGCCAGCATGGCTGGCCGGTCCCATAGGATTTTTAGTTGCTCTACTGCTGGCTGCGCTGGCCTATCACATGCCGTTGCGGACCGCGTTGAGTGCTGCTGCCTATGGTGCTGCATTCGGCCTATTTCCAATTTTGTGGATCATCTTTTGGGCAATCATCTTGTTCCACGTCACGGTGGAAATGGGCCAGTTTGAAATTATTAAGAATTCCATTGGGCGACTTACGGCTGATCCGCGACTACAAGCACTAATGATTGCAGTTGCTTTTGGCGGATTTCTTGAGGGCGCTGCGGGCTTCGGTGCGCCAGTTGCCATTGCTGCAGCGATGATGATCGGCCTGGGGTTCTCCGCCTACAACGCATCTGAGATTTGCCTGTTGGCGAACACTTCGCCTGTTGCATTCGGCTCCATTGGCATTCCAGTCATTACGCTGGCGGGTATAACTGGTCTGCCGCTCAGCAAGCTCAGCGCTGCGGTGGGTGAAGTGTGCAGCCCAACCACCTGCATCATTCCTCTCTACATAGTGCTTGCGGTCGGCGGGCTTGAAGCCGCAAGCGGAGTATGGCTGCCATTGCTAGTGGCTGGTGGAATATTTGGCGGAATGCAGTTCATCGTGTCCCGCACACTTGGCCCGCAGCTTACTGACATTCTTGCATCGCTGGCAACCCTGTTGGCGGTGTTACTGTTGCTGCGCTTTAAGAAGGTGCCAGAGGAAGATAGTCCGCAATCGACGCAAACTATGTTGCGTAAGTTTCTTGGCGACAATGCTGCCGCTTCAACTCTCGCGGATGACATTCCAACATATTCTTTCTGGCAAATCTTACGTGCATGGATGCCGTACGGATTTCTTGTGGCCTGCGTATTGCTTTGGGGAATGCCCGGAGTACAACCCTGGCTCAACGTGCCAACGCATGCTGTGCAATGGCCGGGTCTCCATGATGTAGTCATGCGTATGCCACCCATCGTAAGTGGACCATCGCGCTATCACGCTGTGTTCGCATTGAACTGGCTCTCCGCATCAGGTACATCCTGCATGGTGGCAACATTTTTATCGCTAGCATTTCTGCAAATGTCGCCACTGCGGTTTGCCAGAGTCATCATCAGCGTGGTGCGCCAGCTTGTATTACCGGCACTCACTATCACGTCCGTCTTGGCACTTGCGTTTCTGATGAACTATTGCGGTGCAACCGCAACGCTGGGCCTTGCCTTCGCAGCAACTGGCGTTCTGTTTCCATTTTTCAGTTCAATGCTGGGATGGTTGGGAGTTTTTTTGACCGGTTCTGACACGTCCGCCAATGCACTTTTTGGCAACCTGCAGGTGGTCACAGCACAGCGGCTCGGATTTTCGCCCATTCTGATGGCAGCAGCAAATTCAGCAGGGGGAGTAATGGGAAAAATGATCAGCCTGCAAACCATCGCGATTGCCGCCGCAGCCACCGGGCTGACCTATGCTGAACAATCAAAACTGTTCCGCTCAATGATCAAACACAGCCTTCTGCTGGCCAGCATCACGGGCTGCGTGGTTCTGCTCTATGCGTACATCTTGAAAATTGGTTGAGTGGATGAGAGTTAATCAGTCAGTTGTTCAAGCCGCATCGGCTGCAAAATCACAATTGAAGCACCCAGTCGCTTGATCCACTTATCGCGCTCAAATTTGTTCAGTAGTCGAGTTACAGTTTCACGCGATGTGCCTGCCAGACTGGCAAGCTCACCGTGGGTCAGGGCCATGGTGAAGCGCAATTCAATCCGGTTTTGATTGGCATTACGCGCCCACTCCAATAAGAGTTGTGCAAGACGCCCACCCGCCGAGCCGGAAAGTGCGAGCCGTCGCGCATCCAAAAAAACTTCTCGATATTCTTTCGCCAGAGTCTGTGCGGTGTTTTTGCTCAGCTCGCCAGTCTGCTCCATGAACTCAATAAATTCAGCAGGTGGAATTCGTTTTAACTCACAAGGTTCCAAAGTCTCCGCCGTTACTTCATAGGGGGTCTTATTCAGGGTCGCGCTCAGTCCCAACACATCCCCCGGTCCAGCTAGCCGAAGTATCATGGTGCGGCCTTCTTTTGATGTGCTTGAAAGTTTTAGTAGTCCCTTGCACACCACAAAAATTCCACGGGATGGCTGTTCCTCCTGATAAATTGTGGCCCGTCCCGGATAGGTGACCTGTACGCCAATACCACTGAATCTCTCCAACGCATTGCCGGAGAGCTTACAGAATATCCTATGCTCGCGATAGCCACACTCGGAGCATTTGTCTGCGTTGGAAGGTTGGCTCATGGGTGCCATGCCAACCAGATTATGCCAAATATTTGCTTTTGTGAAACTCTAAAAATGATAAATATTCACTGGTACAACAAATGTTTCTTCTATGGGATGCGGCTAGGCGCTGTATAGCTGACGCACATAACGGGCGATCTGCTGTTCTTCCTCGCTGGGAATAATGCGGACAGGGCAACTGCTGCTCTCGTTGGATATTGTTGAGGCTTTAGCTTGGTTCAGGGCTGCGTCAACTTCAATGCCAAGAAACCTCAATCGGCCACAAACATTGTTGCGCACTGTAGGGCTGTTTTCTCCAATACCTCCAGCAAAGACCAGCAAGTCCAATCCGCCAAGCACAGAGGCATACGCAGCAATGGTTTTGGCTATCGCGCGGCAATACATGTCAATAGCGAGTTGTGCAGCAGCGCTGTGTTTCTCTGCGGCCTGCTCCAACTCACGCATGTCTTTTGATCCGCCAATGGACAGCAGTCCGGACTGCTGATTCACCATTATTTCCAACTCGCTTGCGCTCAGTTTTTCCGCCTTGTTGCTGCCTTCGCGCATCAGAAATAGCAGCACGCCGGGGTCGAGATCACCTGTGCGAGTGCTTGTGATCACACCGCCAGTGGGCGTAAGTCCCATGCTGGTGTCTACTGAGTGCCCATGTTCGATTGCCGCCAGACTTGATCCGTTACCGAGATGTGCGACCACCATGCGCTGCGGTAATTCATCACCAAGCTGATGCACAATGGAGGCATACGACAGTCCATGAAATCCATAACGACGAATGCCCTGGGCCGCATACTTTTCAGGGATCGGAAAACGATACGCA
>Ga0116230_10005982_pt1 | contig 11954 bp, 6 predicted proteins | sample S1TSphfallax_3_FD_88678 | JGI IMG/M metagenome (GOLD analysis project Ga0116230, IMG submission 88678) | Host-associated microbial communities from peat moss isolated from Minnesota, USA - S1T2_Fd - Sphagnum fallax MG | ecosystem: Host-associated > Plants > Peat moss > Unclassified | place: USA...
AAGGATCATAATCAAACCTTATGTTTGAAATCCTTTTGAAGTGGAATTATTTTTTGTTTCTCAAAATTTTTGGGCCTAATGAATGTGTTTTAAAAATCTCTACTTGGATCTTCATTCATTTCAACTTTATGGGTTTTCATTTTAAGTTTAGGTAACTAGTGAAAGGGTGCTAGTTATTGGGAATAAATGCTAATAAACCGAAGGTTGAAAGGTATGGTTTGTAACTTGTGACTTGATAGCCAATTTCAAAATATTAAGATTATCCTCGAGGATGAATATTAAAACATGATTAACTTCCTCAAAATGATTGAAATGTTTTTTTGTGTTCATTAAGATTCACTTGTGTGAAGAGTTCCCATCCCATTCCCAAATCTAACATTTATTCCATCCATTATGGTAAAATGATTACTTTAGAAGCTTACATTTAATCAATTACTTGTAATTCCTATGGCCTCAATTTCATGTATAAAATCAAGACTCATCATTAAGTTCATTATCGAAGTTACATTTTCACTTTGATGTTATTTGGTCATTTTCATCATGTACCAAATTTGGGGTTTTGTTCATTATGAAAATGTGATCTACATTTTGTTGTTAAAAAAGTGATTTTAAATTTGCATGTGGTAGTGGAACTTGATGGTTTTTCTTAAAATCTTAAAAGAAACATATTTTAAATTAATGAATGGTTGTGAACCAACAAGAAAAAAATTTGATATTTTTTCAAAAAAAAATTAAAAAATTAAAATGTTTGATTGTTAATGTTGCAACTGAACCTTGGGCTTGAAATCAATTCCCAAAAATGACATTTTAAAATGTCTTTCTCAAGCCCCCAAAAAACAAAAGATTATAGATGTTTAAGGAAAATGAAACATTCACCTTCACAAATAAATAATGCATGAAAGTCCATATGAGATATTTTAAAACTTTGAAAATCTATATTATCATTGTGGGGTAGGACTTTCGGTGTTGTGGTTTTCATTTTGCACTTGCAACCAAGGTTTAAGTAAATTAAGAATCAAGCTAAAAGCAAGCCTAAAGTTAAACAAGAAATAAATAGTAAAAAGATTTTTCCATTGGGCCCTTGTGATCACAATTTTTTCTTTAACAATAATTTTCTATTACATTTTCTAATCTAAATGTATGCATAGTCATGTCACAACTTTATAAGTCAAGCATCGACCAAAATGTATCATGTTATTAAAAAATGAACTTATCATTTCTTTTTATGGGAGCACAAAATCTATTAAAAGTTCTCTACAAATCATCCACTTATTTTTCATCAAAATTGTTCTTATTGCTCCCATTATCAATTAATGGAATAAATTTAAAATAGATGCATTAATCAAATGGAATTTATACTTTTAACAAAACACATCACCAAATTTCAATTGCTTTCCATTGGCATGTTATCATCATAGTATGTCATGTGCAATTATGACATCAACAAGCTAATGGAAAGAAACCTTAAGTATGAGACATGATCAATGTGAAAAGGAGTGAATGAATCACTCACACAAAATAGAAAAATGGGAAATATGTGTGAATCAAAACTTCCAACATGCATTCTCATTTTGAGAATTGAAATTCATAAATATTCAAGATGGTTTGAAAAGTTGAAACATGTTTGAATTAAACAATCATGGTGTCATTCAAAAGTTTCAATGAAAGCTACCATATGTTGGGTTCACATAATCAAAACAAAGTGGATCCCAAATTTTTAGGAGCATTTGAAAAGTATAAACACAAATTACCAAGAAATTTTTTGACCATTTAGTGATTGGAATATATATAAGAGCTTAGTTTATGGCATTGATAAGGGATATTAAAAAATGGATTTTTATCTTTCAATCAAATACATTTCCTATGAATTTAATGAGGTTTGAAAGTTTCAAAACACCAAAGTGTCTCACCAAAGTCTCATTAGAACAAGGCTTTGGGAATTTTAGGAATGTTATTGCAAAGAAGTTCTAATGGGCATTGGGCACTTATATAAATAGTTATAGTCATCTATTCCATGATGAATGTGTGATGACTTGTGGTTCAAAGTTGGGTTTAAATTGTATGAATTCCCTTATTTATTTATTTTGTTAAAACAAAGAGTTTAAATGTTGCATGAAGTAGTATGTATTTTGAACAACCCATAGTGTTCACTACTTGGACATAGTAGCAAAGAACTAGAAAGCAAACTAATTGAAAAAGTTTCCATTTATGCAATCATATCAAAGGATAGTTATTGATACCATTGGGTGAACCTATAGATTGTGCTATTCTACCTTTAATAATTTAATTTTGCTTCATGAAAATAAATCAATTTCAACATCTAAGGTTGTAGTAGAATTCAAGGGTTAAATAAATAAAGGTAAGGCTAGAAGCAACTATTGCAACATATGTAATCAAAGCGGGGAAAAGTTATGGTTAATCAAAGGGGAGAAGAAATTAAAGATATTTCAACCTTGTATGTAGAATAAAAAACCCATAATGCTTCAAATTTTGTTTTAAATTGTTGTTAAAAAAATAATTCAATACTAACATGCAAAAGTCAACTCACTTTGAAAATAGTTAGAACTATCAAGGTTTGGTCTAAATAATGGTGACTATATCTATAAGGAAAACATATGGCAATACCTATGTAAGCATAGCCACAAATGAAATCATGTTATGTAGAAAAAGAAAGGGAAATCAAATTGAAAACTATGAAATAATCAAAGATTTCAAGAAAAAACAGGTTTTTAAAAAAAAATCGTCATTCATCATGAATTAAATTGATCCGCATAAATGTTCCATGTTCAAATACCTATATATATATATATATATATATATAGGAAAAAACCCATGGGAAAGAGATATTGATGTGAGTACACAAATGCCTATAGGTATTACATTCCACATTTTAAACAAATTCTCATTTCCAAATGCATCAAAGGTAAAAGAACTCACAAGCTTTGACATCATAAAAAGAAAGGAAAGTTTTATCTCTTACCAAAGAGTTGTGGTCACCTATTTTTTCATAAGCTATCATAGACCTTCATCGTGTTGGTGCTATGGATCAAGAAATTAAATCCATGCACAAGAACTTGCAACCTAATTTTCTTATCTTATGGGTAAGGGGCAATCTTAACAAAATGAGTATACAAGGTTAACTTTGATTTCAAGGATGAAATAAATTTCAAAATCTATCTAACACCCAAATAATTTCAACAAAAATCAAAAACCTATTTCAAAAACATTTCTCCCTTGGTAACTAAATGAGTTGCAATTACAATCATAATAACTTTTGAAATCAACTTTCTTTGAAAATATTTTAAAGCATATTGTCTATCCCCAACACCTTTTTAAAGTCATATTATTTGAACAAAAAGTAAAGGTCTAAAACAAACTAGAATATGCCTTATATAGATTGAAACAAGTTCCTAGACCTTTGATTACCAAATCAAGAAATATTTTAGTGTTTGTGAATTCTATTTGGATGATCTATCCATCATGAGGAACAAAAATTCCAAATGTAGGGAATGAAATTCTAACTATAAGCTCAATTTGAAATGATTAATCTAGGTACTACAATATATCTTGGCTTAAAAACAAAACACAAGTGTGATGATAAATAATTAATACATTTTGCATTTGCATAGATTTTGGTTTAATAGATTGCAATTCCTTGAGTAGACTTTTGCCTAAGAACCTCAAAGCAAAGAAAGATACCAAATCTCCAACCATAGATGAATCTACATGCTAACAAAGAATTGTTGACAAATGCATTTTTTTCTCTCAAATATTAAGCCCAACCAATTTTTCTAATCATGTCAATTGATTTGTGGACCAACCTCGCATGTTCCCAAAAATGTTCCTATAGTGTTCACGATTTGTTCTCCATGTGATCTTTCTTTTTATCCCATATGTTTTGCCACATGTTCTCATAGTTCCCATGTGTCCTTCACATTTGTTCCTTAACTTATCCTACATGTTTGCCAAATGTTCCTTATCTTGTTCCTCATAATTCCAATGCCCTCACCATGTTCCCAATAACCCCGCAATGGATCTCCTATTCCTTGCCCAAAGTCCAAGCATCATCTTTAGCCTACACATGTGGGCCAAATGGGAAATGGGAAGATATGTTTATTGTATCTTCTTGGAAACTTGTATATTGGGAGTGTTCAATAAACCCTAAACTATAGAAGTTTAGGGTTTAGGGTTCAAACCTTAAACCAAATCCAATTGTAGAGCTTGTGAGCAAATTTTTGTGGTAGTGAGAAACCAGGTTCTTTTTTGGCCTTTCCCAAAACTGAAATTCTGATCTAAATATTTTTCTGAATTTGATTATGTGCATGTTATTTGAATAAGACACACTACATATAGTTTTGGGTTAATTTTATTAACAAATGTTGCTTATTTAACATCTTCCCTACATGTACATAAGTTGATACCATAGTACCTGGGCAGCTTTGGCACTAATTATATTATTATTTTCATTTTTGCCAAAATTTCCAGAAAAAAGCAAATCTTTATGTCGAAAAACTTGAAAATTCAATTATGGATTTTGCATACAAAATTGAGCTTTCAAAAACTAATTTTTTTCTATTCTTGCGAAACATCTTGTGAAAATGCTTACAAATATGTTATGGAGCTTGTTTGGAGAACAATGTAACAAAAAGAACCTCTAAAATGCAATGTGGGAATGTACACAGGCCTCCTTGAGTCATGAGACAATTCCCCATGCATTTTTCATGTATGGGCTCATATTTGTCAAAGAAAATCAGATGGTTTTGAGTTTCAAAGGTAATGATGTCAATGGAACTAGTTTCAAGCAGATGCATTGTTGATTGTTGTTCTTGATAATCTTTGCTTTAAGGGTAACACTACTGTTTCTGTGCAAATTTTGATCATATGACCATTTCATGTTTTATAAGATAATAAAAAGATAGAATGTGCATTGTATGTATGAAGGTAACGCCCCTCTTTCTTACTACCTCGTAAAGCACTTGAACAAATTTTGTAGCGTATTTGGAGGGCACTTCATATCCATGAGTATCCTTTTTATGAAAGAGGATAGACATTATGCCTACTCCTTAAAGAGTGGGAGGAAGGTACACCTACTTCTCATGCCTATTAGTAAGCGTAAGATCCCTCCCATCTTAAGGAGTAGGCAACAAAATCCCTCCCCCTCCTACACATTATGTAGGCTTAGGGTTTACGGTTTAGACCTCTTGCTTTACAATGGGTAAAGCTCACAGGTGGGGGGTGTACCCAGCTATCACCTCATCCTAGACCCCCGATTTAGAGAACTTCCTCACCCTGGTGTTTTACCATACACTGAAGGTCATAATCTCCTTGTGGTGAACCCTGCATTCAGGAAGGTCATGGAACATGGTTGGCACTTAGCACCTCCTCAGATATCTTTCAGCTTTCACACAAGTGTTCATCGTGTATTGGCTGAAGCATCCTAGCAAGGTGCCCCTAAGTTGCTGTCTTCTTTCAAAGGGCAAACAACTTGTCAAGTCAGGGATAGTGTTGTCTTGATGTAAAACACCAGGCAGAAAACTCCTGCCAGTCTTTAGGGTTTCATAGAGATGGAAAGACCCGGTCATCATTGCACATGACCAGCACTTGCACTCACATTCATCTTCTGAGTTTGCAATTCCACATGGGTGATGGGATGGATTTACTCTTTCAGAAATCTGGATACAACCACAGATAATAATCAGAACTATTTGCACCACCATGCCTTTCATTCTAATACCCATTCTGCAGGAGAAATTGCCATTGCTACAAATGAAATTAATAGTTCAAGTTTCAGTTTATACTCTCCTATGGATGTACCTTCTTCAATCTGAACTAGAGAGAAATGCACATGAAGATTTAAGTTATGTGCAATGGAAATCAACAGACAACAAAGACCTCTCAATGTAACATCCTTTCCAAAATGTCTGAGACAAGTGTGGTATGTCACAAGGTCTCTGTGTTGCCCTTTCATTAATACTAAACAGCCCAAAGTAGATTCTTGTCACTCATACACTCCATGGACTGGCACAGCATTCAACTCTCTCAAAAAACATGACAGCACCCTTTGGTTTTCTCAAACTTTACATTTTTAGCAGCCATTCTAAGAATCTAAGGAGATATGTGGATGAAGAGTTGAAGACACTCAGTCAATTGCCCATGATTCTTGAAGAGGTGTTTTCATGGTGCAAACATGAACCAAGAACCCTTCTCCAGCGGTGTGGTCACTGGAGGGCACTCCTAGCCTCTACCTGAGAACAATTCTAGGTAAAATTTAGAGGGTCCTTAAACCCTCTAAACCAGGTTTTTTCACAAAAGGGTACCATGAACCCATTCCTGGTATCAAGAATACCTCCCCTAAATCTGAACAGTGTCCCAAACAAGCATGACAGTGGGGACAATGTAAGCTCCACAAAATGCAATAAGCATATAGAAGGTGCAGCATTTATTTTGAGCATAAAATGGCAGAGAGAGCCTGCAGGCCAAATTCTCTGATTTTGTGTGTTGTTGCATCTGCACCTGTACTTGTGCTATTCAAACTGGGGCAGAATTGGAGCATAAACCCAAGACTTGATGCTATTCAGATATGCAAGAGCAAGTACAAACATTGAGGCAGAGAGTTTAAAAGGATTGAAATATCCCAGCAAATGTACACAGCAAATGTCCCAGCAAATCTCTCTCAGAGATGCCTTCAAGTTGTGGACTTTCAGCTCTTTCTCACTCAGGTATTGCTTGCCCACTGACTAACAGGGCAGAGAATGTGGATGCAGAAAGACACGGAGAGCAAAATAAAACAACAGAGAAACAGAGGCACACTGAAACACGATTCAGTCAATTAGTGACGCAATGCTATTGGTAACCCCCCCTTCATCCCCATCCTCCAGGATATTGTTGCCTGGTCAGGAGTGAAGATCGCAAGTCACAGACAGACAGACAGCAGATTAGATACACAGACACTGTGCAGCAGCATCACTACAATGCAGCAAGAGCAAGATCAAAACTACCATACACCCAAATCTAGCCAAAAAAAAAGGGTGATTGAGATGTACATTGCAGTGGACACAACAGTGGCATAAGGAGCACATCCCATGAGCAAAAGCTTCTCACACAGCCTGCTGCCATAATGCTCCTCAAAAATCTTTGCAAGAATGTGGCCAAGTTTCCTTGCAGTGAAGCTCACCAGCGCACCATGTGATAAGGAAACCCTAATAGGTACCAGGAACATATAATACCCTCAAAGGGCATGGGCTTAAGCATAGAGCAATGGTGTACAATTCTTCATATTTTTTAGGTTTAAAAAACAACAACACGCTTTCATTTTACATAAAACCTATCACAAAATCTGAACAAAAAGCACAGTGGTAGAGGACTAGAGATGTAACCCTAACCGCAAGCTTTTTAGCCCACAGAACTCTTGCCAAAGCTGGAACATGCGAAAGAAGATGCCGTTGCATTGTCCAGCTTGTCCAAGAGCTCAAAGACCATCCAAGGGCAAAATTCACCCCATTCCTGTGCTCCGAGGAGTGCTTGCAGAGCTTCCAAATGCAGTCAGACACCTCTCTTGCTTTTTCCAAGAAAACTTCATAAACGTCAAGAGCTTCTTTCTCTCTCTACCTGATCTCTTGCTAGTCCTATCTGCTGGAGATGATCATCTTTTTTTTATCTGCCCCTGCTAAGAGCTTTCTCAGCATCCTTGACCTCGTCCAGAATGCGATCCCTACGCTTAACAGGAATGGGATATGTAGGGCCAAAACTGATGTAATGCCCGGCAATGGCATTCACAACAGAGTACATATTGCTAAACGACGGCTTCCCGGCCACTTTCTTATCGCGTCTGTACTTGGCAACCCAATCGTTGGAAATGTGTCTGAGGTTAGCCACCGCCTCTGCCTTTCTGGGGTCCGTCTTGTCCAGCTCCAGCGTCGCCTTCACCTGGTCAATCACTTCCTGCGTCTCGTTCTTATAATCCTCCGCCCCATCCGCTACTGCTGCTCCCGCCTCAATCAGCGACAACACCAGCATCAACCCGGTCGTTGCTCCTCCTCCCAACAAACTCATCACTCTTCTCGATACCCGGCTGCTATGCTCGTCCCCCGAGCTCGTCCTCCTCGCTCCACAAACCGTGACCGGGCGAGCAGGACAGCTGGTGCGTTTGCTCAAACTCGGCACTAAGGAGGAAGGAGATGATGATGACGATGATGATGATGATGATGAAGAGGCGGAGAACGAGGAGGAGAAACTGGACACCAAATTCGCCGGGCAACTGCTGCCGGTGAGCTGAAGAATCGCTGACAACGACGACGCCATCGCTGGAATTTGGACGACAACGCTCGAGCTTCTTCGGTATCGCAAATTGGGGACCAAATTTTGGACGTCCAATGCTCTCCGGGAATAGAGAGCAGGAGAAACTTGGTACAAAAATCCCCCTCCTGCGGGAAAATCTGACGTGGCTCGATGCAATTGGATAGAATCTATTTTCATCCGACGTGGCCTTCACCCATTCGTTCTTACCGGATAAGCTGCTCTTTGTGATTTTCTTGTGTCCGCATTCACACTTTGTAGTCAAATTAGGTAACATCATTCATTCCATACACTCTGGCTGTGTTTTACTTCGCCACGTTTTCTTCACTCCACGCCGTTGGATGCCAGTAGATCTGACGTGTAGGATCCGAGTAGACAATTATTTCTCATAAGTTGAAGCCTGTTTTTTAAATTAAAAAAAACATTATTTGCGAAAATTTGGAAACCACATGTCATTTATTTATATAAATTAATGGAAAATGAAATTTATGAAAAAAATAATTTTAATCCATATTTTTCCTTTATTTCCAGTATGAGGAGAAATATTTATTTATTAAATATCCCCCCCTCCCTTCCTTTTCTCTGATTTTTGGGGGAAAAAAGAAAAGAAAAAAAAGAGCTTGCATAAAGAGTTGTAAATGAATGTGTGAAAGGGAAAATTCTCCAACTGATCTTGCATATCACAAATGTGACATTTCAAGTTGTGTATAAAACTCTTACTTAGTTTGATGTTCTAGATTTTAATTCAAATTATCGTATGCATTTTTTACTTTAAAACAATGCTCCTTATTTAAATTTTCTTTTCCTTGAGTTCTAAGAAAATAATTTCAGTTTGATATTTGGTTATTTGATTTATTACCTCTATTCTCAACAACAATAGCCTATATCAACACTTGTGCTTGTCGAATTGTACAAATTAGGTCAACTACTAATGTGAACCAAAATTTGATACTACGTGAAAATAACATTTATGAAACAACGTGTAGTTTCATCCATTGTTGTTGTAGTATTTATTTATTTTTGTGGTGAATTTTTGCAATGTAATGACCAAACCATATATAAGTGTATATGGAGCACATATTTAAGAAAATTCACCATTTTAAAGATTTTTTTGCCAATTTTTTTATTTAAATCTTAAGTAGGCTAAAAAATAATGCCAATAACAATTTGGCCCTTATTACCAACACTAAGATTGAAATGACTACATTGTTTGAAATGTCATTGCTAGGTGATATTCATTTTTTAGTTGGCACTCAAATCATCAAGAATAACATAGGAGGTTAGATGTTTTTTACTCAAGAAAAATATTTACAAGGCTTTCTCAAATGTTACAACATGGAACATTGTAACATGATCATCACCCGTTTGGAAGCTAACATTAAATTATCCACCATTGACTACCCACAAACTAAAGAGGTAGAAATTTTCATGGCAAAAATTCCTTACTCATAAGTAGTGGGTAGCCTCATTCATGTTCTTGTGCTTACACACCCTGATTGCTCTATGAAATTGGTTGTTTAGTTCAAATTTTGAGTAATCATAGCCAATGCCATTGCAAGCAATGAAGTGGGTGTTGTGCTACATCAATTATACTCTTCATTTTGGCATACAATATCAACATAGTGACAACGGTCATACGTTATATGGGTATTTGGATGTTGATTATGGTAATGATGTTGATATTCATTGCTTCACATCTAGATATTGTTTTTTTCTTGCAAGAAGAGTGATAACTTAGGCAAGTAACGACATGCTATTGTTATTTCCAGTATTGAATATGAGTATATGACATTTTTTAAAGCTACAACACAAGTTATTTAACTTAGAAGATTACTCCAACATTTGGGATTTCCACAAGAATACCCTATTAAACTTTATGGGGATAATCAAAATGTTCTTGCACCCACAACAAACCCTAAATTTCACGATAGGAATAACACACCTTGATCTTTAATATCATTTTTTATTCAGGAGCATGTTCATAACAAGATTATTATATTATAATATATCCCCATAGTAGAAACGATTGCTAATATATTGACTAAGAGCTTAAACAAAAGCAAACATGCTCATTGCATAAACAAAATTGGCTTTAGTGAGCTTCATCATTGTAAAGCTTCTACAAATGATAATCACAACATGCACCAGTTCAACTTTGCAAAAACTCATGCAAAAGAAGAATGTTCATCATAGTTGATTTGTCATCCATTTGTAGAAAGGATATAATATGTTGTGCACTTCTTTAGGAGTGTTAGAACATTGAAAACATGTTATAATGCATAATTAACACAAAGATTTTGAAAGACATTTACATACGGACATACTGTTTCATCAATGCCTTCTTCTTGTATATATTTTCGTCATTAAGCTTTTAATGTTATGAGTTGTGAAAAACCAAGTTTGAAGTGTGTGTGCAATATTCCTCTTTTGCTTGTTTGAGATGAATCCTTTAATTCACAATTCCTGCATCTCTCCCATTGTCAGAGTGAGAATTTTAATTTTTGTGGAACACTAATTTTCAACCAAAGCCTTAGAGATTTGGAATTTGGTAAACATTTTAGATCTATGACAAAGAAAGTAAAGACTTGTATAGTAAGGATAATCATCTATGAATACAACCAAATATTAGCATCCCTTAAAGAGGGGTTGGATATACATCCATTGACATCCATATGTACAAAATCAAGGAGGTTGGTTGTTGAGGTTGATGCTTGAAACATAAATGGAAGAAGATGTTTTCTAAAAATACACCTTGCACATAAGAGTAATTGGGTTTGTAATTTCTTAAGAGGAAGACCTTTAGCTGGGTTATATCAAGTTGCATGTGTAGTAGTGAAGTAATATTAATATGTCCCATATGGTGGTGTATGCCGATAATGTCTATGGAACTGTAAATACTATCCATAGACAAAGATTGAATTGTAGGATATAAGTTTACACCAATGGGGAAAGTTGACCAACTTGTTGACATTTGAGAACAAGGGGTTGATTAGTTTTAGTTATGGTAGTAATAGTACATAAATCAAAAGAAAAAGTTTTTTGACTTGTTGCTTTTGATATAACTTGACTTGCTAAAAGAAAATTCTTGGGTAAGTTTGGGGACATGAAGTATGATGAAATGACTGCATTAGTTCAAGATACATGGGGTGTTCCTTTGTTTATACCATTGGCCCTATCTTGGGCACGTTGGCAACATTTGGGAGCTTTATGACCCCTTTTATTACAATAATGACAAGTTATCACTTTTCGATTAAGATGGATACTAGAGTTGGGGGTCTTGTGTGAGGGGTAATTTGGAATAGGCTCTGAAGAAGAAATAGCCATGTTTAGGCGGTTTGCAGTTTGAAAAGGTCGATTAAGTTGACCTTTTCTAGTAAATTTATTTCTTCTGTAAAATGTTGATGTTTGAGTATTATTATTTGGGGAATACTTTGTCATAGAATCTTCTTGTAAGATATTGGCTATATGGTTAGGAAGGGAAAGGTTTGGAACACTCCCTTGTGTCGTGACAAAGGCGCGCCAAGAGTTTAGTAGGATAGCTAGTAACAATATGACTTCTTGGTCATTGAAGGTTAAACCAACTACTACTACCTTGTCCAATGCACCTTGAAAATCTTCCAAATTTTTTGGAACAATTTGACCATCACTCATTGTTAAAT
>Ga0116230_10005983_pt1 | contig 11954 bp, 9 predicted proteins | sample S1TSphfallax_3_FD_88678 | JGI IMG/M metagenome (GOLD analysis project Ga0116230, IMG submission 88678) | Host-associated microbial communities from peat moss isolated from Minnesota, USA - S1T2_Fd - Sphagnum fallax MG | ecosystem: Host-associated > Plants > Peat moss > Unclassified | place: USA...
GAGACCTTTGGCTCCCCACGGCGCGGCCCGCTGGTCCAGGTGGCCAGGCGAATGCCTGCCGCAAGCGAAGGGAAGACACCGAAGGCGGCGGCGAGTTCGCCTCGGATGAATGTGCGCTCCGCCGGGGTGAAGGGGATCGCGCGCGGTGCCGGCGCGGTCATCGGGCCGTATCGCGGATCAGGAGAGCGACAAGCCCGGTCCAGCCGGTCTGGTGCGAGGCACCGACGCCCCTGCCGTTATCGCCATGGAAATACTCGTAGAAAAGCGGCAGGTCCCGAAAATGCGGGTCCGTCTGCAGCAGCGGATGGTCGCCATGGACGGGACGGCGCCCGTTTTTATCCGCCAGGAACAGGCGCGTCAGCCGGCGGGACAACTCATCGGCAATCTCGGCCAGGCTCAGCATCGTACCCGATCCGGTCGGGCACTCCACGCGGAAATCATCGCCGTAATAGGAGTGGAACTGACGCAGGCTGTCGATGATGAGGAAGTTCACCGGCATCCAGACCGGCCCGCGCCAGTTGGAATTGCCACCGAACAGTCCGGAGTGGGATTCCGCCGGCCAGTAGGGGAGCGTGAACTCCTGCCCGCCGAGCGCGAACACGTAGGGATGCGCCTCATGCGCCTTGGAGACCGCGCGCACGCCATGCGGCGACAGGAACTCCGTCTCGTCGAGCATCCGCCGGAGCAGGCACTTCATGCGGTGTCCCCGCAACATCGACATCAGGGCGAGATGCTTCTGGCCCGGCTGGTCCCACTGGGAAACGAGAGCTCGAAGATCGGGCCGGTGGTCCAGAAACCAATGCAACCGCTCGACCAGCTCCGGCAGGCGGGGCTGATCCGATTGCGCCATGATCTCGACCGCGAAGAGCGGAATGAGGCCCACCATCGTGCGGGTGCGGATGGGAACCTGCGTGCCGTCCGGGAATTCCAGGCGGTCGTAGAAGAACGCGTCCTTCTCGTCCCACAAGCCGCCGTGCTTGGCCGCGGCTTCCGCGATGTAGAGAAAATGCTCGAAGAATTTGACCACCATGTCCTGGTAGACGCCGTCGATGAGGGCGAGCTCCAGAGAGATGCGCATGAGGTTCAGCGCATACATCGCCATCCAGGCGGTGGCGTCCGACTGGCTGAGGGTGCCGCCATCGGGCACCGGGGCCGAGCGGTCGAAGATGCCGATGTTGTCGAGGCCGAGGAAGCCGCCTTGGAAGATGTTGCGGCCGCCGGCATCGCGGCGGTTGACCCACCACGTGAAGTTGAGGGCCAGCTTGTTCAGCACGCGCTTCAGGAACGTGTAGTCGGCGATGCCGGTGAGATCACGGTCCATCATGAAGACACGCCAGGCGGCCCAGGCATGGACGGGCGGGTTGGCGTCACCAAAGCCATACTCATAGGCGGGCAACTGCGCGTTCGGGTGCATGTAGTTGTCGCCCACCAGCAGCAACAGCTGGCCCTTCGCGAAGTCGGGATCGATCATCGCGAGCGGCAGGCTCTGGAAGCCCAGATCCCAGGAGGCGTACCAGGGATACTCCCACTTGTCGGGCATCGAGATGATGTCGGCATTGCGGAGATGGAGCCAATCATCGTTGCGCCCCGTCCAGCGGCTCGCCGGTGGCTTGGGCTCGGCCGGGTCGCCGATCAGCCAGTCCCGCACATCGTAGTTGTAGAGCTGCTTGGACCACAGCATGCCAGCGAGGGCCTGGCGTTGCACCAGCCGCTCGTCGGGGTCCGTCACTTTCTCCTGCACGACGGCATAGAAGGCATCCGCCTCCGCCGCCCTCGTCGCGAAGACGGCGTCAAAATCGTCGAAGGGACGGTCGTGGAGACCCGCCGGGCAGAAGCGCAGCTTCAGCACAGCCTCGCCCCCCGCGGCCACGTCCATCACATGATGGGCGGCGCATTTGGTGCCGTGCCGTTCGGCGCGGACGGCTTCCACGACGCCGTGCACCAGGAAGTCGTTGATCCCGTCCTTGAACACGCCGGGCGCATTCAGCTCGCCGAAAAGCCGGTGCCGGTTGGTCTCGTTGTCGCAGAAGAGCAAGGTCGCCGGCTGGCCGATATGGAGGGCCATCTCCGGGAGATCCGGGTGTGTGGCCGATGCTTGCCCGTCCGAGACCGCGGCGATGACAGGCAGGTCCGTCCGGCCGCTCCAGTCCCAGATGTTGCGCGCCCAGAGCTGGGGCAGCACGTGCAGGCGCGCTGCTTCCGGCCCGCGGTTGGCGATGGTGACGCGCATCAGGATGTCGTCGGGCGCCCCCTTGGCGTAGTCGACGAAGACATCGAAATAGCGGCCTTCGTCGAAGATGCCGGTGTCGATGAGCTCGAACTCGGGGTCGTAGTAGCCGCGCCGGTGGTTCTCCGCGACGAGATGGTCATACGGGTAGGCGGCCTGCGGATACTTGTAGAGCATCCGCATGAAGGAATGGGTCGGAGTGCCGTCGAGGTAGTAGTAGAGCTCCTTCACATCCTCGCCGTGATTGCCTTCCTCGTTGGCGAGGCCAAAGAGCCGCTCCTTGATGATCGGGTCCTGGCCGTTCCAGAGAGCGAGACCGAGGCACCAGCGCAGGTGGCGCTCCCCGAAGCCGGCGAGGCCGTCCTCGCCCCAGCGATAGGCGCGGCTGCGGGCCTGATCGTGGGTGACGTAGCCCCAGGCGTCGCCATTGGGGCTGTAATCCTCGCGGACGGTGCCCCATTGGCGTTCGCTGACATAAGGCCCCCAGTTCCGCCAGGCAGTGGAGGTCCGGGCGGCGACGAGCCTTTGGCCCTCGGCCGTATCGAACAACGCGGACGGGCGCGGCGGCATGTCATTCTCCAGCAGAGGCAGGGCGTGACCCTGTCGGACCTGAACGTCGTATAGACGGGCAGCGCCGTTCACGGAACCGGCCCAGGCTTTGACCGAAAGCGCCGACGCGGACTATTGCTGCGGCGCGGCACAACAGGCCGAGCCGCAGATGCTCACGAGGGGTCACGATGTCCGGCCATTCCATCTATCGCCGGGCGATCGTGCTTGGGTTGACCATCGCCGTCGGCGCCTTCGCCATCGACATGTATATTCCGGGCTTCGCCGCCATCGCGCGCGACCTGCATACCCACCCCGGCACCGTCGAGCTGAGCATGACCAGCTTTTTCGTGGCGCTCGCCATTGGGCAGGTCATCTATGGCCCCGTCTCGGACACGCTGGGCCGCAAGGGACCCACCTTCGTCGGCTTGGGAATTTTCGCCGTCGCCTCCGTGGGCGCGGCCTTCGCGCCGAGCATCGGCGTCCTCATCGCCTCGCGCTTCTTCCAGGGGCTGGGCGCCGCCGCGACGGCGGTTATCCCCATGGCCGTCATCCGCGACGAATATACCGGCCCGGACGCCGCCCGGCTGCTGTCCCTCGCGATGCTGGCGCTCAGCGTCTCGCCCATCCTGGCCCCGGTCCTCGGCGGCCTGCTGGTGCAGTACACCTCCTGGCGGCTGATCTTTGTCGTCCTGATCATCATCACCCTGACGGTGGTCGTCATGGTCTGGAAAATGCTGCCGGAAACGCTACCCCCCGCCCAGCGGATCAGCGGCCGGCCGCTCGCGATCCTGACCACCTATGGCCGCTTGCTGCGCAACCGGAATTTCATCCTGCCGGTGTGCATCGCGGGCTTTGGGCAGGCCGTGCTCTTCTCCTTCATCGCCGGCTCGCCCTTCGTCTTCGTCACCCTGCATCGGGTGCCGCCGACGATCTACGGCATCCTGTTCGCGCTGCACGCCATCGCCGTCATCGGGATGAGCCAGTTCAACGCGCCCATGATGCGCCACTTCGGCACGCGCCGGCTCATCGGGGGCGGCACCTCCGCGCTCGCCGTGGCCTCGTTGCTGCTCGCGGGCCTCGTCTTCGGCGGCATGACGGCACTGTGGCCCTTCATTCTGCTCACGATCACGCTCTTCACCTGCCTCGGCGTGATCCTCGCACCGGCCTTTCTCACCGCCATGGAACCCTTTGGTGCCACGGCCGGCGCTGCGGCGGCGCTCGGCGTCGGGATGGAGTTCACGATCAGCTCGGTGACCACGGCGATGATGGGGCTGACGGCGGATGGCACTGCGCGGCCGATGGTGGGCTTCATCGCCCTCGTCGCCTGCTGTTCGTTTCTAACATGGGTCGTCTTCATGAAATCGACGCGACCCGCTCATCGAATCCCTTGAAGCTCGCGGGGCCGGGTCCGATGTGCAGCTAACGCCGGCAACCAAGGACAAAAAGGGGAAAAACCATGTCCGACAGTCACCACGACGAGCGCCTGCAACGCATCCGCGAGATCGCCTATAGCCTCTGGGAGAAAGAGGGCAGTCCCGAGGGCCGGCACGACGAATTCTGGCTGCGCGCCGAGGCGATCGTGGAGCAGGACAACCTCCCGCAAGCGCCGTCGGAGGATGCTACGCCCCACGAGAGCGTGGACGTTGAGAGCGAGCACAGCTTCCCTGCCAGCGATCCGCCCTCCTTCACGCCCTCCAAGACTGGCGGGACCAAAGTCGAGGCGGCCTGAGACTAGCTTAACGTCGCATTGAAGGCGCCACCGTCGAGCAGCAGGTTCTGCCCGACGATATAGCCGGACGAGGCGGCGCAGAGAAACGCACAGGCGCGGCCGAACTCCTCCGGGTCGCCGAAGCGGCCCGAGGGGTTCTGCTCGGCACGCGCCGCCATCTCCTCGTCGATGGAACGGCCCGCATGCGCGGCCGCATTGGCCATGGTCGTGCGCAAGCGGTCGGTGACGAACGGGCCGGGCAGCAGGTTGTTGATCGTCACGTTATGCCGCGCGACCTGCCGCGCCAGCCCGGCCGAGAACCCGGTGAGGCCAGCGCGAGCGCCGTTGCTCATGCCGAGTTGGGCGATCGGGGACTTCACCGAGGCCGAGGTGATGTTGACGATGCGACCAAAGCGGCGGCCGATCATGCCGTCGATGACGGCTTTGATCAGAGCGATAGGCGCCAGCATGTTGGCATCGAGCGCGCGCAGCCAGTCGTCGCGGTCCCACTCACGGAAGTCGCCGGGCGGCGGACCCCCCGCGTTATTGACGAGGATGTCGGGATCAGGGCAGGCGGCGAGCGCCGCCGCGCGGCCTGCCTCGGTCGCAATATCTCCAGGAGCGATGCGGATGTCGCTGCCCGTCTCCTGGGCAATTGCCCGGGCGGTGGCTTCCAGTGCTTCCCTATTGCGGCCTGTGATGACGATCGCCACGCCTTCGCGCGCGAGGGCGGTGGCACAAGCGCGGCCCAAGCCTTTGCTCGCCGCGCAAACAATGGCCCGCCGGCCTTGCAGCCCTAAATCCATCTTCGGTGTCCTTCTCCAATCGGCAGACAGACGGTATTGCTGCGACATCAGGGGCGGGCCGCCCGTGCTGTCAACGGCACCGGAGTGGCTCATAATATTGGGGAGGGAAAGGCCGTGGTCACACTCAGCAACGCAACGCTCGGTGCCTTGCCGGCGGAGATCGCATGGGCGGGCTATGATCGCACCCGCGTCACGCCCGGAATCCTCCATTTCAGCGTCGGAAATTTCCATCGCGCACATCAGGCGAATTATCTCGACCGCCTGATTGCGGCTGGCGGCCATGACGGCTGGGGCCTCTGCGGCGTGGGCCTCATCGATGATCCGCGCGAGCGCGCCAAGGCAGCCGCCTTTCCGCAGCAGGATGGGCTCTACACCCTCACCGAATGCCCGCCTTCCGGCGCTCCTGCCATTCGGGTGATCGGCTCGATCGTCGAATACCTCTTCGCCCCTGATGACCCCGAGGCCGTGCTGGCGAAGCTCTGCGACCCCGCGATCCGCATCGTGACGATGACCCTGACCGAAGGCGGCTACAACATCGACGACGAGACCCATGCCTTCAGGCTGCAGGCGCCCGACATCGTCCACGACCTCGCCAATCCGACCAAGCCGCGCACGGCCTTCGGCTACGTGGCCGAGGCGCTGAGCCGCCGCCGGGCGCTGGGGATGGCGCCCTTCACGATCCTCTCCTGCGACAACCTCCGCCACAACGGCGATGTCGCGCAGATCGCCTTCACCAGCTTCGCCCGCGCGCGTGACCCGGACCTCGCCGCGTGGATGGAGGCGGAGATCGACTTCCCCAACAGCATGGTGGACCGCATCACCCCGGCGACAACCGATGCCGACCGGGAGCGCCTGAATGCCGCGAGCGGGATCGAGGACCAGATCCCGGTATTCAGCGAGGACTTCATCCAGTGGGTGATGCAGGACCATTTCCGCTACGGCCGCCCGCGGTTCGAGGATGTGGGCGTCCAGATCACCGAGGATGTCTGGGCCTATGAGCAGATCAAGCTGCGGATGCTCAACTCATCCCACAGCATGCTTGCCTTCCCCGGCACCATTGCGGGCTATCGCCTGGTGCATGAGACGGTTTCGGACCCGCTGATCGCGGAGCTGCTGATGCAGTTCTGGAACCTGGACGTTATCCCGCTGCTGACGGCGCCGCCGGGCATGTCGCTGACCGGTTACCGGGACAAGCTGATGGAGCGCTACCTCAACCCGGCGACACGCGACCAGACGATCCGCATCGCGACCGACGGCGCATCGCGGATTCCGATCTTCTCGGGCGACACGATCAAGGCCACCATCAGCAAAGGCGGCGATATCCGCCGGCTCGCCTTTCTGCTCGCCTCCTATGCGCGCTGCCTGGGCGGTGTCGACGACAAGGGCGAGCATTTCCTCACGCCCGAGCCGCGCCTGACCGAGGCTGAACGCGCCACTGCGACCGATCCCGACCCGCGCGTGTTCCTGTCGCTGCCGATTTTCGCGGGGCTGGGGATGGAGAGTTCAGCCACCTTCGTGGAGGCCTTCGAGGGCTATCGCCGGTCGATCGCCGGCCGTGGGACGCTCGCGACGCTGAAGGAGATTGTCCGGGACTGATGACGAGCGGCGGCCAGGATCGGGCTATCAGGCCCGCCTGCGCGCGCCGCTGAGGAGGCGTTCGGCAAGAACCGCGACGATGATGATCGAGCCGATCGCCGTGCCCTGCCAGTAGGGTGACACGTTCAGCAGGTTCAGCCCGTTGCGGATGAACACCATGACGAACACCCCGAGCAGGGTGCCGATGATCGATCCGCGGCCACCGAAAAGGCTCGCCCCGCCGATCACGACCGCGGCGATGGCGTCGAGTTCGAGGCCCTGACCGCCGATCGGATCGATCGAGAGAATGCGCGACGCGAGGAAAATGGCCGCAACCGAACTCATCACTCCGGAAACGACGTAGGCGATCACGCTCCAGGCGGCGACGCGAAGCCCGGCCACCCGGGCGGCCTCCGGGTTCGATCCCAGCGCATAGAGCGTCCGGCCGCCCTTGGTTGAGGTCAGAAACCAGTAGCAGACGGCATAGACCGCAAGCAGGCACCAGAAATCCAGTGGAATTCCGATGATGGTGTCCGCCGACAGAGCGCCCAGGCCCGGGGGCAGATCGCTGATCGAGTTCGCGCCACTCAGAACGTAGGCAAGGCTCGCGCCGATCGACATCATGCCGAGCGTCACCACGAAAGGCGCAATCCGCCCATAGGTGATGATCAACCCGTTGGTCAGGCCGGCCAGCGCCCCGGCGCCGAGGCAGAGCACGAAACTCTCCGCCAGGCCGAAATGACGCATCGCGAGGCCCAGAACGATACCGGTGACCCCCACCAGAGAGCCGACCGACAGATCGATGCCGCCGATCAGAATGACGAGCGTCTCCCCCAGCGACACCATGCCGACAATCACGGATTGATCGAGCACGTTCAGGAGGTTTTTGACCGTGAAAAAGTACGGCGAGGCCAGCGAGAGAACCAGCATCACCAGCACGATGACGAACACCATCCGGATTTCGATGTTGGTCGCGAGCAAGGTCAGGATCGTGCGGCGCGGCTTGGCGACCGACGGGGGCGATGCAATCGGGGGCAAACTATCGGCGTTCATGCAAACTGTCCGGTTTCAGTCAACGCGTGGTCGATCGGGTCGCTCAAGATGCCGGCGATCGAGGCCGATAGGGCGGCTGCATCGATCCCGGCGGGGGGGCCCGCCAAGGTCAGTCCCACGGTTCCGAAACTGTGGCCGCGCTGGCCGAAGATTGGCACCAGCAGGGTCCAGCGCGTGCCGTTCGTGCACGGAACAAAACCGGCGGATGGGTTCGCGAGGGCGGGAGCGATGACGGTCTCCGCGAGGAGGGGGAAGCCGCCGGCGGCGAAGCCAGGATCGGCCGAGGCGTCCGTGCCGACCCGGTCGAAGCAGAACACGCGGCCACCGTCGACGACGATCCAATAGGCCATGCCACCCTGGCGCGCGACCAGATCGGCGAGAACGGTGTGTGTTTTCTCGGCGGAGGTACGGGGCGCGGCGAACATCGCCAGCTTCTCGACATCGACCAGCTGGCTGGGCAGCGTCGTCACGCTGACGCCGTCGCTCAGCACGGTGATGCGGTCGGAAATGCCGATGATCTCCTCGAAATCCGAGGAAACGACGACGCAGGCCATTCCTTCCCCGGCGACACGGCGGAGCAGGGCATAGATGCTGCTGCGGGTTGCAATGTCGACGCCGCGGGTCGGTTCGTCGAGCAGAAGCAGGCGCGGCGACAGGAGCAGCCCGCGCGCCAGGATCACCTTCTGCTGCATGCCGCCGCTGAAGGTGAGCATGTTGGCGTCAAGCAACCGGCGCTCGGGCAGATCGAGGACCGCCAGCAGATCGCGGATCGCCCCGGTGCGGGAGGCGTAGCCGAGCCCGACGCCTCCGCGCGCGCCAAGATGGGCGAGGAGCAGGTTTTCCCGGACCGAGAAATCGGGAACGATGGCCTGTCCACGACGATCCTCGGGGATCAGGCCGATCCCGGCGCGGATGGCCTCGCGGCTTGTCCGCGCGGTGAACGGCTGGCCGTTCAGTTCGACGGTGCCCGAGGTTGCGCGTCGCAATCCGAAGATCGTCTCGATCGTCTCCGACCGGCCCGCGCCGACCAGCCCCGCAAGCCCAAGCACCTCGCCTGCCCGCACTTCGAATGAGACATCCCGGACCATCGGCGGGCTGGCGAGATTGCGCACGCGCAGCACCACCGGATGACTGTCGGGCACGGGCGGGCGGGCGGTGCGCCGGCCGTAGATATCCTGCAGCTCCCGCCCGACCATCAGGCGAACAAGTGCGCCCTGACTCAGGCTGCCGATCGGCAGGTTGCCCTCGACCAGGCGACCCTCGCGCAGAACCGTCACCCGGTCGGTAATGGTGAAGATTTCCTCCAGCCGATGGGACACGAAAATGAGGCCGCGACCGCGCGCCACCAGCCGCCGCATGATCGCAAACAGGCGTTCGCCTTCATGCGGTGAGAGCGGCGCCGTCGGTTCGTCGAAAATGATGAACCGGCTGTCCAGCGCGAGGGCCTTGAGAATTTCGACAAGCTGGCGCTGGCCGATGCTGAGATCGCCGACCAGCGTATCGAGATCGAGGCCCGCTTCGCGCCCCAACTCGGCGATCAGGGCCTGGCCTTGGGCGCGCAACACGCGCCAACGCAACCGGCCGGGCAGGGCCAGATGCGGCAGCATGATATTTTCCAGGACGGAGAGGTCCGGCGCGAGCGACGTCTCCTGCGTGACCATGCAGATGCCATGCAGGATGGCGTCTCGCGAACTGCTGAAGCGGACCGGGCTACCGTCCAGCGTGATGCTCCCCCGGTCCGGCCGGACCTGGCCGGAGATGATCCGCGACAGCGTCGATTTGCCCGCGCCATTGGCGCCGACGAGAGCATGAACCTCGCCCGGCCTAACCTCGATTGCTGCGCCGGCAAGCGCTTGGGTTGCCCCAAACGCCTTCCAGATGTCGCGCAGTTCCAGCGAACTCATCAATCGAAGAACTCAGCTTAGGCCGAAGGTGGTTTTCCGCACGATCGGCGCCATTTCCTTGACGTTCGACTGATCGACAACAATGATCGGGACATTGATGCGCTTGGCCGGCGTCTTGCCCGCAAAATGATCGAACAGCGCGCGAGCCGATTGCTGGCCGAACAAATAGGGCTGCTGCATGCCCGAGCCGACGATCTCGCCGCTTTCGATAAGGTCAATGAACTCCGGAATCCCGTCGAACGACGCGACGAACACATCCTTGCCGGGCGTGTCGCGGCCCGCCTTCAAGGCGCGCAGCGCGCCGATGGTCGGCTCATCGGTCTCGACGAACAGGCCGTCCATTTCAGGATGCGCCGTAATCATGTCCTGCACGAACTTGAAGGTCTCGTCGGCGGTATAGGTCACCATCTGCGACAGCGCGACCTGCTTGATGCCGGCCTCATCCATGGCCTTCATGAAGCCCGCCGTGCGGTCCTTGCCATTCTGGCGCGCCAGCGAAATGGTCACGAGGCCGACCGTGTGGGTCTTGTTGCCGGACGCCGCAAGTTTCTGCGCGAGAACCTTGCCGATCCCGTAGGCGCCCGTCTCGTTGTCCGAGATGACGAACGACAGGTACTCTCCGCTGCTGGTGCCGATATCGGCGATGACCACGGGAATGCCAGCCTGGGCGGCGGCGGCAAGCACCGAGGGCGCGGTCGATGTATCAGTCGGCGACAGAACGATGCCGTCGACTTGCTTGACGATCGCATCCTGCGCGTTCTGGAGTTGCGTTTGCGCCGAATTGTGACTGTCGTACGTGGTCGACGTGGCACCGTGCTTGGCGGCTTCGTCACTGACGCCGTTCGCGAGCGTGCGCCAGTACGGCAGATCGAGACCTGGGGTCAGATACGCCAGACGCTTGCCCTGTGCCCAGGCGGCGCCGGGTAAGAGGGTGAGCGCCGCGGCAGCCGGAACGGCCATGAGGCCGAGCGAGCGTCGCGTGATCAATCGTGGGCCCGAGGCCGATTCATCGTTTGAAGAGGTCATGGTTTCTCCCTTGGGGTTTGCCCGGTTGAGTTTTTAGCCGGTTGTCGCGAGCGGTGTCCTTTCTGCATCGAGAACACCACGGGTCGTCTCGTAAATCCGATCAAGATGAGTATTGAAAGCAGCGACGACGGATGCGGCATCGTGAGCCGCAAGACCGGCGACAATCGCCTCGTGATCCCGGTAACTCGCCGCGATCGCGCCGGGTTGAGAAACGGCCTTCCGCCGGTAGGCCATCATGTAGGTGTAGAGATCACTCACGAAGTCCGCGAGGGCGGGATTACGGGACGCGCGATAGATCGTGAGGTGAAACTCACGGTCGCAGATCAAGAATCTGACCGGATCATCCTTGGCGGCATACTGCGCGGAAAGCGAGTCACGCAGAAGGCTCAGTTCCTGCGCGGAAATGTGCTCCGCCGCGGCTGCGACAACCGGACGCTCCACGGTCTGGCGAGCGGCATGGATCGCCTCGATATCATAGCTGTTGATTTTGCGGGCCTCGTAGAGGCCCGCCTTCAACGACCCTATATCCGCGGTTGCGACGCGCGTTCTGGTCCCTTGGGAGACTTCGATAATGCCGCGCGCCGCAAGACTTTGGATACCGCCGCGCACCGTCTCGCGGCTCACCTGGAGTGCGGCGGCGAGATCACGCTCGCTCGGCAACAGATCACCGACCTGGAGGATTCCGGAGACGATGAGTCGCGCCATCTTGTCGGCCACGACGTCGCGCGCCGTTCGCCGCGGCACCACATCGCGCAGGTCGGGAAGTTGGTCCAATACCGAAATATCATCCCGGATCGACAATCGTTCCCCCGGCCCTATCCTGGGCTTACTAGGCTACTGGTTGAACCAGCTTACCAGTATCCTATCCAGGTGGGCGTGCTCGCGTCAACCGGTTCGGGTGAACGTCCGGGGCGGACAGTCGACGCCTGACTGCACCCGGTGGCGTTTGTGATCTGTCGCGGCAGATGGGCGCGCAACCCTCCGGCGCATTTGGACAGACTGGCATCCGCGAGCCTGGGTGACCCGCCTGATTCCGCAAGTTTTATTACGTCAGAAGGTATTGCTGATCGGCTTGTCCCCCGCCTGCATCGCGGCTGTGAGCTTAA
>Ga0116230_10005984_pt1 | contig 11953 bp, 6 predicted proteins | sample S1TSphfallax_3_FD_88678 | JGI IMG/M metagenome (GOLD analysis project Ga0116230, IMG submission 88678) | Host-associated microbial communities from peat moss isolated from Minnesota, USA - S1T2_Fd - Sphagnum fallax MG | ecosystem: Host-associated > Plants > Peat moss > Unclassified | place: USA...
ACATGATCTAGGGCGCAATGCAAAGGGACAACTGACAATTAGTTACACGCTAGCCAAGTTGTTTGCTCAAAAAAGTTGATTCAAATTTAAGAGAAATGAAAAATAATTGTTGAATATTGGCATGAATTAATATCTCTGGTTTTAAGAACAATTGGAATTTGTTGTTGCTCCGCAAGAACATTTGACTTTTTCTTATTTTCCAGTGCTTCTAGTTTTGGTGCAAAAAAGGAGGATTTATTTTTTGTTACACATCGCATCATATCATTATTACCAATTGGTCCAAACTCATTTGTATCAAGGTTACTCCAACATGTTATATTATTGACATATGAGCATGTGTTGTTTAATTAGGCTTCATGGGAATATATTCACATTGTTCAAAAGATTGTTAACAAAAGAAGAGATGCCAATGCAAAACATAAGAATGGAAAAATGCACATGGAAACAACCATAATGAGATCATTTCAATATTATTCATGGCATTCAATTTTACTTTCTTCTTTTTGTTTCATTGATCATAATTTGTGGGATTGTTTGTAATTATGTACATATCATGTGAGAGTTATATGTACAAAGGGTGGAAGGAGCAAATGCTAAAGCAGCTTGTGAATTTAATAATGATCCAATAAAAAACATGTTTTGAATGTAAAATAAAAATGGAGGTTGACTATCAAATCAAAAACATTAAAAAAATTTACTTACAAATTGATTCCACTTCCAAAGCTCTTAAGAGATGTAATAGCAATCCAATAATGAAATAGGGTCATTTGTTCAAAATTTATTGGAATATTGAGCAAGTGCCTTATCCCCATGCTTGTGAACAATCATGTCAATCAATGTCCTTGGAAACCAACCAACCCAACAAGCATTTTGTTTTTCTCCTAGAACCTTGGTAATGAATTTTGCAATGATCCATTTTATTAAGCTTATATGCCATGTAAATAAATTGTGCCAACCCAACAATAATGTAAGAAAGATTTCATGAATTACCTTTCTTTGTATTCTAATGACCTTTTATTTTTTTCAATTTTTTTTCATGCAATATGTTTAGAACATCCTAGATATGTGATATTTTATCTCCAAATAACAACTCCCAAAATTATTGTTTAATGATAAATGTTTCATCAAAAATAAAATGCTAGTTTTAATTGATAGAGCAACATATGCATACGTTCACATTACACTTGGCTCATCATACAAAGGTTTTTCAATCTTTTAAAACAATCCACATTTGAGTTTTTATGCATTCTTTTAACAATCATGTATTATTTTTTTTCCTTACACCAATTTCTTTTTCCTCATCATCTTCCAACATGTGATGTTAATCATAGGACACAAACAATGACCAAAGATAATGTCCATAAAAAATTGGTTGAGTCAATGGTTATATATCCAAATCGACATAATTTGTGAATTGGTAGTTCCATATATTGTAGATCCACATCAAGAACAACTTCCTTAAGGCCACATGTAATCATCCACCCTTTAGCAATTGTAATTCCATTGATTCAAAATGTCACATTTCTTTCCACACCTCTACCTCCTTCCAATTCCAAGAACCTTGGCATCACTTAGGTGACTTTTTAACCTATGCAAATGAAATAATTCAATTTGCAAAGTACCATCCTTGCATCCAAAGGAGTGATTTCGAATGTCATCATTGGCCTTGTTGCAAAGTGTATCAAATGATTCATCATTGTACATGTTAAGTTTTCAACCCCATGCATCATGGCATCCTTCATAACATGATTTGACATTAGACCTTGGACATTGGACTATCTAACATTAAGCAAAATGTCTTTTATTGGCCAAAAGCTCGACATAGTCTAAGGTTTTTTAAACATTGTGCAAAGGGATTGAAGAAAAAAATTTAACATGTTCGAAGGCCTTCATAATAAGTTGAAAATTATAATAATCGGATAATGTCTAGCCACTTGATTCACATGTTTTTGGGAGGTGGAGGCAATTGGGCAAATGGCCCATTTTTGTCACCTTTGTTATGAGGCAAAGGAAATGAATAAAACTCAAATTATATTGGATAAAATTTCTACACTTTCATGGATACAAACATCATGAAATTTGGATATGCCATAAAGATCATTCATGAAATATTGTTGAAATTTTTATTTCATTCATAAATGTTTATCTAAACTTCATTTTAAAAGTTTCATTTACTTGTTATGTTAGTTTTTTGTGTTAGTCATGTTGGTTTAAAGATTTCATTGTTGTTTAATGCTTATATATATAAGCATTAAACAACAATGGAATCTTTAAACCAACATGTATATATATCGTTACAATTTTGGGGTTAGGGGTAAAAATTAGTCACGTGTCAAAGGAGCATGACATAATAGGTGGCAAGAGTTTTGCTAGTCACAAATTGTCACTAGATTCGTTTATAGTCCTACTTAATCCCATGGTTTCATGTTACAAATCATGGTTGATATTTGGATATGTTTCATAGAAGGAATAAAATTTTATGGATGATCTTCATTTCATCATGAAAATTCACCAAATTTTATCCATGAATGTTCATCCATAAGACCAATTAGTAAACTATTTTACTAAGTTCAATTTAGATTCTTTTCAATTCCATCTCTATAAGAATCCACAATTTATTTGATGAAGAAAACTACTTAAGAACGACACAAAAATGACAAAATCCAACCCAACCAAACAATCATTTTGGTCAAATCATGTTGGACATATATATTGTGATTGTTGGTTTTTTTTACTAGTCAAATTGTTTATTAGTCAAATGAGACAACAATATTAGGGCAACCCAAAAAAAATTGAAGCAATTTTATTAAAAAATGAATGACCAAAATAATAAGAACAATATTTTCAAATAATTATTTTCCTAATTAATTGATTACTTTGAATTCATTCATTCATTAATTTACCTGTCTAAAATAATAATAATAATAAATTCATAATATTATATATATACACACCCTACCTTACCCTACCTTACCATGCACCTATGTGTTAATAATGTGTGGTATATGTTCATAATTAGAAATGAACCTTGATTTCCATGGTTGAATGCCAATGTTTTTGACACCAACACCACATGTTTTTGTGACATAATGTGTCAAATAATAAATATAACATGTTTTTTCCAAATCATTTAATAAGTTTAACTTTTGATATGTAACGTTTTTTCAATTTTTTTTCCCTACCTACTTACATACCTACCACTTACCAACCACCTTCCTATGTATTACTAATGAAACATTTTTTTACAAAAATTATCAAGGAAAAATATTTCAACATGATTTCATTTGAATTTGAAATAAGTTTAATTTTTTGTTTAATTCGAATTTTATGTTTCATCTTAATTTCATCTTTTTTTAATATTTAAAAATATATTTTATACTCATTACCTACATGCAACTTATTTACTTTCTTACAAACTACCTACCTTTCTTTGACTTACATCATACCTATGTACAACCTACCTTCCTACCTATCAAAAACTCAAAAAATATACATGCAGTTAATTTGAAACTATATAACTATACCTTCCTATTTACCTACTTACAACACACCTACCTATTATGTATTTGCCTACTTGGGTCTATTCAAGGTTGGGGTACTAGCCAAAAAAAACAAACCCTAGGACTTTCCTAAGGCCACTTTTTAAAAATTACATTTTCATGAAACCAATGTACGTGAAAAAAATTCTATAGTTGAAAATAAGATAATTCATATGATGGTGGTGATTTTTCACATGCATACATAATTGTGCATGAACATTTTATTTTATGAACAAAAATGTAAAAAATGCCAAAATGGGTTTCTAAAATCAACTAAACATGGTTTTTCACATGATTATTTCTTGCACATGGGACCTCCATTTTAGAGTTTAAAATTAAAAACCCAATGAATGTAAATAACTATGCAAATGATTGAATAAAAAAATCATTTCCCTTGCAACCCATTACTTCAAAATTTGAAGACTTTGAAATTTTTGTATGATTTATTTTTTCATCAAATTGATCTAATGAACATGTAGTTATAGAAAGGGAACATTTTTTTCTTGTAAATTTTGTTTGAAATCAATTGCATTATTTTATGCATTATTTTTAGCACTTAAAAATAATAATTGTAATTAGGATAGTACAGGACTCAAAAGGACTTTTATACAACATCAAATGATTATTAGAGCTTTTTAAAAACTTGTTATTTTAATCTTTCAATTTTAGGATCACAACAATAAACCTAATTTTAATATATTAAAACATTAAAAAATCTAAACTTGTTATTTTAATCTTGTTTTATTGCGTCAATTTTTTTAAATAATAAAATTCTTATAGGTGAAAGAACAAAAGTCCTTAATTTTTCTCATTCATGAACCCCAACCTTGAATGAACCCACTTATTCCTAAGTTCTTATTTATTTACCTACCTGGTTGTATAAATACCTAATTTGTCTTACCTTCTGTATATTTTAGATTTTATGATCAATTTTTTTAAAAATTGATTTCCTAAAATTATATTCATAATTTATTTACTTACCTACCCATTCTACCTTCCATAAACCCACACTACTAGTTAATGATCATGTACCTTACATGGATCACCTTAATTAACTACTTATATACCCTTCCTTGTTATACTTATCTACTTTTTTTACTTGCTTTAATGATTAATGCAAAATAATAATAATATATTAATTTACCTATCTATGTTATCTATTTAGTAGTTGCATTATCATGCTTAAGCCTAATTAGATATTTCCAAATAATTAATGAATAAAATTTTTATTTATTTATTTACCTATGCTACCTTAATTTAAACTAACTTACTTAACTAATTACAACTTTATTGTGATTGACCAGGTTCTATTTATCCTCCCTAGCTATATAATTATCCTTTCTTATTTATACATATTTACCTATTGCATTTGATTTAATTATTAATGCAAAATATTATTTATTTACATACACTACCTTACTTTGACAAAAGCTAATAATAACTGATCCTACCTAAAAAACTAGTTATCCTTCCAAACTCTACCTAATTACTTACTTTACTTGCGTGAATAATCAATGAAAAAATATTAATTAATTAATTATCGACCTAACCCCTTACCTAGCTAATAATTACCATGCCTTAATTAAATATAATAAACCTACTCAAATAATTAAGGTATAAAATAATAATTATTTATTTATTTACCTATGTACCTACCTTAATTATTACCTACTTATGTAATTTTTTTTTTCCAAATTTTGTGATTGCATATGTCATTTGATTACATGTTATTTTGATTACATGTTTCGTTTTATTACACCCATGTCTTCGTTTACTGGAGATGTCCATTTTGATTAAATGTCACATTGACCAAGTAGTTAGAAAGATCATTTTAGTCAATTAAATTAGTCCCAAAAAACATGTTGCTTCAATTACTAAAGGCCTTTAGTCAAATTTGCCAAAATTTTAATCAAAACGACATGTTAATCAAATTGAACAACTTGAAAAACCATGAATTCTTATAGTGCACTTTGCTAGCTTGTAAAGTCTAGGTTGTTATTTTGTTAATTTTCCAAATTGGCATTACCAATTGCTAAATCCACTTTACCAAATTGCAAAGTCAATAGTGCCCAATTGCCAAGTCCATGTTGTTAAATTAATATTGCCAAGTTGTTGATTGCACATCCTTAAAGGAATGTTGCCATGTCCAAATTAATGTTGTAGGGGTATATCATTTACCCATATATACCCACATTTAATAAGGTATGGGTCGAGGTATATTATTTATCCTACCATATTTTTTTCAAAATCAATATACCTTATCAAATGCATACCCAAAGGTATATACAATTGGAAAAAATACCTAGTTCATAACCTTGGATATATCTTTAAAATACCCATACTTGAAACCATGTATGTTCTCAAAATTCTAATAAATCTTGTTCGTGTAAATTTCACGTAAACCTTAAAATCACAGCTTAAACCTGAAAATTGTTGCCATTGTGATGGGTGATCATTATCCAATATTGTAAAAAAATGTGTCTCTTGATGACTTTGGGGAGGTTGAAGCAAATTTCTTAGATCATATTGAAGAGGAGTTTGAAAACCAATTAGATCACTATGTTGAACTCAGTGACATTGCATATTTTGATTTTGATTTTTTTTAAAAATGTCTAATAAGCAAGTTGCATGTTGTCAATTTGATTTCAATGGTTTCTCATTTTATGTATGTTTAAAACTAAAAAATGAAATATTTTAATACAATTTTACTATTGTAATTTGACATCACATCTATGCATTGTCCAACTAGATTTGGGCTTATGAAAGTTGTTCAAATAAATTCCAAGATGTGAAAAAAAATTCCATTTTTTATTAAATAAGATAAAATTATTTGGACTTTTTAAACCTTTTTAAAACCCTAACCAAGGGTATATGATAATGAATATGAAAGAACTTCCCCTCCACCCAATTTTTAAAAAAAATTATGTACTACAAATGGAAAAAAATTCATTATATACCTTTACTCGATGGGTAAATATATTAAAAACGTATATGTACCTTACTATAGGATATATCAAAACATATATACAAACACAAGATTGGTCCAAAAGAAATTTTAGATTGCCCAAATGAGCTTCAAAATGCCCAAAAAAAAAACTTTTAAGATAGTCAATGTTTTTTTCTTGATCTATTGTAACTTGTATTTCCACAAAATCAGATTTGCCTTTCATTTTATTTCTTTCATAGGTTGCTTAAATGGCCATGTCCTTTTTACTTCTTTCAAATTTTTCTCTCTTTTATTTCTTCTAACTTGATGGTTTTTTTAAGCTTGAAAGGAGCCTTTGCAAAATTCAAACTACCTTCTAACATATTGAGAGCAAATTGAAAGGCTTGGAGTTCATATTTCATGTTTTCTTTTTATACCTTTTTAGAAATGATGAGAATTTGAAATTATATATGCACTTTGTAAAAAACTAAGACACCTTGAAAATAAATAATTAGTAAAAAAACCCCGTTGTCATCTATGATAGTATGTTGTTTAAAAAATGCTAATTAAGGTGCCCAAGATTGAGTTTTAATTTGTTTCAAAAACCCATTTCAATGACATTAGGTAATTAAAGATATTTTAAAAATTCAAAATTCATTATTGGTAACAACATTGATTAGATTTTAAAAAAGTTGTGGACCTTTGGAAAAGGAGAACAAAAACCCACTATCATCAATGACATTTGGTCAATTTGCTCAAAAAATAATAATAATAAAACAAATTACTGACCATGGGGTGGATGTTAACATAGTAATACTAATATATTAAAACATATTGAAAATAATGGCATCTAAAACCATAACCATCAAATACATTTATAATGGAAGGTACATTGTATTATTCAACAAATGATATATCATATAAAATTAGATTGTGTTTCATCAAGTTTTTATTTATTAAAATTATGAGAAAATTTTTAATCAATAATGGTTTAATGATAAAATCAAACATTCATCCATAATTTTGATGGAAGTTTTATTTATTAAAAACATGTAAATTTAAAAAAAAATCCATATATTAGATGAATGAAAATATCCTTCATTTACAATGAGGATGAATGTTTACATTCATCTCTATGTCATTATTAAAAATCGTGTCCGTGGAAATTAGACCGGCATGAAATTAAATTGTCATGAAAACTACCATGCAACTAGGTACAACTACAATATAGAAATATGATGAATTAATAATTAAAATGCCACGTTACAATATTTCATAGTTGTAATTTAGTTGCAACTTGGATTCTATACAGGTGTATGTACACAAAATATATAATGATAATCAACTGTAGTTTGACCATGATCACAAGTTCAAGAAAAGAGGTTAATCTCAATTGTGTTGCAACTGATATAACTTGAATGTTGAGTGAACAACTACTTTGCAATTAACATAAGACATTGATATGTATGATCATGCCATGTGTACGATTAGGTGAAGGTCCATAACATTTGAAACTTAGAACTTATTTCTAATTAAAAGTCAATTAAATTGGCTAGTTTCACAACTAAGTTACAATTAAACATGTCACTATGGTTTCATTACATAATTACTACTTGTCCAATATTTTGGAACTAGATTGTTCAATTCATCTAGAATTAATTGTCAATTATGTGCCAACTCATATTATTAAAAAATTTACAAATTGTGCAATTCATTGAAGGTGTAAATGCAGACCTTTAATTGGATTGGAATGGTGTATTAAAATGTTTATGGGTATGTACATATTTGTACATACCCATAAACATAGACATCATTGCTTATACATTTCAAACTTTTCTAGATTAGATTATTAAATGCTTCATTGATACAAGCCAATTTTTTTATTGAATTAATTAATTAAAATAATTCATTGTCATAAATATCTAAATAACTAAAATTTAAATAATGCAATAAATATTATAATTCTATTTTTTGTTACTAATGTTCAATTATTGTGTTAATAATAATTCACTACATTGGAATTCACAATATCATGTTAGTATACATACATATCAAACCATAGAATTTCATGAAAAGTGAAAATCTAATTTTGAATTGAAATTAAAAGCAAGGTGTATATTTTATCAAACATTCAATAAGGGTGTACATATGAATATGTCTTTATATACCTCAATGTCTTATACTCAAATTTATGTTTATTATTTAATATTTCAAAATGAAATATTTGTTACTAATTTTTACATTAGTAATTAATATGTAATATAATTAATTACCATGAACTAATTAAGTAAACTAAATAATAATTCATTAATTAAATTTAATTAATTAGTATTTGATTAATTCAGATAATAAATAAATAAATATCTAATAACTAATTACTTAAACTTAGTAACTAATTATATAAATTTAATTAAATAATTCAAATACTTTTAAATAACAAACTTTATTAATGAAGGTGAGTAATTATTGAATTTTATTTGAATTCAAATCATCAATTTTCAACATAATTAATTATCTAATAGTTATTTAAATAATTAATCATCTAATATTTAATTTGATAATTAATTATTTGAATCAATCAAATAATTAATTATCTGAGATATATTGATTAATTCACATATTTAATTCAAATAATTAAATTCTAGATAATTATGTCAGATGATTAATTATAAATTTCAAATTGACTACAAGATTAAAATAAAATAGAAAGCATGTGGGATTTTTTTTTTGTAGTTACAAGTCAATTGCAACTACGATGCCACTAAAAGATTTAACCCATATGTTTTGTCTTCAAAATCTCATTTCACAAATTATATAAAGGAGGAGTCTCATCTTGCATTCTCACATTAAACTACATGTGCCATGTTGAGATGAGTTTGTAACATCTTAACACTAAAGACAAAACACATAATAAATTAAAAGACTTATGTGGCTACTCTTTAGTGCACCTACTCTTTTAGTATTCTACCTTCCTACCTACCTACTTGCTTACTTAAATAAGTAGGTCCTATTTTTGTACCTACCTAGATAATAATTAAGTAGCTAGGTAAATAGGTAGATAGTAGGTAGGTTAGAGCTTTATCAACTTACCTACCTATGGCTATGTACCGACCTACCTAGGTGTATATATATATATCTAAAATTCAATTAATATGCCACATGACAAATCTCGATTGTGCCACGTGTCATAATCCAAGACCATCTAAAATGAATAATCATAATGGATGATGGATATAGTTGTAGAACAAACTTTAGAGGACTAGATTTCATTTTCTCTCTAGGAATTTGCATTGAAGGGACCCGTATGGCAGACATTTTGATACTTGCAAAAATGATGGCTTAAGGTTCCCCCATTTACTTGGCTAAATTGCGAAGTTGATTTTGCATTTTCAGCAAGTGCACCTTGTCAAATTATCGAATTGACATCCGTTTCATAAGTTTGCTAAGTCCAATTTATTTTAAGTCATTAGGTTCACCAAATTGTCAACCCCACACATTGCCAAGTTGCCAACTCCATGTCACCAATGCTACATTGCCAACTTGTCAAGCCTATCCCAATGATCCAAAATGCTTTGGAATGTTACAAGTTGCCCAATTTTGCTTGAATTTTTTTTTGGGGCCAAATCTTGCCCCAAAAAGTAAGACAAGGCAATTTTCACACATTGCCAAAGGGCTCAAGACTTTGTTTGTTTCTATTAATTTTGTTTTATTTTGTTTCACTCATGAGGGCCCATCCAAACTTCATTCATAAAATTCCATCTACCAAAATTCACAACAAGATTATTTGCTTTATGTTAGTTATTTCTTGTATTAGTTATGTTGGTCTCAAGGCTCCATGGTTGTTTAATGCAATTGCATATCTAATGTCATTGCAATTTTGGGGTGAAGGCAAACTTCATGTGACAAGGTAACATGTAATAGGTGACATGACTTTTACTGTTCAGAAATTTTGTCACTAGATTATATTATAATCCTACATAATCCCATGTTCCTATATTACAAATCATGGATGATATTTGGATGAACTTCTATGTATGGAATAAAATTTCAATTTTTTATTTTTGGATAATGTTTATTTCATCTTGAATATGTATGAAATTTTATTCATGATCCTTCATCCATTGAAGATTCATGAATGATATCTCATGAATGCTCATCCATAAAATATGAATATTTTTTGGTCAACTATTTTGTAAGTTCACTTTACCTACTTCCCAATTCCACTTTGCCAAATGGTGAAATCAAGGTTATTATTTGGCTATTTTGTAAAATCAACTTTTCCCGGCTATCAAGTCCACTTTGCCAAATAACAGAGTCGACAGTGCCCAATTTGTCGTCCATCTTGCCAAGTCAGCATTCCCAAGCTACCAATTCCACACCACCAAGGCCACATTGCCAAATTGTCAAGTCCAAATTTGCTTTGTGAATTGCCCACAACAAAAAAAGTTTCTGGGCTGTCCATTGTTTGAATTTTTTCAGGTCTATTGAAACTTCTACCCAAAAAATCCAAACCCTTTCAAAATTCAAACTACCCTCTAAATTAAATTTCAACATATTGAGAGCAAATTGAAAGGTTTTGAGTTCACATTTCATATTTTCTTTACATCCACTTTTATGAATGATGTGGAATTAAAGCCATCTTAATGGAACATAAGTTCATCCATAAAAATTCATGAAAGATGAAATTCATTTCAAAAATATCCCTTATAAATTTATTTCATCCATGAAGTATATTTCATTTAGAAAAACAAATTGGCATGAAAAGTCAATTCTTTCTTGTGGTGCATTCAATAACTCTTTTTATTTTTGTCATTCCTATATACATATATTAACTTGGTCATCATTATTTCTTAAAAATTGTCACATTAAGAATTGTAATAGTGTAAGGTAGAACTGCCCATCACCAAATATGTACTTATTGAATATTGTCCAATATTGTCCTCATTCTTTAACCAAATTGAGCAATTTTTGTGTCATTGGACCTGCAACTTGTAGGGTTACAAATGTTCTTTGAGTGTTAGAAGTAAAGGAGCAAAGCAGAAAACACAGAAAGAGGATGAACAATAGTTTGAAACAAAAACATTTATACCCCTCTTTAGTTTCAGCCCCCTATCTTCCTCATTTTTCTTCTGTTTTGAGCAATTTAAAACATGATGGGTGCACCAACTAGGGTTTCACAAAATGAGTTTGTATTCTGGAGGCAAAATCCAAAAAATTAAGCTCAAAAGCCTAATTTGTTATAATTCACCCATCATTAGACATTGAACCTCCTTACACCAAACACCCCCATATCTTCCCCATTCTTTTATGGAATTAAGCAATCTTTGTAAGGTTGGAAGTGCTAGGTGGAGGGTTACAAATGGTCTTCGAAATTCAGAAGCAAAAAAACAATGTCTGAGGATTCAACCTCCTTTGAGTTCTTAAGTGTTCGCTTACCAGCCTATCTATCCTAGTACCTGAGCTAGTTTGACAATAACAAAATTATTTA
>Ga0116230_10005986_pt1 | contig 11948 bp, 12 predicted proteins | sample S1TSphfallax_3_FD_88678 | JGI IMG/M metagenome (GOLD analysis project Ga0116230, IMG submission 88678) | Host-associated microbial communities from peat moss isolated from Minnesota, USA - S1T2_Fd - Sphagnum fallax MG | ecosystem: Host-associated > Plants > Peat moss > Unclassified | place...
AATCGAGTGGCCCTTCAAAGCCCACTGGGGCGGATTCATGGCCTGGGCCACCTGGCTCGTGGTCCACATCTACTTCCTGATCGGGTTCCGCAACCGCATCACCATCATGGCTACCTGGGCGTGGACCTACTTCACCTTCCGCGACGGCGCGCGCCTCATCACCGGCGACCAGACACTCTCCGGATGGGAAGAAGCCACCAAAGGCCAGGCGGAAAACGCCGAACCCGCCCATTCCAGCGCGGGCTAGCAACGGCATCGTCAGCTTGAAATTCGGGGAAGTGACCATGGAGCCGGCTCAATCACCGAGCCTTTTGAGCCGCAGGCCAGAACCTTAACAGCCTGGGGTGCGGCCCCAGGTGCGATCGCAACACAACTCTGAGGGATACAGGTCCGAAATACTGGAATCCCGGAGCTAACTGCATCGCCAACTTTGGATATATTTTCGGGCAAAAGTCTATGAATAGGAGCGTTCAACCCAATCTACGCAGCGAACCCAGAAGCCGGACTCTAACTCTGCTTGGCTGGCTTGGGTTGGAAGGCGGGATAAGGCTGTCCCTTGGCAGCGGCAAGGACTCGCTCAAACAACGCGCTTCGAACAATCGTCTTCTCGTAAGGGGAATTGTTCATCGTCTGCCTCCAAACGGTATTATAGCGCCGAGCAGCATACAAAATGGAATCGCTATCGCGAAATTCGACTCCAATTCGTCCTCATTCGTGCCGAACGCCTTCCTTCGGTGCGAGTCGATATTGAGCACCCCGACCGGCATCCCGTCCTTTCCCAATATCGGAATGCAAAGGAAACTCTTGAAGTTTTTTCCCGCAAAGTAACCCTTCAATTCTCCGGCGAGCGATCCGGGCAATCCCTTCGGATAATCGATCCGCCCAGTGTCCTCGACCGACACGGTCCGGTTCTGGCGAAATGCAAAGGGGGCACCCGGCAAAATGGAATCCGGTTTTCCAGCTTCCGGCTGTATTTCCACGGGCAGCGTAAATATTTCCCGCTCAACATCACTCGCATATTGCACCATCGCTAAAAAATGACTGTAGCGTGCCTCGTCGCTGTGCATAAATCGGCACTTTTCGCGAACCTCAGCCGGACATTCCGAAGCCTTGTAAGCCCGCATGTAATTCACATTCGGCCGCTCAGAGGGATGCAGTCGCTTTTCCACCAATTGCGCGATCGACCGTAAGAGCATCCTCGCTACCGTATCCGGGTCGCCACCGATCTCGCGGAACCGATTCACCTCGGTAATACCGGTAGCGAGTTCCGCAATATAGAGGCTGAGAAATTGCCGTTGCGCCTCAACCTCTGAGGCCTCCTGCGCAAGCAGTCCCTCCTGGCGAACCTTCTGGAATCGGTAGAAACCGTAATGCAGATAATCCGCAATGGGCAGAAATGGAAACCCTGTCTGATTCGCCAGAGTTGCTCTTCGCTCTCGATGCGACCAGAGCATCTGAATCAGAAAAATAACCATGAATCCGAGCAGCGTCAGTGCGGCAGCCCCTGCGAATCCGAACAGGTACTCGGCGATAAGGCCCGACTTCTCGTCGGGCAGACTGACGCCCACCTTCTTGATGTCCACCACAAAGGTGCCGATCAGTCCACCAATTACCCAACCGAAGGCGCGAATGCGGGGCGAGGCGCGAAAATTCATCGCTTTGCGCGAACCGCGCCAGCCGTCCAAAACGAACAGGACGCCGACAACGATGCCAAAGAGTAAAAAGAAGCTCTCGATCCTGTCCTTGGGAATCATCGAATCCCTCGCTGCTCAGGCCTGCCGAGTCCCCATAGTAATCTGATAAAGCCATGTTGGACCTGAATTTCGTACGCAACAACCTCGCCCTGGTCGAAGCCAAGCTGCGTCTGCGCAACGCCGACCCCGGCGCGCTCCTGGGCGACTTCCTCGCGCTCGACCAGCGCCGCCGCGAGGCCATCACCCAATCCGAGCAGCTCAAAGCCCGCCGCAATGAGCTGAGCCAGCAAGTCGGCGCGCTCAAGAAAGCCGGCCAGGACGCGACTGCGGTCATGGAAGAAACCCGCGCCCTCAAAGACCGCCTCGACCAACTCGATACGGAAGCGACCAAACTCGACGAGGAGCTCCGCCAATCCCTTGCCCGCCTGCCCAACCTCACCCGCGACGAAGTTCCCCCCGGCAAATCCGAAGAAGACAATGTCGTCGTCAAGACTTGGGGCGCAATTCCGCAGTACGACTTCACCCCCAAGCCCCACTGGGAACTCGGCGAAGCCCTCGGCATTCTCGACCTCGAACGCGCCACCAAGATCAGCGGCGCGCGCTTTTCCGTCCTTAAAGGCGCCGGCGCACGCCTCGAACGCGCGCTCATCAACTTCATGCTCAACACCCACACCGGGCAACACGGCTACACCGAGATGCTGCCCCCCTTCATGGTCAACAGCAAATCCCTCTTCGGCACCGGAAGCCTGCCCAAATTCGGCGAAGACCTCTTCCGCTGCGGCGACGGCACGGAATTCGTTCCCAACGAATACCGCGACAACGACCACTGGCTCATCCCCACCGCCGAAGTCCCGGTCACCAACTACTACCGCGACGAGATCCTCGAAGAGTCCGCCCTGCCCATCCTCTTCACCGCCTACACGCCCTGCTTCCGCGCCGAGGCCGGAGCCGCCGGGCGCGACACCCGCGGCATCATCCGCCAGCACCAGTTCCAAAAGGTTGAGCTGGTCAAATTCGTCAAGCCGGAAGACTCCGACGCCGAGCACGAAAAGCTCACCCGCGACGCCGAAACGATTCTCGAACTGCTCGGCCTTCCCTACCGCCGCATGTTACTCTCGGCCGGCGACACCGGCTTCTCCTCGGCCAAAACCTACGACCTCGAAGTCTGGCTGCCGGGCCAAAACCTCTACCGCGAGATCTCCTCCTGCTCAAACTTCGAGAGCTTCCAGGCCCGCCGCGCCAACATCCGTTACAAAGCCCCCGGCGTCAACGGCGCCAAGGCGAAAAACGAATTCGTCCACACCCTCAACGGCAGCGGCCTGGCCGTCGGCCGCACCTGGCTCGCCATCCTCGAAAACTACCAGCAACCCGACGGTTCGGTCGTAATTCCCGAAGTCCTGCGCCCCTACATGGGAGGTTTGGAACGCATCACTCCCAGCGCGTAGCTACTCTAACCGCCAACCACGGCAAGACTCGCCACACCCAAACGCGGTTGGCTTTGTAACAGGGCACGACTTCAGTCGTGCCGAAATTGCAACCGAATCAACCGGGCTTTAGCCCCTGCTCGAATGTTCAAAGTAGCAAACGGAGGGAGCAGGGGGCTTCAGCCCCTTGAGACGAGGCCGGAACATCGGGCCTTGAGGCCCGGGCACTCTTCAATCGAGGCAAAACCACCCATGCAAACGCTAAAAAGCTATTTCTTCTGGACCCACCAACGCGGCAGCTTCCACTACGACGTGATGGTCACGCTGATCCTGCTCTTCATCTTCGTCACCCCCATGCCGTTCTTCCACCGCTTCATCGACTACGGCGACAAAGCCCCCACCAACATGAACCTCGTCGGCCCCATCCAGGTCGCAGGCGACGGCGATTACGGCCTGCTGCTCACCGTCCCCATCGAAAACATCCCGGTCGACAGGTCCGCCGACGACCGCACCGTGCGCAAAGCCATCCATCGCGCCATCCAGCCCGTCACCGGCGACGCCGTCTCCGTCGTCCGCTGGGAAACCGCAGCCTATTCCGGCGGCAAACCCACGCAATGGAAGGTCTGGGTTCACCGCTAGTTGCCCGCCAGTTGTCCCATCGACAAGCAATAACCATCCAACTCGCTCAGCCAACTCACGAAGTCGCCGCACTCAGGGCCAAAGGCCCGCAGGATTCCAGCCAAGGGTGCAGCTCCCGGTCCGGTCGCAACACAAATCCGAGGGCTGATGGCCCGATCTAGCGGTCTGCCGGAGCTAACGGAACAATCGTCTTTTCAAAATCGTGCGCGGCATGCCCACCGGCCGAGCGAAAAGCCCCCAATTCCTCGCAATTTCTATCCAACAAGAGGCATAGAATCGAGGGAATACGGGGGTTCCATGGCGACAACCGCGAATCTGGCGCTCGAAATCTACCTCCACTCCGACTTCCAGCCCGATGCCGAATTCATCGACGGAGAAATCCTTGAGCGGCCCGCTCCGGAAGACGATCATTCCGCGTGGCAGTCAGCCATTTGCACCTCGTTCGCGAAAAGCGCAAGCGCATGGAACTCTCGCGTCCGTCCCTCGCTGCGCGTTCAGGTCACGCCCGAAATCTACCTCGTTCCGGATGTCTCCATCCTCGACGCCGCCAACCCAAGAGAGAAGACCGCCACCCGCCCGCCCCTCGCCGTCTTTGAAGTCTGGAGCCCCGAAAACAAAGTCCGCGAAATGATGCGCAAACTCGCCCTCTACGAGCAAATGGGCATTCCCCAAATCTGGGTCATCGACCCCGACCTCGGCGCCTTCGAGCGCTACCAGTCCGGCCACCTCGTCCCAGCTACCCGATTCGACCAGGCAAACATCCAATTTGAAATGGCCGAGATCGCGACATTCCTCCAGGCCCCCGGCCTCTGACTGGGTCGAATCCCCGGCAATCCGTTGGCATCGTCACCACCTTTGTTGATCCCGCCAACAAAGTCAAGTTGACCCCGCGCCCCCCGCACCCCAGAATGAAGTGAGCCCACAAGATTCCGGCTCACCCGCCTTTTTCGGTCAACTGAGGTTTCCATGCCCGCATATTTGCTCCTTCTTGCCGCGCTCCTGAGCCGCGTCATCCCCCACCCCGGCTGGTACGGATTCACCGCCGTCGGCGGTTCGCTGCTCTACTTCGGCGCGCGCCGCAACTGGCGGGAGATGCTCCTCCCCGTCGCCCTTCTCGCCGCCGTCGACTACTACCTCACCGCCCACGTCTACGCCTACGAGTTCCACTGGCAGGACTACCTCATCACCTGGGGCTGGTACGCCGCCGCCATCGTCCTCGGCCGCATCCTGCTCCGCCGCGAAACGGGCCGTGAAGTCTCCGCCCTGCGCGTCCTCGCCGCCACCCTCCTCGGCCCCACCTCCTTCTTCCTCGTCTCCAACTACGCCGTCTGGCTCGGCTCCCATCACCCCGGCGGCATGTACGCGCCCACCGCCACTGGCTTGCTGACCTGCCTCGCCGCCGGCCTGCCCTTCTACGCCCGCGATCTGGCCTCCACCGGCCTCGTGCTAACGCTCGCCTTCGGCGTCCCGGCCACCGTCCGCCGCTTCCAGACCGCCGGCCAGCTCCCCACCCAGCCCGGCTTCTAGCTCCGCGAACCGATCCGCCCGGCCGCCGGCGTCCCAATCCCGACCGCCTCACGTTCCCGAAACAAGGTCCAATTTGCAATACTGACTGCGTATGCCTATCGACAACCTCCAGCAGGCCGCCCGGCAAGTCGCCGATTTCCTCAACTCCGTCATTCGCCTCGGCGGACTCCGCCTCAAGTACCGCATCAGCGCCAGCCCCGCCCCGGCCGACTCCTTCTCCGCCGGCGCTGAAATTCTCAACGTCGAGCTCAACGGCCAGGACGCCCCCATGCTCACCGCTCGCGGCGGCGAACTCCTCCGCTCCCTCGAGCACATCGCCATCCAAATCCTCCGCCTCGACGTCCGCGAACACGACCTGGTCAGCTTCGACGCCCTCAACTTCAAAGCGCTCCGCCAGCAGGAGATAGAGCTCTCCGCCCAGACCGCCGCCGAAAAGGTCCGCCAAACCGGTACTCCGTTCAGCTTCCCGCCCACCAACTCCCGCGAACGCCGCATGTTGCACCTCGCCTTCAAAGCCATCGAGGACGTCGAAACGCAGTCCCTCGGCGAGGGCCAGGAGCGCTACCTGGTCGTCTACCCCAAAGGCCGCACCGACCTCCCAGCCCCCATCCCGCCCATGCCCCAGCGCCCCAGCTACGGCGACCGAGGCCCCCGCCGCGACCGCGACTACAAGCGCCGCTAGTGTCCTGAGTCGGAACGTGTTCTAACCAATGTTGTCATCCTGAGCGCAGCGAAGGACCCGCTTCCCTTGTCATCCTGAGCGAAGCGAAGGACCCGCTTCTCTTGTCATCCTGAGCGCAGCGAAGGACCCGCTTCCCTTGTCATCCTGAGCGCAGCGAAGTACCCACTCCCCTTGTCATCCTGAGCGAAGCGAAGGACCCACTTCCCTTGTCATCCTGAGCGCAGCGAAGTACCCGCTTCCCTCGTCATCCCCAGCAAAACGAAGGACCCGCTTCCCTTGTCATCCTGAGCGAAGCGAAGGACCCGCTTCCGTCCTCCGGCTGCGCTCTTGCGGTTTGCCAACAAAACATCCGCATTCGCAAGCCCAGCGCCGTGATACGTTGAAATCACCCGTATCTCCAACCAAAAGGGCGATTGGAACTTGAACCCTCCCCGCCAAATCCACAAATCGTGCCGAATCGCCGCCCTGATCGCCGCAGCCTTCGCTTGCGTCGCCCCAACCTCGGCCCAAAACACCGCCCCAATCGTCCAACCCGGCCCTCCCGGCGCGCCCAGCAAGACCCTCGCGCCCAACACCCGCCCCACCCCGCCCCCGCGCTCCCAGGCCGACATCGACTTCATGCAGGGCATGATCATGCACCACTCCCAGGCCGTCGAAATGACCGCCCTCATCCCCTCCCACACCCAAAACCCGCAGCTCGCCTCCCTCGGCGCCCGCATCAGCCGCTCCCAATCCGACGAAATCAATTTCATGAAGCGCTGGCTCCTCGCCCGAGGCGAATCCACGTCGATGCCGATGCCGGAAATGCCCGGCATGGCGGATATGGACATGCCCCCCATGCCCGGCATGCTCACCCAGGCCCAGATGACCGCCCTCCGCCAGGCCCGCGGAGCCGAATTCGATCGCCTCTTCCTCACCGGCATGATCCAGCACCACAACGGCGCACTCATCATGGTCAAAGCCCTCTTCGACTCGCCCGGAGCCGGCCAGGACGCCGACCTCTTCGACTTCGCCACCGACGCCGACAACACCCAGCGCGCCGAAATCCGCATCATGCAATCCATGCTCCAGACCCAGCCCGCCCAAGCCAAGGAGAAACAATGACCCGCCCGCAACCCCTCGCACTCCGCCTAGCTCTCGCCGCCCTCCTCCTCTGCTCCTACTCAAAATTCCTCCCGGCCCAGACTCCTGCCGCCCCGGCAACCCCGGCAGCCAAGCCCGCCGAAGCCGAAGCCAACCCCTTCGCCCCAGAACCACCCCCCACCCTCCCCCCCGGCATGACCGGCAGCGACACCAAAGACCCCCGCTACACCCTCAAGCCCGGCCTCTTCGACGCCGGCGAAGCCGCCATGGGCCTCCAACACGTCGCCTTCCTCAAAAAACCGCCCGCCTTCACCATCGCCGGCGGCGACGACGCCACCGTGCAAAAAACCCTCGCCATGCTCGGAGTCGGCGACACCTCCAAGATGCCCAAAACCCTCCAGCCCGTCATCGCCCAACTCGCCTTCGCCAACTCCGACTTCGCCTTCCAGGGCACCCACCTCTTCCAGGGCAACTTCTACGGCATCAACTTCTACGACATCGCCGACCCCTCCAAAATCTCCCTCATCACCACCCTCGTCTGCCCCGGCGGCCAGGGCGACGTCTCCGTCTACGAAAATCTCCTCTTCATGTCCGTCGAAATGCCCAACGGCCGCCTCGACTGCGGCACCCAGGGCTTCCCGCCGCCTCCGCCGCCTGAAAAAGGCCACGAAAACGAGCGCCAGCTTCCCACCCCCAGCCCCGACCGCTTCCGCGGCGTCCGCATCTTCGACATCTCCGACATCAAGAATCCCAAGCAGGTAGCAGCCATCCAGACCTGCCGCGGCTCCCACACCCACACCCTCGTCCTCGACCCCAACGACAAGGCCAACGTCTACATCTACGTCTCCGGAACCTCCTTCGTCCGCCAATCCGCGGAACTCGCCGGCTGCTCCAACGAAAAGCCGGAAAAAGACCCCAACACCTCGCTGTTCCGCATCGACGTCATCCAGGTCCCCGTCGCCCACCCCGAGCAATCCAAAATCGTCTCCAGCCCCCGCGTCTTCATCGACCCCCGCACCGGAGCCCTCAACGGCCTCAACAACGGCGGCAGCCACGGTAAAGACGAAGAAAAGCCCAAAGACACCAACCAGTGCCACGACATCACCGTCTACTCCGCCCTCGGCCTCGCCGCCGGCGCCTGCTCCGGCAACGGCCTCCTCCTCGACATCAAAGACCCCGTCCACCCCGTCCGCGTCGACGCCGTCAACGACCCCAACTACTCCTACTGGCACTCCGCCAGCTTCTCCAACGACGGCTCCAAAGTCGTCTTCACCGACGAGTGGGGCGGCGGACTCGGAGCACGCTGCCGGCCCACCGACCCCAACAAATGGGGCGCCGACGCCATCTTCAACCTCAAAGACGACAAGCTCTCCCTCGCCAGCTACTACAAACTCCCCGCCGCCCAGGGAGACACCGAAAACTGCGTCGCCCACAACGGCTCGCTCATCCCCATACCCGGCCGCGACATCGAAGTCCAGTCCTGGTACCAGGGCGGCATCTCCGTCATGGACTTCACCGACGCCGCCCACCCCTTCGAAATCGCCTACTACGACCGCGGACCCATCGACCCCAAAACCCTCGTCCTCGGCGGCTTCTGGTCCGCCTATTGGTTCAACGGCTACATCTACGGGTCGGAAATCGCCCGCGGCCTCGACGTCCTCAAGTTAGTCCCCAGCAAGTATCTGACCCAGCACGAAATCGACGCCGCCAACTTAGTCCATTACAACGAACTCAACGTCCAGAATCAGCAGCAAGTCGCCTGGCCCAACCAGTTAGTCGTCTCGCAAGCCTATCTCGATCAACTGGAACGCACCCAGGCTCTCGCCCCCGATAAGATCGACTCCCTCAGAAGCGCCCTCAACCACGCCCAAAAATCCAAACTCGCCCCAAAAGACGCAGCCAAACTCAAGAAACTCGCTCCCTCAGTCGAGAAATCCGCCAACGCCGCCAAAGATCCCGCCGACGCGACACGCCTGAAAGCACTAGCCAAAATCCTCGACAATCCCACCGCCTAACTCACCGAGAATTTGTCCGGTTCCCACATCTGGATTCTGAGATGTGGGAACCCATCAATCCCAGCTCCGTTCTTGCCCTTGTTCTTGCTCTTTGCTACTGCCTGAAAGGAAGAGCCCATGTGCAACCGAAACAGTCTCTATCTCCTCACGATCTTCGCCGCGGCGCTCCCCGCCTTCGGTCAATCGATCCTGGGGAAACCCGGTCCACTCGCGCCCACTCCGGTCGCCGCCTCCGCAAGCACCGCGATTCCCTTCCTCGTCCCATATTCCGGCCAGGTCCGGGCCAGGCCAGCGGCCTGAACGACAAGAGGCAAACCAGCGCCACCGGCCTGCCACCGGATTTGTTCTTGAGCGGCGAAGCCCGCTGGCTCGAAGTGCAGATTGCCGGCCAGCCCCAGCAGCCGCGCACCCTGCTCGCCGGTGTGCCCTACGCCGTCAAAGCCGCCGACGCCGCAACCCTCGGCGGCCTGCACAAACTGGCCGGGCGAGAGCGCATGCGGCAACTCTTCCTTACTGGTGACCCGGTCCCGATGCTCCACCAGAAAAAGCAACAGGTCGAAGCTTTTGCGGCTGAGCGCAATCGGCTCCTGCTGCCACATCAGCGTCCAGCCGAGGCGGTCGATTACGTAACCGTCAAAGCGGATTTGGTCGATTTTTTCTAAGGTCTTGGCGTAATTGAGGGGGAATTGAGGCGCTCTTGAGATGCGCTTGAGGCGAATTCGGGACCTCGTGTGGGAAACATAGGTTCATGGGAAAACAAAGTCAATCTCAAAGAACTGCCGCCGGCCAGAAGCATATCAAGTTTCGAGGTCCATGGCTCAGTTTCATGCTCGTCCGTTTCGGCCGGCCGGAGGTTCATCGCGGGACAAAATGGAGCCGCGGCACAAGGCTTCGTATCGGCGCCGTGAGCTGCCAATGACCAAAATCCGGCGCGTTTCGATCCGAATCGAGCATCGCGAGGTCACCATTTCCATTCGCCAGACCGCGGCTGGGGATGCTGGGAACGACGAGGGCGGGGGCGTTCGGCCGGATGTCTGCCCGCAGTGCGGCGGCCCGTGGATGCCGGATTTCCAGCTTGCGCTGCGCCAGACGCCTATCGGTTTGGAGCAGCTTCAGGCTGTCTTGGGCAGCCGCGAGCTGCATTTTCACGCCCAGGACGGCGGCCGCTTCTCGGTCTGCGAGCAGTCGTTTCAACAGTTGCGAGAGACACATCCGTAAAGGACAGCGATCGCAATCGCCTCCCCAAAGTCTGTTTTCGACGCCTACGAATCCCGAATACAAGGAAACGCACGATGCCCTATCCGCTCCCAGAAACGCAAGCAATCAAGCGACCGGTGCAGCGAAAGCCGTTGCGTTCCGACGACATGTTCTTCCCCGGAGCGGCGCTGCTGATCCTGGCCGTGGTCTTCATCGGCTTTGCGCAGAGCTACTTCCTGCCCGGCATGGTCTTCGCCCCGCTGCCCAACGCGCTGGTCCACATTCACGGCGCTTTGTTTGTCTCGTGGATCTTCTTTCTGGTCCTGCAGAACGCCTTGGTGGCCATCCGCAAAGTGAAATGGCACATGACCTTGGGCGTTCTGGGCGTCATCCTGCCGCCGCTGATGGGAATTTTTGGGGGTCTGACGGTCTTCGACTCCATTCGGCGCAATGGCACGGGCATACCCGCCGAACTGATCCTGGTCGGCGACTTGGAAGAGCTTGCGCTCTTCCTGGGCTTGACCGCCTGGGGTCTGCTGGTGCGCCGCGATCTGGTCGCGCACAAGCGCTTGATGATCCTGGGAACCATCGCCATCGCCGGTCCAGCCATCAACCGCTGGCCGTTCCCTGCCGAAATTCGGCTGCCCGCGACGATGGTCGTGTATTCGATCCTGCCTCTGCTCGTGCTCGGCTACGATCTTCGGTCGCGCCGCAGGATTCACCGCAGTACAGCCATCGCCACGACGCTGATTCTCACCGCCATGCTCACGCTGGTTCCGGTCGCCAGCCTACCCATCTGGCACGGATGCATCGCGTGGATCAGGCGGGGCTGACAAGGGCCGGCCAAGCGTAGACGGACAACATTGCATTCCGCACCAAGCCAACAGGAGTCGTCATGAAATCCCTTCGTATCTCGTTCTCAGCCTCGCTCTTGCTCGTCATACCCACTGTTTTTCCGGCTGTGGCTTTCGCCCAAAACCCATCGGTAGCGAAGGCCGCGCCGCTGGCCGCCTCGGCGCCGACGCCGGTGCCTGCGCTTTTGCCTTTCTCGGGCATCGCGCTCGCGAGCGATGGCAAGCCGCTCGAAAAGGCGCAAGTCAGCGTGACCTTTCTGCTCTTCACCGAACAGAATGGCGGGGAACCTGTCTGGGCGGAGACACAGACGGTCGCGACCGATGCGACCGGGCACTATGACGTGCAGCTCGGCGCAGCTTCCGCAACTGGACTGCCGCTCCCGGTTTTCGCCGAGGGCGACGGCCGCTGGCTTGAGGTGCAGGTTGCCGGGCAGAAGCCGGAAGCCCGCGTGCTGTTGATGTCCGTACCCTACGCCATCAAGGCTGCCGACGCGGCAACCCTTGGGGGCCTGCCGGCCTCAGCGTATGTTCTCGCCAGCGCGGTTCCGTCGATTTCGGCCGCTTCAGCCAAGCCGGATGTTTCGGCATCTGCGGTGACGACGCCAGGAGGCGCGGCCGGCTACCTACCCGTGTTCAGCGGCGCCGCCACTATCGGCAATTCCATCCTCTTCGAGTCCGCCAAAAGCATCGGCGTCAACACCATTGCGCCGGCAGCGAATCTGGACGTGAATGGCTCGGCCATCGTGCGCGGCGACTTCCTGCTCGAAAGCAAGGGAGTCGCCACCGCCGCGTTGGGCCAAGGCTCGCAGCCGCTCGAATTCATCGCCAACGCC
>Ga0116230_10005987_pt1 | contig 11948 bp, 10 predicted proteins | sample S1TSphfallax_3_FD_88678 | JGI IMG/M metagenome (GOLD analysis project Ga0116230, IMG submission 88678) | Host-associated microbial communities from peat moss isolated from Minnesota, USA - S1T2_Fd - Sphagnum fallax MG | ecosystem: Host-associated > Plants > Peat moss > Unclassified | place...
ACAACATGCATCTTGTTGCACGCAATATGGATCTCAATCAAGGTGAACTAAAATCACTGGATATAGAAGTCAAAGGTGCACATTTGCAAGATTTTATCGTCGACAAAATGACTTTCAATACACAGGGTGCACTTAACTTTGATACCGGTCTGCTTTTCAATCAAAAAATGCTGCAGTTCAACAGTCCGGCCCAGGCTCAAGTGACCGCTTCAATCAGTCAGGACAGTCTCAACCGTTTCCTCAAAGCGCCGACTACACTGGAGAGACTCTCAATTACTGCCACCAAAAAAGGTGGCATGCTGGCAAATTTACTAGGCCAGGCAGGAGTCAGTGGTGGCATTGGTTTAACTATTTCAAACGCTGCTATAGTGTTGGGTAAAGGCAATCACGTCAACATAACGGCTGATGGCAAAATAGGTTTAGCACAGCTGGCTATGCCGCTTTCAGCTGAAGTGGAGAGCGAACTATTTCTCAAAGACGGTTGGGTGCAGGTGGGTGACACCAAACTAAAAACGGCCGGTCAGGAAATCTCGCCGCAATTGTCAGAGCTGCTGGTGAAGAAAATAAACAATCTTTCCAATTTGGGTCACCGCTCCGACGACATACATTTTGCCTTCACAGACCTCAAAGTCACGCCAGGCAGGGGACTTGTGGTCACCGGCACGGCTCAGATCAACAGGCTGAGATTCGGTCATGCCGGCTAGAGTGGCGGACCAAAAGGTTATATACTTAGCTTTTCAGTCGCTTGCCTCGATCTAGAAAGAACAATTTTAATGCTCAAGCGGCGCGACAATCGGCAGTGGGATCAGCTACGTCCGGTTAAGTTCACAAAAAATTTCACAAAAAACGCCGACGGCTCGGTCCTGATTGAGTTTGGCGACACCAAGGTTTTTGCCACGGCAAAAATCGAAGAGCGTGTGCCGGCCTTTCTAATCGGCAAAGGCGAAGGCTGGGTAACAGCAGAGTATTCGATGCTGCCCGGCTCCACCCTCGTACGCTCCACCCGCGAAGTAGTGCGGGGACAGCCATCGGGCCGCACCAGCGAGATACAACGTTTGATCGGGCGCTGCTTGCGCGCCGTAATCGACCGCAGAGCACTGGGCGAGCGCACAATCACCATAGACTGCGATGTTTTGCAGGCTGACGCCGGCACGCGCGTGGCCAGTATCTGTGCGGGTTTTGTTGCATTGCACGATGCACTGAGCAAATTGCGCAAATCAGGAGTCTTTGATGACCTGCCGATTACAGAGCATATGGCCGCTGTTTCGGTTGTGCAAATAAACGGTCAACTTCTGCTGGACCCTAACTACAGCGAAGATTCACAAGCTGAGATGGACTCAAATATTGTTTTGACAGAGTCCGGCAAAATTTTGGAACTACAGATGACATCAGAATCTAAACCATATGATGCCGCCAAACTTGCCGATCTTATGACCCTGGCCAACAAAGGTATCAAAGAGATCATTGGTCTCCAATACGATGTGTTGAACAAGCGTTAATCTAGCCTCTTATTTGGACTCTGTAATTGGTCCTCTTTTCTACATAGATTAAAGAACTAATACAGAACACTTAAATTTAGAAACAACCCTCGTGACAACAGCAGATATAGAGATAAACTAAGGGTCTGAAGATTTATCCCCAGGGCGCGGGCGGCATCTCGTTGACCATAGACGACTTACAAGAATTCAACCCCATTCGCGAGTCTTTCCGGGATGTCACGGCATGGCGCCTGATAGTTTCGACTTTCAGAGTGATAGAACGGATTTACAGGCTGCAGGGCTACAAGGCCGCAGTGCGTGTCATACCAATCGTCTGGACGATAATCTGGTCGGTCAAAGGTTTTTCCAAATTTCACGTCCAGGAGTTCGAAAGAGCTCGTAATTCCGACCTGGAAGGGCGGGATGTGGACATGGAAGAAGCCGCTCTCACCAGCGATGAGTACGAAGAGTACAGGGTCCTGGGGCGCTGGCTCTGCCGTCGCCTCAATAATCTCGGACCTACATTTGTCAAAATCGGGCAGACCCTTTCCACAAGGGCTGATTTATTGCCTCTGCCGGCCATGCTCGAGCTGACCCAGCTGCAAGAAAATGTCGATCAGTTTCCTTTAGAAGTAGCCCGCGCGGTGATTGAGCGCGAGCTCGGCGGCAGCCCTGAAGTGCTCTACAAAGAATTTGACAATTTGCCGATAGCCGCAGCCAGTCTGTCACAAGCATACCGAGCCAAATTGCATGACGGTCGCGATGTTGTAGTCAAAGTACAACGACCCGATTTATCAAAAGTAGTAGTGGTTGATGTTCAGATCCTTGGGGCCGTTGCCGATGAAGTGATGAAATATCCCAGTCTCTGCCGCCACACCGATTGGCCTGGTGTAGTGGAAGAATTTGCCCGGACAATATTTGAAGAAATTGACTACATCCGCGAAGGTCGCAACGCCGACACATTCCGCTCTAACTACCGCAATTTTGATCGCATACATATACCGCGCATTTACTGGAAGCTCACCGGTCGCCGGGTTTTGACCATCGAATATGTGGGCGGTGTGCGTATAAACGACCTGGAAGGCATTAAGGCCGCGGGTCTGGATCCAGCAGAAATCACACGTATCGGCGCTAATTTTTATCTGCGCCAACTTCTTGAAGACGGCTTTTTTCATGCCGACCCTCATCCGGGCAATATGCGCATAATGCCCGATGGCAGAGTCGGTATTTTTGACTTTGGTATGGTCGGCCGCATCTCGCCGGAGTTGAAGCAGCATCTAGTCAACGCTTTTATGCACACGATCCAGCGCGAGTATCGTGAGCTAGTCGATGATTTTGTCGGCATGGGTTTCCTCAAACCCGATGCAGATAGAGAAGGCCTCTGTCGCGATCTGACGCCAATAATCGATGCTCGTTTTGCTGAAGGTATGTCGCGGGTACGATTCCGCAAAATGCTTTTCGACTTTTCTGAAGTTTGTTTCAACTATCCATTCCGTCTGCCATCAGAATTTACCTACGTTATGAGAGCCCTGCTCACCCTGGAAGGAATAGCACTCTCGATCAATCCTGATTTCAATTTTGTCGACGCGGCTATGCCTTTTGCTCACCGTCTGGTGCTCAAAAATAATCAGGTACTGGGACGGGCAGTATTCAAAGAAGTCTTCACCGACGGCAAGTTTAATCGTCACGCAGCGATGAAACTGATTCGCACGGCGGCTTCGCTGACGAGCTCTCTGCTTTAAAACTGTAAAAGCCAGTTTACAAAACTGAAAAAATGGCAGCCCCGGAGGCCCAATCTCTTGGCATGCAGGCTTTCACTTTATAAATATTTTCTACAGATTGGTCAAGAATGACATTCTGCCTGCAAAATACAATAAGGCAAATGGCGGTGGGCGCAATAAGCTCATGGCAACCCAATCGGCGGGCAGTCGAGGCTAACCCCTCTAGAGGCACACGGACTTAGTGGTTTCAAGATCAAACACCCTAGAACGTCCCCAGCAAACGCAGTCAGGCCAGGCCTGTACTCGCTGCACTCATTACATCGATCACAATGCCAGATTTTGCGGCAACTGCGGCGAGCCGGCATCGATTGCCCTGCGTCTGCATCCCAATCAACAATGGCATCCTCAGACACAGGCCCAGGTGGCCTCTAATCTAGCCAATATGCAGGCTGAAAGTTTTTATCGCACCCATCAACAAAATACTCCCAGTTTTGCCGCTCCCAAGCGCATGAAGCGGTCTATCCCGCCGGAAGTCAGAGAAGAGATGAATAGCATCACAACTTTGCTTGTGCGCGAAAGATTTTTCCTGCTCATGCACTACGGTATTTTTCTGGTCACTAATTTGATTGGTTTTGCCATGGCAATCAAATGCTATGCCGAATTTATCGGCGACGATGTTTCGCGCACTATGGTCGCCACCACACCCCTGTTTTTTATCAATCTCACGGCTCTTTGCTGTCTGGTACCAATCAAAGGCACCAAGGGTGAAATAGCCCGCCTCAAAGATCGCATGACCAATATCAAGTTGCGTTTAGAGTTTGACAGCGTAGTTTAATCGCTGCCTCACTCTTTTAAATGTCGTTTTGATTTTCTCTGATGCTTTTCTTATTTGGCCGGCCCACCGGCTTAAACCGACGGTGACCAGCGCAGATTAGGTTTGCGAGCTGCCATTGCTTCATCCAACTTGCCCACAGGGGTGTTGAATGGTGCATTACGCACTTTATCTGGATCATCGATGCTTTCTTGATCGATGCCGATCATGATTTCGGCAAAGCGATCGAGAGTTTCTTTGGACTCCGTTTCGGTTGGTTCGATCATCATCGCTTCCGGCACGAGCAGCGGGAAATAAACTGTCGGTGCATGAACGCCAAAGTCGAGCAGTCGTTTGGCCATGTGAGCGGTGGATACTCCGCGCTCTTTTTGTTTAACTCCGGAGAGTACAAATTCGTGCATACAATTTTGCGGATAAGCGACGATGAAATTGCGACTCAGTTTTTTCTTGAGATAGTTGGCATTAAGGATGGCATCACGCGATACCTGACACAGTCCATCGCGACCATGGGCCAGTATGTAGGCGTAAGCCCGAACAAGAATGCCGAAATTGCCGTAGAAGCCTTTGATCTTGCCGATTGATTGAGGTCTGTCCCAATCAAAAGCAAAAGTTTCGCCACGTTTGACTACTGTTGGCTTGGGCAGAAATGGTTCAAGTATGTCGCGGCATGCCACAGCACAAGCACCGGGACCGCCACCACCGTGAGGGGTAGAAAAAGTCTTGTGCAAATTCAAATGGCAGACATCGAAGCCCATATCGCCCGGTCTGACCAGACCCATGATGGCGTTGAGATTGGCACCGTCGTAGTAGAGCAGACCACCGGCGGCGTGCACCATTTTTTGCACCTGCATGATGTCTTCTTCAAACAGTCCCAGAGTATTGGGATTGGTCAACATAATGGCGGCGGTATCTGGACCGAGAGCGGCTTTGAGTGCGTCGAGATCAACCAGGCCGCGCTCATTGCTTTTAATTTCGACAACCTCAAAACCGACCATAGCCGCTGTTGCAGGATTGGTACCATGGGCAGTGTCAGGGACAATTACCTTTTTGCGAGCAGTGTCACCTTTTGATTCAAAATAAGATTTGATCAAGAGTAAACCTGTCATCTCTCCATGAGCACCGGCAGCCGGTTGCAACGTAACTGCAGGCAGGCCGACGATAGAAGAGATTGATTTTTCAAGATTATAAATCAGCTCCAGAGCACCCTGCACTTGACTCTCGGGCTGGAATGGATGAATCTCGCGAAATCCTTCGAGGGCAGCCATGGCATCGTTGACTTTAGGATTGTATTTCATGGTGCAGGAGCCGAGAGGATAGAAGCCTGTCTCTATACAATGATTGAGATGAGAAAGGCGCACAAAATGGCGCATGGTATCGAGCTCGCTGACTTCGGGCAGGGCCGGCGGCACTTTGCGTATGTAGTCGGCCGGGATAAGATCGGTCAATGGCTTCTGCGGCACACCCACACGCGGCACCACTTGTGCTCCGCGACCGGCTGTACTCTTTTCGTATATTAGTTGTTCCATTTTTATATCCGCCCTGTGTCCAATGCAACTTACAAATTTTTTTAAATCTATCGCCCGCGCTCAGTGCTCAAACACGTCTCTAAATCCGTTAATATCAAGCTCGCAAATCGTTGGAAGAGCATTGAATAACTTTTGAGCCAACTCCATGCGATTTTCGCGTTTGAGTAAAAGGACAATGCGATCGTAGATAGGAAGAAGTACGCGTACATCATTGGCCGCATACTCAAGTTGGGAATCAGTCAAGTCGGGATGAGCCCAGTCACTGGTTTGATCAGCTTTGTCTAATTCGATTTTAAGCAGCTCTTTGACCAGGTCTTTGAGACTGTGTCTATCGGTATAGGTGCGCACCAGCTTGGAAGCAATTTTTGTACAAAATATGGGACTGGTCTCGGCCCCCAGATAATATTTGAGTACACCCACGTCAAAGCGAGCAAAATGGAAGATTTTTAGTACGTTTTGAGCTTGCAAGAGTGTTTTTACATTGCTGGCAGCGGCTGGATCAAACTCAGAACCACCCTTATATCTGACAAAACTAACAACACCATCATGATCGCAAATTTGCACAAGGCAGAGTCTGTCGCGGCGCAGGATTAAGCCCCGTGTTTCGGTATCTACGGCTATTACAGCCTTTGAAAGGTAATGATCCAGTCTTTCTTTACTGAGATCTCCTTCAAATAATTCAGGCTTCCTATGCTTGACTAAAAGCTCCGCAGTCACTTTGCTTCCCCAGATAAAATTAAACGCCGCTACTCATGCCAAATTATAGTTGCTCTGGCATCTGCCTGGTACAAGATATCCGGCTTCTAATCACATTCTTCACTTGAGAAGTCTGGCCGCCGCCACTCTAGAGACCAGACATATGGAAGCTGAGAGCCTTTTTAGCCAGGCTCAAAACGCTGATAGCGACAGCATTGTAAACGAACATTTACCGACTCTTAAAGAATACCCCGGAGCAATCATTTCTCCTTTACGTCATTGGTGTTGAATTTAAACCTCTTAGTAAGGGACCTTTAAAAAAAAGGCCGGGGATTTAAAGAACTTTGGCGCTCTTGATACTGCAATTTTTTTTGGCGCTTATCGCCCTCGCCCTGCCGCTGAGAACAGCATCGGTAGAGGGCGATTCTTATAAAGATTATCCTTTGCTGGCTAAACACTTTGGCGACCATATGATTTTGCAAAGGGATCGGCCGATCCCGCTCTGGGGTTGCGCCAGACCTCAGGAAACCATCTCGGTCAGTGCCTTTGGCCACCTCTATAAGACTCGGGCTTCACAGGAGGGCACATGGGAAATAAAACTACCCTCTCAAAGGGCATCTATAAAACCTGAACAAGTAACCGTCCAGTCGGAAGAAAAGCGGCTGGCACTGGACGATATATTGATCGGCGATGTTTTTTTATGCGCCGGGCAGTCAAATATACTTATGGCCAGAAAAGACACTAAAGATTGTGCTGCAACCAAAATGCAATCATCTGTGCCTCTGCGAATAGTAAACATCGGTTTTGGCGGCGGCGCTGGGCCTTACGGCACCGCCAAATGGACTGATGGCAGAGACAAAGCAATAGATAATTACTCAGCCGTCGGTACCGTTTTTGCTGAAAAACTGGCGGCTGATATAAAGATACCTGTAGGTATCGTGCAATGCGCAGTAGGTGGGACAGCCATCAGAGACTGGATCGACCCGCTCCGCCTGCCGGAAGATTTAGCTCAAGACAGACGCAAAATGCGCTCCACCAATGCCTATAAGACATATTTGCAAGGGCTGCCTTCTTTGCCGGCCCGGGGCATGATCTGGTATCAGGGAGAATCGGATTTTAAACAACCTGAGACATACCTGCGGCTCTTTACTATTTTTGCCCGCGACATGCGCTGCAGGATGGGAGAGGACACGCCGATATTTATTGTGCAATTACCGGCCCTTGGCCAGAGCGAGCCTTATTACTACGACAGTCTCATGGCCAGATTCCGAGAAGCACAGACAAAATGCCAGAGCGTAGGCCGATGCTATTACATATCGACTCTGGATGTGGTGCCGCCGGGCAGTGATTATGAGCCCGGGCACTGGATAGCGCCAGTGCATCTGCCCTACAAAAGAGAAATCGGCGAAAAACTGGCCAACCTGGCACTGTCAAAAATCTATGATATCGGCAAGACCGAAACACCGCAACCTTACCAGATAACTATTTTAAAAGAGATGGTGGAAATAAGCATTTCAGGCTGCGGCAGGGGACTTAAGATCCACACCACCGCCAGTGGCGCGGCCGATAAAGACAATAATATTGTCGGTTTCACCATAGCTGGAAGAGATAGAAGATTTCACCTGGCAAAAGCGCGGATTGTAGGCAATGACATAATAGTCCACAGCGACGATGTGCCGGAGCCAGCGGCGGTACGCTATCTCTGGGCCGACAACGCCCAGGGCAGCATCTACACTGCCGACGGTCTGGCCTTGCCGCCTTTCAGAACAGACACATGGCTTTTAACTAAACCATACGCACGCTATGGCAACTAAGCTGAGCCTCGTGTCTTAAGACAATCAGTAAAGCTGGCTTTACCGGGTCTTCACCAAGCAGAGCAAAAACAACATCGGTCCTTAACGCTACTTGGATTTAATTGCCGGGTTGGGTTGAGTTGGCATAGATTATTTACCGCCGTGTGCAATGTTTTAAAACTTGGCAAATTTATTTTGACCGCCCTTTTGTTCTGGCAGATCTGGCCGGTGACCATCAGTGAGTGCAGAGCATCATCTGGCTCCGGCAGCGGATCAAGATCTGAAACAGTCAGTTTGATCAATGAAGAGTGTTCAAGATTCACGCTCGAAATTAGAGGCAGAGAACTGACACTTTCACCGGGCAGCTGCACCATAAACGGTACCGTAATAAAAGTGAGCGAGCCGACAAAACTATCAGTAAAAAGTTGTTCTACAAAGGATATAAGCAATGAAATATTTTCGCTCGTCAACACTTCTGAAAAAAATCCGATTTATACGCGCATGCCTGCTGGATGTCTGGCGGGTGCCGGCACCGGTCCAGTGCCCTACACGGTCGTACCAGGATCCCTCAAAATTGCGCGCATAGGAGGAGGCGCCGACCGGTCTCTATACGAAGAAGGAGTTGATTATCTGGTCGATCCAAAATGGACGGCGATAGAAAGGACTAAATCATCATCAGCTCAGGAGGGTGAAAAAGTATTGCTCGATTACACTGTTTACAGACAGCGAATAGATGCCATTATTCTTACCACCGCAGGCGAAGTAAAAATTATCAACGGGCAGCCTTCGCAATTTGGACCGAGCCCACCGAAGCCGCCGCCGGGTAGTATTTTGCTGGCAAATATACTGGTGCCACCACTGGACCAAAAATTGACAGCTGCATCGATTATGCCGGTTTACAGTATGACCCACTTCCACAATCCTGAGTTTGATTATCTAAATGCCGAGGCTTTAGCTAAAACAAAGAAAAAACTGGCCGCCGGTGGGCTTTTAAAAATAGCATTTTGTGGCGATAGTGTTACCAGAGGCTGCTATTCTAGTTGCACACAAACAGCTTTTACCTCAGTCTTTTTAGAAAAACTCAAAAGCAAATATGCCAAAGCAACCATAAATTTTGTCGTATTTGGCATACCCGGTGCCCAGTCGACCTCGATCTTTCCACGATTTGCGCAAGAGATACTGCCCAAGCAACCGGACCTGGTTATAATCGAAATAGTCAATGATATTTCACTCGATCAAGAAACAATAGTCGGAAATTACAAGCAACTTTTTAATCAAGCCAAAGCAGTCGGCGCGGAAATAATTGTTTGCTTGCCCCACCTCCCCGTGCCATCTTATTACAGAGTAAAAGGTTGGTCGGCGGTAGCTTGTAAGCCTTATTTTTCGATATTGAGAGAGCTTGCCGCGCAGCATAATGTCGCCCTGGCCAATGTCGCCGGACGCTGGGAAAAGGCATCTAACGAAGGCCTCGATCCCCTCCTGCTTTTATCAGACCATCTCAATCACCCGAATGATCGCGGCCACGAAATTTATGCCGAAGAGTTGATAGGCTGCTTCAACTAATTAAAAGTAGACCTCATATTTTGTCCTGCCGCTCGGTGCACAGGCGACAAAAAGAATTTAGAGCGCTGCACAAAAAACAGAAAGCTTAGAAGAGAGAGAAAACAAAACAGGTATAAGACCGCCTAAAACTGACGTCTGCACTGACCCTGTTTATACTTTTGCCAAAGTCAGCCATTCCCTTGCCCTCAGCTATGCTCAATGCTGTTCTCAAATAATTACCGGCATCAGTTCCGATTAAACCAAGAGCCCAGCTCTTGTAGGAATTTGTAAGGCGCAATAACGCCGGATTGGAATGATAATGTTGCTGAGTGTATAAAAGAGTTTTGGTGCACGAACTAGAAGCACAGGCTCCGTATGTCTCAATACGCCAGGCCATGGTCACAGATACAACAAGCCAGCAAATCAAGATAACAATAATAGCTTTATACATGCGCCTCGGCCTCTTATTGCTCGATTTTGCCATCTCTGACTAGAGCCGACACATGGACTGATTTTTGCTCCGCCTCGGCCTTAAGCAACAAGGAAGAAGCCAAAGTCAAGTTTTTGGTTGAAGTAACTGGAGTCTCACTCCAGTTGGCAAAATCGAGCTTTATTTTCAAAGAGGACGGCTCGATAAAATCTCCACCTCGATTGCAAGCCGCGAGGGCGTCAGCAGTTGGATCTAATCGACTGCCCATCGCATCGAGAACAGTAGCGTTTCGATCGACTGCCTTGAGAAGTTGGCACATAAGCGCTTCTCTCGCTTTAAGAGCATTACTAAAATCTTTGACGGCAAGTTGTGTTTGAGAAGCGTTGTTCAAGTATCTGGCCCTTTTGAAATTTTCCATAACCTGGGCAAAAAGACTGTCAATACCAGTAACCGTCAAATGATTACCAGCGCCAATGGTGTTAGCGGCGGTAGGTTTTTGACCGTCCACAAGACCGATCAGGCCAAAGTTTTGATCATAAATAACAGTCGCATAAATATCATTTGCAGCAGCCAGCGCGGCTCTCTGTATGGGCGAATATACTTTTTCCTTTGGAGCAAAAAAAACTTTGGTATTTTGTTGTAATAACGCCACCATAACTATTGTTATGATGCAAAATTGTTGTAGAAGCTTCAAAGGCTAAAACCTATAGAGGAAGAAACGCCCCATAACCAGCGTTTTAGCAACAACAGATTGGGGCGATTTTATTAGTAAAAACACTTACAGTTAAGGATTGATGTTGCCCCGAAGCGCAACTTTAAAGACTGCGTAAAGGCGCATTTACAAGTGTGCGCAATTATTGGTCACGTCTGCCGACCACTAGACTCTTACCCTCGAACGCTCATAAGTCCTTTACAAAAGGGCGATAGTATAAAAATTGAAAGCGATTACAGGACGACTCATGCAAAAAATCTCCAGGCGCTCAGCCATATCAGCTTCGTTAACCTGGCTCTGGATGTTAAGCCGCGGCGCTAAAGCTGCCGCCGGCAAAAACGTGTTAAAAAATGCCACCAGAATTGTACCTGTAGGCTACACACTTACCCCCGAGCAAACAGAAGGTCCTTTTTACATCGCCAAACATTTGATTCGCAGCGACATTCGCGAGGATAGAGTTGGCACGCCACTGCAATTATCAATCACGTTGAAAAACGTCAACACTGGACGTCCAATCCCTCACGCTGCGGTGGATATCTGGCATTGCGATGCCGAAGGTAATTATTCCGGATACGCGGAACAGGCAGAATCTTTTAAACATCATCGACCGGATTTCGGTCATGACGGCTTTGGTATTGGCCCACCCCGCTTTGGCCCAAAGTCAAATTTTGGCCCGCCACCAGGCGCCCCGAGACATGATCATATGTTTCCCAAACCACCTACTACCGACAAAAAAACCTATCTGAGAGGCACCCAATTCAGCGACGTCCACGGACAGGTAAACTTTCTCACTATCGTGCCTGGGTGGTATCAGGGGAGAGGCATGCACATGCACCTAAAAATCTTCTGTCATAACAAAAATGCCAACTCAAGTACAGCAGATAGACTGAGCGGCACACACGTATGTCATACAGGTCAGTTATTTTTCCCCGAAGATCAAATTGCGGCGCTCACCGCTGGCAAAGTCTATGGAGCAAACCAAACCGCAAGACTAAAAAATGACGAAGACATGGTTTTTGTTTCGCAGCAAGGCAAAAAATGCCTTCTTACAATTGAAAAATTACCCGCATCGCAGGGATTTTGCGGCAAAATAATTTTGAACATAAATCCAGAGACGCAGCCGGAGCCGGTTTAATCACCGGGCTCATGGTCCAGGGCTTCGGCGAGATGCTTCACTTTTACTTTTAAACCACGGCTTTTGACTCCAGCTTCGATCTG
>Ga0116230_10005988_pt1 | contig 11948 bp, 8 predicted proteins | sample S1TSphfallax_3_FD_88678 | JGI IMG/M metagenome (GOLD analysis project Ga0116230, IMG submission 88678) | Host-associated microbial communities from peat moss isolated from Minnesota, USA - S1T2_Fd - Sphagnum fallax MG | ecosystem: Host-associated > Plants > Peat moss > Unclassified | place: USA...
ATTCAATATTCAATAACTTTTGCACCACAAGTCCAAATGCCATGGAACCAAGCCCATGCACCCCTCCTCATCACGAGCTTTCCAAAGACACCAAGAACACGATCTGAACCATCCCAGTTCAGTGGATCTTATAACTACAAAACAAAACAAAACAAAACAAAACAAACTACCTTCCTTCATAAATAGATGTGGATAGTTGATATTGTAGTACCTTTACCATTTCGAAATAGTTTAGGCAAATATTTATTTATTTTTCACTTTTTCACTTCAACCCTCCAATCATAATTTTAAAAAATTCAGATGTAATAAAAATGAAAAAATAATAAATTCAACATACTATTACAAATAAATACCTATGTAATTAGGTTGGTACTAATAAATAGGTAGTTTAAACGCTGTTAAACTAGTCAGTTAGTCGACTATGATGATCAGGAGGTGCTCATGGACAAATGAACACATGAATAATAAATCTCGAAATTTTAAAATTAATTTTCTTGAAACTTTCAACAGGGCAACTTGCAAAGTTTTGAAATTTCGAATTATATTGTTATTATTTTAGTTATGGCCGAAACGGTAAAGGTACTACAATAAGCAATTTGAAAAATTCATAGACATTATCAGTAACTTTTTCCTTGACAATATCACGGCATAGTCCCTATTTCACCTTTTAAAAAGTACTTTTCTTTTTGTACAAATAATACATATATCACATGTATTGGCCTTTGTGGCACTTTTTCTTTCTTTGAAACATAATAAATGGCAGACCCAAACGGACAAGCCATCCACAACCGCCACAAGTCAAGCTCATTGGCAGAGTTGTCTTTGTGGCATTTTCTTTGCAATTTTAATTTTTTTTGAAACACAATGGGAAGGCCCAACTTGACCTGCAGCTCTATTGGGTTTGAAACCCTGGACCTTTATGAGGTCCCAGGGTCCCAGAATGGGCTATACCAGTGAGGCATCACCCCTAGAGTCTACATTAGCACATTCACCATCAACCACATCTGTGAAACTTTTACTTGTAGGAAAACGTGGCAAGCTACTAGATTATTCTTTTCTCGGGGTGTTGGGGAAAGTTTGTCCACCAAATGTGGATTGCTAGGCATGTAAAACCCATGAATAGATATGTAATTTTTTTGGGAGATAAGCACAGAAGATCCACTTGCGAAATTATGTAAAAAGCTAGCAAAAAGATGTCTCTACTTGACACCAATCACAACCATTTCAAACTCTGGTTGACACACAATCATTGCCAAATTTTCAAGTTGCTTGAAGACATTTCCCAAGTGTTCAATAACTAAATTTTTTCATGGTATGTAAACCCTTCACAGCTTTGGGTGCGAACTTAAACACAAGATGAATGACTCCAGTTGAATTTGAGCTCACAAGAATACTTCTTATTTTCATCATTAAATTTGTTTCACAGCAATACAATACCTACACTAATCAGTTGGATACATCCTTGAATAAATTCCAAAATCTTGTTAAAAACAAACTGTACTGAAGGGTCAATTTGGGTAAAGAAAAAGACCCTCATTGCAGGCTACACTCCATGCTCATTCAAGTAAAATTGTAGACAGCAAACAGATTGGGATAAGCAAGCAATCCCATAGTTCATCAAACAATAGCCCAAATGAAATTTCTTAGTCTTCCTGTCTTCTACAAACTTTCAACCCTATTCAGAAATAGTGAATATTAAGTTCAAACACTTGCAATTCACTGATTCCATGGATTTAAAATCTCAGTGCCTATGTGGCCATCCATACATGGCAATGCCTTTCTTCCACAATTGCTTCTTCCCTTCCTCCCATATCTGACATTGGGAACATCCATGACCCATACAAGATTCAGACCCTGCTGCCAATTCTGAGTTTTTTATGAAACCAGACCATAAATGACTCATCACCCAATTAAACAAGGTAGCAAAATGTCATTGGGAGAACAGAGCATACAATTGAGCCACTAAGCAGTCTCAGAGACATTGAAAATTTTCAACATCTATAGTAATCTCTACTTGAAGATCGAGTGAATTCTCATTCACATACCTTCATTTTCAGCTCCTTGGTGAATGAGGTGAACGACTTCTGTGCAACATGACAATACAACATGTACAGTTCTTTCCCATTCCCAGTTCAAACTCAAATCACTTGATTTGCTGACACTAAGTTTTGCATGATCAACTCTTTTGCATTTGATATTTGGATTATTTTGTTGGAGTGGACAGTTTCGTTCGTCAGCATGAAAGTTAGTACTAGGTTGCAGGAGGATTCTTTGCCGCAAAGGGATTGCGCCCAAATTGAACTATCATGGGCTTCCCTTTGAGCATATAGCCATGTGTCATCCCCTGCAAAATAGACAAATCCATCATAAATGCTCAGCCATTAACAAGAAACAGAACAGGAGCATCAGTACACGAAAGGACCTAAGAAGTTACTAAAGTGAACAATCTTAAGACAGCAAGATATAGATCCAGAGGAAAAAAGGCAAGTAGAAACCATAACCAGAAATGAGAAATTGTTAACTCAAAGCTTAACAAGATTTTCAGCACAAGGAAACAAGAAAGGGAGCAATGCATTTGGATGCCAGCAAGAAACTGCCTTCAACAGAAGACTGATACTGCCTATAAGAAAGAAAAAGTGCAAATGGAAACACATTTCATGCAAGAAATGCTTTAATCCTAGAACCTGAACACTAAACCTTAAATCCAGACTCCGGCTCCCTACAAGTGATAAACCCAAACCCCAAACATAATTTGAGTACATTTAGAGTAGGCTAACATCCATTTACCAAAGCATGTTCTGCAAGTTGTGTAGAAGGGAAGGTGACAAAGGCTTGGTCTCTCATACGCCCTTCCTGTGATGATCCCCACATTTCAATGATGTCTTTACATACTGACACAAGGTTCCAACTAAATCAGAATTTTTCTCAGAGCATGACTGATAAGAATATGCTAGAATTCAACTGTGATATATATTATCCAATGGCTTATATGCATTCCAGTGGGCCCATCTTAGTTCCGATAATGACAACTATTAAATGGGTTGCAAAGACCAAATAAACCTAAATCAACAACAAATTGCCATGTTCCTGAGCAAACAGCATAGCAATCAGACTGACACAAGGAAGAAGTGTCTACAAGTACGCATACCTGCATAAGCTTAATCGATAAAGTGGCTTTAGCATCCTCAAGAGATTCAAAAAAAGCACCTAGAAGTTTTAAAACATTCAAAGGAAAGCCATCCAAACTTCCAATATTACTTTGAGATATAAACAAGGCATCTGGGATTAGTATTCATGACAATTAAACAATATCTTTCATAAGAATAGAGAAATCTCCATTCTCACGATGAAGAAGAAACAGCAAGGTTAACACTTCCTCATGACAATTAAACAAAGACAACAAAATGTAGAAAAACTTTGTGCTAAATGATATTCCTCTCCTTTGATTCAAACAAGTGGGTAAGAACTTGGCAACTGACCATATACAAAGTGTAGATCCTCAAGGGTCACTTCCTTTGCCAAATTCTTGATGTACAGCACTTGGGTTGCATTGCCTGGTGTGTAATTCTACACAGAACATGGCCCCACCAATCAGAAAACACTGACTTAGCATCATTTTGTGAGGGAAAAGTTTATCACCTAGGACCACAAGAATTGGCAGGATTCCAGTCTGAAACAGTCTTACTAGAAAATGCAAACAACAGCACCAAAAATTCACATGCATAACATAATTTCATATCTCATGGATAGGCAGCATAGCATTCTGCACAAAGAGGACTTCATATGATATGACCAATGGCCGCCCATATAGATACAAGTTCATCCAGCCTAAATTGCAGGAAGCTGCTGTCAGTGTCTGTGGGTTTTTGTTCCTGTGGAAGGAAGAATCTTACTTTGAACATGGGAAGTGACAGAATGTCTGTAGGAGCAACTTTGCCAGCCTCAAGTTCTGCCAGGGTGGCAGCTCTGTTGGTAATGTCAACTTCCTCTATAGATGCATCCGCCACTGTCTCTACATCCTGTGAGTGCTTATCTGATCCTCCTCCACTGGCTGAACCTTTTGGTTTTATCTTTATCTGTGCATGGATTGAAATTCCAGCTCAAACTTAGATGACATTCTTTGGGCAAAATTTAAGTGTCTGACAATCAAGGTAACCAACTATGAGAACATGGACCCAATAACCAGACAACGCAGTCATTTGGATAGTATGCCCTACCGCTAGTAGACCAGTTATAATTTGGGTCAGTCAAGGGGCCCTTGTCAAAATCACTTGTTAGGCACACAAGCAGGAAGAAACCAACCACAGTGATAATGGAACCATTGAACAGAGGTGCAGCCAACCCAAATAAAGGTGTAAAAAGTTGCACTGAAAAAAGTAAGAGCACAAAGTGTGACAGACCTGTAAGACAGGTTTATTCTTTCTAATGAGGTTGGCCTTGGGGGCGATATGGATGGGCTTAACACCTGCCGCTTCATGAGAAGTAGTCTTATCAACTGCAGGCCCTACTATAGCTTCTCGCTTTGCTCGCTTCTTTGCTCTTTTCAGCTGTGGTTCTGCCTCCTCAGAGTTTTTGGTTTCCTCATTCATGGCTTCCATATCATCATCCTCCTAGAAAAATCACTCCATCAGAAAACTGCTGCAAGGAAAATGCAATCTCGGGAGCAAGCATAAAGCAACAAGAAGCAGTCTAATTCTCATCCACTTCAAATGGCATCCATGTCTTAAGCTCCCTCTTCATAAAGGACATTCAATGGTCATTCATCAGTCACAATGGCATGATTTGCACATATAGGGCCCCATATATGCATATAAGTCAACTCCATGGGGAAAATACCTCATTGGATGATTCAAGCTCAGATTCACCACTAGACAAGTCTCCTTCTTGACGGTTTGGGGGAGCAGGAGGTGGGGCTGGAGGTGGTAGGGGAGGTGTGGGAAGTGCAGGCCGAAATGGTGCTGGTATGTTCATCTTGTTCATGAGATGCAGCACCTGATCACGAGTAGCTCACCACCATCATCTGCCAACTTATCAGGTTCCAGTATGTTACAGTGCAATGTTACAGAGCAAAAGTTGCTAGGTATTTGCCAACACAAATAAGTAGGATTACTGTTATCCAATCTAATCTGTTGCTTACACATTGCCTCTTGAAGGCAGCAGCTAGAACACAACAAGATACCATGCAAAATTTAGAAATAGACACCCCAACCTGGTCTTTGATTAACTATAAAAAGTTAAGAAAATGGGAGCACAGAGGGAAAGAAATAGCATAATGAAGGAGACTGGAGCATAGCCATGGCTAAGAGAACGGATGTGCAGGATTTGGGACAAAGACAAGAAGATGAAGACAGATACCTTCAGTTTAACTAAAAACATTATTGAGATGTTACAATAGTACAATGGTAACTACCAACAAACTTCACAAGATGTAATGACTGAGGTGCACCTGTGTGTAGAACCGGGGAACAGCAATAAGACAATTCACAATATTTGTAAGAATATCCCCATCTGGTGGTGGGTATGCATACCTGCAATGGACAGTGAACACATTCAAATCCTGGCAAATGACAATAACATATGACATAGCACATGAAACAGAAATCAAATGAACAAGAATTCTAGGCTAAAGGGGATCAGTCCACCTACTCAAGATGAGGAGGGAAGGGATAGTCAACACCAAGAGTAGGTGCTATTGACTCTCCCCCTGATGCAGAAACCACAGTTGGTGTGGGAGCACTGGAATCAACACTTGGCAATGGTGGTGCTCGTGGAAGAGGCGGATATGGAGGTAAAGGGGGTGCTAATCCTTCTTCCTTTTCCTTCTTAATGCCATCAGATGGAAGGTCTTGTTTTTCTGTTACAGGATTTGCTCTTTCTACTATCAGAGTTTTACCCAGAAACCGTAACCTGCATCAAATTTCAACACATCAGCATGAGCTATATAACACAAGCAGTTTGGGATGAGGGAACCCTGTCAACATAGAATGGTTCCAAAGAACATATCTGTAGCAATCTGTATTCATAAAACCCTGAACCTTAAACCCTAGAAAGATAGAGAACCTGTAGAACGGAATTTCCTACTCCCTCAAATATCGAAGACCTAACCTCCTACAAACTCCTTCAGCAGTTCCTATCAGTAACAATAAAGAAACAGAAGACATACCGATGAAGCTGTGATTGTGCACGGGCAGCTAACCCATCATTGTTGAAATCCACAAATGCACAGTTCTTTAACCTGTGCAACATATAATCAAAAGAAAAAACAGTGAAAATTCAGCCATAGGCACCATCTGATAATCTAAAACCTTATTGGAGATCACGATCCTGTGATCTATCACCCTGGCCACCATCCACCTGTTACCAATCCACAACATCATGCAGCACATCCCACATTGATAAAGTACCAGAAATGTTTGGCCCTATGAAACGCTAATGGTTTGTCAAATCTGAAGATAAACTCCAAAAAGTACCCAATCCCTGCTCGTGCTTACATCCTACTTAACAGCCATCAGAAGCTGCCAACAGATTCACGAGCTCATAGAGTTCAAGGAAACGAAACCCGCCCAATTACCAAACAAGAGCTGACGAACAGTAGGGTGGCAAGACGGTAGAAACAGCGTAATGAAATGCGCACACACCTTCCGCCGGCGCAAGGCCGGGTCTCCGAGGCACCATAGTGGGTGAAGAGACGGGTGAGAGTGTGGGGCGGTAGTCCATCCGGCAAGTGACGAACAAGCAGCGTTACCACCATCCCTGCTCTCCTCCTCACAATCCCTTCCTTCCTTCCTTCTTTCCTAACTTGCTTCCCCCCCTCCCCAACAGCAGTGTGGTCTAAGCTCTACAGCAACTGCAATGATTTCAAATGTCCTTTGCCGAGTCAAAGAAATTCCATGCTTGTAAAATAACATACATAATTCTCCTGCTCTGTAAACCAGCATAGCAGCTGCATTACCTTGCTGTGCAAGAAAATCCAGGCCCGATGAAATCCATATCCGTAACACAATCTGGAGCGTCTAACCCTAACCCTAAGTTACATGCACTTTTGAAATCCCTGGATCTCAGGTGACTAACTATTTGAGGTTCAATTGCACCTATGGCAGGCTATGGACTAGGTAACCGGCGACAGAGTGCTGGTTGCCAGACATTGTCGACTCTCTTTGAGTGCTGCGTACTGGTGACGGGACATGCCGGAGTGCAAGTAATGGGGGGGACGTTAAACACACACCGCCTACGAAGTTAGCAGGTGTCAGTGCTCAGCAGCGATATTGCATCCTTTGTTAAGGGGTATTTAACAGTGTTGGCCGGGTATCACATGGAGTGCCACTTTTTAGTAATGTCTTTGCTAATGTTGTCCAGTGCTAAGCTTTCGGTTTGATCTGGGTCCAACCCCAGTTCTAACAACCAAGTCCAATAGGCCTATGCACAAGAAGACCCATTGTAATAAAACCAGGTTCGAGCCAAAGAACTTACCTTAAGACCCGGACCCAAACCTAACTGAGGAAAAGTCAAGGTTGTTAGACTTGGCCCTAGACCCAACCCAAGGGTTTTGTGAACCTTTTATGCAAGGTCTAGTAGGTCTTAAGTCTAGATAAGGTTCAAGTAAGGTCTAAAATGTAATTAGTAATTGAATTTCTTGAACTTTGCATTTCATTTTGGGCAGCTTTGAAAGTTCTTCCATTAAATGCTTGGTCAATGCACATGGGATAAAAAGGGGTGCTTGCTAACAAATTTTAAGGTTCTCTAATTACAACTTTTGGGCAATGCATATTGGATAAAATTGTGGTGTTGCTTATCATTATGCAAAAAGTAACCTAACATTTTTAGTAATAGAGTTTCTATTAAAGATAGTGAGGTGATAAAAGAATGCCCAAAAAGTCAAATGTTGTTTACCACACTTTTATGCATAGCTTATTCTTGAAATTTATAAAATAACAGAAGGAGAAAACTGGTATATTCTTGTTTTGAAAGTGCAAAGTGCCCATTTTAATTTTAGGAATGGCAAAAATTTAAGTTGTTTTTAATGATGCGCCAATCAAAGAAGCTCATTGCAAAAGAAAAAAAGCTTCGTGTGCATCCCCTTTTAACTAATTAAAATGAATACACATTATATTTCATAATTTTACTCTTGGGAGGATGTTGGGGAAATACTTTGGAAACCCATTGTGAAATTAAGGGAACTTATTAAACTTCATGAGAATCATTTTGGAATTTTAAATTCCAATTTTTTTTTAATTGCTTAGAATTCAACTTTGGAATTGTCCCCAAGAATAAGCTGAAATTGGCCCCAGCCTCAACACATCCCTTGACAAATTAATCAACTCAAGAAAATACAAGGGAAGGAGGAAGCACCATTTGATGGCGTTGTCCTTTTTAACAAAAATCTTCCAATGACACCAAATAGATTTGAAGTTCTCCTCAAACTTAATTTGCTTACTTTCAATTTTGATCAACTTGTGTTTGTTCAAAGCATGCCAAGAGGCCAAACGAACATCAACATAGAAGAAGTCCAAGCCTATCCAAGAATCTTACTGGAATAATAAGTATGTTCAAACCTAAGTTGATATTTATCCTAGACTGAGGTAAAAACTAATGAAACTCTTAAGAATATCAAGATGTTGTCTTCCACAAAAGAAGTAACCTAAGTGAACATTGAAGGTGGAAAGAGGTCCATCCTCCTCTTGAGATCCAATGATGTTTCCTAGTAGCAAATGAGGCCAAGAGTTAGTAATTTTGCTCAAAGCATTCCAAGTGCATCGTACTTGGTGAGGTAGCCTCTCTTGGCTAAATACCCAAAGAATGGAGCATCTTCCAAATTAAAAATGGGAGACCAATGCCACTCTCCCAAATCCCATGGAAGGTTTGTTACACAACTCAAATTGAAAACCAAGTTAACACATCCTATTCGGGTATAGAATTTAGACATGGTAGTTTAAGGGACTTCTACAAGTCTCTTGCACCGAGACCTTGACCAACTTGAGATTAGTGAAAAGTAATTAAATATCATGAAGGTTAGATCTTTTAAGCTTCCTAGAATTTGAAACTTTCGTTATTACAAATATTGACTTTTCAAGTAGTCCAATTTGACTAGGTTGTTCATCTTTACTACTAAAAATGTCCAATTTGACTAGAGGCAAAGGAATAAATGACATGTGTATTTTTTGACTCGCCAATTTAATTAATGTGTTTCAATTGAGTACCAATCATATGCAACATTAATCAAGTTGAACAAAAAAATCATCATCCATAATCAATATGGTTTAGTAAAATGGGACATTCTATTGTGCCATTACATGTAGATGTATTTGTAACTATAACTTGACATGAACAAGATCAATATATTTGTGTGATTAGAGAATTTCAAAAATATTTTAATTTTTATTAGAGACAATATGGCAATTATAGTTACAAAATCAACAATGAGATGTGTGAAAGAGATTTTTTAAAGAAATTGCCATAAGTTTAACATGATTGTATGAATAATTGGTAGAAAATCAAGGCATTTCACGTTTGTAAATACAACACAATATGGTTCAATTTTTTTGATATGTATGTGAATGTAATGACTTTAACTTGTGAGCATGTGAGTGTGGACATGAAGAAGTGAACATAGAAAAATATTTTAATAAAATATTTTTTACCACATCATTAGAATATTTTTTGACATGGAAGAATATTTGGCCATGTGGCATATGTACATACAAACATATATTTGTTATTAAGCAAGGATTTTCAAACAAGGATCCTTAAAAGAATAAATGTTACAAACAATTAGTTTAAATTATTATATAAAATTTAGCTAATATAAATAATTTTAAGTTAATATTGAAGGTTGGAAACTTGTCATTCAAAACTCAATGATGTAAATGAAAAACATTGTTTTTCCCTCCACATTCATGAACAAAACCAAAAGAATGAACAAAGCATAAATTTCCTTCAAGATAATGCATTGTTCATGTGAACACATTATAGGTCTGCCATTTTGGAAAATGTTTCACATTTTAGAAGGTGCAAAATTTCATTCGCTTAAAATGATTAATTAAGTGTTGAATTTCATTCCAACTCCAATTCAGACAATGAATGAACTTTTTCAAAAACTCATAATACATTACATGTTGGAAAATGTAATAAATGTGTTTATATTCCACCCACTCCTTCTCCCCCCTTAATGAGCTTGCCATCGTTGTGACAAAATCCATGTAGTTGCAAGTTGGGGTAATCTTCAATTATAATTTGATACAATTTTTTTAAAAACTTGCAATAAAGGTGATGTTGTAAATGAGTCCATAACATGATGGAAAAAACATCTACCAATGAAAAACAATTGCATTTAGAGCATGTCCAACTTCCCACTTATTTTCACACTTGTTGAAAAAATTAAATAGAGTAAGACACTAAATAACTTTTCTATTTTGAGTTTGTGACCAAACTTTTGAATCCAAACAATTTTGCACATGGATAGATATTTCATTACCAAATATATTTTGAGGGTGACATCTAAAAAGCTCAAAAATAACAAAATTCATTTTTTATAACATTGTTACCTCATCTTATGAAGATTGGTTATGGCTTATACAAGCCATACTTTAAGCACAAGGGGCCTATCAATCACATGCTTCTTTTTGAAGCTTCCCACACAATAGTTCAAATTGTCATGACAAAACCAAAAAAATTCTGACTTTCAAAAACCTCCTTTATTGAATTTTTAATTTTATTTTGTATTACAATTATATATTGGAGTTAATTGCATGACACTTATAGAGGAAGACATTTATTTTCAAATTAGAAAGTGATTAGTTCATGCTCCTTTTTGCTTTGATTTTAAAGTGTAGTTCATGTTAATCATGTTCTTAATTCCTAGTTGTTAATCATGCATTTCCCAAACATTATTAACGTTTAAATGGTTATATATAAACATACCACCAAACAACAAATGAACACATAAGCAACCAATTTTTTTCAAAACCACACATATTTACACCCAAAATCCGAAATAAAAAATCATTTTGGTCACCCTTGCTCAAAATATCAAATGAATATGAACATTTGGATGCATGGTGTTTGGATATTAAGTGCTTAATGGTTGGCTTGGCCTTGCATTAATGGGGTGTTCAATGGTAGGCCTACAAATGGTGTTGAATGTTTTTATCTTAAAGCTTTGTACTTTTTATATGTGATATTATTAAACACTAAGTTAGATGTGACATTTTTGTTAACAATATATTGATGACAAATTAAACATCACTCACACTTAGTGTTAAATCAATGGCAAGTCAAAGTTGAATTTTTTAATTCAAATATGTAATGTTAGGTAGCATTACCAATGATGTAGTTACATTTTTGATGTTAACATGGTGTTAGCATTTGTGATAGTTAACATCCAAATTTAGTTGAAAACTAAGGTTTTGAAATTTTAATTCAATGTAATATAACATAATCTTATATAACTCAATATTGATTGTGAGGTCTAACTTTATATTTATTACATTTAACATTAATTATAATAATTTCAATTGTAATAATCAATATTGATTGTGATCACTAATCACTAACATTCATTGTGGAAAAATTAAATTATTTTACCTTTTGATACCCTAATTTAACTTAACATTATTGTAAGTGTGAATGTACATCAAAATTATTAACTAACATTTTAAATTATTGTTAGTTTTGACATAGGTATTTTTTTCTTTATTATGTTATTTGAACATTAGCCTACCTAACACCATAAACCCTTTGAATGATGTTTTATAGTGTTAATCCAATGTTTAGTTAACATCCAATCTTCTTCAAATATAAGTTTCATTGAAAAGTTTGATGATAAGTGATAATTTAAACCACTCCAAAAACCAACCTAAAACTTTGTGGTAACATAATGCCACTGTTTCTCAACCATTTTTTAATCCTCTCTCCCAATCCCAATGTTCACAACTCTTTTTGATGTCCTACCC
>Ga0116230_10005989_pt1 | contig 11947 bp, 7 predicted proteins | sample S1TSphfallax_3_FD_88678 | JGI IMG/M metagenome (GOLD analysis project Ga0116230, IMG submission 88678) | Host-associated microbial communities from peat moss isolated from Minnesota, USA - S1T2_Fd - Sphagnum fallax MG | ecosystem: Host-associated > Plants > Peat moss > Unclassified | place: USA...
CATAGGCGTTGTCACAGAGATAGTCCGTTCTCGCGTGTAATCGCTAACATCACGGTACAGCATAGAGAAAATTCATCGGAGACCTCATGAATAATTTGCAAAAAGTTCTGCTTAACTACACTGAAGTACAAGAACTCTACCGCAATTCTGTTTTTCGGCAGACAGAAATCCCTGTAGAATATGCGGTTTCCTTAGCTATGCCTACGAAAAAGTTGGGTATACCAGGCTATGCCTACTTTGCTTCTCCTGCTTTACGGGTTCCAGGACAACCAACACAACAAGATCCGCCCAACCGATGGTGGATAGTAGATGCCCACGGTGGTCAACTTCTGATTTTCGCACAATGGAAAGTCATGCCCTTCGCGACCGATGTAAACTGGACACCTGTGCAATTGCCTCCAATTTCTGCAACCATTGACGAGATGCGACAGGTACTCAGTGATGTTGAAAGTATAATGAATAAATTGATACCTGATTTTTTTGCAGATGAACCGGGTGACCCCAACACTCGTAATACCTTAGCTCAAACGCTGGCGGAGTATCTACCCAAACCGCTGATTCCGCAGTATCGGACACTAGCTCCCGATTTCTTTACATGGCTGGAAGCCGAAGCTTTCTGAAGAAACACTTTTGGGTAAGTGAGGTAGTGAAGTGGTGAAGGAGGTGTTTCTTTTATCTATAACAAAGGCGAAAAAGCGGTTAATAAAATATCAAAGTAGGAAATTTGACTATGAACAGTGAACTGAGAGATATCCTTTCGGAACTGAAAGTACTCGCTCAAAAGTTTCATGGAGATAGGATTGCAAATTTAACTGACGATTTGCTGTGTCATCGACAGCCACAGGAATATTTGCTTTTGGTAGCAGAGGGAGTAAATTCTAGTGCCTTAAAAGTTTGGATAAATAATATTGTTGGGGCAGAAGTGGGTGAGATCCACTTAGAAAAATTTATTAAAGAACCAACGCCTGTTATCACAGCTGCTAAGGTTGTAGTGCTGTTAGAGTGCGGTAAATTGCTAGATGCGAATGCAGTGAATATTTTGAAAGCTGCGGTTTTAAGCCGTCCCCTACCATCCTACGCAATTGTCTTCAGCAGTGCAGAGCAAATTACAAATGAAGAAGAACTTGGTTTTATTGAACGGGGAGCTAGGCGGTTATTCGTTCCCGATGTGAATGCGAAAATATCGCAACAGCTTGTGGAGAATCAAATTTTTTTCTGGAACGAGAAAGAAACAAATAATTTTCTCAGCAACCGACTTGCAAGCGACCAACAGGTATTAAAAAGTTGGTTAATTGAACCGCTTTCTTGTAGTCATGACTTTGAGCGTTACCAAGCCCTAAGCCTGATTAATTTGGCTGAGGAATACTTTCACAACAATAGAACTTACAAAGTTCCTGGGATTGATGATTCTGTGAGGCGACTGACCAAAACCAAAGAAGAAATAGAGGGATGTCAGCGAAGATTGGTCAATTGGCTGGCATCAGACTTAACAAGTCTCAACAGTCAGTTAACAACTTCGTTGCAGACTGTGAAACAAAATTTACTGCACGGAATTGGGGCATATCTACAACAATACCAGGAGCAGTTACCCAATCCTGCACTGGTAACTGGGTACATTGAGCGCGGTATTAACGAATGGAAACAGCAATCCCAAACATTATTGGCTTCTCGCAGCCAGCAGATTATCTCCGATGCTAATAATGCCCTTTTGGAAGTTGATTGGTCAGTAGTCAATGAGGTAGTACAGCAATATCAACAAGAGGCTATTAAACCTGATTCCCTTTTGCAACAGCTAGAAAATACAATTAATTCTTCCATCCATAACATTTTCGTCGGAGAGAAAACGGTCTCTCCAAAAGTTGACGATAGTTCTCAAAATATGCTCTACACCGTTGGGGGAGCTGCTGGGGGAGCCTTGATTGCATCCCTTGCGGAACGTCTGCTGCTAGGTGCATTGGCTTTGCCGCATCTTTTACCTGTTGTTGGTGCAGCGGCTGGCGTGACTCTTACTGGATTAGCTTTAAATCGCCATCAAAAAGCTGAACTGCTGCGGAAATATACAGCAGCTAGCTCAACCGCAATTCAAGAAATTATTTCCCATATAGAGTCACAATTGGTTGAACAAAATCATAAAATTACCAAGGTTTATCAGCAGATATTAAGTCGATTGCAGGCAGTTGAAGAGATAACAAATCGACATATTAATGAAGTAAGTAAACCGACGCAACAAAAAGATTTAACCAGTACCAATGAAAATCAATTCGCAGATTTAAGACAAAGAGTTCTAGAGATGCTGAAAGATGATAGTTGATAATTGAGCGAACCACCCTAGCAGCGAATAGAAATATCAAAGCAACAAATAGCTAATAATTTGATGAAAAAATTTGCGAAGGAGGAAAGTAATGGGATTATCTGAAAGTCTTGATGAAGCTCGCCAAATGATTGTCCAAAAGGCAAATTCTGCTATTATCAACCTAACTACTATAGCAAATAGCCAATCTTTAGAGATGAATGAAGTCGCTTCTCGCCTTCAAGATGTGAGAGAAGATTTGGCATGTGACACTTTTAAACTTATTGTTGTTGGTCGCTTTAAAACAGGTAAATCATCCTTACTCAACGCGCTCCTTGGTCCACCCCTCCAAGCGCAACCAGAGTTACAAAATAAAGGACCCATGCCGGTAGATGATTTACCGACTACAGCCACATTAACTAGTATTGAATACTCAGAACAACCATATGTACGCGTATGGTATACCGATGAAAATAGGGAACCGGAATATTGGTCTTTAGAAAGATATCTTCGAGATGCAGTGGTACGGGATGATGAGGAAGAAACCAAACAATTCTTTGAAAACATCCGTCAATTTGAGTTGGGTTACCCGGCTAAACTTTGTAAGTCTGTAACCCTTCTGGACTCACCCGGAACCAGCGATATGCCTTTGCGTACAAAGTGGACTAGAGAGGCAGTTCGCCGTTGTGACGCAGCAATTGTACTTTATCGCAGCGATGTCTTAGCAGGAGAAGATGAGCGTAATTTTGCCAAGGAAGTTTTAGTCGGTGGTACTCGTGTCTTTACATTGATTAACCTCTGGAATGGGAAGAAACCTGATGAGCGCTTACGAGCCTTTGCTTGGAACCGTTTAGTAGCAGGTGATAATGGCGGAGAGAAATACAACGGTCAGGATTTTACTGCCCATGACATTTACTTTATTGATGCTTTGAAAGCGGAACAAGGTAAATTCAGCGGTAATCATCAACTTATCGAAGAGTCAGGACTAACATTTTTTGAGAGTCGTTTAGCTGAATTTCTACTGCAAGAAAAATTCCAGACTCATATAGAAACATTCGTCCGTCGAGCAGATAACCTAGCAGTCCAGATTGAAGAAGCCATTGAAACGCGTTGCTATGGTTTGCAACAAACAGCAGAAAAACTGGCACAAACCTACGAAACAATCAAACCCAAACTGGAAGAAGTCAAAAAGCGTAAAGATAAACTGTCAAAAATTTTTGACAGATATGAAAGTCAATGCCAAACAGAACTCCAGCTAAGTTTTTCAAGAATGATTAATGCTTTACGAGAGGATTTACCTAACCTGTTAAAAGCTCGTCCACTCGAATCATTGCAAGGTTTAGGAGGCACAATCAAAGGGCATTTTTCCCAAAAAGCCGCCTGTGAAGAGGCAACTAATATTTGCGAGAGCATTATCACCAGTCACATAGAAGCTTGGGCGGAGAATCCTTCGAGTAAAGAAGGTGTGCAGCGAACTCTCGAACCGATTCTGCAACGGCTTTATGATGAAATCACTGAAGAAGTGGCTAAAATCGAGACCAATCTGCAAGACATTCGCTTTCAAATGACTGATTGGCAACCAGGAATAAATGCTCCCAAATCGACTACTAGTTTAATAGAGCGTATTCTTTGCGCGGGTGCAGGCTTAGCACTGGGAGATGTCACATTAATTTTTGGGGGTGCTGGTGGATTACGTGGACTCCTTGGCTCCTTGGGTGGTGCTTTTGTTGCTGGAATTGGAATTGGTATCGCCGCCATTATGGGTGCGCCCATAACTTTTCCAGCGGTAGTTATCGCCGCTATCATTGGCTCTTTAACTGGAAGTATGACTGCAACACGAGCAGGGTTAGAGGGGCGGATCAAGGAAAAGGTTTTAGAACTTGCTCAGGAGAAACTTCAGAATATTCCACAATTGGCTACAGAAAATGTCACCAAAGAAGTGAGGAAAACATTTGAGCAGTTGAAGTCTTTAATAGTCAATGAAGTTAGCTTTGCAATACGCCAAGAAGAGGAAAAAATTCAAAAGATGCTAGAAGACAACCAACGCTCTCTCGAGGACAAACAACATCTCTTAGCGTCTCTGATGGACACAAAGCAAGAAATAGTAACCCAACGGAAGGTATTTAATGATATTAGGGTGTGGGTGCAGCAACTAGGTTAGTAGTCCACCACATACATTATGACTGGTGTGTGGAGACGTTGCACTGTGACGTCTCTACAGAAAAAAGCAGTAACTAGACCCATCAAAGTATATATGGCGCAGTACTAAATTTCAAAGTTAAATTTTTATTTGAAATTTTTCAGATAGATTGAAACATCTTAAATTCACCAAATTACTATGTAAAATTACTAATTGTGTGAAGTAGAAAAATTTTGATTTTCAACTCTTATTCAAGGTGATGCAAAAATGCTAGAAGAACGACACCTAGTTTTGATTAAGAATTTACAAGAATGGGCTGATTTAGTAGGGCAACTCGACACTAAACTGCAAAAGCAAATCCAAGATATTCTGCACTACATACAACAAGATGAAATTACTTTAACCTTTGGAGGGCATTTTAAGTCTGGTAAATCGACTGTTTTGAATGGTATGCTCTCACAAGCATTGCTACCAACAGATGAATACCCAGAAACAGGTGCTATATGCTGCCTCACTTTTGGAGAAAAAAATGCTATCCAAGTTTACCAACAAGGAAATAGTTGGCGTAACATTAATTTCAGTACAGAAGCTATCCGTCAGGAAATTTCTCTGATTTCTCAAACAGGGGAAAGACGGTTGCAAGTTAATAATATTACACTGTTATACATCACCCTCAGGGACAGCATTATTCCAACAAAGGTGAGATGGATGGACTCACCCGGTATAAATGATACATCTGAAATGAATGATTGTGCTTGGCGTGCTGCTCTTCAAGCTGATGTGTTGTTATGGGTACTATCTTCGCGTCAATGCCTGTCGGAACCTGAAGTAGCGTTTTTAGCTAACTATATTCAAGAACGCGGACCAGCATCTGTAGTCTTTGTAGTAAATATTTTTCTCCAGCAAGATACTCAGCAAGAATGGCAGAAATTTTTAAGCAAGCAACTACCAGTATTACAGAATAAAGTATATTTTTTTGCATCGCAATTTGGCTTTACAAATACTTGGCAACCATTAATTATTCCAATTTCCGGACGGGCAGTAGGTAATTTAAAAACCGAACACTTTGGTGGAGGGTACTTACGTGCTTTTCTCTTAACTGTGGATTCCCCAGAACAACCGCGTGTGCAGTTTACACGTCTGTTTTGTGCTGTACGCAATCTGATGCAAGTAGTTGAACAAACTCAGGAAAAATTACAACAAGAGCAGGCACGTGTGTCAGCAAAAAAACAGTTATTTCAAGAAAAGTGTCGAGAAGCAGAATTGAGAGAACAGAAAAAGCGAAATTTTCTAGGTGAAGTGGAATCAGCTATTGATAATTGTCTAACAGATTTGCAACAAAAAGTAAATGATTGTGGTGTGGAAATTGCCAAATCCATAGATACTGATGGGCTGCGAAGAGGTGATGACTATACCAAAAAACTGAATGAATCTGTCAAGAATACTGCTCGTGAGATGGTTAATATGCTCATCAGTAAAATTGAACAGCTACAAAATGCTTACCAACAGTTACCACTTAGTGCTCAAGCAAAAGATTCTTTGCGAAGCAAACTGACACCAGCAAATGTCACAGTCGAAATAGCAAATAACCTGTCCGGGGGTCAATTAGCAGGAGCAGCAACTACAGGAGCGATAATTGGAAATTTGATTTTCCCTGGTTTTGGAGGAGTTTTGGGAGCAGTAATTGGTAGCGGATTCTCTCTGCAAGCCGATGCTTCAAAAGATGTTGTGCAAACTAAATCAAATGTTATAGAAACAACTAAGAGAGCAGGGAAATCTCTAAAAGGGAAGCAACAAGAAATTGTTAATTTTATTGAGTCGCATTGCTGCAATCAAAGTAACTCTTCGGAAAATTTGATACCAACAGAACCAGACACTCAAACTTTAGAGTTCTGGGAAAATATGTATCAAAAAATACTAAAACTGTCTTCAGAAGGAAGCAGCATCACTGCCGAAATTTAGTAAATGGAATATTACCATGAATGCCTTTGGTATTGACTATCAGCGAACGCTCTCAATTATCTGTTTACGAGAAGGAAGTAATAAAGAAGCACGTTTCCGTCTTGTGAGTGACGGGATGCGAAATTTGATTCCCAACGTTGTCCATAAAGATGAACAAAATGAACTTTGGGGTAGCAAAGCACTTAACAGCAAAGATTCGAGATGGCTGACGGGAGTTAATACCTGGGAGGATGGTTCTTGGGTAGCTCAACCAGAATCTTCCAGCTTCTGGGGTTATATTTACCGTCGCTTGTATACTTTTTTGGGTCGGGTCGAACCAGTAGCACAAAATGGTTACCAACTTGTAGTGGGTGTGCAAGCAGAAAATTATCCCCAAGTTGTGAGTGCTGTTGAGCGTATTTGTTCTGCTGCGGGTTTCAAGTCAATCATGTTAATTTCTGCACCAGCAGCAATACTCTGTCGTTGGGTCGCAGAATATCGCATTTCCGAGAATAGGGACAAATTAATTGTTGTGGTAGTCGCAGTCGGAGATGTTTCGACTACTGTATCTGCCTATGAACTTTTCCCCAATCAAAATCAAGTATTTCCTCCCTTCCATGTCACTAATGCCAGTTCCCCAATACACATTTCTACAACTGGGTTGGCTTATTGGAATGCCAAGTTACTAAATCTTGTTGGTACAAAATTAAAAGACTCAATTACACCAAAATACAACTTGGCAATGCGCGATGCCGCACTCGAATTTGGCAGATATTTAGGAAAAGTCGATAGTTGGCAGCTGCTTGACTGGACTGGTCCATTAAGTCAAAAAATGTATACACCTTTAGACTTGACACGCAGGCAATGTGATGGTTGGACGGAAGTCAGCCGTCTGACATTGCGTTTACCCCAAGCAATTGAGCAAGCATTATCAGCCATCACTACCAATAAACAACCAGATTTGATTCTAGTAGGTGGTGTCGGTGCAGTTTACCCCTTCGCTAAAGATGCTGCCGCCGAAGTTGGTCAAATATGGCACAGCGCTAACCCAGAAGAAGATGTGGCACGTGGTGCAGCTTGGTGGCATGAAGTTGGTCTTCCTTGGACAAATCTGCTCAAAGAGAAGGAAACAGCATCTTTTAAAAGTCAAAAGCCAGCAGAAATAGTGGTTCCCAAAACAGAAGACAAAGACACCCTTAATTCCCAACGCAAGCCAAAATTAATACCTCCCTGGAAACGTGACTAAAGCGATTTGAGATTTTAGATTTAGGTAACAGTAGCTATGGAATCATCTATTCAACCGCAAAACAATTCCCAAAAATCTTTAGTAAAACTCAATTTTGCTGAGCGGCAATTTGTAGAAACCATGCCTCTAGCCCTGGTCTCTTTGCTAGAGCGGCGATATTTGTCAGAATTTGAGATTAATAGTTGGCAAATCGAGCCAAAAGTTGGAGATAATGCCCGTCCACTGCTGCGTGAGATCATCAGTCTTGGTCGCAACACAGAAGGTAGTATTTCGGCAAAGGTGATGCCCCATGTACTTACTGCTTGTCACGATCCAGGTCATGCCTTGGTGAGTGTACTGCACGGTCAGGGCGATCGCCACCGACTTTACGTGGGGGGACGGCGACTAATTGGTAAAGCAGGTCGTTCAACTGAAGATTACCTACACAGTCAAGAAAGCGCCTTCAAAGCTTATTTCCCCGGTATCGAGATGGGTACTTTGGCACATCTGGATCATAAAGAACTGCCAGAATTAACAACATTTTTGCGGACTGCACCAGCATTTGCTGCTATCACAGGTATTCCTGACCGCCACAGTGGGGCTATGCCAATAGATATGCAGAGTTTAGACCGATTAGTAAGAGCAGTAGGTAATTATCGCTATGCCCTCATAGTGGTGGCAGAACCATTGGAGCCGTGGGTAATCGATCAAACACTCGACATCTGTCGTCGCCTCAAAAGCGAGGTACACGCCTATACAAAACTCACCAAATCGCGCAATCAAGGCGGTTCAGAAAGTTACTCTGAGAGCGAACGCCAGCAGACACAAGACTGGACTAGTAATTTACCCACCTATTTGTTTGCTCTTAGTGTTGTCTGTGAGTTTGCAGGAATTTTGCCTGGAGCAAGTCTTGCCTCTGTCGCTAAATGGGGTGATAAATTGGCAAAACCAGTAAGCAGCATGTCGCTGTTAGCCAACCAACACATCAACCGCCAAGAAAACACTGAGACCAAACAGGTAACGATGGGGGAAAACTGGTCAGAGACAGGCACTATAGAACTACTCGATGCTAACGCCGAAGCTTGCGAACAGTTACTCCAGGAATATATTAAGCGATTACAATCGGCTAAGAGTAATGGTTGGTGGCAAACAGCAATCTATATTATTGGGGAGAATGAAGCAGCTGTAGACAGTGTGAGCGGAGCGCTACGGAGCTTGTGTAGTGGTGAAGCAAGCCTCTTGGAACCAATGCGGGTGATACATCTGCCCTCTCATATTTTGCGGGACGCTGTGGAGCGAGGAAAAATTATGAATTTAATTCCCAAACAGGAACATCATCAGAACCGTCTTGCAGATCCAACAAAGCAAGCTCATCCGCTTTCTAACTCATTCGATACCTTAGGGACTTGTCTCAACTCTACAGAACTTGCGACTATTGTCAACGTACCACAGCAAGAAATTCCTGGCATTCCGATGCGAGACTGGAGCAATTTTGCTCTGTCAGTGCCATTGGCAACAGAAGATTCAATTATATTAGGTACGCTCCAAGATGGGTTAGGACGGGATTTGAACCCTGTTACTATCTCTTCTAGGGCACTGAATTGCCACACCTTCGTCACAGGTATGACAGGCTATGGTAAAACCAATACCTGTATGAAGATTTTGTTAGAGTCTCACGAAAAACTCAAAGTACCATTTTTAGTAATTGAACCTGCTAAAGCTGAATACCGTCGTTTAGCCACAGCCTTAAAAGGGAAATTGCGAGTCTACTCTGTTGGTGGCAACTCTCCATTGCCTTTTCGACTCAACCCATTCACTCCAGTACCAGGCATACCCTTGGGACGTCATATAGATTTATTGAAAGCTGTTTTCAATGCCTCCTTCTCGATGTTTGCAGGTATGTCCTATGTATTAGAGGAAGCTATTCTAGAGGTTTATACTGAGCGTGGCTGGAATATGTATACATCTCAAAACAGCTTTCTCAGTCCTAGAGCTACATTTGATGAACGTAGCGCCCTCACACCATGCCTACAAGACCTACACGACAAAATAGAGGTGGTGCTGGCACACAAGAAATATGGTCAGGAAATCCACCAAAATATGGGCGCTGCTTTGCGGGCAAGACTTCGCAGCTTGATGATAGGTAACAAAGGGTTAATGCTCAATACCCGTCGTTCTGTACCCCTAGAAAATTTCTTTGCCAACCCTACCGTGATTGAGTTACAGAACCTGGGGGATGACGAAGAAAAAGCCTTTGTTATGGCACTACTGTTGGTGTTGCTTTATGAGTACGCGGAAGTGCGGCAACGTAACCTACCGACTAAATTTGGTGGTAAACTACAACACCTTACCCTTGTGGAAGAAGCTCACCGCCTTTTACAAGCAGCTCCAGGTTTTACCTCACCAGAAATAGGAAACCCCCGTGGCAAAGCTGTCTCTATGTTTACAGATATGCTTGCGGAAATGCGAGCCTACGGCGAGGGCTTCATCATTGCAGATCAAATACCAACTAAACTAGCACCTGAAATATTAAAAAATTCCAACCTAAAGATTGTTCATCGACTTGCAGCCCCCGATGATAGACAGGTGACAGGTAGTTGTATCAATCTCACTGAGCGGCAAATCAGAAGCCTGAACAATTTAGCTCCAGGTTTTGCTGTTATTCATGATGAACGTATCTCAGAAGCTGTACTTACAAAAATTCACCAAGTCAAGGATCTGCTATTAGAGAAAAGCTTTGCTGACAGCCAACCACTTAGTAGCACCAACAATACCACAGATAAAACCTACCTCTATCGCAACGCTGGATGCCACCACTGCCCATCTCCCTGCGATTACTATCATCAATTGGAAGAAAATAACACCCAAAAAGAAATAGGCTTTGACCTAAAACCTTTCCTGGAAAGCGTGCTGCTAGATGATGTTATGCAATCATGGCATGTGTGGTCACAATGGCATACGCACTGGCACACAAAGAACCGCAACATTCGCAATCTTGAAGGGGAAACTACCTTTGGAATTACTTATTGTGCTGCTGTTCAAGCCGTCGAACTTTGGCTAAACTGGCTTTTGACTGCACGCACTCAGGCATCTAGGACGGATACAAAGATGTCAGCACAGAACAGACTCCAGCAGGAGAAAGCTGTCCGCATTCTGAGTGATTTACTGATGGCATGGATGCATAAAACTGAACTTGATGAAGAAGGTCGGAAAGTCTTCAAGGAAGTACGTTTAAAGCTTTTTGCTCTTATTGCCCAAGAACCTCCACGAGAACTCCCTGGTTGCCAAAATTGTTCAGCACGATGTCTCATGCTACCATTTGTTGCACCGCATTTGTCCCATCTGACAAACAAAGTCGAGCCTATGCTGCGAAGTAAGCAACCTGCCCAAGAGCGGCTATTAAATCTTGAGCAAAATCTCGCACCTATTCAACAGAGCATCTCAATCCTTAATCGTTTTAAAGATAGCAAAACTGTTCAAAGGCAGTGGCTTTACTGCTTTATTACTAATGCTGATGCTTTAATACAAGCAGATTCGCAAGCTATTGATCTGCTGGAAGTACTCAGGAAACAAGCTCAAGACAAAGAAAATAAAGAAATTGTCGATATTTTTGGAGAAGGGGTGAAATGAGCAACCGTGCAGAAACTTACGATAAGAACTAAATAACCTACTGATAACATAACGTGAGTTCGACAGATTTTAAACCCTCAAAAGCTTTTCTAGAAAGGCTTTTGATAAATCAACATGAGTTCGACAGGGTAAGCGCATCTAATGGGACTTAAACAAAAAAGAAAAGAAAAATAGAGTATACTACTGTATTAGCAAAGCTTTCACGTCAAAGTAATACCCAATGAAAGAGACAACCCCCGCAGCCATGCCACCGTGTTTTGAGAAATGGTGTCAACGGCTTGATGAAGCATTTACTCATAAAGCCCAAAAAAGAGGGTTTAGGTATTATTTAGGAGGATTATTGGGTGAAAGTGAAAGAAAAAACCTATCACAAATCGCTTCTAACACTATAGGAGTAGAATACCATCAATTACACCACTTTTTAACTCAAGCACCATGGTCTGATTCTCATCTCAATGAGCTGCGATTAGACATCATGGGGCAATGTAGTCAAACGAGAATTAGTCCAGGGTTTAGCTTGATAGTAGATGACTCAGGTCATAGAAAAAGTGGTAATTTTACTGATGGAGTGGGAAGAAACTTCTTTATCAAAGTGAGAACGGACTGGAGTTTAGACTAAGCAGCAAGAAATGACCCAGCAGTGCTGAGTTCAGAAAATACAACCTTCGAGGATAAAGATAATTGAAACTAAGCCGATTGTTGCTCTTCTTTACGTGGCTTA
>Ga0116230_10005990_pt1 | contig 11946 bp, 16 predicted proteins | sample S1TSphfallax_3_FD_88678 | JGI IMG/M metagenome (GOLD analysis project Ga0116230, IMG submission 88678) | Host-associated microbial communities from peat moss isolated from Minnesota, USA - S1T2_Fd - Sphagnum fallax MG | ecosystem: Host-associated > Plants > Peat moss > Unclassified | place...
ACCTGACAAAGCCCGTTGACCCGGGCGAGATAGAAACGTTGATCGCGAACCGCGTGATTCTCGAACGATCCTGATCGAGGATTCGGGACTGAGTGGTTCCGTGCCGCGCCAAACGGGCGCGTCGCATTCGATCGTGTACGCCCTTCGCCACGCTCGATCAAGTGCGGGGTTCAAGACACTGGCAGTGCCGGTTCTGCGTGGGCAAATTCAATCGTCAATGTCGATGATCGTCCTCGTGACCGCCATCGCGACCGTGATCGTCGTGGTGATGATGCCGGTCGCTCCGCCTATCATCATGACGGCGCCAATCGCGATCTCCCCAACGGCCGTGACCGTAATAGACGACCGGAGGGGGCGCATAATATCGAGGGGGTTCATAAACAACAGGTGGCGGGGGTGCACCCCAGCCGAATGGATTTAGATCAATGTTGAAATTCACGCCGGCCTGCGCCGACGTAGTCGCCAGCAACGAAATCGCCGCAAGTTTGAGTGCTCGAGTTCGGTTGTTCGTCATGTGGTGATTCCTGCGAGATGCAGCCGGCGCGCCGATTACAACTTCATGAGCTCTTGGCCTCGGTTCTTCCCCGATGGCGATGGCTAAAAACTTGGTCGGCTGTCTTTTTCTGGCTGTCGGACATCTCCGAGTACAACGCAGAGAACGTATCCGCTAACCGTTTAACAGCCGCCGCGTGCGCCTGCGCCACTTCCGCATAGGAGTTAAGATCCTCCACCGCGGTTGCAGATCCCACGCTGGCTTCCCGCTTGTCGATCACGCGATCGAGATCCTTCGCGTTCTCTCGCATGGTTTTGGCAACGCTATTCCAATCACGCTCCTCGTCCGGAGTGATTTTGAGCTCTTGGCGCAGCTTGTTGATGTGTTCCTCAACCTTGCGGTCCTCCGCTGAGTCCCCAAAAGCCCCGTTGGAGGGTGAAGCCTCAGCGCCTGCCGGTCCATTCGTTGATTCGCGAGGCATTTGCGCCTCGGCGGCGCTAATGGCAACCACTGATCCGATAATCGCGACGAGGATTTTCATACGACTTCCATTGAAGACCGGTTGTGACCCATGGTTTCAGACGTCCATCAGGTTTGGCAGCTATAACTCCGAGCTTACAACTACATTAACGCGATAGGTGTCGACGCCAAGTCGGAAAGTGGCGCAATCGCGCATGCCAATCTGCCTACAGAGGAAGCCAGGGCCTACGTGACACCTCTAAATCTTAGTGTTTATTTCCGCCATCTGGCGATAGCGACTCACCAACTGCGGTTTCCCTAGACCCGTTGACCTCGTGCTCGCGGCCATCGGCTTTTATCTGCTTTCGTTCCGCTTCAATACACCGGGACATAGCCCGGGTCGTCGGTGTCCAAACGGAAGGTCCATCCAAACATCGCGCCATAAAAGCGCTTCGCGATTTCCGGATCCGGAGTGGCGAGATCGAGCCAGATTACTTTTCCGACGTGCTGTTCCATAGTTGGCGTTCGGGTAATCGGCTGCAAGCGGGTTTGCGAATTGGTACAGCCTCTCGCCGATAATTCTTGAGGCGGCAGACCACGACTGCAACGCTCCGGCAACCTATGGGCGCCCGCTGCAAGCGCCCTGCTACACACCCCCAAACTGACCCGGGAGGTGTACGGCCAATGATTCAAGCCACTGCTAGGGACTCAAGCCACTGCGCGCCCAAAGATCTCGATGCGTGTCGTTCAAGACGCCATCAAGCTGTGCCGCACTGGTTACCGCGCCGGCCGCGACATCCTTTGCCGTGAGGCGCAAAGCTTTCACGGCAATCTGCAACCGTGTACGTTCTCGCCCCACCGCGTATCTTTCATGATGCGAAACCATCGCCGCTGCATTGCGCAGTTTCCGGGCCGCCACTGCATAGTGTCCATTTGCCACTGCACGACGGGCATCTCTCAAGTAGGTTCGCGGCGCCGTCAATGCGTCAGCCCAATCTGACGCCTCGTCGCTCACCTCCATCGCAGCAACGGCCGAATGCAACGCCACAGCGTGAGCGCTTGGTGGAGAAACAACCGCGGCGCTACAGGTCAGCACGATGACGAGTGCCATACAATTCGCGCGCCCGAGCCACGGGGCCGTCCCATGGAACCGAAGACCGTTCGGAATTGGTTGCATTCTGCACCCGGCTCGATTGTTGTGGATTAGGAACGCCGTCATGCAGACGCAATGCGGCACTCGGAATAATGCGCCATTGGTTGAGTCGGTGCCACATCTTATCTCCACCCTTTGGGCGTTGAAGTAACCACCTTGGCGAACGCGGGTAGCAATACGGCGCAATGCCAGTTGAGTGCACCGAAGCTCAAGTTACACGATCTCAACGCGATACCGATGCTCCTTACAACGCCGCAGTCGACGATTCACCTAGCACCCTGCCGTAAGCGCGCTGCCGCACGGTGATTTCCATACCAGGGGTTCACCCTGACCGGCCTCAACAAGTGGAAGGAATCATGAGTATGAAGACCGATGCACAGTTACAAGAAGATGTCATGGCCGAACTACAGTGGGAACCCGCAGTCGATGCGACCCAGATTGGCGTGGAGGTCAAGGACGGTATCGTCACGCTCGCGGGCCATGTGACGAACTACGCCGGCAAGTGGAACGCAGAGCACGCCGCGCAGCGAGTGTATGGCGTGAAAGCGCTCGTAGTGGAAATAGACGTAACCCTCGCCGGCACCACCCGTCGGACCGATGGCGATATCGCTCGCTCCGCCAAGGACGTTCTGCAATGGACCACCGATGCACCGGCAGACACCGTGCAAATCAAGGTTGAAAAAGGAAACATCACGTTATCGGGCGTCGTCGACTGGGCATACCAGCGCCGCGATGCCGCGGATGCCATCAGAAATCTGGTCGGCGTCAAAAGCGTCATCAACATGGTGACGATCAGCCCCAAAGCATCAACGCAGGTGGTCAAAGCCGACATTGATTCAGCATTGAAGCGGCGTGCAACACGGGATTCAAACAGCATCAAAGTTTCGGTCGAAGACGGCGAAGTCACCTTGAGCGGATCAGTTCACAGTTGGACGGAGCGCGAACTGGCAAATGACTCGGCCTGGGGTGCACCGGGTGTACGAAACGTGGTCGACCTGATGACGATCGGCAATTAATGCGCACTCGCGCAACGGAGCAAGGTACATGAAAACTGATAAACAACTGCAACAAGATGTAATCAATGAACTGGCATGGGAACTGTCGGTGAACTCGACTCAAATCGGCGTCGAGGTCAAGGACGGCATCGTCACGCTCGCCGGGCATGTCGGAAGCTATCTCGAGAAGTGGGAGGCGCAAAGCGCGGCACAACGCGTATCGGGCGTCAAAGCATTGGCGGTAGAAATGGACGTCTCCCTTCCGGGAAGCAGTGCGCGCAACGACGTGGATATCGCACGCGCGGCCAGTAATGTGCTGCAGTGGAGCACGTACTGGCCTGAAGACCAGGTAAAAGTCCTGGTCGAAAACGGCTGGATCACCCTGAGCGGCGAGCTTGACTGGGAATACCAGCGCGAGGCCGCAGAACGCTCAGTACGGGGGTTGATGGGCGTCATCGGAATCAGCAACCAGATCGTGTTGAAGTCGAGCGCGTCGTGGAAGCCGGTCAAATCGGACATCGAAGCCGCATTGCGGCGCCGGATTCATGCGGACGCCCGGAACATCATGGTTGACGTCAATGGAGCGGATGTGACCCTGAGCGGGACGGTGCATAGCTGGGCTGAACGCGATGCTGCGAGAAATGCCGCGTGGTCGACCGCGGGTGTCCGCAACGTTGCAGACAGCCTCGACATTGTCTACTGACCAGAACGAATTCAAAGGATTATCATGCAAGAAATCAATCCGGCTCAATATATTTTCAATAGTCACGTCGAGGCTGAAGAAGCCATTCGTTCTCTTGGCAAATCAGGTTTCGACGTCAAGAAACTCTCCTTGATCGGCAAGGGCTACCACAGCGAGGAACACCCGATTGGGTTCTACACGATGGGGGACAAAATAAAGACCTGGGGCGGCGTGGGGGCCTTCTGGGGTGGGATTTGGGGGCTTCTCCTGGCACCGGCGGTCTTCGTCCTCCCGGGCTTAGGGCTGGTGGCCATGGCCGGTCCGATTGTCGCAGCTCTGGTGGGTGCGATCGAGGGCGCGGTCGTCGTGGGCGGAGTTTCCGGCCTCGTTGCCGCTATGACGCAGCTCGGCGTGCCGAAGGATCAAGTCGTCAAATATGAGACAGCTCTCAAGGCTGACAAGTATGTCCTATTGGTTCACGGCGACAGTTCCGATATCGCCAAGGCCAGTTCGTTTCTCAGCCGTTCAAAGGAATCAGAAGCCGAGATAGCAGCGGTGACCGCGGTTCAGCGCGCGGCGCCCAATTCTTATGGCGGCACCATGCGTCCATCTCACGGCGGTGAAACTCGGTCTCTTCCAGCCTAACAGGGTCGCCTGTGCAGCGCGGCTCTCCCGGAAGCCGCGGTGCACGGGCATTGCCACCGCGAGTTCAGCAGATCCGCGGCAGCGGATCGTCCTCCAATTCATCCAGCAGACGCTGGCCACCAAATGCCGTCTCGAGGACGACAGGCGGCCCATCCGTGACCACCTCGCCAATATTCGCAGCCCCCGGCGCTACCGCCCGAAGGGCAGCCAACGCCTGCTCCGCAGTCTGCGGTGCCACGACACCGACAAGGCGTCCTTCGCAGGCCAGATAGAGCGGATCGAACCCGAGGAGTTCGCAGACCGATTGCACATCAACCGCATTTCCTCAACCAACCGTCGAACGTGGCGGTGTTTTGGGGGTATGGATTGCGCCCTGACCGTGTCGGCAATTTCATCGTGAAACCCATGGAGCAGTGCAACGGCGAGGACGTTCTGCGAGAGCTATGCGGACATCTTCGATTTGACCTCGAGACCATCGTAGGTGCTGTCTGCATACCCTGTCGGATGCCTTATATCACCAGTATGTTCATGCCGCGCAACCGCAGCGATAGGCCCCTTCCGGTACCCACCGACTCCAAGAATCTCGGATTTGTAAGTCAATTCGTCGAGATTGCCGATGACGTGGTCTTTACGGTGGAATATTCGATACGGGCTGCCCAGATGGCTGTTTACTCGCTGTTGTCGGTCGAGCTGCCAATACCGCCGGTGACGCCGCATGACAAATCTCTCCGTACGCGCTTTGATGCATTGGTCAAGGCCTTTGAATAGGCTTGGCTACGATCCGGCTCTGCGGCACAGCGGGATATCTTAGGTGAGGAGGATGACGAATGCGTGGTCATCCGCCGCTCCCTCGTGATCTTGCGCACTAGGGCAGGCGCATATTCATTAAAATCGTTCTAGAGATCCCCCAAAAGCCATTGGCTCAACACCATAAAAATCACATAGGTGAGGATTGTCAAGACGGTAGAGACGGCCGTGGGATGTGTTCTCGCAGCCGTTTTGGCGAAGACCTTGAAAATGAAAGGCGCAAGGGTACGGGGGGGAGGCAATAGCGCAATCAAGCGGGCAGCGCTGGGAACAGAATCGAGGCGGTCCACGGGCGAATTGCCAAGTGAGCCGAGCAAAACAGCAAGTTGCGCCACTGCTGTCTCTTGCGGTAATAGCATCAGCTTCGAGGCCTCCTCCCACGGGTCCACGTCCATCCGTGCGAGTGCTGAGAGTACTGTCAAAGGCATACCATTATTGTCGTCGCCGACTGAAGCGTAGAGAAACTTATCGAACTCGCGGTCGCGACGCGCACTTGCAACGGCACTGATCATACGAGCCCTCCATTTTCATACGCTCTTCACGGAGGATAACCTGATCACCACCCACGTTCAGTGCGTTATCGCACCGATGCAACTGGCCGAGGCCGCTAGTCAGCCTGGGCGACCCTCGCCCTCACCGCATCTTCCCGATATGCCGGCCGCCCGTTATGGCTGTAGAGCGAGCGTTCTCCGGAGGCATCCAGCAGCAGCTCCGGATCGAAGGTCGGGGCTTCCTTGATCGTTTGACGAGTGAGCCCGGTGCTGACAATCGAGAGCGCCCAATCGATACTGGAAATCCATTCCGACGCCACGAGCACTTGATGACCGAGCCACCAATTGGAGGTGTCCACGACAAGAAAGCGGATGGCCCATGACTTCTCATCGATCAAGTAGCCGCAGACATGCCCGATTTCGCCGTCCGCGGCATGCACATGATAGCCGCTCACCGAATTGCAACTACGTAGATGCGGGTCTTCGTTCGCGCGCTCGGCACGTGAGATTTCCGCCTCTCCCTGCGTGTGGCTGAGCGATGGCATCATCATGGTTGGGTAGGGCTCCGCTCCCCACAATCCCATACCACCCCAGTAATAGGGATAACCGTAGTACGCGTAGTAAGTCTTTTCATACTGCCGGGAAACCGGTTGGTCGGTATCTACGGAGGGGCTGTTCTTGACCTGCTCCAGAGTGATCGATGCCGGCACGATACCGCTCGCCCAACCGGTCTGCCGGATCGACAGCGGCGAGATGAGAACCCGTCGATCGAAGAACCACGCGCCGGTCCGAACTACGAGATAGCGGACCACCCATTGCTCATCATCGAAATAGAAATCCTCGACGCGCCCGATCACGCCATCGGTTGCCTCGATGCTGCACTTTTCAAGATCCTTCACGCTGCGGAGCATGTCGCCCTCCTCTGACACTGGTGTGACCATACTATGCGCCCCGGTTGCTCCATCCTCTGTTCGTTACCTCACATTCAGTTCGCCGACGGGAAGTAGTCGCGCAGCGATGACGTGGTGTTCGGCATCGTGCAGACTCGCCAACGGGAATTCTGATGCAACCCCTAATCGCCGGTAACTGGAAAATGCATGGAACCGCCGCGCAACTCGGCGAGATTGCCGGCATTGCCGCCATGGTTGCGAGTAAGCGCCTCGCTGCCGAGGTCCTGATTTGTCCGCCTGCGACGCTGATCGATCGCGGGGTACGCACTGCCGGCGGGCTGCTTGCGATCGGCGGGCAGAACTGTTCCAGCGAAATCTCCGGCGCATGCACCGGCGATATGAGCCCCGAGATGCTTAAGGACGCCGGCGCGGCGTGGGTCATCGTCGGACACTCAGAGCGGCGCCAGCACCATGGCGAGACGGACGCGATCGTAGCGGCGAAGGCCGAGGCCGCATGGCGTGCCGGCCTTGTGGCAATCATCTGCATCGGTGAGACCGGCGCGCAGCGGCGGGCGGGTCACGCACGCAGTGTGTGTGCCGGTCAACTCAGCGGCAGTGTGCCCGACGGCATGACCGCGAGAGCCAATGCCATCGGCTACGAACCGCTATGGGCAAGGTGGGTCGCGGCAACGGTAAACGCGAGTCCGCGACGATTGATGTCGATCGTATCAACAGCCTAGTCCCCGTCTTGGTGGAAGACTGCCGGCAAGCACCGGAAGCGTCGTACTGGACCAAGATGAAGCAGTAGTTCAAGAAGATTTTGTAAGGTTGCCACCTGTTGTCGGTCGACCTGCCGATACTCATGATGACGCCGCGTGACAAATTTCTTCGAATGCACGCTGATGCCTTTGTAGAGGCATTTGAATTGGCTTGGCTAATGCTGCGGAGCCAGTGTTCTTGACGTCACCGTCTTGATGAAGTGTGGGCCGCCAATGCAGTACCGACCGAAACTCGGCGGGTATGAACCGGGCCTGAATGATCCACGCCGTAACCCGCCTCCTCCACCGCCCCTCTAATGCGAGCGGGAGACGTAAGCCGTTCGTTGAAATGAACCGTTGCCTCACCGTCGGCGAGCGAAACTTTCACCTGGCCAACGCCCATTAGAGAACTCAAGGCTTGAGTTACCGCACTCGCGCACGCATCTGAAGTCATTCCCGTAATCGACAAATACTCCGATTTCACGATGTCGCATCTCCGCGTTGCTATAGGGTGCCGGGCAAACTAATCGGCCCGCCGCTAACCTTCTGTACGCTAGCGCACCGGACACCGCCAGTCGACCCAAATGGCATCCGTGCGGCATCAGACTATCGAGCGTCGTGGCCACGCTGTAGTCATGACCCGACGCCTCCGCTGCTACATGCCCGGAAACATTCCGCCGCATGCCAGTCGAGTTCATCGACGGATTCGTATTTTCCAACATGATCGTCGATGATAATCCGAGCTCCGGACCGGGCGTCACGGCGTCGCTTCTTCCAGACGGGAGGATGGAGGCCGGTTTCGACGGCGTGAGCGCGATTGCCTCGGCCATCGGTGGCGGACGAACGGGCCTGCGAATATCGCCGGTCAGCCCCGTCAACGATGCGGGCCAAGACAGCGACGCCAAATCATTGTTTAACTATTTGGTGGAGCAATTGGCGCATTTGCGGCTGGCGTTCATTCATGTCATTGAAGGGGCCACCGGCGGAAATCTTGAACTTGTGACGTTTGATTACTCAGCGCTGCGCGACCGTTTCAAGTCCAACAATTCCCTGGGGCGTGGATCGTCAACAACGGCTACACGCGCGCTACCGCGTTGGCCGCGGTCGCAAGCGGTTCGGCCGATATGGTGGCCTTCGGCCGGCTATTCATCAGCAATCCCGATCTGGTCAGACGGTTGACAATCGATGCACCTCTGAACGCTGCGAACCAGGACACGCTGTATGGCGGCGGCGCGCCCGGCTCCACCGACTATCCGGCGTTGGATTCCGTCGCTGTCGCTCGTCACCGGTTGTTTCACGGGTTTCGGCCGGGAACTGGCAAAGCAACTCCTCGAGGGTGGCTATAGAACCGTGGTCACGGCGAGAGATCCCAAGACCATCAGCACGCTGGCCGCCTTTGGCGACGCTCTCGTGCTGAAGCTTGACGTCACCGATCCGATCGCAACGGTGGCGACGATCGACGCCGCCCATGTTCATTTCGGTGGCATCGATGTGCTCGTCACTAATGCCGGGGTCGCCTATCTCGCAGCGATCGAGGAAGGCGAGGAAGCGCAGGTACGCCGGCTGTTCGACATCAATTTCTTTGGACTGACCCGACTGATCCAAGCCGCCCTGCCCGGGATGCGCCAGCGCCACAGCGGATTCATAGTCAATACTTCCTCCATTGGCGGATTGAAGTCCTTTCCCGCATTGGGCTTCTAGAATGCATCGAAATTCGCGGTGGAGGGTCTTTCAGAAGCGCTATGGCAAGAAGTGGGACCAATGGGAATCCATGTGATGCTGGTCGAGCCGAGCGGCTTTCGCACCGACTGGGCCGGTCGTTCGGCTGCGAAAAGTGACAAGCTAATCGCCGACTATGCCGCAACCGCCGGCGCCGGTCGCACTGAGCTTCGGGCGAGTTCCGGCAAGCAAGCGGGTGATCCAGTTCGCGCCGCGCAGTCGATCACCGACTCCTGCTGGGGGCGGCCGCGTACGACGGGGCCATGTCAAAGCTCGACGAGATGCGCGTTGAATGTCGGGAATGGGAGGCGGTTGCGCGCGCCGCTGCCTTTAATAGGAACGGGAACTCCCCTGTAGTATCTGCACCGCAAGGCGTCGAACGAGAGAATGCCGCAAAATCACGGTCCGTTTTCAAATGGCCACCGGTATGGATTTTCGTTCCCAGTCGCTGGCGGACTGGGATGGAACGCCGAGGAGACCATCCTTCGGACGATTTTCCTTTCGCCGATGCGGTAGCCGCACGCTGGCGGCAATCTGCCCTTGCACTCCGCATCTAAGCGATCCGTGACGACCCGGTAGCAACCAGCGGCCGATCTAACCCGACTAAGATAATTTCCGTTCCGGAGCGACAGCACAAAACCGTCATCGCTGCGCCCACTTCGCGGGTCCGCATCACTGGTCGCTGTGCTTTGCAGTCGCGGCCGGCCAATCGCCGGTGTGTCCGTAATAGCCATGCAATAGCTTCTCCCGCTCGAGAGTGAACGGCACCTCGGGATCATAGCGGGGCGCGTCTTTGACAGAGCGCCGTGTCAAATCGACCACCAATTTCGATTCCGCCCAGTCTATATCGTCGATCCATTCCGGCGCGATGAGAACCTGATGCCCCATCCACCAATTACTGGTGTTCATGATCGCGTAATGAATGGCCCAGCTACGCTCGTCGATCAATATACCCTCAACATGTCCGATGTCGCCGTCGCTGGCATGAACGTAATACCTCATCACGGCATTCCCGCTACGCAGGTGAGGATCCTGATGTCGACGCCGCAACCCGTAGCGACTGATACCGATCACACGCCTCGAGCCAGGCGTATGAGCGCCCGCGGCGTCCCCGTCAGGCAGGCGACCGAGCCCTGCCAGCGGCATATCGGGATATATTGCACCGCCCCACAGGCCGCTGCCGCCCCAATAATTTCCATACCCGTAGTAACCGAGGGAGCCCATGTCCTGCTGTCTCAATACAGGCTCATCCGTCTCAATATCCGGACTGCTTCTCACCTCGGCTTGCGTGAGTGCGGCCGGAAAACACTTCTTCGACCAATCCGGTCGCCCAAGCGACAGAGGCGAAATCAATACCCGTTTATTCGAATGCCACCCGTCCGTCTCCACGACGAGATAGCGGATGACCCAGGCCTCATCATCGAAGTAGAAATCCCTTACCTGGCCGATGACGCCATCGCTGGCGCTTATTGAATACCCTTCCAAGCTGTTAAGACTGCGCAGCATGAATCTCTCCGTCGTTGTCTGCCAACCGCCATTGCTCGTGCGCCTAGGTTGACCATTGCCAACCATCATCGATCATGGCCTTGACGCAGGCTTCGGGCAGATAGCGGCGCCATTCCCGAATATTTTCCACGGCACGGGCACTCTCCGCAGGAGTGGGTTTTATCGAGTCCGCCCACTCGGCTTTGGGGAACGCCAGTCCGGACGAGATGAAGAGTGACTCCACGTGCAGTGCCGTTACGAGATCCTGCTGCCATTGAGTGTCGGTGTTCATGGGGATCCTGATTCGTGGGAACGTTGCATGAACATAATCGAACCAGGGCGGTGCAACTGTTCGTTGGCGCACTTATGCAGCGCACATCGAGAGTCCTGCACGCGATAGCACGCGGCGCCACGCTGGAGTGCGCCGAACTTCGCCGAAGCGAGGTCGGCGTCTTTGACGCGCCCTCATCGTACCCAAAGCACCAGGCCATTTTCCAACGGCACGTTGACCCCAGGGTTGGAACGGAACGATGCGCACGGTGTAATCATTGGACGGCGATCAAACCCTTTTTGAATCAGTGGGTTGGGAGAGGCGGCTGAGAAAAATTGCGCTCAGCGCTAAGAGGGAGAAATTGACAGCATCAAAGGGTACTCACAGCAGTTTTAAAGCATGCCGTGCTCGACTTACCCGCGTCTGTGCGGTGGCACACCGCCCCCGCACGGTTTTTCGCAGAAAGATCCCTTGCCGCCACGCTATCCAATTAAGCACGTCCGCTATTTTACGCTGTAGCCGCGACCTTCAAAGCATGCCGCTTGGGCGCGCATGTAATCAGAGCGCTTGACACTCGGCCCATTTGCCCCACCTTGCGCGGCGGCACTCTGCGTCGGATCGAAGCCGCTCTGGGCAGCGGCCCAGGTATGGCATTCGGTCTTGTCAGTGGCCTGTTGAGCTTCACTTTGCCCGTTTTTGGGATAGGCGATTAGATTCGGTGACTGCGCAGCCGCCTGCTGTTGCACCTCTGGCGGCGGACTTACAGTTTCATACTCGTTCGCACTTCCTTCCCATTGATAGTAGTTGTCATCCGCGTAGTAATAAGGCACTCCGTCCGCGCCCCAAAAGGTTGAGTAATAGAAGGGCAGAGTCGCGTAGTACAGTCCGAGTCCGAGACCCACGCCGCCCCAGCCCCAACCACCGTAACCGCCGCGATATCCGTAGCCTCCTCGCCCTCCGTAACCTCCCCGATAGCCGCCGTATCCTCCATGACCGCCGTACCCCCCACGTCCCCCATATCCTCCGCGACCACCCGCGAAGTGCCCTCCGCCTCCGAAATGGCCGCCACCACCATGCGCGCCACCTCCGTGACCTCCG
>Ga0116230_10005991_pt1 | contig 11944 bp, 9 predicted proteins | sample S1TSphfallax_3_FD_88678 | JGI IMG/M metagenome (GOLD analysis project Ga0116230, IMG submission 88678) | Host-associated microbial communities from peat moss isolated from Minnesota, USA - S1T2_Fd - Sphagnum fallax MG | ecosystem: Host-associated > Plants > Peat moss > Unclassified | place: USA...
AACAACAGCAAAAGGAAGTTAGAGAAGAGGATTTTGTCTTTGTGCAAAAAAATTGAAGAATTTATGCACAAGAATTGCAGTATGAACAAGCAAGTGCGATGGTGAATGAGCTCATCATGCACTAGGCCTACTCCTCCTCCTTTCAAATCAAATGGCCCAATTTAACAATGGACAGTTTCTTAGTCCAACCGTAACTAGTCAGTTCTCCTTCACTTTTTTTCCTCCTTCACTTTCCTCCTTCTGGCAATGAAACAATTATTTGGATCAATTGTTTCAAATTATAATATGTAAATGTGAAGGTGGATTCTTCTTGTGGTGAAATTTTTATTTTAATAAATTTTCTTTAGATCATGTTGGTTTTGTTTTTCATTTAGTTCTGATTATTATTATTTTTTAAACATGATTTTACAATATTAATAAAAAGAACATGTCCAACACAGTGCCACATCATATCCTAATTATGTTTTGATGACCATTTGGTCTTAAGAAATTAATCACACATGTTTGAATAGAATTTTTAAAATAAAATAAAATACTATCACAGGTCCTTTCTTTGAATGATTGTAATTTGTTAGCCTAGAGAAGGCATTCCAAATGTAACAAGTGCACATGAGTGGATAGGGTGAATTCCATAGCATACCATTCATTCTATGTAATTAAAAAAATTGAATTATTGCCTTTGGAGAAAAATGTCAATATACCAAAAGAAGACAAAGAAATATGTAATATTTAAATTAGATTGGAATTGAACTATTCAAAAATTGAATACCACTGCAACTCCCAAAATATTCTCCAAGTATTGTTAACATTAAAGAGAACCCCCACAAAGTACACAATAGGGGAAAAGAAAATGAAACATATTTCAAACTAGCCAAAGAAGGGCCACACTGAACCAGCACCCACCTATGCACCATGAAAGATGGATGGCAAGTGATCAGGAAACAGTTTTCTGTTGGGTTCCAGTTCCCTAGTTAACCATGGTAGTTACCTCAGTTACTTTTTTTGACTACCTACCTGATAACAACTCACAAGCAGGTTGTTAGTAGGTATGTAGTAAAAATAGCACTTAGCTATGTATAAACCATTTACTTACCTCGTAGGGTAAACCAGCCTGTCTCCAAACAAAACCCATAACCAAACGCTCTATATGTGTTCATTAAGTGCCTTATTATCATACACCCGGCCATGACTTTTTGTGTTTAGACATTTGGCTTCATACATCCAAAGAATGAGCTGTTGTGTTCATTTATGGGTTTGAGCACTAACTTGTGTTTTTTTAATGTTTGGTTATGGGTTGTCAACTAGCACACTTTGGTGCACATAAGTGGTCATAAAGTGCGTAATCTCATTGGGGGTTGGGGGTTTGGCGTTTGGTTATGAGAGGGTTATTGTATGATTTTAGAGTTTAAAGTGTTCAATAACACACAATTCAAGACATTTATGCCTTGTTGTAGCAACCCTAACACAATAATATCTTTGAATCCCCCAAGCAAGGGAAATTAATGTTAACCCTTAAAGGAGCACACCTTGCCACACCCCTCCAAATTATTGGATTTTGGGTTCCTTCCAAAAAAGGAGAAGAGTCTCAAACATACCAAGGTTGAGCTCTCTTTCTTTCATTCTAAAGAATTGAGTTCATCAAGTTCAAATGTTTTGGGATGTCATCTCTAGTAAGTATTATAAAGAAAAATTTGCAAGGTTTTTTAGAAATCCTCAATCTTGGTGTAGAATGTTAGGGAAATAAACCAACAAGTCAAATTCCAAAAGTAGAATAAAAGGCATATCCAAGTTTTAGAAGGGTAGAAGGATCATTGGCAAAATTTGTACGGATTTTGAAAAGTGTTCAATAAAGCATCAAATTGAAATGGTGAAGCATGAACAAACTAAATATTAGCAAATTGAGGGTGTGATTATAGAGCAAATTGTAGATCAACAAATTGAAGGTGTGAATGTAGAATAAATTACAAATTAGCAACAAAGAAAAGGGAAATATGTGCTAGAAGACAAAAAAACAAGTTTTAAGGTTGTGGTGTGTAGTTCATACAAATTGTGTAGGCCAGAAACAATTTGCAAAACAAAGATTGGATCTAGATCAGAAAACATGGGAAGATCATAAAATAAACATTGTAATTCAAAAAGCAGATGCAAAGGACAAAAAAGAAAGAGATTAAAACATAGATGCAAAGCCATATATGAAACTTGAAATAAATCATGAGGTCATTGATAGGATTTACAAAGATAAGTTTGAAAAATTATTGTTTTACCGTTGGATACAAAAGTCTATTCAAACAAATTCCAAAGATCCAAGGCCAAAAAGGCCAAGATACCAAATAACTTGGGTTAATCACATGTATCGATTCATTCTTACAGTTTGCACATCCACAACTGACATCAATTTAGTGTGGGAAGATTTTTCAACTTTTGGGATCTTATCAACAAGAACGATGAACTAACATCATATGCTATTGAATCTTATCTTGACTTAATAGATTTTTTATGGTCTTGGGTTGATTACAGAAAGGATAAAAGCATACCCTTGTTGGGCAAGGAATGCATAGGCCCTACTTGTTACAGGCTTGGGCCAAAAAGATTTGGTGGAACATGAAAACACGCAACATCAAAGCATATGTCCCTTGTAGTTAATGATCAACAATGTTGAACAAGGAAAATGTGCCCTTAGAGCTTGGACCACCCAACTCAAATTAGCCTACACAAGCACCATTGCCTAGTTCCAGCCAACTTACACTAATGATATCACCCAACCCCAACCAACATGCATCAAACATTGTAGAAACCCAATTAACTTGCAATAGTAACACAATGGAAATCCAATTGGTAGCATTAACATAACAAAGACCCAACCAACTTGCATCATCCCAACACCACATGTTCCATGTGAAGTGAAATTCCCAAGCACCCAAGAGAAGGACATGGATAGACCAATATTTGGAAGAGGCGATGGATGTTATTGTACGAAGGACCCACTCATTGCGGAAGGCAAGTCACCATTAGTGTATACTTTTCACTTCCCTATCTGATCACTTAATCGGTAAAACTAGATTAGGGAAGATGGGGCCAACAAGTGTATTATCAGAACAGGAGGATGCAACAATAATCACATGGACCTTAACGATGTAAGAATGTGGGCTTAATGTAACCTTACATCAATTTAAGTTGAAGGTTGCAAAAATCACCTAAACAAGATTAACACCATTCAAAGATGGTATTTTAGGTAGTTCATGGTGGTGTTGGTTCCAAAATAAACATCCCAACTTGACCATCAAACAAGTTGAGGAATTAAATGTAAGCATAACATAAGGACTAACTACAAACTTTTACAATTATTTCTACAACAATTTGCAAAACATTTACTAGCAACACAATTACAAACCAAACCATATTTGGAACTTAAATGAAATTGGGATTCAAGTGGACAAGCATGTTGGAACTAGGGTTGTAGCCAGAAGAGGGTCACAAATAATATACAATAATATCCCAAAGTCTTGCGAATGGCTGATTATGAATTTTGTAGTGAATGTTATAGGAAAGTTCTACCAAGATTCTACGTTTTTTGGGGAAAGACAATGTGTGATGATTACATCAAACAATTCAAATTGGGAACTTATATGGAAATGCAAGCAAAGGCATGGATGACAACTTTCCTATTCAAATAATTCTTTTCATTTTCAATTGGTCAGTTCTTGGTGGTATTTCCCAAACTAATTGTCATTTATTGATACTTGATGGTCATGGGTCACATGTCACATTAGACACCATAAAGCAAGCAATGGATTTTGGGTTAGACATGATAACCTTGCTTTCACACACCTCATATGCCCTCTAGCCCTTGGACATCTCTTGCTCCAAGCCTTTCAAAATAACATTTAAAAAAGAAAGTGATGTAGCTATGGTTCTAAATGGATACTAAGAACTACACAAAATAACAGTTGCTGGATGGGTGGAAAAAGTAATAAACCAATTGTTGACCAAGGATAACATTAGGTCACGGTTTAGGGTTACCAACATTTGGCTTTTAAACCCTAAAGTAATGGACGAAAATACATAACTATCAATGATTTACACAAAAAAATAGTAATTGATGGAGAACATTAAGGTGAAAATGGGTACATATGAGGAGACCAAAATGATCATGTTTAGGAAGATGGTTAGAACCAACAAGATGAAGAGTAGTTTATAGTTGTTGAATTGTTGAACATAACAAGCATATTTAATGTCCTTAAAACATAACATGGAAAATTTAACAATCCAAATGGATTTGAACAACACTACTATGTGGAGAGGCCTCATGTTCTTATTGAAGAAGAATGTCAAGTTGAAAAAGCTCCTCATGTAATCGACTTAGTTCAACCAACACCAAAATCATTGCAAGATGCCCCCATTTCAAAAGATCTCATAGAAGAAGAGACACGCACGTGTAGCCTATTGTCTTTGTTTTACCTATTTGTAAGATGCACAAAAGGGAGAATTTTTTTAATAAATTACTCTTAATTACATGTTGTGACACCTACACATTATCTAAATGTCCTACAAAAAAAACATTGACAAAGTAGTTATAAACAATATAAAAAGGATTGAGTTAAGGAAAGGGAGGAAAAGCAAGCTAGGAAGATAGTAGATGCCCATTGAACAAGAACAAAATTAATTTAGAAGATAGTTGACAAGATTACAAAGGCCAAATTTGTTACTATTTGGTTTATAATAATAATAAGTCAAACAAGAGGTTGGTTCCACCAACAAATCCAAACAAGCTACCATGCATATAGGTGTCAACTTGGGATTTGGAATAGAAGCACAATGGATAATTACGTAGTTAATAATAACAAGAAGGTGAGAAAGTAGACATGTTCTAACAACATTCCACCCTCTTAACCCTTTGGTCCCTTTCCACCATCTCAACCCTCTCCACCCTCTCCACCTTTGCCATGCTCTATGCCCTTTTTACTGTAACCCTTTCCTTCTCCGCTTAAACCCAAACCCACTGCAACACCACCCTCTCCATTTCCCTCTACAACACCACCCTCTCAACCATGTCCACCCATTGCTACAACACCACCTTTTCAATCTTGTAAACCCTAACCAACCTCTTTTGCCTTTCCACCCTCTTAACCTCCTCCACCCTCCGTACTTTTAATTATTAAAACAGAAAACATGGGGGGGGTAAAGGGGGAGAGCTCAAAAATATCAAAGCTACAAATAATCAAAGAGTTCAATAAAACAATAGGCATGTTAACCAATAACCAAAAGCAACACAAGAAGACCACGATCATGGAGCCTTTGGAAAAACCAAGATGAAGACAATAACTTTGGGAGCTTTGGAAAAATTCAAGAAGAACAAGACCATGGCTTTGGGGGCATGGCCAATAAGAAGATGACTTTGGGAACTTTGGACAAAACCACGAAAAAGAAGACCATGATTTTGAAGTTTTGACCATGAAAAAAAAAAAACCATCGCCATGGAGTTTTGGAAAAAAACTAGAAAATAGCATAGCTTTGGGAGCTTTGGAAAAAACCATGAAGGAAAAGACAACAACTTTGGGAGCTTTGGAAAAATCCAAAAAGAAGAAGATCATGGCTTTGAAGATATAGCTAGAAGAAGAAGATGGCTTTGGGAGCTTTGGAAAAACCATGAAGAACAAGACCACGATTATGAGGTTTTCACCAAGAAGAAAAAGACCATAACCATGGAGTTTTGAAAAAAAATTAGGAAGAAAAAGACCATGACTTTGGGAGCTTTGGAAAAAACCACGAAGAAGAAGACCAAAGCTTTGAAGCTTTGGCTAGGAAGAAGAAGACCACAACCATGGAGTTTTTGAAAAAACCAAGAAGAAGACCAATGTGGCTTTGGGAGCTTTGGAAAAAACCATGAAGAAGGAGACTGAACCCATGGGAGTTTTGGAAAAAACTAGGACTATAAGAAGAAAACCAAACCCATGTTTTTTACAGTCCTAGTTTCTTACCCAAAAGTTGTAAATATGAAGGGAGGAAGTCAAGGATCTGTGTACACTTACAAAACACAAGAAGGGGGAGGTCAAAGCTCTTTAAAAGTTGTAAAAAACCAGGAAGAAGATGATGACTAAGTTTTAGGGGGGGTGGGGGGGGAGGTGTTAGATTTCCCAACATACATGCAAGCAATGATGAGAAGAAAAAGATCGAGAGGATCATGAAACCAACAAGAAAAAAAACATGAAAATAATGCAATGTTACAAAATCAAAAGATGAACATCACAAGGGTGAAGAGGCATGAAGCTTGCATTTGACTCAAATCTCACAAACCTTGGAAAGCTCAAATTCTCATGAAGCTCAAAAAACTTGGAATATCATGAAGCTTATAAAGTTGATTACAAGGTTCACAGCTGAAGAGAGCTAGGTGGTCACCTTGGGGTGGAAAGAAACTGAAAGACCAATTTTTTTGCATAAGAGAAACAAGTGGACTCAAAGTGATGGTTTGATTGAAACGGATGGTGTTACAACACACTACTGTGCCATCACCCACAAACTTCAGCCACTTTCAGCTTTAGGGTTCTTCAAACATTTGGCCACCCATGTCCATCCATTCTTAACCTTTATGCTTGGATAGATCTACACCTATAGAAACCAATTACAAACATTTGTGTAACGAATTATGTTTGTTTATTTCTACATCCAAGTTGGGATGTGGTAAGTAATGTATATCCACCCCCATTGTTCTATTTGCTTATAGATGCCAAATGCATCACCCATAAGATGCCATGTATCTTAAAACTTTTTTTTTTCCATTCTTGACCCCCCTTGCTTTGGGTGGGCACATCTCACTCAGATTTTAATATTTTTAAATGCTGTAAATTGTAACGGGTGTGCCCATATTAGGGCTATAATTTTTATTTTGACATCAAATTCAGGTGATCCAACCCTTGAATTTCAGGGACCTCTGAGCCACTATGTGTTCAGACATAGGCTGGTTTACCATAATTATCTTTTTTTAAAACCTATCTACCTATATGTGAGACCTATTTATTACAGAATTGGTTATCAAGGTGAAACCAAATACTAATTCAGTTGAGGTTCATCCATAACTGAGTAATAACAGGCATTGAGTGGATGGTGCGCTGGTGGGTGCTAGTTCACTATGACCATTTCAAACACAGTACAAGACCGACACAGAAACAAATAGAGTAGATGACACACAGAACCACCCAAGAAAATTCAATTTAGTATTTTGGTCCAGTTCAGAAATGACTCTTTACCGATAGCCTATCTCATTCAGTACCCAAGCGTGTACCCTCCAATGACCTAATAAAATATTTGTTTCCAAACTCAACAAGCTTTCCAGTTGGGTCTGCTGTTGTGTGCCAAAAAGAAACTCAACAAGCCTGTAATTTCATAACTGAGTAATAACAGGCATCCAGTGGATGGTGTGCTGGTGGGTGCTGATTCAGTCTGGCCCTCACTAAGAGGATTACTGATCCATGAAAAATGATTCTTTATTTCTGAGAGTTGGGTCTCCTCCTGTTTGTGCACAGTGATATGTTATTGGAACTTAGACTGCTATTCTCATTAGGTCAACTCTCAATTGTATTGTGCTAGATCACAACAGTATGGTTCAATTCTCAATAGATACGGTCTACAGTGAAATCTTTGATCTGGTGAGATTGTTGTCTACTATGTGCCAAAACTTTTTTGCTACTGACTGCCTGTTTACAAACAATACATTACTAAAGCGTCCGGCAATTGGTAAAAGCCTTTAGAAGGAGTTTCTGGATTTTTTCTTGCATGTTTTCAGCGTGTGATATTTTATGGATAGTTTCAACAGAGATTCTCTAATATCATCACAACATGGATTTTGGTACTATATATGATTCTGGACACTCAATCTGAGAATTTCTTTTTATATACATGTCCAGATCCATGGAAAGTCGCTGATCAAGACATAAGATTTTTGAGCAGTTGTTGAATATTGGTCCAGCTTGAATCAAGAGCTGACAACAAAGTCTTGATAAGCAGAGATGCAGTACTTTTGCTTGGCTTCTTGGATTTGATCACAACTGATCCTTGTTCCAGAAATGGGATCTTAGCATGAAGAAAAGAAGGAGGCTCGGGTGTGGGATGTTTCAGCAGTGAGCCGATGGGTTTTGGATCAGCTAATCATCTGTTTCTTAGTAAGCACTGCGAGTCTGAAGTCGGCTCCTCTTCCTTCCCGCGAGAATTGCACCATGCACTCGCGAGTCCTGAGATAATGCTTGACGTTCGAGAACTTCGGACGTAGCAGCTTGATATCATTCGCGCATTGCTGCTCCTCCTCCCTGCCGGCAGCTAGATGATCAGCTTCAGACAAGCCATGATGCTGCTCCTCCTCCTCCATTGTCTCATGTCCTCCATCCTTTTCCTTGTCGACGGATCTAGCCTGCAAGGCCATGAAAGGATTTTACAGCAGACCCGAGGCGGACTCAATCTATCCTAGGACGAGCTGACGACAAACCAGACGATACGTTCACGATCTAGACAGTACCTGGATCATCATCTTTGGGTCATCTGCAGGATAGCAAACTGTGATGGCCATGCTTGTATCATTGCTACTCAAAGTGTCGTGGAAGTGCACGACGATCCTTCGTTCCGATTGCCGCGCTCCAGGCAGTTTTTTAAATCCACACGGCGCTTGCCGCACGTATGCCTGAGCTCTTGCAATGTTGTCCATGGTCGTCGTCTCGGTAATGGCCTGATGGGTAAGCTGGCGGCTGGAAATTTGTTCCTGAAACTGCGGAATCGAAAAGCAGCTTGAACTCCAGTTATAAGAACTAGTGAGAGCCTGCCGAGCAACGCCTGCTGCAGCTGCTGCATCAGAACTAAAACTATAATTACGTCGTCTGGACCCAACAGCTGCTGCTGCTGCTCCGGAAACGAAGTGCTTGAAAAAACACTTTGCAACTCTAACCTCGATTTTCAAACGAGGACGCTGCAAAGGGACCGCCGAGAATGATCCCCGAGTAGTCGAGTCCGCGATCTGCTTCAGCGTGCGTGCAAAAACATCACCGTAGTTGCTTGTCTCCCAGTCTCCACACACCTTGATACAATCTGTGGCTGCAGCCGTTATACGAGCTCCCGGACTCGACCAAGACTTCCTGCTGGCAGGAGGAGGAGAACGAGGAGGTGTGGAATTCACTTTCAGATGCTGTCCCAGCTCGCCTACAGCAGGAGAAGCACAGCAGAGTCACACAAATTTTACCCATGTGAGGAAACGTGATCTAGAAAGCAGATTCGCAGCAAAATGGACATCCAGAGCGATCGATCAACAAATGCTCCAAGCTATGATCTTTCAGCTTTCTTTCTTTTTGTTGATGAGCAGCAATCAACCAAATGAATCTAGGTACAATATGGGTCACAAGAAGCTTGGCTGCTACACGGTCGGAGCTTGAGCTGGTACCAAGGGAGCTGGTTGGTGGCGACGATGGGATACGGGAATCGTAGAGGAAGACGTGGAATTTGTCGCTTTGCAAGATGTCGGGGACCCAAGAGGGTTGGTTGCTACAAAAGCGCTTCAAGAGCACATCTTCCAAGGCCAACTCTGTTGTTGCAGACGTAGACGAGAGATCTGTAGTTGTCCCCGGCTGATCAGCATTTGGTGCGTTCCTTGCACTGAAGCATGTCACGGAGAATTTTGGTTGCAAACTCACTAACTGTACCAAGAAACTTTTGGGAGAAGACCATAGAGACGCAGATGATCGCGAATTTGGAGCCTGCTCGGGATTATTGTTGTTGATCAAGAACCGCATGTGAGGTGGGCGGTAAGGACCCACCGATGATGCTGAAGATGATGCTCTGCTGCCACTCGCATCAGCACTACTTTCCGATATGATTCTTCCGCTTCTTCACGAAAGGAGCTGCAAAAATAAATAAATCACCCGCCACAGCAATAACAACAAAAGAACTTGGAAAAGAAACACCCACCACAACAGGAACGAAGAAATGAACGTAGAGAACAAACACCGACAACAACAACAACAAAGAACTTAGAAAACAAACACCCACAACAACAACAAAGAACTTAGAAAAGAAATACCCACAACAACAACAGCAACAACAACAACAACAACATGGAACTTGAAAAACAAACACGCACCCCAACAACAACAACAACAAAGAACTTGGAAAACAAACACCCACCCCAACAAATCGCCCACCACCACCACCACAACAGCAACAAAAGGAAGTTAGAGAAGAGGATTTTGTGTTTGAGCGGAAAATTTTCAAGAATTTATTTACAAGAATTGCAGGATGAACAAGGAAGTGCGATGGTGAATGAGCTCATCATGGACTAGGGCTAGTCGTCCTCCCCTCACACATGTTTCCTTCCACAATCGAATGGGAAACGAAACGACTTTCTACCATTGTTTACCCACAACTCTCACCATGTGAATAATTATTTTTTACCCTTTTGGTTTCTATTCACTACAATGAGTGATTTTTTTGGGTGGCGAATTTTAGCCATTTTGTCAAAAATATTTTCAACTAAGAATATTCCGTCACAAATTCCATGATTTTTTTTGGAAATAAAATTCACTAAAAATCGAAATAAAAAAATTCCAAAAAAAATCGGCAAAAACTTGTGCACAAATATGAAAGGGTGCTTAAAATTTTATACTTTCTTCCTTTGAACAAGCCAATTTGGCTAAATGTACTTATGGACTATCACCACTTGAGCAACATTACAATTTTTATTTTTAAAAAGACACTGATTCACATGTGCATAAAATTTGAGGGAGCTCCCTCAATTTTGTATGTTCCCATGTTCCCATGGAAATATTTCTTTTCTATGAAATGAGAAAGAAGCGAGAAAATAAAAAGAGAGTTGTTTACATAGGGGGAGGTTCCTTTACATGTATGTTCCCCTTAGGTTCCCAAAAAGCCTCATGCTCAGGCCCTCGATTGGCCCCTCCTTTAGGAGAATACACTCGTATGGGAATCTCCCCTACAACATAATATTCGCTCTTCACACTGGATGTCATCTTCCGTTTCTGGGCAGGCTCTTACATTTTGTAAGGACTTATTGTTTTTTCTTTAATTTGCGAAGAACTTATGCCTATCCAAATTTTCATTGTGTATTTGGATAGCAATTTACAAGACCTATTGTTACCACCTATTGTTACCATCTATTGTTAATCATGTTGAAAATTGTGTCATTTTAGAGTTTGTTAGTCATGTTGAAAATTGTGTCATTTTAGGGTTTGTTCATCATGTTGAAAATTATGTCATTTGTCATTTTAGGGTTTGTTGTGTGGGGCTTAAAGAAGGATACACAATCAATTCAAAATACTTTAATGTGGATAATGTGATATCTTTAAAGCTAAGAATGGCTTTAATGGACATTCATGCTTTTTACGTGAAATGGGGCCCATTTAACAATGTACATGGTGTGATGTGGGTTTATACCTGTTAGTATATCTGGGCAGTTTCTCAGTCCAAACTTAAACCCTCAACCCCCCACCCCCCTCCCCCACTGGTAATGACACAATGTTTTGATCAATTTATTTCAAATTAAAATATGTAAATGTGAAGGTGGATTCTTCTTGTGGTGAAATTTTATTTTAATAATTTTTTCTTGAAGTTCATATATATTTTTATTTTTACTTAATTCTGATTTTTTTTGGAAAAACATAATTTCATAATTTAAAAAAGAACATGTCCAACCTAGTGCCACATTATATCCTAATTACTTTACATGTTTTGATGACCATTGGTCTTAAGAAAATTAGTCACACATATTTGAAAAGAATTTTTGAAATCTAAAAATTATATATATACTATCACAAATGGAAGGTGCTTTCTTTGAATGATTTTTTGCCTAGAGAAGGCATTCCAAATGTAACAAGTGCACATGAGTGGATAGGGTGAATTCCATAGCATGCCATTCATTCTATGTAATTTTAAAAATTGAATTATTCCCTTTGGA
>Ga0116230_10005992_pt1 | contig 11944 bp, 7 predicted proteins | sample S1TSphfallax_3_FD_88678 | JGI IMG/M metagenome (GOLD analysis project Ga0116230, IMG submission 88678) | Host-associated microbial communities from peat moss isolated from Minnesota, USA - S1T2_Fd - Sphagnum fallax MG | ecosystem: Host-associated > Plants > Peat moss > Unclassified | place: USA...
AGCATCAGCAGTTTGTAGAAGTCGGTGTCCAGCAGGGAGCGAACGATGGGATCGAGGTCCCAGTTGTGGCTATGCGCACGCTCCGCGAAATTCACAATCATCTAGGCCCCTTCCTCTGCCCAAAGCCCTGCTCCAGGCCATGCCATCCGTTCACCGAACTGCCGCTCCTCTCTGCTTCGGAATGGAATTCTCTTTTTCAAGATAGACTCCCCGATCCGAATCCATGCAAATACTTAGGAAGCCGCGCGTCCCGCGACACACACAGCACTACCCCTTGATGCATGGTCGACCCGTCGGCGCAAAATGTTTCAATCGTGTGACAGAAGTGTGCCCATCCGGGCAAATCGCGGGCTATAATTGGCGCTACTCATGAGTAAACAAGCAGACGTGCTGCCAACGGTCCGCGATGAAGCGCGGGAGTATCCTTCCGCTTCCGGAAGTCTTTTCGGAGACTACTTCAACGAAATCAAACGATGGAACTTCCGCAAGGACGGCATCATCGATGCCCGCGGCCGCCGTCTTTTCGAAACGACCGCCATGGCTGTCGAACACAAAGCCTACCCCTTCCAGATTCCTCTGGAGGGCCGTTCGGGGCCCTGGGTGCAAGCCGACGGCCATCGCATGATGATGCTCTCCTCCTACGACTATCTGGGCCTCATCGGCGACCGGCGTGTGAACGAGGCTGCCAAGGACGCAGTCGATCAATATGGGACGGGGACGGGCGGGGTCCGGCTGTTGACCGGATCGACCGATCTGCACCAGCAGATGGAAGCCGAAGTGGCGGCTTATAAAGGCACGGATGCAGCCATCACCTTCAGCTCCGGCTACCTTGCCAATGTTGCTGTCATCACGTCGTTGTTCGGGCCCCCCGACCGCGTCGTCGCCGACTCGCTCTCCCACAGGAGCCTGATGGACGCGTGCCGCATGGCGGGCGTGCAGGTGCAGCGCTTCCAGCATAACGACCCTGCATCGCTTCGGCACGAACTGCAGAATGGTCCGCAGGCGAATCGCACGCTCATCATCAGCGACGGCGTCTTTTCCATGGATGGCGATATTGCGTGCCTGCCCGAGATCGTCGCCCTCAAGAAAGAATTCGGCTGCTACCTGCTGATGGACGAATCGCACGCCTCCGGCATGCTGGGTGCAACCGGCCGCGGGACCGATGAACACTGGGGCATCGATACCGACGACGTGGATATCTGGACCGGTTCGCTGGCGAAGGCGATACCCTCCAATGGCGGCTTTGTCGCGGTCTCTCAGGAGCTGGCGATTTACCTGCAGCATGCCGCGGCCCCGTTCATCTTTTCGGCCGCTCTCTGCCCCGCCGCGGTCGCCGCCGTGCGCAAGGCCTTGCAGATACTGCATGCCGAGCCGGAACGTGTCCGCTGTCTGCGCAAGAACGCCGATTTTCTTCGCGCCGGCCTCCAATCTCTCGGTTACAACACCGGACTCTCCGAAACCGGCGTCATCCCGGTGATCCTCGGCAGCGAAATTGAAGCCGGATTGCTGGCACGCAGGCTCCGCGACTTCAGTATCATCGCTACGCCAGTCATGTTCCCCGCCGTCGCGCAGGGAATGGCGCGCCTCCGCCTTTGCGTCACCGCCGCCCACTCGACCTCCGACCTTGAATACGCGCTGGACGCCTTCGAGAAGCTGGCCGAACCGGCGTAGTGCGTGAAGCTCGCTCTGGTCACCGGTGCCAGCGGCTTTCTCGGTGGCCGGCTTGCCGCAATGCTGGTTGAGCGCGGCGTCCCACTCCGGCTGCTTGTCCGCGAAAGTTCCCGTGTCGACCATCTTTCCCTGTTGCCCGCGGAGGTTGTCCGCACGGAGCTCACCGATGCGGATTCGCTCCGGCCGGCCATTTCCGGCGTCTCCCACATATTCCATTGCGCCGGTTGCTCTACGGACTGGGCGTCGGCCTCCGCCTACTTCTCTGCCAATGTCCAAGCCACCCGGGCCCTGTTGCTGGCTGCGCGGTACGCAGGCACCGTGGAACGCTTTGTCCACGTCAGCACAACGGATGTGTATGGCTATCCCAAAACCGTCTGCGATGAAACTCATCCGCTGACCTACGTTGGCCTCCCTTATAACGAAACCAAGTGCCTTGGCGAGACCGCCGTCTGGGAAGCCTATGAAAAGGCGGGACTTCCCGTCACCGTGATCCGCCCCGCCACGATCTACGGCCCCCGTGGCACCGCCTTCGTCGCCGACATCGTTGGCCTGCTGCGCGATGGATCGATGGCCCTCTTCGACGGAGGGAACTCGCGCGGCGGCTTCTCCTATGTCGACAACGTCGCGGACGCGATGATCGCTTCTGCCACGCACGCCGCGGCGGTAGGGAAGGCCTACAACATTGCCGATGGCACAAACGTCACCTGGGCCGAATATGTAGCTGCGCTGGCCGATGGCCTCGGCCTCAAGCGTCCCTGGATCGATTTGCCTGCCGCGCTGGCCCGGCCCTTAGGCCATGCGCTCGAAATTGCCTACCGATTGCTTCCGTTACCCGGAAGACCGTTATTGACTCGCCACGCCGTGCTTTTATTGGCCCGCGATCAGGAGTTTCCTACGGTCCGGGCTGTTCGCGATTTTGGATTCTCTCCACACGTCTCATTCACGGAAGGAATCAAGCGAACTCTCGCGTGGGTGCGCGGATCCGGCCGAAATGTAACCTAGCGGGCGGACAAAGAGCTGTCCTTTTCGCCCGAGCCGATACTCTCGCGATCCTGTTTCGGCTCGCTCCCATCTGCGGCGGGGAACGGCTCGCTCCTGTAGAGCGGAAACTCAACGCAGAATGAGGTCTTGAAGCCGTCCGGCAGGTTCCCGCTGACCGCGTAAATGCGTCCGCCGTTCTTCTCCACCAGCTCCTTCGTGATCCACAGTCCAATGCCAGTGCCGGTGTCGTCTTTCGTGGTAAAGAAGGGTTCGAAGATGCGTTCCAGGTTCTCGGGCGGAATGCCGACCCCGTTGTCTCGCACCAGGATCGTAGCGTTCGAGAGCTCGGGCACCATCTGTATGTCGATGAGTCCTGACCCGGAGAGCGCATCGGAAGCGTTCGAGATGAGGTTCGTGAGGATCTGCCGTATATCGCCCGATGGAACATCGACCATCAATCCCGGGGTTTGCAGGCAACGGATGCGTCCGCCACGCGCTTCGCAGCGCGTCTTGAAAAGCGCGACCACGCTTTCCGCCTCGGCGGACAGATCGATCGGCCCCTTGGTATGGTTGTTCCGCACGAAGGTAAGCGTGTGCCGTGTAATCGTCGCGAGGCGTGCCAGTTCGCTGTCCGCCTGCTCCAGATAAAACCTTGCCTGCGGCCCCAGGATCGGGTCGGCACCGGCCAGGTAAAGCAGGTTGGTGATGGCTTCCAGCGGATTGTTGATCTCGTGCGCGATCGTGGATGAAATCCGTCCGGCCGCCGCCAGCTTTTCCGATCGGATCATCGCCAGTTCCGCGTTCTTCCGGTCGGTTATGTCTGTTGTGACCCCTCGCCACTCCGACGGATTGGCGGCAATCGGACGTCCCAGCGCCTCCAGCCAGTGGATTTCACCATTCGGCCAGCGAACGCGGAACTCTACATGGAAAGGCCTGCCCGTGGTGATCGTGAGGTGCGCGGCATCGGCAACCTTCTGCCGGTCTTCTTCCAGGACCAGGCTGGTCGGAGAACCCATCGCCGTGATCTCCTCCAGGCTGCGGCCGAAAATCTCCGCGCCGCCTTCATACCAATGCGTACGGCGATCTTCCGTCCTGTAGCGCCAGGCCGCCGACTTGCTTCCTTGTTGTGCCTGTGTCAGCGCCTCGGTGCGCTCCTTGAGAGCCGCCACGGCAATCCGCAACCGCCGATCCGAGGTGCGCCGCTGCAAGCTGAACAGCGCGATCAATCCGCTGATCAATAGGATGAACGCCGTTCGCGTAAGTGCCTCCGCACCGAATGCCCACCCATTGCGGGGTTCGAGCGCTATATAGTTGAAAGCAAGGGTCGTGGAGACTGCGGACGCGACTGCCGGCCCCCAGTTGAAGAACGTTGCAAGAGCGGCAACAAGCATCAGGCTAATGGCTGCCGGCGTCTCCCTTAAAACACCGATGCGAACACTTTCCTGCATCGCGATCCAGGGCAGGACCCCGGCGACGCAATAGGCTCCGATTTGCCGGATGAGCCCAGCGGTCCGTTGCTCGGTGGTTGATGGCAAACGTTGTCGACCCTCCGCCGGATCTCGCTTTCGGTTCATCGATCCTAAAGTCGATGGTCCCCGACTTCACCTTCCTCGACTTCACCTACGGAACCGAATCGCGAATCTCGCCATTAGATGCTCTGTGCGCGGAAAGGTTGGGTGCCTGCACCTGTAAACGTGCAATTTCCACCTTCAGGTTTGAGTCATCTGAAAGTAGTTTTAAATCGTCTGAAAGCCCTCTAGCGTTGCGGAGGCGCGCTGGCAATCTTGTCCGGGTCGAGGCTAAGCGGTGTCTTCAGTGCCATCTGGAACTGCCAGCCGGAGTCGAACAGTATTGCGTCCATGTGTGTCGCGCGATGTCGCCCGAAGACGATCGACAGCGTCACCAGTGCCGCGGTAACTCCCACGCTTGTACCGATGATGACGCCTTTCGGAGGACCGACGGAGGGAAGTGGCTGCAAGGTTGGCGTTGACTCAGCCACTCCAAACGCCTCTTCGCTCGACCACGCAGGCAGGATTCCAAAGCCGGTCAGTTCCTGATCGTTCTCGATCGCGCCTCCATCCGGCAGGCCGAGCGGCCGATCCATGCCCATTTCGCCTTCAGTCGATTCTGCCGCCATCCTCGCCTGCGCGCTTGCTGCATCCAGCATGACTGTGTACCCGCTCTCGTACACCAGCCGGTCGAAGTGGATTTCGACATCCGCACGATGAGTCTGTTTGTCGCGGATGCGGAGTTGGGTGACTTTCCCTTCCACATACGTGCCCGCCGGGATAGCGAGTTGCGAACCGATGGTCACGGGGAACGCCACCTCGGCCCGGATCGGGTCGCCCGTTTTTGTGGACTTGCTCTTGATCACGCTGATGAGCGTAAGCGGAACGACCGTACCGACCGGCATCGTAATCGTTGCCGCCCGTGGCAACGTCTCCTGCGGACAGGCCGGAACCGATGGCATCGCGACGAGCGAGGCAATCAGCGCATTGGCAAGAAATCGTGGACCCATTGTGGACATCCTTTCCGAGGAGTGAAGGCGCAGTCGTGAGACCCGAAGTGTGGGGCCGGGCTGTGAAGTCGATTGCAGCAGCCCTACGGAGTGGTGGCACCCGAAGCGTTGCCGGACCCAGGAGGAAGCAGCCTGCTGGAGAGTACAAGCGGCGGCGCGGGACACGCACTCCCGGCACTGCCCGGTGTGCCCGGAGAACCCGGGATCACAGTCGGCGGCGTGGCGGGAGTTCCCGGGATCGTCGTATCCGGCATCCCGGGTCCGCCCGGGATCGTAATGCTCGGTGTCCCGGGTGTGCCCGGGATGACAGTATCCGGCGTTCCGGGTGACCCGGGATAACCGGCAGTAGGACGGCAGAGTGTTGCGCTCTTGAATGCACCCGGCTTCGGTGCATTGGATAGCGGAACAGCCTCGTTCACGCGCGCGCTGTCGAGGTCGAGACGTGCGCCCAGCGTGAGTTGAAACTGCGCCCCATTGTCGAGCAGCAGGTCGTTGGCAGGGGTTACCTGGATCACCACTTCGGAGATCGGCGCAGTCGGCGAGTCTGCACGGCCGGGAATGACAATATAGCCGTCCGCGAAAATAATCTTGGAAAGGCTGATTTCCAGCGTGGCTTTGCCCGACTTACGGGTTGGCAGCGTCAAAGCCACTAACTTGCCCTCGACACAGGTCCCGGACGGGACGGCGATCGTATTCCCCACCGATACGGGAAAGATTGTCTGCGCATACACAGCATCGCCGGGCTTGGCTGTTTTCTGCCAGATAGGACGAATCAGGGCAACGTCGATTGCCGTTTCAGCGGGCAGCTCGATGCCCATGGCCGCTTTGGGAATGGGACTCGAAGACTGGCTGGAGGCAGCCATGCAACAGGACAGCATGAGAAGCGGGAGCATGAAGCGTTTCATAGCATCACCTGCTACACGGGAATACGTAGTTCGTCACTGGATAGTTTCGCACGCCCCGAAACCCACGAAACGGAAGATACGGGATAAATGGCACTGCCCAACCCGCCTTGAACGAAGTAACCGCTAAATTGACCGAGAGACCGCTTACCGTAAGCGGTCTCTTGCAATGCCACGCACCGGCGGTGCCGGAATTACATCGGCGGAAAGGGACTCTTACTCGGGGCAAGGATCTCATCCAACCGATCCGGAGTGCCGTCCACCCGCTGCAGCGACGGATAACGAAGGCCTCCGTGATAGTCGATGGTGATCGTCTTGACTTCGTCTCCGCGCTGGAAAATGAACTCGATAGGCTTCACGTCCTTCTCCGCCGCAACGATGGCCTTGCGCAGCACATCCGGCGAATAGGCACTCCCGTTGACTGAGATCAGTTCCATATCCGGTACAACGCCCGCTTTGAACGCCGGTCCGTTCCACCACACATTGTTCACTGTCCCCGGCTTTGCCTTATCCCCCCGCGAGGCTCCCAGCGAAAGGCCCAGCGAGGTAGAAAAATCGGCGGAGCCATTGGCCGCCTCTGCCTGCATCACCCATTTCGCCGGTGTGTCGGTGTAGACGAGTTTGTAACCGCCGCGTGTGAAACCATCTTCCGGAACAGCCGGATGCAGATCGTAAACCCGTGTCTTCAGGAAGGTATCCCAATCATACGGAGCTACCGTGTTGAGTGCCTTCACGACATCCTCAAAGTGGTAAGTCAGGGTGATGTAGCTGCCGTTATACGGACCAAAAAATAGCTTCGCGAAATCGTCCAGCGACTTCCTGCCGTCGGTAAGTTCGCGAATCTTTGTGTCCGCGTCCAGCCAGATCAATTCACCCTCGGTGTAGTAGTTTTCTGGCAGCTGCCAGCTCACCCAGGTCACCGGCCTGCGCTCCGAGACGATCGGCTGGTTTGTCGTATCCACCATGGGCCGCCAATCCCGTCCCGGGCTCACCTCAAACCCGGCGGCCACCCGCGCGAATACATCGCGTGTGTCTTCAACCGAGCGCATGCCCGCGCGCGCCGTCAGCACATTCCCCCAGTACTGGGTCATGCCTTCGTACACCCACAGCAGGTCATCGCGCATCGGCACGTTGAAGTTGGGTGTCCATAGGTCGGCGGGACGGCGAAACTTTCCATCCCAGGAATGCGTGTATTCATGGCCGAGCAGGTCGCGGCTGCCCACCCCGGAGGCCCAATCCGTGAAGTATTTCCCATCATGGCCGTCTTCGCTGGATTGGTGGTGCTCCAGGCCGATGCCGCCCACCACATCGCTCAGCAAAAGCAGAAAATCGTAGTGCTTATAGTGGTGCGAACCATACAGCTTGTCCGCTTCAGCGGCCAGCTTCTTGTGCACTTCCAGCTCCTCGGGAGTCACGTTCAGCTCTTCCGCCGTATCGGCGAAAACATCCAGGTGGACAATGTCCGTGGGCGTCGGCGATAGGTCGATGCGTTTGTAGTTCACTCCCGCATACAGCGGCGAATCCACCAATTCGTTCAAGGGCGTCGTCTTGAACGTCACGGTCGCGCCGTTTTCCGATCCCGTTTCGAGCGCCGTCGCATACTTCCAGCCTTCCGGCAGCTTGAGCGTGGCGTCGAAGGGTATATCGCGCGAGAAATAGCCCGCCGGGTACATCAGCACTTCGTTCCATGCCAGGTCCGCGATCGCATTGGAGATCTCGATGCGGCCTTCCGTCCGCTTGATGGGCGATAGATATTGAAAATCCACGCCGACGCTCTTCGCGCCGGCCGCAAGCGGCACATGGAACGCGAAGACGTTGACACGATCGCGCACCCACTGCACCCGCTGGCCGTCCACGGTCGTAATGATTCCGCCAAGCTTGGAGATCGGCCCTGTGGGCGAGTGGTTCCCGGGGATCCACTCCGGATAAAGCAGCACGAGCTCCTTTGCCCCGGGAACTACAGGAACCTCCTCATGCACATTGGCGATGCGCCGTGCATTGTCGGTGAGGTCGACGAACAGTTTCACGGTGCCGGCATACGGCTTGTCGACCGGCGCGGCGATGGCGGGCGGCATCGGCGTGGGCTCGGGTTGCGGTTGAGGCGTGCTCTGCGCGAGCAGCGGCAGTGCGCAGGCAAAGGCGGCAGCCGCGACCCGGCGGCCTGGTCTGAGAAAGAGGTTCATCATGGTATGGGCAGTCTAATCCGAATGCGCCCTGAAAATCCCGCTCTTCACGGAAGCGGCCGGCAGCCTACATCAAACCGTGCCCGATCCCAAACACCTGCTTGAGCGGCAGCGATTGCGAAGAGCCACCGACCATGAACGTGTAGTCGCCTGCCACCACTCTCATCTTGCCGCTCGCCTCGTCGTAGATCGAGAGATACAGCGGATCGATGTCTACCGTGATCTCCTTGCTCTCTCCCGGCTGAAGTTCCACCTTGTCGAAACCGACAAGGCGTTTCGGTGGCTCTCCAGTGGAATCCGGAAGCATCGCATACACCTCGGCCACTTCAGCCCCCGCACGGTCGCCCGTGTTCCGTACCGTAAATGTGACCCGCGGATGATCGGCCTGCGTGGTCTTGAGCCCCGAGTAGCTGAACGTCGTGTACGACAAGCCAAACCCGAATGGAAACAGCACTGGCTTGTGCTCTGCGTCGTACCACTTGTAGCCGACCTTCAACCCTTCGTCGTACTTCACGCTATAGGTCGACTTCCTTTCGCCCGCATTCACCGCGCGCGTGCCCTGGCCCTTGTCTTCCTCTGGCAACGGCGCGATCGTGGTGTGCGGCAGGTCGGCATCGGACAGTGGGAACGTCATGGCTGTCTTGCCTGACGGATCGACCGCGCCCGTCAGCACATTCGCCAGCGCCGTAGCGCCGCGCGAGCCCCCGTACCACGCCTCCACAATGCCCTCAACCTTGTCTGCCCACGGCATCAGTGCTGCGGTGCCCGTCTCCAGCACCACGATGGTGTGCGGATTGGCCGCCGCCACCGCCTCAACCAGCGCATCCTGGTTGTCCGGCAGCGCCAGGGTCGGCAGGTCCATGCCCTCGCTTTCCCATTGCTGAACGAACACGATCGCGACGTCGGCATGGCGCGCGGATTCGGCTGCTGCCACCGGGTCCGTCCCCGCGTTGAACTCCACCTTTGCATTTGGCAGAGCCTTGCGCAACTGCTTCAGCGGCGAAGTGGGAAACCAGATATGTTCCTGCCAGTGCGTGGCCCCTTGGCCCGGAGGCGCGATCGCATTCCCGCCCGGCGGGTCCACCTGCGCGGATCCGCCCCCGGAGAGCATGCCGACATCCGCATGCGCCCCAATCACGGCAACGGTCTTCACGTTTGCCGACTGCAGCGGCAGAATGCCGTTCTCGTTGCGCAGCAGCACGATCGACCCCTCTTCTATCTCTTGGGCGATATCCAGGTCGCGCTCCACATCGACGACGCTTTTCTGCACTGGATCGTCGATCACGCCATCGGCGAAATACGAACGCAGCATGCGGTGCGCATGCTCATCGATCTCCTTCATCGAGACCTGCCCATCCTCGACAGCCCGCTTCAACGCAGCCCCAAAATACGTATCCATCGGCTCTTCGTTGTCCAACCCCGCGTGCGAAGCTTTCACGGTCGAGTGCGTGCCCCCCCAATCCGAAAGAACGAAGCCGGGAAACTTGAAGTCTCCCTTCAATACGTCGCGCAGAAGGTAATCGTTCTCGCAGGCATAATCGCCATTCACGCGGTTGTAGGAGCACATCACCGCGCCGGGATTCGCGTCCCGAATGCCGATCTGGAAGGCGAGCAGATCGCTTTCCCGCATCGCCCGTTTGGAGACGATGGCATTGACGATATTGCGGCCCGTCTCCTGGTCGTTGATGGCGTAATGCTTGATGTCGCCGATGACATGCTCCGCCTGCTCGCCAGTCATCAATTGACCCACCAGGTTGCCCGCCAGCACCGGGTCCTCACCCAGGTACTCGAATGTTCGCCCGTTGCGCGGTTCACGCGTAAGGTTCACCCCTCCCCCCAGGGTCATGTTGTAGCCCTGTGCCCGCAATTCCCGCCCGATCAGCGCCCCATACGCGTAGGCCGCTTTGCGGTCCCAGCTCGACGCCGCGCCCAGGTTGCTGGGCAGCGCGGTGGAGTAGCGGCCATTTTCCCCCGACGATCTCACCCCGTAAGCCGCATCCGACATATTGATGCCGGGGATCCCCAGCCGCTCGATGGGCGCTATATATCCCGCGCCGCCATTGGACATGCGCGTGAGCGGCATCTGCCAGTTCGGTACATGGGACATGCCATTTCCATGCAGCAGAAGAACCTTCTCATCCAGCGTCATCTCTTTCAGCACCAGGTCCGCGCGCTGGTCCGGCGTCAGCGTCTTGTCCATCCATGGCTTTTCTGCCGTTTTTTGCCCGTGCATGCCGCAGGTTGCCGCTGCCAGTATGGCCGCTGTCGCCCAATTCCAAATCCTTCTCACGCCGCTCTTCATCGTGGCCTCCTGCCAAACAAGTCCCGGGTAAATCCTTGTAGCGCTGCCGAGCCAGTCTAAGCAATGCCACGCAATTCCGCCACTTCACCGTGCACCGCAAGCCCCGGATCGGTCCGCGCGACCCGGCCATTGACAACTGGGCTGCTACACTTTCCCCCATGCGCCGCTCGACCCTCCTTTCCTCCTCCATAGCCACTGTGCTGTTCCTTTCCCCTGCCTTGTTCAGTCAGACACCAGGCCGCCCGATCTCCCTCGACGATCTCGCCAAGCTGCAGCGCGTCGGAGCACCCGTGATCTCTCCGGACGGAAAATTCATCGCCTATACCGTTTCCACCATCGACTCCGATGACGACAAGCGCGTTTCGCATCTCTGGATGGTGAGCTGGGATGGCAAGGACGACATCGAGCTGACTTATGGGACCGAGTCGGCCGGCAGTCCGCAGTGGAGTCCCGACGGACGCTACCTGGCATTTACTTCCTCGCGCCCCGGTAAAGCTAAAGGCGATCAGGTATGGGTGCTCGACCGCCGCGGCGGCGAAGCTCGCCAGCTTACCGATATCAAGGACAATCTCAACGACTACCGCTGGTCTCCCGACTCGCGGCAATTGCTCCTTACCCTGCAGGCAAAGGATGAGCCGGACGACGACGACAAGGACAGCAAGCCCAAACCGCCAAAGCCCATCGTCATCGATCGCTACCACTTCAAGCAAGACGTCGAAGGCTACCTGACCGACAAGCATGCGCACTTGTTCCTATACGACCTGTCCTCAAAGCAGTTGAAGAAGGTAACCAATCAGGACAACTATGATGAGCTCGATGCCGAGTGGTCGCCGGACGGGAAGCTCATTGCCTATGTCAGCAACCAGTCCAAGCCGGATCCGGACAGAACGCAGAACAGCGATATCTTCGTCGTCGACGCGAAGCCGGGCTCGACCCCAAGACAATTGACCACCTTCACAGGCACGGATTCCGGGCCGCTTTCCTGGAGCCCGGATAGTACGTTGATCGCCTACCGGCAAGGCCTCGCTGCAAGCTATTCCATGTACGATGAGACCCGCTTGGCTGTCGTCCCCGCAGCCGGTGGCGACGTCAAGCTCCTCGCACCGCAGTTGGACCGCATGGTCGGCGCGCCGCGGTTTTCGGCCGACGGTCGGAGCCTGCTGACCACCGTGGAAGACGATCGCATTGAATACGTGGCCGAGGTTCCGCTGAACGGCGGCGCGCCGAAGTCGCTCGCGCCCCATGTGGGCGTTGCCATGGGTCTGTCCGCCGCTGCTGGACACATCGCAACGGACTGGACCGACGACACAGCTCCCGCCGAGTTGTTTGCCGTCGAAGATGGCAAGCTTCGCGCGCTCACTTCTCACAATAAGGACTTGGTCGGCCA
>Ga0116230_10005994_pt1 | contig 11941 bp, 11 predicted proteins | sample S1TSphfallax_3_FD_88678 | JGI IMG/M metagenome (GOLD analysis project Ga0116230, IMG submission 88678) | Host-associated microbial communities from peat moss isolated from Minnesota, USA - S1T2_Fd - Sphagnum fallax MG | ecosystem: Host-associated > Plants > Peat moss > Unclassified | place...
AGCCGCCGCCATACCCATAGCCCCAACCAGGACGATATCCCCAGCCCCAACCCCCGACCAAAACACCGGTACCCACATAGCCAGGATACCCATAGCCGTAGCCATAGGTGCCGTAGTACGCCCCGTACGGCGCGTAGGCGCCGTATGGATAAGCGTAGCATCCGCCCAGACTGGTCGCCACCAGCAGCGCTACGGGCAAGGCAGCCCGGCGCAGAAAACGTTCAAACATAAAATATCTCCCTGCTCTGCCGTTCACTCGGCCGAGTTACGAGACTCCCATTTGGGTGTTTTTCGCACCCACGTCATCGGCTGAAGCGCTCCGTCACACTATGTCACGGCAGCCAAACCGCCCGCGTTACCCAGCGTTACCAGCGTGTCCCGATCTCGCCACGATTATGAGGTGTTTGGTCGGCAGGTGGTTCCCACCAACGTCACTTCGGAGACATTTCAGATGAACGTTCACTATCGCCCCAATGGCGTGTCGCTGATGCGGCTCGCGGTTTGGCTGGCATCTACCAGCCTGTCCCTCAGCCTACCGCTGGTGGCGGCCGCCCAGCCGGCAGCGCCGCAACAAGGCGAACTCGCCGGCCAGCCCAATACGGATCCGCCGGCAATCGCCGGCAGCCTTGCCGCCATCGCCGGGTCGGTTTCATTCCATGCCGCAGGTGAAACGCAATGGTCTGCCGCCACGCTCAATTATCCCGTCACAAATGGCGAAGGTTTCTGGACCGAAGCGCAGGCTTCCGCCACCATCGACATCGCCGATGACCGCCTGGTGCTCGATGAGTCGACCGAGCTCGATGTCACCACACTCGATCAGACCCAGTTCGTTGCAACAGAAGCTCAGGGCGCGATCTTCTTTCAGTTGAACAGCATGGCGCAGGGCCAGTCCCTCACGCTCAACACACCGCGTGGCAGCGTGCAGATCAGCCAGGCCGGCACCTACGAAATCGTTGCCGGCGACACCAACGATGCGACCATGATAACGGTGGTAGCGGGCGCCGCGCATATTTCGGGCGCCAACCTCTCGCTGGATGTCGGCCCCCAACAGACAGCAACCATCGGCGGCACAGACACGCTGCAAGGCAGCGTCGGCGCCATGCAGCAGGACGCTTTTCTAAAGACGCAGCTGCAGCTTCTCGAGCAGCAGCGACGCGTCGCGGTGCCGCAGGAAGTTCGTTACATGACCGGCGCACAAAATCTCGCATCCTACGGCACCTACACGCAGACAGCAGAGTACGGCCAGGTCTGGTATCCGCGCGATGTGCCAACCGGATGGGCCCCCTATCGCGATGGCCACTGGGCTTATGTTCAGCCATGGGGCTGGAACTGGGTCGACAACGATCGTTGGGGATTTGCGCCGTTCCACTATGGAAGATGGGCACAGATCGGCGGCCGTTGGGGCTGGATCCCCGGTGGCGGCGCGGCTGTGGCGGAAGGTGGCTACCCCGTCTATTCGCCTGCCCTGGTGAGCTTCATCGGCGTCGCGGGCGCTGGCCTCGGGTTCTCCATAGGTGTCGGCGGTTTCGCCCCCGCGTGGGTTCCGCTCGGCTGGCATGAGCCCTACTATCCCTGGTACCATTGCCGGCAGGATTATTTCGCCCGCGTTAACAGCTACTATGGCGTTCCGCGCACGATCATCGAGCGTGGGCCAACCTATATCAACAACGTCAATGTCCGGCAGACCAACATTTTCATCAACCGCGGCGCCGCAACCGTTGTGCCCGCGGCTGATTTCGCCCGCGGCGGATCGATCATGCGCTTCGGACATCCTGTGCCCGAGCGTGCCTTTGCCGATGCCAGGCCGCTTGGCGGGCGGCTGCCGGTAACCCCCACCGCGTTTACGCCAAACCTGCCGCTGGAAGCGGCACACCGATTCAACATCGCACAGCCTCTCCATCCCATTCATGCGGCCGCGGGCCCCCGTATTCTCGCCGTTGCACCAGGCGCGCACGTGGTTCCCGAATTGCGACGCGCCGCATTGCCCCACAACATTCATGCCGTGCCGGCGGCCCAGATTCAGGGGCATACAGGCGCGATCGAGCCGCCGCATCCCGGCGGGCAAGGCACGCGGCCTGAACTTGCGCCGGGAGCACCGCACGGTCCGCTACCGGCAACTGCGGGCCATGGCCTTCCCACTCTTCGAGCGCCGGGCGCCCGGCCCGAGGCGCTGCCGGCTCATCCCGGCGCGTCTCCGGGCGAAATTGCCCGTCCCGGCGAAGCCGGCCGACCAGGTTTGCCGCCAGCCGAGCATGCTGCCTTACGGAGCGGTGCCGCAGTTCGCCCCGATACAGCCGCCCGGCCTGAAACGGAACGCCACGTGCCCTCTGTGCAGGGCGAAGTTCACGGGGCTCCCCCATCTGCGCATGAGACTGCGCGCCCGGTTACCCGGCACGACGCCGCTCCGCGGAGTGCGATCCCGCCAAGACCGGAGGCCGCTCGGCCCGAGCCTCATGTCGTCGCGCATCATGAAGTTCCACGTCCGGAAGTTCATGCAGCACCTCACGTAGAGGCGCCACGGCCGCATATTGAGGCACCTCACCAGGAAGCGCCACACCCAGCCGCGCGACACGAGCCGCCCCACAAGGAGGCGGAGAAGCCGCACCGCTAGCGTACGCAAGACCATAATAAAAACAGTAAGAATGTTTTTTTCTGAAGAAAAGAACCGAAAGACTTTTATCTCCCCGCTGCCCCAAAATTCAGGCATGACCGACATCTTGGGTGCAGCGGGAAGTAAAAGTTTTTTGCTTCTTTTTTTCAAAAAAGAAGACTTTCTTCCTTCCTCACTCGCCCGAAATCATCTTCCGAGCGGCAGCACAAATGTCCGACGGCAGATAAGGCTTGCTGATCATCATTTCGCGGGCCGGATCGATGGAACCAACGCGATCTGGGCGGCCCGTCATATAGATGATCGGAAGAATGGCGTTCTCCACACGAACGGCATCCGCCAGAGCCTGTCCGTTCAAGCCACCCGAGAGCTGCATGTCGGTCATCAGCAATGCAATCGACGGGTCCGACCGCAGCTGAACCAGCGCCGCCTCACCGCTATCCGCCTCGATCACCACAAATCCTTCGCTCTCAAGCGCCTCCGTCAGCGTCATCCGGACGAGAAAATCATCCTCGACGACCAAAATGCGCTTCGCCTCCATGCCGCGTGACCTTCCGAATTGCGTCCGTATGAGAGGCGTAACGGCCCATCCACAAAGACGTTCAGCAGAAAAAAGACATTTTGGCGCGCATTGCCGGCCCCACTGGCCTTGCCGGAAGCGGTTATCCCGACAATCCAGAGCAGAACGCCGCAATCCGCGCACAGGCCGCATCCAGTTCCCGATCGCTGGCGGCCGTGCTGAGCCGGAAATGTGGGCTTTTCCCGAATGCTTCGCCATGAACGACCGCCACACCCGCCTCCTCCAGCAACGCGTCGCAGAAGCCGGCATCGCTATCGATGCGCGTTCCGCTAGGGGTAGAACGGCCCATAAGGCCGGCAATGCTCGGATACAGATAGAAAGCGCCCGCAGCCGCATGGCATGTCAGGCGTGGCACCGCATTCAGGGCCGCGGCAACCCTTAAGGCGCGTGCGGCATAGGCGGCCTGCATCTCCCCCACGCAATCCTGCGGCCCGTCGAGTGCCGCTGTTGCTGCCGCTTGGGCAATAGGGGAGACCCCCCCCGTGCTCTGGCCCTGAACCTTCGCCATCGCGGCAATCAAGCCCCGCGGACCACCCGCAAACCCCACGCGCCAACCGGTCATGGCATACGTTTTTGAAACGCCGCTGATGGTCAGCACACGATCTGCGAGATCGGGTGCAACGGCCGCCATCGTCGCATGAGCCGATCCGTCATGGATCAGATGCTCGTACATGTCGTCGGACATGATCCAAACATGCGGCGCCCGCCGCAGCACGTCGGCCAATGCCCGCAAATGATCGGCAGGGCACACAGCGCCGCTCGGATTATTAGGATAGTTCAGCACCACCCACCTGCTGCGAGGCGTGATTGCAGCGGCTATCGCCTGCGGTGCAGGCAGAAACCCGTGCTCCATACTGCATTCCAAAAAAACCGGCCGGGCGCCTGACATCCGCGCGATCAGCGGATAGGCATTCCAATACGGCGCCGGCACGATCACCTCGTCGCCCTCATCCAGCGTCGCGGTCAGAGCATCGTAGATGATCTGGCGCGCACCGTTGCCCACCAGAATTTCGTCCTGCGCAAATTCAAGCTGCGAGTCGCGACGAAATTTTGCCTGAATAGCCGATTTCAGAGCCGGCGTGCCACCAACGGGGGGATATTTCGTCTCGCCCTGCAAAGCAGCTGCGTGGGCTGCCGCAACCGCATGCAGCGGCGTCGGAAAATCCGGTTCTCCCAATGTGAGCGAAATGATGTCCCTCCCCTGCGCGCGCAATTGGCGGGCACGGGCGGCGGCGGCCATGGTGGCGGCTTGGGGGATGCCGGATTGGCGGGAGGAGAGATTTGGCATTCAGTAGGAAGGAGGAGTTCTTTTTTGAAAAAAAGAACCAAAAAACTTTTTATTCCTAAACGAACCCTGGCAAGGGGCGCTCCTGAGAATTAAAAGTTTTTTGCTTCTCGGAGGGCGGGCTTGGCCTTTTTTCAAGAAATGGGGCCTTGCCTATCTCATACCCTCACAAAACAGCTTAATCCGCGCACACGCGTCTCGAAGGCTCTCGGTACCCGTCGCATAGCTGATCCGAAAATGCCCGGGATACATGAAGGCGCTTCCGTGCACGGTCGCAACACCCTGTTCGTCCAGCAGCGCTACCACGAAAGCTTCGTCGTCCTTGATCAGCGTGCCGCCCGCGCTCGTCTTGCCGATGCAGCCATGCAACCCAGGAAATACGTAGAATGCACCCTCTGGCTTGTGGCAGGTAAGCCCAGGCGTAGCATTCAACGCCGCCACCACAAGGTCGCGCCGCTCGCGATAAACGCCCCGCATCACCTCGATGCTGTCCTGCGGACCGTTCAGTGCCTCCACTGCCGCCGCCTGGCCGATCGATGAGGTGTTCGATGTCGATTGGCTCTGCAGCTTGTCCATCGCCTTGATCAGCGTCGTCGGCGCGCCGGCAAACCCGATACGCCAGCCCGTCATCGCGTAGGCCTTGCTGCATCCGTTCATCGTCACGGTACGGTCGCGCAGAGCGGGCTCCACTTCCACGACAGTGGCCGGCTTGAAGCCGTCATAAGTGAGCTTTTCATAAATATCGTCGGTAAACACCCACACATCCGGATGGCGCAGCAGCACGTCGCAGATCGGCCGCAATTCTTCGGCCGAATAGGCAGCACCTGTGGGATTGTTCGGCGAATTCAGCATGAACCATTTCGTGCGCGGGGTGATGGCCGCTTCCAAATCCTCCGCCCGCAATTTGAAGCCGTTATTCTGCCCGCATGGCACGATCACCGGCGTGCCGTCCGCAAGCGCCACAATATCGGGGTAGCTCACCCAGCACGGGCTAGGGATGATCACCTCGTCGCCGACATTCAACGTCGCCATCATCGCATTGTAGATCACTTGCTTTCCGCCGGTGGAAACAATGATCTCTTCGGGTGCATAGGCAAGCCCGCTATCGCGCCTGAATTTTTCGGCGATCGCCCGGCGCAGCGCCAAGGTGCCCGCAACGTCAGTATATTTGGTTTCGCCGCCTTCAATGGCGCGGATCGCCGCCTGCTTGATGTTCTCAGGCGTATCAAAATCCGGCTCACCGGCTGAAAGGCTGACAATGTCTCGCCCCGCGGCCTTCAGCGCGCGCGCCTTCGTGCTGATGGCGATGGTTTGGCTGGGACTGATCCGTGTCAGCCGTTCGGCGGTAAGCATTTTCGAAGCCCTGGACCTATTCGTGGGCCAGAACCCTAGTCCGCCAAACGCGCCGGGACAATGAAGAGATTTGCGGTCCTGCACCGCACGGCCGGGTTGGGCCGGGGGCCCGCCTGGCGGCTCGCCAGCTGCTTCCCCCGGCCGTAGCAAGGCTATTGCGGCGGCGTGCCGGTGGCGCCACCCGTTCCCGTGCTGCCCACTCCCGTAGTGCCAGACCCCGTGCCGTTTTGGGTCGAGCCGCTACCCGTGCTCCCCGGCGCGCCGCCCATGCCCGCTCCGCCCGGCATGGCGCCGGAGGTGCTCGGCGACGTCATGGAGTGCCCCGACCCAGCTTGGCCCGTGCCCATGCCGGTGTTTGTGTTGCCGCCGGCGGTGCTCCCCATCCCCGAGCTGCCGCTGCCACCGCTGGGGCTTGGATTGCTGCTACCTGTCCCCATCCCGGAACTGCCGGTCCCCATGCCCCCGCTCATCCCGCCTGCATTCCCGCCGGCCCCGCCCGCGCCGCCGGCCGCCTGAGCGAATGCAGCACCGCCCGTCCCGATCGCCAAACACGCTGCCAGTGCCAAATACCGAATACTCGTCATCATAGGCGTTCCTCCTGACCACTTGGGCGCTCACACAAACGCATGCATGGGCGCGCGTGGCCAACGCCGAAAGCCTTGCAGGTTTCCGCGGGCGGTCACCGGCGCCGGATGAACAGAATTTGACCTGCCGGGGATCGGCAACGGCCACGCCAAACAACCCCACCGGCAGGTAGCGCCCGGCAGTTTCTGCCGAGGCGAGAGGCGCACCACCCGTGCGCAACAGGTTTTAGCCCTGGCATACCCCTTGCGCTGTCCTCTCCCAGAGAAGTGCACGCGGAGACGCAACCGACATGGATAACTCGATCAACATCGCCCTCTCGCGCCTCGCCGTGCAGCAGCGCGCCATCGACGTCGTTGCCACCAATCTTTCAAACATCAGTTCCCCGGGTTTTCGGGCGGAGCGGTTGGTCTTCGCCGATTGGCTCATTCGCGAGCCGACCGGCGCCATACCGCCCGGGGATCGCCAACTGGCCTTCACCCAAACCCGCGCCACCTACCGCGACCGCACCGCCGGCACGATCACCCAAACAGGCAATCCGCTCGATCTTGCGCTCACCGGAGACGGTTTCTTCACCGTGCAGACCGCAAACGGCCCACGCCTCACCCGCACCGGGCGTTTCACTTTGCGGAACGACGGCACCATCGCTGATGAAGGCGGCAACGCGCTGCTGGATACCGCCGGCCAGCCCATGAGGATCTCTACCGCCGATACCCACCTCTCCATCAAGGGCGATGGCACGCTCACCAGCGAGAACGGCGCACTCGGCCAGATCGGCGTCGTCGTGCCCACCGATCCCAACCGTATCACGGCGGAAGGCAGCCGGCTGTTCCGGGCCGATGTGCCGACAAATGCTGTGGCAAGGCCGAAAATCCTGCAAGGCGCGGTAGAGGACAGCAACGTGCAGCCGATTGCCGAAGTCACCACCATGATCAGCAGCGAACGCGATTTCCAGTTCGTCGCCCAGTTCGAGGAAGCCGAAGGCCAGCGCAAGCAAACCGCGATCGACAAGCTGGCCGCGCCCGCAAACGGGTAAGCCCGCCGCCACATATACCTATCAGAAAGTAATTCATCACCATGCGATCACTGGATATTGCCGCCACCGGCATGCAGGCGCAGCAAACCAACGTTGAAGTGATATCCAACAATATCGCCAACATGAGCACCACGGGCTTCCAGCGACGCCGCGCCGAATTTCAGGATCTGATCTATCAGAACCTGCGCAGCGTCGGCTCCAACAGTTCAGATAGCGGCACAGTTGTGCCCTCCGGCGCGCAGATCGGGCTCGGCGTCAAAACCGCGGCGATCTACCGCATCACCGAGCAGGGCGCGCTCACCCAAACCGGCAACACGCTCGATATGGCCATCCAGGGCAACGGCTATTTCCAGGTCACGCTGCCCTCTGGCGACACCGCCTACACCCGCGATGGCACCTTCGCCCTCTCGCCCGCCGGCGTCATTGTAACCGCCGATGGCTACACGGTCTCCCCCGGCATCACCGTGCCGACCAACGCCACCAGCATCACGGTGAATTCCTCCGGTCAGGTGCAGGCATCGATCAGCGGCCAGACCGCGCCGACGACGCTTGGTCAATTGGAGCTTGCGGCCTTCCCCAACGAAGCCGGCCTCGATGCCCAGGGCGACAATCTGTTCATCCAGAGCGGTGCGTCCGGAACCGCCGTCACCGGCACGCCCGGATCGCCGGGCTTCGGCAGCGTCATGCAGGGCTATGTGGAAAGTTCCAACGTCAACGTCGTCACCGAAATCACCAATCTCATCACTGCGCAACGCTCCTACGAAATGAACAGCAAGGTCATCACCTCCGCCGACGAGATGCTGCAAACGCTCACCAATCTGCATTCCTGATCACAAAGGCTCTCTTCATGCGCAAATATCTTTTCGCAGCATCCGCCGCCGTTCTTTGCCTCCCCTGTATCGCCAACGCAGCCATATTGCGCCCGTTCACGCAGACCACAGCGGCAACCGTGCGGCTCGCCGATCTTTTCGACGATCTCGGCCGCACGCCCGACCGCGTGCTTGGCCGAGGGCCTGCCCCGGGCGCGCGCATCGTTCTCGGTGCCCCGCAACTCGCAGCCATCGCGCGCGACTTCAGCGTGGATTGGCGACCCGCGACCGGCGCGGAACAGGCCGTGATCGAACGCCGCGGCGATGTTCTGCCACGGGCGGCCGTTTTGGGCGCACTTCGTACGGCGCTCATGGCCGCCGGTGCTCCCGATGGCGCGGAGATCGCCATGCCGGATTTTCAGCCGATCACCATCCCGGCCGGCAGCACCCCGGTGCCGGATATCTCCCAATTCAACTACGATCCCGCGGGCGGGCGTTTCACCGCTCTCGTCTCCGTCGCGTCTGCGGATATGCCGGCTGCGCAACTGCGCGTTTCCGGGGCCGTGATTGTGCTGGCCCCGGCCGCCGTTCCCACCCACAGGCTGGCGCGCGGCAGCGCCATCACGCCTGCGGATATCGAACCGATGCGCGTGCGCGTCAGCCTCCTGCACGGCAATGCCGCCATCCCGACCGACCGCGCAATGGGCATGGTGCTGAAACACGATGTCCAGCCCGGCCAACCGCTCACGGCGCTCGATCTCGAACGGCCTGAGCTCGTTTTGCGCGGCAGCATCGTGCGCATGAGCCTGAACAGCGAAGGCATCGTGCTGGCAGCTGAAGGCATCGCCAGGGAGTCCGGCGCCGAAGGCGATCGCGTTCACGTGGAAAACCCCACATCGCACGCGATCGTTGAAGCGGAAGTTACGGGCCCGGGTGAGGTGCGGGTCGCGCCGCGTGGCGTGGCCGTCAGCCTCGCGGCCGCGCAATGAAACAGCCAAGGATCGCGACGGCAGTGGCACTTTTGGGTCTACTGCCCCTCACCGGCTGCAACACCTTTCAAAAACTCTCGGAAATCGGCAGGCCCCCGACGATGACGCCCTCCGCCGACCCAACGCTCGATCCGAAGTGGCGCCCCGTCACCATGCCGATGCCACGCGCCGAGGCCGCACCGCGCGAGCCTGCAAGCCTGTGGCGCAGCGGCAGCCGCGCCTTCTTCAAGGATCAACGCGCGGCCCAGGTGGGCGATATCGTGACCATCCTCGTCAACACCAAGGACACCGCGGATTTCGAGAACGCGACCGCGACAACCCGCACGGGAACGGAATCCATGGGTCTGCCAAATCTCTTTGGCCTCGAAGGGATGCTGCCGAAAATACTCGGCAAGGCAGTCAGCGCAAGTACGCTGGTCAATGCCAGCAGCACCAACGCCAACAACGGCAGCGGCTCCATCAAGCGCAACGAAACTGTGACCTTGCGACTCGCGGGCGTAGTGACCCAGGTGCTGCCAAACGGCAACCTCGTGGTTGCCGCGCGGCAGGAAATGCGGGTGAACAGCGAATTGCGCGAAATGGAAGTCAGCGGCGTGATCCGCCCGCAGGATATCGCAAGCGATAATACGGTGCCGCATGATCGCATGGCAGAGGCGCGGATTTCCTACGGCGGGCGTGGCCAGGTTACGGACATACAAACGCCGCGCTATGGGCAGCAGGCGCTGGATGTGTTGTTGCCGTTCTGAGTAAGGAAGCACTTCTTTTTTGAAAAAAAAGCAAAAAACTTTAGTTCTCCGGATCTTGCTACAATCGGAGAATTAAAAGTCTTTTGGTTCTTTTCTTCAGAAAAGAACTACTTCCTCTTATCTACCTCCCGCTTCCGCCGCCCCGAAAAATTCGTAATCACCTCATGCACGCCGCCCGCCGCTTCGTCCGTGACGGCCGCCGCCACATCGCCCCAGTAATGATCCAGCGTGCCCTTCCCGACGTCATGACCCTGCGCCACATCACCCGCCAGATGGCCCGCGCGGTCGCTGACCAGCCAATGTATCTCCACCTGCTGCTGGCCGCCCGGTTCATCCGTCAGCTTTACCGTGCCCCGCAGCAGGAAGTCGGCGGTATCGATCTTGTCCACAATCTGGTCGCCGGTATCGGGAATGCGTATCCGCATGCCGCGCGCCAGCGCCACGTCGCCGTCGCCCGGCGCGCCCGTCACGCCACTGAAAAAAACCCGCGCCGGCCGGTTATACAGGCTGTTCGGATCGCTTTGCTTCAACGAAGCATCTACCGATCGCAACAAACCGACAATCTGGGGCGCCGCTTGCATCGCCGTCTGCTGCAAAATAGCCGGGCTCGCCAATTCCCAATCCACGGCCAGCACCGGCGTGCCGACCACATCGCCCTTGGTGCCGCCTTTGGGATCGATCAGCGTGAACCGCGGGGTCACCTGCTCGCCTTCCAAATTCGCGGAAAGACGCAATTGCCACTCACCCTTATGCGCACTGGCCGCAAAAGCCGGTATTTCCTCGGCCACCAGCGCCTCGGTCACGGCCTTTGCCCAGGCGGCTGCGTCGGAGTCGGGCAATAATCCGGCCGTCGGCGGCGGCACGATCAGGCGCGGCGGCGGCGGCACCGCCAGCGCCAAGGCAGTGCGCCCCGGATTACCCGCAAACGGCCTTGGCAGATCGCCGCACGAACACACCAGCAAAAGCAGCGACGCACCGAAACACTGCCAGGCCGATCGCCCCATCCTCATGCCACGATAACTGAAATCTGATGCCCGATCGGGCCGCCTGCCGCGAGCGTGCGCCGCCGGTGGCTGAAGAAACGCGCTTCGTCCTGGCACGTATCCATTGCAAGGCTGATTGCGTGTACCCCACACGCCGCCAGACGCGCGACGCAATACCCCGGCAAATCGAATTGCCAACGTCCCGCAAGCTGCCCCACTGCAAAAAATCGTTCCGCTCCCTCAAAACTGTCCAGAACCGGGCGACGCAAATCCTCCGCCACCTCATAACTTTGCTGGGCGATGCATGGCCCAACAGCGGCCGCCAGCGTTTCCGTCCGCGCTCCCAACTCGATCATTGCCGCGACCACCGCTTCCAGTACGCCGCCACAGGCCCCGCGCCACCCCGCATGCGCTGCCCCCACCACGCCAGCCGCGGCATCGGCCAAAAGAACGGGCGCGCAATCCGCCGTGACGATTCCAAGTGCCACGCCTGCGCGGCGGGTTACCATGGCATCCGCCTTCGGCCCACAACCCAGCGCCCAGGGCGTCTCCACCACGGCCACGCCACACCCATGCACCTGCGAAACACCCAGCAGCATAGCAGAGTCCACGCCCATCGCTTCTGCCACCAGCCCGCGATTATGCAGCACAGCCTCTGCCCGATCCGCCGAGGAAACGCTGCAATTCAGGCTGGCATAGGGCCCCACCGACACACCGCCGCGCCGCGAGAAATAACCATGCCGCGCGCTCACGCTGGGGGCTGTGAAGAATTCTGGTTTCATGTGTCAGTGTTTGTCCGATCGAATTCTCACGAAATGCAGCGTTAGATAGGAAGCGTGTTCTTTTCTGAAGAAAAGAACCAAAAGACTTTTATTCCTCCGCTTGCGGTCAGATCCAGGTTCCGTTTTCCAGCTCAAGCATGCGGAGAATCAAAAGTTTTTTGCTTCTTTTTTTCAAAAAAGAAGTTCCT